>VOFG01000609.1_pt1 | contig 108606 bp, 121 predicted proteins | sample 5384171 | NCBI WGS metagenome assembly VOFG01 (sample SAMN12384726, study PRJNA508395) | human gut metagenome | isolation source: healthy gut F | host: Homo sapiens
TTATCGTGGTGGTTGACGCCGCGCTCCGCACGGTGCTGCGGGCGGGCGTAAGACCGGACATGGTGTGTACGATTGACCCGGAATCCCCGGACCGTTTCTTTGAAAATCTGGATGTGACGGATCTGGCATGGTGCTGCAACCGCATTACCCGTCCGTGGGTATTGGAACACTGTGCGAAGCGGGTGTACTATTATGGCTTTTTTGAAAAGCGCTGGAATCAGATTCTGGATGAGAACATGGAGTACCCGTTTCCGGATATTCCGTCCGGCGGCTGTGTTTCTGCGACGGCGTTTGCGCTTGCGTGCTATCTGGGCTTCCGCAAGCTGATCCTGATCGGCCAGGACATGGCGTTTACCGGCGGGATCTCGCATACGGCGGGAATTGAAGGGGCGTTCGGCGATAATGACGAATATATAAAGAGCCGAAACCGGATTCAGGTCGAGGGAATTGACGGAACCATGTTAGAGACGGATTTCCAGATGTGGTACTACAAAAAATGGTTTGAGAAGGCGATCCGTGCGAACGAGGGGCTGATTGAGGTTATCGATGCGACAGAGGGAGGCGCACGTATCGAGGGAACCCGGCTTATGACATTGAAAGATGTCGTCGCGGAATATTGCAGCAGACCGCTTCCGTTCGAGGAGATTGAGAAGAACATTCCGGATGCATATTCGGCGGAGACGAAGACAAAGCTGGCAGCGGAATGGCATAAGATGCGCCAGCAGATTGATAGCATTGGCACGCAGGTAAAGCAGGGACTTGCGATACAGGAGAAGCTGCTGCAGGAACTGCGCCAGCAGCGGTCTGTGGCGGAACTGATGCCAGACCTGAAGCGTATGATGGATCACAACGAAGAACTGGAACAGCTTCCGCTGTTTGGTATGATGGTGTCTTATGCGCAGACAGAAGAATATGCGCTGGGAGATGAAATCTATCAAAAAGAAGAGATGGGAATCGAGGAACTTGTAGAGAAGAATTATACCCTTTATCAGGGATATGAGAGAGCCGTATCGCTTCTGACGGAAGACATTGAAATGTATGCCTAAAAAGACTGCCGCATAAAACGGGAGGTTGATTTGAGGTGCTAAGTAATATGATAAGAAACACATCCCACCGATTTCAGATGGAAATGCAGATGGAATATTCATTGAAAAAAATGCGTGCATTTCTTCCCGACGGGCTTTTGCATCGGATTCCGTGTCTCTTCCACGTTTTGACAATCCACGGAATGTGTCCGACAAACCGCAGACAATGAGCAGATTCCCTAGTGTCCCTAGCGGCACTGCTTCACAGACAATATAAAACCGCGCGAACCGAACTCGTCGTCATCAGCTATTCAAAACAGGGCAGATGACGACTCAGACAGCGGCTTCGCGCGGTTATGTTCTATTCAGCAGTGCCGCAAGGGACACACGAGAATCCTAAAATTGTCTGCGGATTGCGGACACACCCGTGGAGTGCTCAAAACTTGGAAAAACACGGATCATCGCAGATGCAAAACCCGTCGGGTTAGAAATGCCGTATTTTTTGATCCGAATTTCCAGATGCATTCCATCTGAAATCGAAGGGCATGCTCTTCTCCTCATATTACTTAGCGCGTCAAAGCGACTGTCCGTTTTATGCGGCGGTCTTTTTAGATAACATTTAACATAGCGTTGACGCGGTGGACAAACGTGTGGGATTCCGACATTTTCCCAAGGCAGTTAGCCGCGATCTGTTTTCTCTCGGCATCATGTGAGAGGTAGTAAGTGATTTTGTCAAGAAAATCATCTTCGCTCTCATAAAATACGAGATCTTCGCCCGGCTGAAAATCATCCAGAAAATCTTCCTGATAGTTCGTCAGCAGGAAACCGCCGCTGCCCATGATGTCCATGCAGCGGAGCGGGGGATGCCGGAATGAATACTCTTTAACGTGATGTTCAGGTTGATGCGGCTGTGTGCTGAAAAATGTAGGGCATCGTGTCGTAATAATCAACGGGACCGATGTACTCCGCCTTTGGGAGAAGAGGACTGGGATGGTGTGTATACAATTTGAGAGGAAAGCGGTCGGAGGCAAGGCGCAGCAGTGACAGGCGCTCGTTGGATGTAATTTTCCTGCACAGGAAGTAGTTGGCATATACAAATGTCGCGGATTCCGTGCCGTCCGGAAGCGGCTGGTACGGGCATGCGGCCTGTAGATCCTCAAGGATAGGCGGCGTGAGCAGATCCTCCAGAAAAAAGTAGCCGTAGACGTTCTGCTGCGCGAGCATAATGGAATCGAGGTAGCCTTTGGTATAGTCGGAAAGACCATTCAGCCGTTCAAAAAGATTGTGCTCCTCGTTGTATAGCGACCCCACAAATGAAATGTCGGAGGATACCTGCGGAAGCAGTGCGTCCGGGCACTTCATGGCAGAAAGGCGGGATACGTTTGCCGCGAGCGGAAGATAATATACGGTTGGGATTCCTGCGTTATGGAATTTCAGATAGGTCGCCTTGTCAAAAAGAAATACATAATTGCAGGGATTGATCAGCGTGTAGGAGTACAGCGTGACCAGGGGGCTGTCGTATACGTACGAAATGTATTTCAGATGATGCTTCATGCAGCAGTTTGACAAAATTGGAAAATAATTAAAGGAAAAAACAAAATCGTAGGAAAAACGGGAAACGGCGGCGTCAAACTTCTTCTCGTAAGAAACATTCTGCCTGTCGTTGTACGCCTCATGAAAAAAGAGGTCGCAGGTAATGCCGCAGGCGGTAAAGGCGTCTATCATATCCTGTTTGGCAAAAGCCGGTGAGTCTAAAAATAAAATTCGCATAAAATCCTCCGTCTAGGAAAGACCGTAAGCCAGTGCAATCATCTGCAGCAGCCGTTCCGGGTAAGTGTGGTATTTTTGAACTTTTTCAAAACCGTTGTGTGCAATCTCTGCACGGTCCTTGTCATGGGACAGGTAATATTCCACCTTGGCAAGCAGATCATCCTCACAAGAGAAGCAGTCGAGATCCTCGCCGACCGAAAAACAGTCCGGCAGTTCACTCTGGGCATTCGTGAGCAGGAACCCTCCGCATGCGAGAACATCGAAAATGCGGAGTGGAAGCCCGGTCCGGATGGAACGGGAGGTAATGTTGAGGTTGATTTTACTGTTCGCAAATACAAGAGGCATCTGGGTGTGCGTCTTTACACGACCGCAGTTTTTAACCGGAAGCCCCGTGGTGCCGCTTCCCGTGTAAAGGTATACCGGGTAGCGGCTGCCAAGCGAGCACATGATGGAGATGCGCTCTGCGGAAGAGATCTTGGGACACAAATAGTATTGTGCAACCACAGCACGGTCATTGCGCCTGGAATTCTCGGGCGGAATGTAGAATTGCGGCATGGCATCGCGGAAAGAATCAACGATGATGTCCGGCAGCAGTTCTTCGAGAAGATAGCAGCCGGGTAATTGCATCTGCACATCCATAATGCCTTCCAGATAACCCTTCAGATACGCATCTTCGGTCTGAAGCCGGTCGTAAGGACATTTCTCGGTGTATAGTGAGCCGACGAATGAAATATCGGCGGAATATTTCCGGATCAGATCGGGGGTGGCGTTCCTGATGACGGATGCATAGCGGGCAGGATTGCCGGCTAACGGAAGATGAAAGATGCATTCCGGGTTCAGCGGATGAAAATCCTCATACTGCGCGCGGTCAAATAGAAAAATGCGGTTCCACGGAAGCCGTATCGAATTGGAAAAAAGCTCCAGCACCGGAGCGTCCACCGTCAGACACAGATAGCGGATCTGAAAGATATTACATACTTCTGCAATAAAGGGGTAAAAATTGATGCTGAACACGAAGTCGTAACTGTGACGCATCAGCTCGTCCTTCAGTGCGGTCAGTCCTTCGAGCGGAGTTGTGTTTTTGTTGTAGATTTCAAGACATATCTCAGAGACCTGATTGCCAAGTTCTTTAAAGCCGTCGATTATATCCGGTTCTACAATGCTGCCGTAGCGGTAACACAATATATTCATAGATCGTTCCTCAATCATCAAAAAAATTGAATTCCATATATGATTATTATATAATAATTACATGCACACTGACAAGGGTCAGCGGGGATAAGAAATGAGGAGACAGCTCATGAAAAAGATACTGGTGATAAGAGGGATTTCAGCGTATGACGTACTGGGAAGAGCGGCGGATGAAATCTGTGAGGGATTCCGCAAATGCGGATATCAGGTAGATATGATCGGGGCGACAGAACCCGGAGCGGATGACAGGTTTATAGAATGTCTGGAACACCGGGATCAGTATGCATTTTATTTTTCCATACAGGCGATCCTGTGGAATCTGGAAAGTGAAAATCTGCCGGAGCTTGCGGAGATGAAGCGTGTCGGCTGGATTGTGGACGATCCGGTGTACCACCAGAAAAGAATCTGGGGAAGCCTGGGAACAAACGCCCGTCTTCTGATGGTGCGCGATTCGCACGCGGCGCAGCTGCGGGAGGAATTTTCAAAGTTCGAGCGGGTGGAGACGCTGTATCATGGCGGATTTCTGCCGGAGGGCTGGGTACCGTACCACAAGAAGGACATTACCCTGTTTTTCCGGGAACGTACAAACCGCTGCGGGATTCCGAGAGCAGGATTGACGCGATACCTGGCGTGTTCGGAACCATAGCAAAACAGGTAATGCCCCGCATTGTGGGAGAGCATCTGGCGAGCTCCCTGGACAGAGGAAGTGCGGAACTATCTCCGGGAGATCGGATTTGAATACAGTGAGGATGAGTTCTTTGCGATGCAGAAAGTGCTCGAACCGCTGGACCAGTACCAGAGAGACTATATGCGCCAGAGCATCATAGAGATACTCCTGACAAATGGTCTGAAAGTCGCGGTGGTCGGCGCCGGATGGGATGCCTATGACGGCGCGGGCAGGGAAAATCTGGAAATACTTTCCTCGGAGGGCGTTGATATCACAGAAGTGATAAAGCTGATGCAGCGCTCGCGCATTGTGATCAACAATACGAACATATTGGACGGCATGCATGAGCGCATCTTTACGGCGATGCTCGCGGGAGCCGTGTGTGTGACAAACGAGTACACGCTGTTGAACAAATTACTGGTACCTGAAAAGGAGATTGTGACCTTCCTGCTGAACAGACTGGAGGAGCTTCCACTTCAAATCAAAGATCTTCTGGAGCATGAGGAACGGGCGGCGGAAATTGCCGAAGCGGGCTATCAGAAAGCGCTGGCGCATCATACCTGGCAGCACCGCGGGGAGCAGATCGTAAAATGGATGGAAGACGGCGGCGATTTTCAGTATGAATAGAGGTTATGAGAACGGACAAAAAGTTCGATATAAACTATGATATGGCAACAGGATGTTGCGGGAAAGTAGGAGGCTTACATATGTTAAACGGAAAGACAATATTGGTTACAGGCGGAACGGGATCCTTCGGAAATGCGTTTACGCAGTATGTGCTGGATCATTATGATGTGAAGAAGATTATTATTTATTCCAGAGATGAATATAAGCAGTTTATCATGAGCAACAAATTTAAAAAGTATGGCGATAAGCTCCGGTTCTTTATCGGAGATGTCAGAGACAGAGAGCGTCTGTACCGTGCGTTTGACGGAGTGGATTATGTCGTTCATGCCGCAGCATTAAAGCAGGTTCCGGCGTGCGAATATAACCCGATGGAGGCAGTGAAGACCAACATTAACGGAGCGATGAATATCGTCGATGCAGCATTAGACTGCGACTGCGGTGTAAAGCGCGTGGTTGCACTCTCGACAGACAAGGCGGTCAATCCGATCAACCTGTACGGCGGTACAAAGCTTGTGTCGGATAAACTGTTTATTGCGGCAAATGCATATGCGGGAGCCAAAATGTCTGCTTTTCCATCGTGCGTTACGGCAATGTTGCGGGAAGCCCCGGATCGGTTATTCCGTTCTTCCGTAATCTGGTAGAGAACGGGGGAGAAGGCGCTTCCGATTACCGATTACCGCATGACACGTTTCTGGATCAGCCTGGATGAAGGCGTGCAGCTTGTTATTAAGGCACTGTCGGAAGCCAAGGGCGGTGAGACGTTTATTTCCAAGATTCCTTCCTTTAAGATCACAGATCTCGCGCAGGCGATCCTGCCGGGATGTGAGATGCCGGAGGTCGGCATCCGTGAGGGAGAGAAGCTTCATGAGATCATGGTTACGCGTGAAGACTCCATGATGACCTACGAATACGAGAAGCATTTCATTGTATACCCGCACTTCGAGTGGTGGGATGATTCCAAGATCCAGGCAGGCGGCAAGCGTGTGGAGCAGGGCTTTGAGTACAGCTCGGGAACCAACACGGAATGGCTGTCGGTAGAACAGATTCAGGAAATGCTTAAGACTGTGAAAGAACACTAATGGAGGAAATCAACCATGATTAAATATTGCAAGAGATGTTGCCTGCCAAGTACCAAACCTCATCTTTCTTTTGATGAAGAGGGAATCTGTAATGCCTGCAGAAATTACGAGAACCGCAAATCCGTAGACTGGGATGAGAGAAAGGCAGAGCTGATGGAGATTCTGGACCGCTATCGTTCCAAGGATCATTCAAACTGGGACTGCATTATTCCGGTCAGCGGCGGAAAAGACAGTACCTATCAGGTAATCACTATGCTGGAGCTGGGCATGAACCGCTCTACGTGACGGCGACGACCTGCGATCTTACACCGATCGGAAGAGAGAACATCGAGAATATCAAAAAGATGGGTGTGGATTACATTGAAGTGACGACCAACCGTGTGGTACGTGCGAAGCTTAACCGCATCGGCCTGACAGAGGTGGGAGATATTTCCTGCCGGAGCATGTCAGCATTTTCACGGTACCGGTGCGCATGGCGGTGAACTTTAACGTTCCGCTGATTATCTGGGGAGAGAATTCGCAGAATGAGTATGGCGGACCGGCGGCAGCAGTTGAAAATAACGTGCTGGACCGCAGATGGCTGGAAGAATTCGGCGGTATGCTCGGTCTCCGCGTGAATGACCTAATCGGTCAGGAAGGCATAACGAAAAAAGATCTGATTCCATTTACGTATCCGACGGATGAAGAACTGAAGCGCGTCGGCGTGACGGGAATCTTCCTGGGATACTACATTCCGTGGGAAGGTCTCCACAATGTTCTGGTTGCAAAGGCGCACGGATTTAAGAGCTGGGGCAAAGTGGTCGAGGGCGATTATGACGACTATGAGAACCTCGATAACTATCAGGCGGGAATTCATGAATACTTCAAGTATCTGAAGTTCGGATTCGGACGCTGCTCGGATCAGGCATCCATGCATATCCGCAGAGGGCGCATCTCCCGTGAGGAGGCAATGCAGGTGGTAAAGGAGCGAGACGGCGCATTCCGCTGGACCTACCTGGACAAAAAGCTGGAGGATATCCTCGAGCCGATCGGTATTACGGTAGACGAGTTTATCAAGATCTGCGATGAGTTTACGAACAAGAAGCTTTTCCTGACGGACAAGAATGGTAAGCTGATCAAGGATAAAAACGGCAATCTGACCAAGATAAACTATGACAATGTAGAAGAGAAAGACAACAAATAATGGAAACAGTCATTATAGATTATGGAATGGGCAATCTGCTTTCCGTACAGAGAGCGTTTGAAAAATGCGGATCGGATGCGGTAATCATCGATAATCCGTTGGATCTTAGAGAGGCAGAGCATATTGTGCTTCCCGGGGTCGGCGCTTTCCCGGATGCAATGAATAATTTAAGAGACGGCGGATGGATTAATGAATTAAACCGCGCCGTGCTTGAAAAAGAGACACCGATTCTTGGAATCTGTCTTGGGATGCAGCTGCTGGCAGAGCGGGGCTATGAGGTCTGCGAGTGCGAGGGACTGGGATATATTCCGGGCGAGATCGTGCGTTTTGAACAGACACAGGCGAAGGAAAGAATCCCGCATGTCGGATGGAACGACATTGAAAAGCGCGTGGAAACGCCTCTCTTTGATGGAATTGAAGATGGAACGAACTACTACTTTGTGCACAGCTATCATTTTAAAGTGAGGGATGAGGAGAATATTGCCGCGGTTACTCCGTACTGCGGTGAGTTTGTCTCGGCAGTGGCAAAAGATCATATTGTCGGTACGCAGTTTCATCCGGAGAAGAGCCAGAAAGCCGGTTTTCGCCTGATTAAGAATTTCCTGGCGATGTGACGGAAGAGAGAAAGGGAGCAGAGATAGAGAGATGTTAAAAGTTCGCGTGATTCCTACCTTGCTGTACAAATCAGTAGGCCTGGTGAAGGGTGTGGGATTTAACTCCTGGAGAAGAGTGGATACGGTATTGCCGGCGATTAAAGTATACAATATGCGCGAGGTGGACGAGCTCATTCTGGTGGATATTGAGGCAACCAAAGAGGGGCGCGATCCGGATTACGAGTCCATCCGTGATTTTTCGAGAGAGTGTTTTGTGCCGTTCTGCGTGGGCGGCGGAATCTGTAATATAGAGCAGATCCGGCAGCTCCTCCGGGCCGGTGCGGATAAAGTTGCGATCAACAGTGCAGCGTACGACAATCTGGAACTGATAACGGAAGGCGCCAGATTATTCGGATCACAGTGCATTGTGGCAAGCATAGACTGCAGGAAGATCGACGGTTCCTACCGTTGTTTTTCGCATAACGGCGAAGTTGACACGGATATTCGCTGGAAGAATGGGTCCAGAAAGTCGTGGAAGCCGGTGCCGGTGAGATTCTGTTGACCTCGGTGGAACTGGATGGAACCATGCAGGGCTACGATGTAGAGATGATAAAGATCGCGACAGAGTTAGTGAATGTTCCGGTGATTGCATCCGGCGGTGCCGGCAGTTACGAAGATATGTATCAGGCAATTATGCAGGGCGGAGCATCGGCGGTTGCGGCGGCGAGCATCTATCATTTTACGGAACAGACCCCAAGGGAGGCAAAGGAATATCTGGGAGGGCGGGGCATACCGGTACGAATCAAATAATGATTCTGCGGGTGTGCCAAAATAAGGAGCGAATATGGAACTGGGAACATTCATCGGACAAATATGCCGCTATGACAGGCAGGAATATTTTGAATGTTATGGACAGATAGAAGAACGGCTTCATAATTTGGAGAAAATACTGGGAACGCTGGAGGAAGCGCAGCGCAGCATGATATTGGAGCAGATGGAGCACCAGGCAGGAGAAGCACCTGTCTGGATGCGGATACATCTGCTTTTTTTTGTATGAAAGTGTCAAAGACGCCGGCTTATACGCAGGAGCTGCTGCAAACAGTGCTGGATGCAGACTGGAATGAAGTGGGGGAATATGAGAAGCTCAGCGATTACTGGCAGATTGGCACGGCTGTGTTTGCCGATGCGCGGCTCAAAGGGGAGCGGACACAGGAACAGCTCGCGGCGCTGTACTGGATGCTGTTTGATGCTTTTGCGGGGCGCTGGGAATCAGGGGACGGAACTATGTCCCGGCAGAGGAGAGACGGGAATCTGGTCTTTGTGATGACCTCACAGGTGCTCGGTCAGAACCATGCGCCGACAAAGACATTGCTCGACCGCTGTCTGGTGCTAAAGAAGTACCTGAGGAAGAAGGTTGTGATCATCAATACGGCGATGCAGATTTCCGGAAAAGGGGCGGGACCGTTCTACGATCTCTGTGAGGCGGGCTATCTGCCGGAATTGTGCAGCCTGGATCACATCGAGTTTCAGGGTGAGGTGTTCGAGTTTCATCAATGTGCGAATGATATGCCGAATCTGGATACGATAGTACAGCTGGTGCAGATGATTCGGGAGCGGAAGCCCTGCTATCTGCTTGATATCGGAGGAAGCGACATCTGTGCGGATATTTGCGGTATGTTCGTGCCGGAGATTACAGTGGGGACGGTTTTTTCGACGGTGGCGCTGTCCTGCGGGGGAATACCAGCTGCTGGACGGAAAGCCGGGAACGGGGGATCTGCCTGTGCTGGAACGCCTGGGAGTGGATGAGGAAAAAATAGCTGCTGCCAGATTTACATTTGTATTTAAACCGCAGGAACACCACTATACCAGACAGGAACTGGGGATCTGGGAACACGGATTTGTCCTGATGATCGTGGGATGGCGGCTGGATTCGGAAATTGCCGATGATTTTCTGGCGATGCTGGATCGGATTGCCGCACAAAGAGAGAATGTGCAGGTAGTCTTTATGGGGCGCTATGAGTCATGGCAAAGCATACAGACGGGCTATGAGAGACTGTGGAAGCATACGCGGTATCTCGGGAAACAGGAGGATGCGCTCGCCGTTTTCGCGTGCGGAGATCTCTATGTGAATCCCAGACGTGCAGGCGGCGGAAGCTCTGTGGCGGAGGCGCTGTATCAGGGACTGCCGGCGGTGACGCTGCCCGAAGGAGATGTCTCGGCTGCAGCCGGCGAGGCGTTTCGCGTGCGTGATTATGAACAGATGGAGCGGGAGATCCTGCGCTACATGGATGATGCCGGATATTACGGCGGCAGTCCGCCCGCGCCAGGGAGCGTGCGAAGGAACTGCTCGACAGCAGAAAAAGCTTTGGGGAAGCGATTGAAAAGCTGGAGGAGAAGATAAAAGATGGTGTGTCGTGCTAAGCATACCTTGCTTTGATAAGTAATACTATAAGAAACACACTTGGGGATTTCATGTGGAAATGCAACTGGAAATTCGGATCAAAAAATATGGCATTTCTAACCGACCGGATGTCTACATCTTCGATGATCCGTGTCTTTCCAAGTTTGGAGCACTCCGCGGGTCATGTCCGCATCCCGGAAGACAATTTGTAAGACTTTTGTGCGTGTCCCTTATGGCACCTCTGAGCAAAACATAACCGCGCGAAGCCGATGTCTGAGTCGGCATCTGCCTTATTTTCAATAGCAGATGCCCGCGAGTTTCGGTTCGCGCGGTTTTATATTGTCTGTGAAGAGGTGCCATTAGGGACACCAGAAAGTCCGCCCATTGTCTCCGGTGTGTCGGACATGCACCCGTCGGATTGTCCAAACGTGGAAGAGACACGGAATCCGATGCAGACATTCAGCCGGAAGAAATGCTCACATTTTTCTCCAACGAATTTCCATCTGCATTTCCATCTGAAATCCCACGATGTGGTCTTCTTATAGTATTACTTATCACCCAAAAGGGGGCTATGCTTATCGCGACAGCTCGTTCTATCTAAAATGATCTCGTATTTTTCGATAATGTCGAGCAGCTGCTTATGCTCCAGCCGGAGGCTGCTGATATAATTCATAACTGTCGGGTCTGTTACAATCTCATGCAGGGTGTGTTCCATCAGATCTTCATAAAAGGGAACGTCTTTCGCATAATCCCACCAGAGCTGTTCGATGTCGCAGTGAAAACAGTTGCCCTCCCACGGCTTGGAGCCGCAGAAATGAACGATGGCAGCCTGCGTGCGAACGGTCTCATAGTGCAGATTGTGTGCGGTATACGCTGTCCGTGCGGGCAGGTTGTAGACTTTGGGATCAAGCGGAAGAACAGCGGAAAGTTCTTTTTGCAGGAAAAATGGCTCCCAGGATGCGTCACAATCCAGATTGAAAAGCAGTACCCCGTCTGCAATGCCGGACGCTGTCTGGCAGGCAGCGAGCATATGATGCGTCAGGTCGGCTGCATACAGCGCGGACAGGGGGGCATTGACAATGACGTCGGAATCCAGATAGAGGATGCGCGGCAAATCTGCCGGGAGAATCCGGGGAATAGACAGATAAAAGAGACTCTCCGGGGCTGCCGGTGCAGCACTGTCATCTGCGGAAAGCGGAATCTGATCCTCCGACAGCCGGTAGTCGTTTATGACAAGCGGATGCGTGTGGGTCAGTGTGCGCAAAAAATCAAAATCGGCAGGGCACAGTTCCCGATGCAGAATATAGACGTTGATGGGACATGCATTATTTTTCAGAAGGGAATGAAGCATGACGTAGGTGTATGGCAGATAGTATTTGCTGACAGATACCGCAATGTTCATTGGTTCGGGCTTCATGAAATGGTTCCTCCGTGCGTTTCTAAAAGCTGTTCGTAGGTTTCAAGTTTCTGGTAGAGTGCGGCGTTTTTTTGCGCCAGATCCGCAATGTACGGATTGAGCGGGGAGTCCATAATATTTTCGCGCAGGGCCTCCTCCAATAACTGGCGGTAAAACGGCGTGTGTTTTGCGTATTCCCACCAGAGCCATTCGATGTCATAGTGCAGGAAGTTGCCGCGCCATGGTTTGGAGGACGCATAGTGAATGATGACACCACGCTGCTTTAATTCGTCGTAATGGATATTATAGTCGTCATATCCGTATCGCGCATTCAGATTGTACAGAAAGGGATCGACAAAAAGTGTGTCCTGGTAATGACAGTAATTTAAGAGATCCTGATCCGGATATTCGATCGCATAATGCAGTTTCCTTGCCGTATCCATATAGGTCTGGAAGGAATAGTCCGGGCGGAGGGCGGCGAGATTGTAAAGAATCATGCCGGAGTTGAAATAGGAAAAACCGTGTTCAAAGAGCGGTGCAAATAAAACATCCCGGTAATTTCCGAACGGGGGATGGCAGGTAAATTCTTTGCAGGCAGCGATAAGCTTTGAACCAAAATCCAACTCATACAGATCATAGACCGGCGCATTTACAATAATGTCGGTATCCAGGTAAAGCGCACGGTCGACCGAAGCGGGAAGAAGATCTGTGATCGCAAGCCGGAAGTAGGCTTCGATCCCCCAGCTGCTGGTTTTAAGAACTTCGGGTGGAGGAAGCAGGGAATCCGGAACATACACCAGGGATATATGCACGGCAAACTGCTGACTTAATGTCTGCAGGGTGGCTTCATCCTCGGGGGTAAGCTCATGATGCAGAATATAGACCGATACAGGTTCCGGGTGATGGCATAAAAAAGAGTACAGCATCACATAGGCGTACTTTACATAAAGCCGGTTGATAGCGATGACCAGATTGATAGGCGTATGATTCATAAAAAATATCCTTTTCTGAGGTTATAATATCATAAGGTTATATCGGTTTAGACGGAGAGAAAGTTAATAAATGGATCGCAGATACCGATATAATAAAGTAGACTTTATGAGGATTTGAGAATGATAAAAACAGTAAAAAAATCACAAAACAGTAACTGGTTTATGGATCTTCTGCTTGACGAAACAATCTGTGCCGGAACCGTGGCGGTTCCGCGTGAGATGGTCCGTCTGGCAGGCGGGGTGAATAAAAGACTCGGGGCAAAGCAGAAATATGAGCTGCTGCTGCGGATTGCCGCAGAGACGCCGGTTGAGCTTGAGGAGACAGACGAGGATGCGTGCGGACAGGAGAATATGATGGTGTTCGACGATGCGGAGGAACCAGAGAATACCGGTCTGGGCTGGCGGACGGACTGCTACGTTCTGGGAAAGTACAGCGCACAGCTGCAGGAAGCCGGCTATTTTAATGCTGCCATCGAGGCGGTGCTCGCGGAGGCACAGATGGAAGGGCGCTATGAAGAGACGGTTTCCTATCTGGAAGGGATGATCGGGCATAAGGAGGAATATTACCGGATCGATGAGGCAGCGCAGCCGATTCTGATCTACAAGGGAGACCCGGTATGTTATAACATACTCACGATCTTTGCGGAACAGCTCGGAGCAGCTCTGGAACGCAGGGGAGAGCGGGTTCTTTATTTCGATCAGGAAGAACACGATCCGCGTGAAATTATCCAGTTTAAGGGAAGGCATTTTAAGGCGGTGATCGGGGTACAGTCCTGCGCGTTCTCGATTAAGATGGAGGACGAGGTCCACTATCTGCACGAATACATATACGGTCCGAAGTACAATTTTTCCTGGATCATCCGATCTGGGGAAAGCCGCACTTTGAACATCATTACCCGGATTTTCATGTGCTGGTACTGGATCAGACATATGCCGATTTCTTCCGGCGCTTCTACAAACAGGATGCGATTCTTTTCCCGCCGGCGGGAATGGAGGCGGGGGAGGATTTCATAGAGCGGATCTATGACCTGACATTCGTCGGCACCTATGGCGGGTATGAGGTGCAGCTGCAATGGATCCGGGAACAGGAACGTCCGCTGCGCTTCCTGGCGAACCGTTTCCTGCTTGTCATGCGGAAATATCCCAACCTGACCGCGGAGGCGGCATTTTCCAGAACGCTGGAGCACTACGGGATAGAGCTGACGGATGAGGAATTTGTGGAAAAAATGTATGCGGTCAGACGGGTGATTTACGGCGCGATGCACTATTACAGGCACCGTGTGATCGAGACGATCTTACAGGCTGGAATCCGGCTGGATGTGTTTGGCGACAGCTGGACGCACTGCCCGCTCCGGAAATATCCCAATCTGATCTGCCATCCGGGGGTCACCGTGGAGGAGGGACTTCATGTGTGGAGACAGTCCAGAATGTCCTTAAATGTGATGTCCTGGCACAAGGGCGGTTTTACGGAACGGATGGCGGGAATTATGATGGCGGGAGCCGTGCTGGTTACGGATAACACCGGGTATCTTTCCGGCAGGTATGATGAGAATGATATGGTTATTTTCGATCTGGAACATCTGGAAGAACTGCCGGGAAAAATAAAAAACGTGCTTGGGGATGAAGAAAAGAGATGCCGGATGGCAGAGAGCGGCAGAGAGAAGACGCGGAGGGAACATACCTGGGATAAGCGGGCGGAGCAGTTCCTGGAACTGCTCGACAACCGGTAATCAGCAGTCTTTTGATTCTGCGGCAAAGACGGTCAGCATATGGGACAGCTGGGTGTGATAGGAGAAAAGATCACAGGCACGCCTGTATCCATGTGCGGCAATGGCACAGCGTTCTTCCTCATGCGCCAGATAGTAGCAGACCTTCTGCTCCAGATCATCCATATCGTTAAAGTAGACAAAATCTACATCCGGAGTGAAATATTCGCATAATTCCGGTTGATAATTGGAGAGAAGAAAACCGCCACAGCCTAAAATATCAAGTGCGCGGAGCGGAATGCCGGAAGTGATGGAACGCAGCGTGAGGTTTAAGTTGATCCTTGATCGGTAGAAAACATCCGGCATTTCTGCGGTGTAGGATACCGTTCCCTTCGAGAGAACATCCGGACAGCATGCGGTGTCGGAACCGGTGTAGAGGGCGACGGAATGGGAGGCCGCCAGACGGTTCACGGCTTCGATCCGTTCCTGTGAGGTGACCTCTTTTTGAATGATGCTGCAGAAGACTTCCTCCGCAGTCAGCATTTCATATTCCGCCTCGGAATAGGGCATGAAAGCGGTGAATTCCGCGAGCCGTCCGGGAGTAAGAACCGGCGAGATGAGGTCGATTCCCCACACTTGCTTCTGGGCAGCAATGATGCCTGCCAGATAGCCGCGCAGATGGTTCGGCGCGTAGCGGAAGGAACTGTAATGGGAACTTTCATAGAGAGAGCCGACAAATGAAATATCGTGCATGTAAGTATCGGGACGAAGCAGACCGCCTTCGGATGAAATGCCAAGCTGTTCCTTAAGCCGTGCTGTGTTGATGGCAAGCGGAAGATGGAATGCGTGTCTGGCACCGCGCCGGATGGCTGACTGGCACATATCCCGGTCAAACAGAAAAAAAGATAGTTACAGGAGTTGCGGATACTGTTAGAATAAAGCGTATAGTGAGGACAGTCAAAAACCCAGCAGATATATGGTATGTGAAGGGATTCCGCCATATCGGAAACAAGCGGGAAAAAGTTAAAGGTAAAGACTGCATCATAAGTCTGCGCCTGCAGCTGGTCCCGGATGTCGGACTTGACGCCGTCAGAAAAGTAATAGGAAAGCTCATGCATACAGGGGGGAGACCTGATGTCCCAGCGCCTGCATGGAGAATAAAAAATCTGACGTCGTATTTTCTTGCCAACTGTAGTAGAGGATATGCATTGCATGTACTTCCTTTCCGAGACTTGTCTGATAAGATTATATAAAAAACAGGGAGGATGGCAACGATTATGAAAATAGCGGTGATTACCTGTGTGAACAATGAGGAAGAGTACGCACAGGCACTTTCTTATATTGACCGTCTGCATGTGCCGGACGGATATGAACTGGATGTGATTGCAGTGCGGGAAGCACCGTCTATGGCAGCCGGATACCAGATGGCGATGGAACATACAGATGCCAGATATAAGATCTATATGCATCAGGATACATTCATCATCAACAGGGAGTTCCTTCGGGACATGCTCTCCGTTTTTCGGAGCGATGACAGGATCGGGGCGATCGGAATGGTCGGATGTGATGATGTCCCGATCAATGCACAGGCGGTGGCGGCATGGAACGTCGGATGTGTCTACCATAACTGTATTCCGGCCAGGGTGCAGTACACACAGCGTGCAGACAGGCAGCCGGTTGACGTGGAGGCAGTGGACGGGCTGTTGCTGGCAACACAGCATGATGTGCGCTGGCGGGAGGATCTGTTCGATGGATGGGACTTTTACGATATTTCGGAGTGCTTTGGGATGCGGCGGGCAGGCTACCGTGTGGTAGTGCCGTACCAGGAGAGCCCGTGGTGTTATCATGACAATACGTACAGCAAAATGCTGAATTATTACAAATACTGTGAAAGAGCGGTCGGGGAGTATCAGGACATCAAACCGTTTGTGGCAGGCGAGATAAGTGCAAGGCGCACGGAATATGACCGGCTCAGGGAGGACTCGAGAGAGGAGTTAAAACGGCTGGTCAACGCTGGAAATCAGGGAGAACTGATAGAAATCTTTTCTGACCCGGACAACAGGGGCTACCTGCATCTGCGCGAATATGAAATACTGGCGGACATTGCGCGCGGTGAACAGGCGGAGGGCGGGATGCGGTTCTGGCAGGCGGGAGAGACCTGTGAGGAGCTCGTCCGCAAGATAAATGATCTGAAATACAGATTAAAAAGAATCGAATTCGGTGCGGATCAGGGAAAACCGGATATTCTCTACATCCTGAAGAATTATTCCGTCTGTGCAATAAAAACGGTTGCGGCGGCATATGAAGTGGTGGACGAACGGGTGTGGAAACAGTTGACCGAAAATATGTAAGATAAGAGGAGGAGAAAAGCGATATGGAGCGAAAAAATGCGGTTGCGGTCATTACGGCGCGCGGAGGAAGCAAGCGGATTCCGCACAAGAATATAAAGGAATTCTGCGGGAGACCCATTATCGAGTATTCGATTGAAGCGGCATTAAAGAGCGGCGTGTTTGATGAAGTGATGGTATCCACGGATGACGAGGAGATTGCTGAGATTGCAAAACGGGCAGGGGCAGCAGTCCCGTTTTACCGTTCCAAGGAAGCTGCCGGAGATTATGCGGCAACGCACGAAGTTATTCTGGAAGTGCTCGAAGAGTATGAAAAACGCGGAGTGACGTTTGAAAAAGTGTGCTGTATTTATCCGACGGCGCCGTTTCTGACGGCGGAAGTGCTTAGAGAGAGCATGGAGCGCCTGGAGCAGATGGGGGCAGACGGGGTGGTTCCGGTTGTGGCATATTCCTTCCCGCCGCAGAGATGCTTTGTCATTGAGCAGGATAGGGTAAAATACAAGTGGGAGGAGAACCGCTTGAAGCGCTCGCAGGATCTGGAGAGGTATTATCATGACTGCGGACAGTTTTATCTGCTGCGGGTAGAAGCATTCCGGAAGGAGCGCAGCATGGTCTTACACAACACCATACCATACATTATGGATGAGATGAAGGTACAGGATATCGACACGCCGGAGGACTGGAAGCTTGCAGAAGTGAAATACCGGCTTGGCATGTAAATACATGCAAAGGATGGATTCTTAGGTAAGGAGATAGAAGGAAAATGGAGTTTCCACAGAACTATTTTTGCGCGGAAGTGAGAGACGATTTTGAGATTCCCGCAATGATGAAGCGCGCCTGGGCGGCAGAACTGGAAGTATTAAGCGTGATTGCGGATGTATGTGAGCGGCATCATCTGCAGTATTTTGCGGATTACGGTACCCTGCTTGGCGCGGTGCGCCACAAGGGCTTCATACCGTGGGATGATGATATTGACATCTGCATGCTCCGGGAGGATTACATGGAGTTGATCCGGGTTCTGCCGGAGGAGCTGCCGCAGGGATTTTGCATGGCGGGAATGTACGCCGGGGAAAAGCGTCTGCAGATGGCGGCGTATGTGCCGCATCTGAGGGTTATGGCGGATGAACGGATGTGGAACATCAACACGTACATGCAGCGTTTTCACGGTTTCCCGTATCAGCGCATAGGAATAGACATTTTCCCGATGGATTATGTCCCGAGAGATCCGGAACTGAGCCGGCTTCAGAAAAAGATCGTGGAGACGGAATTGCCCTGCTGCGTGACTGGGAACTGCTTCAGAATGAAAATATACTTGAAGATAAAATAAGGGTGTTCGAGAAACTATGCGGTGTCGGGATTGCCCCGGATGCAGACCGGCAGAATGAGATATGGCGTATCATGGATGCCGTGCAGGCGCTATACCGCAGGGAGGAAGCGGACGAGGTGACAAATTACGTGTTCTGGCTCAACCGGGAGCAGCTGCACATCCCTAAGACGGCGTATGAAAAGACGGTGTACCTGCCGTTTGAACATATCAGGCTTCCGGCACCGTGCGGATATGATGAGGTGCTCACGGCGGAATACGGAGACTATATGGTTCCGGTGAGGGGGACGGCCGACCACGATTATCCGTTTTACCGGCATATGGAAGAAGACTTGAAGCGGGAGATCCAGAGGGCCGGTTTTAAAGGAACCGTGGAGGAATTCTGTGAAAAGGTATCTGCCGGTGAACTTTATGTATAGGACGATGGGAACATTGACCGCGGGATGCGCTTTTCTGTAAAATGATATTAAGCAAATGGAAAAAGGAACCGATATATTTAACAGTATAATTATGAGAAAGGAAGCCGGGATGGCTGTGCTGCGGATGCAGTGAGGGAAAGATCATGGAAGATAACAGAGCAGAACAGATAGAAGCACTGGAGGTTTTGACAGAGTTCAATGACCGCCTCGTGCATAATATGGAGATTATTGTAAAAGAGTTAAAAGGGGAGCGTCTGGACGATACCGATCAGTTTTTAAAAGGGATTGTGGATGCCGTCAACTGGGAGATACAGGTTGTCAACGGAACGCTGGATACGCTCAATGACGGAAAGGTCCGTGTTGACAAGGCAGGTTTTAACACGGCGATTGTAGCGTTAAGCGATGCGATTGCGGCAAAGGATGATGCCAGAATGGCAGTAGAATTTGAAAATGTAATTCCGGTATTTCAGCAACTGGGCGAAGCGGCAAAGGAAGTAACTAAATAAAGCGTCATAGAACCGGCTTTGGGATGACCAGAAGCCGGTTTTTTGCTTGGATATAGGACATCATCAGGAGATATTGCGTGGGAAAGATACTTTATTTTCAATGGAATTCATTTATGAATGCCGGAATTGAACGGGCGCTTCAGAAAATGAATATAATCTATGATACTTTTTGTTATCAGTTTGCGGACTGGGAAAAAGATGACGCGTTTTGTGAGCAGTTTGAGGCAAAAATAAAGACAGGGGCGTATAGGGCGGTATTTTCCATCAACTATGCACCGCTGATTTCAACGGTATGCGCGCGGCATGATGTGCGATATATTTCGTGGGTGTATGACTGCCCGATTCATATCCGCAACCTTGCTACGCTGAAAAATTCCTGCAATACAATTTATTTTTTTTGACCGGGTACAGGCAGAGGAGTACCGGAGCCGGGGAATCGATGCAAGGCACATGCCGCTTGCGGTGGATACGGAATTGTACCGACGGATTTATGAGACAGAGTCTGAGCGTGCGGAGAGAGAAAAATACGAGACGGACATTGCGCTTGTGGGAAAGTTATACCGGACGGAGTATCAGCACTATCTGCAGCCGCTGTCCGCTTATCAGAAAGGACGTCTTGAGGGCATCATCGCAGCACAGCTAAAAGTGTATGGTGGGTATCTGATTCCGGATCTTGTGACGGACGAACTGCTGGCGGAATTAAATGACTCATATGCGAAAGCAAGTGGCGGAAAAGTCTGCATTTCCCGAAGGGAACTGGAATTTTTACTTGCCTGTGAGACGACAGGAAGAGAGCGTTTTCTTGTTCTTGGACTGCTGTCCCGCCACTTTGCGACGGCATTGTGGTCGAATGAGAAGGACGAGCGCCTCACACAGGTTCACTATTACGGATACGCGGATTACTATAAGCAGATGCCGCATATTTTTCATGATGCAAAGATCAACCTGAATATTGCACTTCGGGTCATACAGACCGGAATCCCGCTGCGTGTGCTGGATGTTATGGGCTGCGGCGGTTTTGTACTTACGAATTACAGGGAAGAAATCGCGGAACATTTTGTGAACGGCGCAGAGTGCGTGATCTACGAGGATATCGAGGATATGTATGCAAAAGCACAATATTACCTGAGCCATGACACCGAGAGACGGCAGATTGCCGCCAACGGTCTTGCAAAGGTACAGCGAGATTTTACATTTGAACAGGCATTAACCGGAATGTTGGGAGCAGAGTAGAGAGATGACGGCGAGAGATTTGGAGGAGCTGCTGCAGGAACAGACTGCATATGAGCGCAAATTTCAGATCATAAGTGAAATAGCCGCTTACATAGATGGAATGAGCAATCAGGCGGCATACTGGGAGCAGATTGATCTGCTGTTTGCGGCGCTGGAGAAGAGCGTCCGGGATCTGGAGTGCGGCGGAAGGCTGGATGATGCGTGCGCAAAAGAGATTGCCGGCCGGGTATCGTATTTAAAGAGAGAGCAGGAAAAATATCAGGTATGGCTCTTAGGGGAGGCGGCGGACTGCGCGCCGGTGGAAAAAATTGCTGGATGTCAGCCAGGTTCATCTGCTTGGCACCGTAAAACAGATTTCGGACGAGCAGAAGGAAAGTGATTACATCATTGTATGTTCCCAGTATGAAAATATAGCGGGGATACACTGGTTCGGACAGGTAAGACTGCTCCGGTTTGATCTTTTCCGCCTGATGAACGAAATCAGCCCGGAGGCGACGTATCAGCAGATAAAAAATAAAAAAGAGGTCACAACGGCGGCAGGCGCCGTATGCGGAATGAGCTACGAGCAGAAGGGCATCTGCTATGAGAGCCTTGCCCGGGATATCATGTGTCTGGCGGGACCGTCGCAGGATCTGTACACGGATTATTACCGCTTTTTGTGGGCATATAATGAAATTACGGTCAGACAAAAACGCCGGATGGAGTATTGCATCATCGGAATAAGCGCGTACCGGCTCTGGTGGGATCTGTCGCGGGGGTCACAGAGTCTAAGAGTGCTGGGATTCTACCCGCAGACGAAAAAGCTGCATCATCTGGACTGGGCGGAGGATGCAGCCGAGGCATGGGAAGACCGGAGGATCTGTGAAAAACTGATGGGGCAGGACTTCCTGGAGCGAGACTTTTTTGGACGGTTTCCGGGAATCGCAGAGATTTGTGAGACGAAAAGGGAGGAAATCTACACGCCGTCAAAGGAGCAGCGCAAAGAGGATGCAGAGTCTATCCAGCGTATTTTTCACAAACCGTATCCCGAGACATACAAAGAGAATCTTGCAATTTTACAGCACTGGCTGGAGTTTTTACAGAAAAACAACATAAAAACCGTGTTTCTTTTTATGCCGTTTCCGACGCAGTTTTGCGAACTGACGAACGGGGAGATGAAGAGGCAGACGTATCTGGCTCTGGAAAAGCTCTGCCGCAAATACGGGGGCGGATCTGATCGATCTATACGGAGATCAGACGGCATTTACAGATGCGGACTTTTTTGACTGGTCACACTTAAACGCCGCAGGTGCGGCAAAAGTAACGCGGTACCTGAATGAATATCTGATGCGCGAAACAAAGCGGGAGGACAGGAGGCGGGGGCTGCATTTAAGACCAGCGGATGCGCAGGACTGCCGTTTTTGTACGAACTAAGGAATGATCCGCTTGTGCGGGCAGGTTCTTTCCATACAGAAGAGATTCCCTATGAGCAGCATCAGAAATGGTATGAACAGAAGCGGAAGAATGAGAACTGCAGGATTTATATTCTGGAAGATGCCGGTGCACCGGTGGGACAGGTGCGGGCGGACCGGGATGAGCGGGGCGAAAGCGCAGAAATATCCTATGCCATTGCAGAGCGGGCGCGGGGAAAGGGCTATGCGTCATGGATGCTCGCAGCCGCGGAGAAGCAGCTTTCGGAAAAAGGATTTTGCAGAGAATTGCTTGCGGAAGTAAAGAATGATAATATAGCATCACAGAAAGTTTTTCAGAAACTTGGCTATGAAGAGCAGAGAGAAGACTACGGTTTTTCTTACCGCAGGGCAATCGGACAGAATGCAGACGGTAAATAAAGGAGAAAATATGAAAGTAATCATTGTCGCGCATAATCAGTTGAAATTAGTGCAGATGGAGATAGAGGCACTCCGCCTGCTTGCGGGAATAGAGGAGAGATCTCATTATTGTGGACAATGCTTCGCAGGACGGGCTGCGTCAGTGGCTGGAAGAGAGACCCGGCATAAATTATCTTGTCTGCGATGAGGGAAGAGAGAATTACAGCACCATTCTTAACTATGCGAAAACAGAATTTGTCACGGATGAGGACATTTTGCTGCTTGATCCCTGCTATATGATACTGCCGGAGTCCATAGAGGAAATGCAGAGATTACTGTACTCCGACAGCACAATCGGTGCGGTTATGCCGAAGGTGATTCAGAAAGGTTCAGAGACCGCGCCAAGCTACACAGAGGCAATCTCGCGGATACAGGCAGGGCAGATTGCGGCGGGGGTGAATCTGCAGAAGCTGGAACTGACCGCAGGCTGTGTACTGCTAAAGTATGCAATGCTGGAAAAAGTGGGAACCTTTGATGAGAAGATTGCCCTGGCGGAGAATGTGATGTGGGATTACTGCGTCAGAGGGATCAAGCTTCAATACAGGCAGTTTGAATGCGGCGGTGCGTTCTTCTATCAGATTGCGGAAAAAAGAACCGCAGACGAAGACGAGGAGTGGGCGTTGTCTGACCGGCAGATTCTGAAGGAAAAATGGGACATGAACTACTTTAATGCCGTTCCGAACGCCGGCCTGCTTTCCTATATCACAGATCCTCAAAGATGCCCCCATCCGTGTTCTTGAGATCGGATGTGACTGCGGGGCGAATCTGCTCTGGGTAAAGAACCGTTATCCCAATGCAGAGCTTTACGGCGTGGAAATCAACCCTTCGGCGGCGGAGATTGCGAACTGTATTGCGAAAGTGACCGTGGGAAACATTGAAGAACGCCAGATGGATTTTGGCGGAGCGACCTTTGATTACATTGTATTCGGGGATGTCCTCGAACATCTGAGAGACCCGGAAGGAACCCTGACATATTGCAAAGGTCTTTTTAAAAGGGGACGGAAGCATTTTGGCGTCCATCCCCAATCTGATGCATGTCTCGGTTGTGCGGGGGCTGATCAACGGCAATTTTACCTATGAGGACAGGGGACTGCTCGACAGAACCCATATCCATTTTTTCACCTACAAAGAGATTCTTAGCATGTTACTGCGGACGGAACTGGAAGCGGAGGAGATAAGGATGACCTCAAACGGAGTCAGCTCCGAGGACCGGGAATTTGTAGGCAGGCTGATGGAACTGTCGGAGATTACCGACGAGAACCTGTTTTTCGCGTACCAGTTTCAGGTACAGGCGAAGGCGAAGCGCGTAGAATAGGGATTCGTGTTGAAAAACGGTTTGGAACGTGGAAAAGAAAAGGGAGGCGGCTGTCACAGATGAAACTATATGAGAAAATGAACAGCGGGGTCTATGTGATTGCAGAGATGTCCGCAAACCATGCAGGAAAAATTGAGAATGCATTCAAAATCATTGAGGAGGCGGCAAAAGCCGGTGCGGATTGTGTGAAGATACAGACCTACACGGCGGATACGCTCACGATTGACTGCAGGGAGGAACCGTATCAGATCAAGGGCGGTTTGTGGGACGGCTATAATTATTATCAGCTCTACCAGGCGGCCTATACCCGTGGGAAATGGCAGCGGGCGCTGCGGGATAAGTGCAGGAGGCCGGTGTGGATTTTTTTGTCTACGCCGTTTGACCGGACGGCGGTCGATTTCCTGGAGGATCTGGATGTGGAGTTCTACAAAATCGCGTCCTTTGAGCTGGTGGATATTCCGTTGATCGAGTACACGGCGAGTAAAGGTAAGCCGATGATTATGTCCTGCGGAATGGCATCGGAGGAAGAGATCAGGAGGCGCTTGAGGCGTGCCAGAGACAGGGAAACGAGCAGGTGGTGCTTCTGAAATGCTGCAGCCAGTATCCGGCGCAGTATGAGGATATGAATGTGGCAACGATCGCGGATATGAAGGAGCGGTTCGGTGTGCCGGTGGGACTGTCGGATCACTCGATGGGATCGCTTGCGGATGTTGTGGCGGTGTCTGTGGGAGCGCAGGTCATCGAAAAGCATGTATGCCTGGATCGGACGATTGACAACCCGGACGCAGCGTTTTCCATGGAGATCGATGAATTTGCGCAGATGGTGCAGGATGTGCGGATTGCCTGCGTGATTAAGGGAAAGGCAACCTATGAGCTGACCGAACATGAGAAGAGCAGTTTAAAATACCGCAGATCGCTGGTTGCGGTAAAACCGATTGCGGAGGGGGAAGCTTTCACTGAGGAGAATGTGCGCAGCATCCGGCCTGCCATCGGTATCAAGCCGAAGTATTACCGCACGCTGCTGGGGCGCAAGGCGAAAAAGGCGTACCGCTTCGGAGAGCCGATTCTTCCGGGTGAGGTGGAGTAGACAGATGATTGTATTTCGGGTGGATGCGAACGAGCAGGTGGCAACCGGACATCTGATGCGCACGCTTTCGATCGCGTCGGCGTGCAGGAAGTGCGGGTTGATGTGAGTTCTGGCTTGCAGAGGAAAAAGAGACGGAGCGGATCGCAAAGGCGGGATTTCCCTATCGGATTCTCGGGACGCGCTGGGATGCGCTGGAGGATGAGCTTCCGGTCATGAAGCAGCGGTTACAGGCACAGCAGGTGGACTGGCTGGTTGTGGATTCCTACTGTGCGACGGTGCGCTATCTGGCGGAATTAAACCGGATGGTGCCGGTATTCTATGTTGACGATTTCAGAAGGGAACACTACGAGGTGTCGGCGCTGCTTCAATATATACCGTGCAGGGAGACAGAAGACGCCGGAGGGGCTGCATGAAAAGGACGGGGTACAGTATCGTACCGGGTTTTATGCGCCGCTCCGGGAGGAGTTTTCGCGTCTTTCCTTTGATAAGCCGCGGGGAGAAGAGTATTCTGCTTTCGACGGGCGGAACCGATCCCTACAATATGGCGGGCAGAATTCTTGCGTACGGCACACGGATGCAGGAATTGCAGGATTATCTGTGGCATGTGATTGTCGGCAGTATGAACCGGAATGAGAACATGCTGCGTGAACTGGCGGCAGAGAACCCGAAGACCATACTTCACAAGAATATTCCCGATATGTGGCGCTACATGCAGCAGTGCGAGGCGGCGGTCTCGGCGGGCGGTACAACGCTTCTGGAACTGTGCGCCTGCGGGATTCCGACGGTCTGTTTTGCGTTTGCGGACAATCAGCTGGAATTTGCGGAGGAGATGGCAGAACACAACCTGTTAATTTATGCGGGGGATGTGAGAGAAAAGGATGATGCGCCGCATGTAATCTGTGAAAATCTGGTCTGCTATACGAAAGACGCCGGGAAGAGGGCGCAGAGCTTTGAGCGGATGAGAAGGCTGGTGGACGGAAAGGGCGCAGAGCGGATTGCGGCATTTTTGCAGCAGTATAAAAGAGATGTATGAGGTAGAAAATCATGCCGGTAGAGGACAGAAAAGACACAATCGCATTCATTATATGCGTGAATAATGAGCTGTATTTTGAAGAGTGCAAGTATTACATAGAGCATCTGGAAGTTCCGGCGGGATATGACATAGATGTGATCGGCATCTGGGAGGCGGATTCCATGTGCGCGGCGTACAATCTGGGGATGCGAAGCAGCGATGCAAAATATAAAGTCTATATGCATCAGGATGTTTTTATCCGCGACAGCCGTTTCCTGGAGAAGACGCTGCGTATTTTTAAGGAGCACCCGAAGACGGGGATGATTGGGATGGTTGGAGGAATCGGCATTCCGGAGAACGGCGTCGTCTATTCTTCCTGGAATGTGGGAAAAGTGGACTGCAGGGAGCCGGATCTTTCCTATGTCCTGCTGTGCGGGCCGAACCAGACCAAGGATCAGACCGTCGATGCGGTGGACGGGCTGCTGATGATGACGCAGTATGATTTGCCGTGGAGAGAGGATCTGTTTTCGGATTTTGATTTCTATGATGTGTCGCAGGCGTTTGAATTCCGCAGGGCAGGCTATGAGATTGTGGTGCCTTATCAGGAAGAACCCTGGGTGGTGCACGACTGCGGATTCGCAAAGCTCACCAATTATGACAGGAACCGGAAAATCTGTATGGAAGAGTATCCGGAATTTTTCAACGTTCCGGAGGGGGAGGAGCTGTTCTCGAGCGGAGAGTGGGATCAGCTGAGCAGTCAGCTGGCAGCGGCGATCCGCAGGATGATAGACCAGGGGCAATGGGACGAGCCTGTCAGGCCATCGGGATCTATCATCAGAGCCAGATGAAGAGCTCCGAGCTGGAGATGCTTGCGATTATCTGTGAGATTGAGCAGACGGATCGCAGGGTAAGCAAAAGATCGTCGTTTCTGGCACAGGCGGGCAGCTGTGAAGCGATATGCCGGACCTATCTCTCGGTACGCTTTTTGCTGCATCGCATGGAGTTTGACAGACCGGCACAGGATTATCAGGAATTGATTCACGCGGTAGAAAGCGGTAACATATCAGTAGACGCCATTCTCATCCTGATCTTGCATGGCGTGCTGGATAAGGAGAAGGTTCTCGGGCAGTTAGAGACATGGCATATGCCGGATCCAATGAGCGCAGAGAGGCTTAGATCCTTTCACAGGCGGATGAAGAAGGAAAACAGGGGCATTCCGTATTCCTACAGTAAGAGGGCAAAGATGGAACTGGAAAAGTACAGCAAGGAGGAACAGTGATGATACCATACGGAAGACAGACGATTGAGGAAGATGATATTGAGGAAGTAGTAAAGGTGCTGAAATCAGATTTCCTGACGACAGGACCGAAGGTGGCAGAGTTCGAGCGGGCAGTGGCAGAGTATGTCGGCGCGAAATATGCGGTCGCCATTTCAAACGATACGGCGGCACTGCATGCGGCATGCCATGCGGCGGGAATCGGACCGGGGATGAGGTAATCACCACGCCGATCACGTTTGCGGCATCTGCCAACTGCGTGCTGTATTGTGGGGAACCCCGGTTTTGCGGACATTGATCCGAGAACATACAACATCGATCCGGAGGACATCCGGCGCAAGATCACGGATAAGACCAAAGCGATCATTCCGGTGCATCTGGCAGGACAGCCCTGCGATATGGACGCCATTCATGCGATCGCAAAGGAGTATCATCTGACCGTGATCGAGGATGCGGCGCATGCGCTCGGCTCGGAATATAAGGGACAGCGCATCGGCTCCATGTCGGATATGACGACATTCAGCTTTCATCCGGTAAAGCCGATCACGACAGGCGAAGGCGGTATGATTGTGACGGACAGTGAGGAACTATACCGGAAATTAGTGCTGTTCCGCAGCCACGGAATTACCAGAGATCCGGATCTGATGACGAGAAATGAGGGACCGTGGTTTTATCAGCAGCTCGATCTTGGCTATAACTACCGCATGACAGATATCCAGTGTGCGCTCGGCTGCAGCCAGATGCGGAAGCTGGACCGTTTCCTTGCTCGCAGAAGGGAGATCACAAAGCGCTACGATGAGGCGTTTGCGGACTGCACGAATATTGTGACGCCGTATCAGCTGCCGGAGACGAACAGCGGATGGCATCTCTATATCATACAGGTGAAGAACCACGACAGAAAGACCGTGTTTGAGCAGCTTCGGGAGAACGGCATCGCAGTGAATGTCCACTATATTCCGGTGTACTATCATCCGTACTACCAGGAGCACGGTTACAGCGAAGTACATTGTCCGGTGGCGGAGGAAGTTTACTCGCACATCATCAGCCTTCCGGTTTATCCGGGACTTACCGATGAGCAGCAGGATACGGTCATTGAAACGGTGAAGCGGCTGACAAAATAGTTTCCGGACGGTGAGGGAGAGGCAGATCTTCAGAAACAGCAGGAGAATAGAGCGGGATGGGATATGTAAGATTAAAGCAACTTATTGAGCAGAATGCGTGGAGGGAAGCCGGAAGAGAACTCGGGCAGTATATGAACGGGGAATGGGATGATGAACTCGCCGTGCTGGCAGCAACGGTTTTCTCTGCGCTGGGCGACTGGGAAGGCGCCTATACCTGTATCGCGCAGGGGCTGCAGTATAATTACAGAAATTATGAACTGTATCTGCTGCTGGGCAATTATTATGAGCGCAAAATTGCAATCAGGCGTGGCTCTGCTATGAAAATGCGCTCTATTATTGCAGCGATGAAGACGATCGCAGGATCATACAGCAGCACAAAGAGCGTGTACAGCAGGATGACCGGTGGTGCGTGCATAAGGTTTCGATCGTGATATTGACGTATAATCTCAAAGACATGAATATGCAGTGTATCGGCAGCATCCGGGACACCTGCGCTCCGTCGAGCTATGAGCTGGTCGTGGTGGATAATGCATCTACAGACGGCACACTGGAATGGCTTCAGGAGCAAAAAGATATGACACTCGTGAGCAACCAGGAAAACAAGGGCTTCCCGGCTGGGTGCAATCAGGGAATCAAGGCGGCAGAGCCGGAAAATGATATCCTTCTTCTGAACAATGATACGATTGTTCTGCCCAATTCTATTTTCTGGCTCAGGATGGGGTTATATGAGGAGGAACGGATCGGCGCCACGGGAAGCATGTCAAACAGCGTGATCAACGGGCAGAGAATTGAGGCGAAGCTTGCCGGTGTGGAGGAATACATAACATACGGCACGGCAATGAATATCCCCATGGAAAATGCGCTGGAGAAAAAGACCTGGCTGGTAGGATTTGCGATGCTGCTGAAACGGAAGGCGCTGGATGAGGTCGGACTTCTGGATGAACGGTTTTCCCGGGGCAGAACGAGGATGTAGATCTGTGCATCCGGCTGAATCTGGCGGGGTGGCAGATGCGCCTCTGCCACAATAGTTTTATCGTGCATTACGGTCATGGAAACGGCAGGAACTCGGATATCTGGAAGCAGACGTTCTCAGTTACAAGTGAGAAGTTCCGGGAAAAATGGGGCTTCGATATGTCCTATTATACCTACAGCAGAAAAGAACTGATTGCGATGATTTTCGAGCCGAAAGAGAGCAGAATACGCGTGCTGGAAGTGGGATGCGGATGCGGTGCAACGCTTGCGCATATTGCGTATGAGTCGGACGCGAAGGTAAGCGGAATTGAGATCCAGGATGACATTGCGAAAATCGGGGCAAATTATCTGGATATCCGGCAGGGAAACATTGAGACCATGCAGATCCCGTATGAAAAAGATACGTTTGACTATATCATACTGGCGGATGTGTTGGAGCACCTGCATGATCCGGAGCGGATTCTGCAGAAATTACTGCCCTATCTGAAGGCGGACGGCAGTATTCTGTGCAGTGTTCCCAATATTTTAAACCGCCATGTAGTCAGCGCTCTTCTGCGCGGAAAGCTTGAGTACCAGGATGCAGGGATCTTAGACCGCACGCATCTGCGCTTTTTCACAATGGACAGTATTGTGAGGGTGTTTGAACGGTGCGGAATGGAAGTCACACAGATGATGGCGACCTATGATTCGGAAGATCTGGATGCGGAAGCGGAAGAACTGATGAACGCACTGTATCAGATTCCACATATTGCGGACAGACAGTTGTTTCAGGTGTACCAGTATGTTTTCCGGGCAAAGAGGGAGCGGGAGGCGGAATGAAAAAAGTAAGTGTAATTGTACCCTGCCACAATGCGGCGAAATGGCTTCCACAGTGCTTTCTGTCGCTGGTGCAGCAGTCGATCGGAATCGACGGACTGGAGCTGATTTTTGTGGATGACGCATCGGACGATGCGGGCGAGACATGGGCGCTGCTGGAGGAATTTGAGCGCGCGTATCCCGAGAGCATCATGATTATCCATCTGGAAGAAAATCTGCGTCAGGGAGGCGCCCGAAACGTGGCGCTCGGTTATGCGACGGGGGAGTATCTTGCGTTTGTCGATGCGGATGATTTTGTGGAGAAGGATTTCCTTGAGAAGGTATACCGGCGTGCGGTGGAGAACGATGCCGATATCGTACAGTTTGATTATATGTACTATACGGAAAGACTTGGAAAAGTGGCGTCGGGAAGGTCGGCCGTGGACGAGAGCATCCGGATTCAGACAAAGGAGGAGCGGAAGCGTTTCCTTATCAGCGAGAAGATTACCTACGGCTGTTGGAACAAGCTGTACCGGAGATCGCTTGTCGAGCGGGCGGGCGTCCGTTATGCCGAGCATGTCATTTATGAAGAACCGCTGTTTGTGTATCCGCTGTTGTTCTACGGAAACCGCTTTGAAATCATGGCGGAAGCTTTTTACTGCTACCGCCAGAACGAGACCGGAACCATGCGCCGGGATATGCGTCAGATGACAACGCTGCAGATGCATGCAGATGTGCAGCTTGCCGTGTGGTATTTTATGAAGCAGACGCCGTTTTTCTGGGAGTATTATGAGGAGATCAAGCTGTATTTTCTGCATACGTATTTCTATGAGACGCTGCTGTTTGCGGTGCAGCGCGGATTTGAAGTGCCGTATTCCATGTATGAGACGCTGCGGGATACCGTAAAAGCGGAGGTGGCAGACTATAGAGAGTCTCCCTATGCGGCGATGATCCCGAGGCAGATGGAGCTGTACCGGGTAGAGAATGAAGCGGAAAATAGAGAAAGTATACAGAAGCGGGTAAAGGCATTTATAAGTAAAATGTGAAAAATACTTGCGAAAAGTGTTTGGAAGTTATGCTGTGATGAAGGGAGAAAGAAGGATGTATCAAGAGTTAATTGCAAAAATGAATCCATGTCCTAAATTTAATCTGCAGTGGTATAAGAACGAAGATTTATATTCGGATGGCGAGGTAGAAGATTTTATAATTAAGATAATTGCAGAAAATAGACCAGAAGACTACAGCAACGCTGTCTATGAGCAATTTAATTGGCCGATATATTATCATCTGTCGCCGCTACGAAAAAATATTCTAAATTGGTACAAATTCAAACCGGATAGCAGTGTATTGGAAATTGGCTGTGGTATGGGCGCAATTACAAGCGTATTGTGCGATGAATGTAAGGATGTTACGGCAGTGGAACTCTCAAGAAAACGTGCAACAGCAACGCTTCTCCGGTGCCGTGAAAAAGAAAATCTTGAGATTATCGTTGGAAATTTGAATGATATTGAATTTGAAAAAAATTTGATTATATTACACTGATAGGCGTTTTGGAATACCAGGGAACTTATACGGAATCAACAAATCCGTACATGGACTTTTTGGTTAAGATTAAGCAGTTGCTGAAACCAGATGGGAAATTGCTTGTCGCAATAGAGAATCAGTACGGTTTAAAATATTGGTGCGGAATGCCAGAAGATCATGTTGGAATACCGTTTGAAGGGATAAATCAGTATAGGGATGTTGAGAGAGGGGAAGGACATTTTCAAAAACAGCGTTGGACACATTGATTAAGGAAAGTGGCTTTCACAATACCTATTTTTATTATCCATATCCTGATTACAAATTGCCTACCGTTATTTACTCTCAGGATGTTTTGCCAAGTAAGAAAGACACGATAAATTCTGAAAATTTCAGGGATTATAGCTCGGCTGATAAAAATACATTAATTGCAAATGAGAAAAAGCTTTATACGGATATTGTAGAAAACGGAGTATTCGAGTTTTTTGCAAATTCATTTTTGGTGGAGTGCTCCGACAGCAGTCAGCTAGGGGAAATAACGTTTGCGAGATTAACAAGCGAACGCAAGGAACAATATCGAATGGCAACAAGATTTACGAGGGATAGCACCGTTGAAAAGAAGCCGCTTACGATGTTATGCGCACAGACGCATGTAAGGCAGCTGTTCAAAATGTAAATATTCTGAAACAAGCGGGTATAAAAATAGTAGAATATAGGGCTGATAATGGGATGGTGGTCAGTGATTATATTGAAAAACCGCTTTTGGAAGACGTAATTTTAAACGCGTTAAAAGAAGGGAACACCGATGAAATTTATAGATTGATAGACTTGATGTATGGGGAAATATTGCGATCGTCTGAACAAATTTCATGGAAGGATAACATATTATATACACTGGATCTTGGAATAGAAGAGAACGAGGAATTATTTGGACCAATATTAAAAATCGGTTTTCTGGATATGAGTTTTAGAAATGCATTTTATTGTGAGGGAGAAATACTTTGGTTTGATCAGGAATGGGTTTTGGAGGCAGTGCCAGCTAAATTTATTTTATACTATGTATTGACATGGTTGTATTATTCATATCCTCAGTTGGAAGGGGCATGTCCGTCTGCGGAGGTAATTGCACGTTATCATATGCAGGATGCTTGTGAAGCATTTGAAAAGCTCCGGGAATTGTTTGGATACTTAGTGTCCGATGAGGCACAGGTTATGATGGGAAGGGCATTCAGTATTGATAGTACAATGGATTATATTTCAAATGTTAAGAAGCTTATGAAATAAAAAGTTGAAAGTAGTGGAAGTGTTATGCTAAAGAAACAGCACGGATGATTCGATATAAATATCAGAAATATATCAAACATCTCAGGGAAGAGGTAGAATAACATGGTAGTTAATCACAATATGGCATCGATCTGTGAGAGCAGACAGCTGCGTTATAATGTTAAGAAGATGGAAAAATGTTCCAAAAGCTTGCGACAGGGTACAAGCTGAACACAGCAAATGATGATGCGGCAGGATTGCAGATATCAGAGACGATGCGGCATCATGTGAAAGGGCTGAACAAAGCCTCCCGGAATTCACAGGATGGCATCAGTATGCTGCAGACGGCGGATGCAGCGCTTCAGGAGACACAGGATGTCCTGGATCGTATGGTGGAGCTGACGACGCAGGCAGCCAATGACATCAACACAGACTCGGACCGCAGGGCTATTCAGGATGAGATTGATCAGCTGAATCAGGAAGTGGATCGTATCGCATACACGACGAACTTTAATCAGCAGTACATACTGGCGGAGGGAACGCCGCAGGCGGCACCGGGATATTACCGCATACAGTCCGGGGCACTGAACGGACAGGCGATAGATATCCATTTTGTAAATGCGAGCAAGGAGAGCCTTGGCACAGACAAAGTGAATGTATCTTCGCATGCGAAGGCGTCGGAATCCATCACGATGGTTCAGGACGCGATTGAACAGGCGGCACTCTGGAGAGACGAGTTCGGCAGCCAGCAGGAGCGTCTGGAACATGCCGTGCGCAATACGGACAACACATCACAAAATACGCAGAGTGCGGAGTCCGGGATCAGGGACACCAACATGAATATGGAGATGGTATTATATTCGACCAACCGGATTCTGGTGCATGCATCCCAGAGTATTCTGGCACAGTATAATGATGATGCAAAATCAGTGATTGAGATTTTGAAATAGTCAGACACGATAAAGAGATAAGAGGGGCAGTTTGTGGATACGAATGCCCTTCCTATCTCTTTATGAGCATTTTTAAGCAGATAGGCACCCGGGATGACAGAGACATCCCGGGCGTTTGCCGGGGAACATGGAGCAATGAACAACTGGGATAAGATATGGAAGAAGCGGACTGCGGAGATTGAGAATCGCGCAACCGTATTTGAAATGTTTAAGGAATTAAAACGGGCGGACGGATTCGATACACAGGATGTGCAGGGATATTATGAGGCGTTTTTCCGACAGTGGGAGTGCATGGCCAGCGGATCGAGACGGGGTGTGCGGGAACGATCGGCAGTCTGTATGAGATTGGCTGTGGAAGCGGTGTGAATCTGTATCTATTTTCCGCGTTGAAGCATGTGGCGGTACTCGGCGGTCTGGATTACTCCAAAAACCTCATCCGCATAGCCCAAAGCGTGGTGCCGGAGGCGGACGTGGGATGTGAGGAGGCGCTCAGGGTGCCGACAGAGCCGAGGTACGATGTCGTTCTGGCAGACAGTGTGTTTCAGTATTTTAATGATGCTGCTTACGGGCAGAAGGTGCTGGAACGCATGTGGGCGAAGGCGGGGAAGATGGTTGTTGTCACCGAAGTGCACGATCAGGAGAAAAAAGACGAACACATGGCATACCGCCGGAAGTGTGTCGAGAATTATGATGAAGTATATGCGGGGCTGGACAAAACATTTTACACCAGGGAGATGTTCCTGCAATTTGCAGAGGAGCACGAGGGCAGATGTGAGATCGTACAACCTGATAACGAACTGTACTGGAATAACCGGTTTGTGTTTGATTGTTATTTGTATAAAGAATAATGCGTGAAGGGTGACGGTATGCAGGCAATTATTTTAGCGGCAGGAATGGGAAAGCGTCTGGGAAAGCTTACTCAGAACAATACAAAATGCATGGTGGAAGTGGGCGGCGTGCGCCTGATAGAGAGAGCACTATACATTCTGGATAAGAAGAATCTGTCGAGGATTGTAATGGTCGTGGGCTATCAGTGTGAAAATCTGATGCAGTTTGTCGACGGACTGGGAATTGATACGCCGGTAGAATACATCATCAATGAGGTGTATGACAGAACCAATAACATATACTCGCTCTCCATGGCAAAAGACTGGCTGGTAAAAGAGGATACCCTTTTGCTGGAATCGGATCTGATTTTTGAGGAAGCGCTGATTGACCTGCTGCTTGAGGATTCACGCGAGACGCTGGCGCTCGTGGACAAGTTTGAAAACTGGATGGACGGGACATGTCTGGTTGTGGATGAGGACGACCGGATTGTCGATTTTATTCCGGGAAAGCTGTTGGAGTATTCGCAGAAGGAGCGCTATTACAAGACGGTCAATATCTACAAGCTGAGTGCAGATTTTTCCCGGAATGTGTATGTGCCGTTTCTGGAAGCGTACGCCAGGGTCATGGGGAATAACGAGTATTATGAAGCGGTAATTAAGCTGATTCTGATGCTGGATAAAAACACCATGAGGGCAAAGCGCCTGGAAGGACAGCGGTGGTATGAGATTGACGACATTCAGGATCTCGATATTGCGGAGGTACTGTTTGCGGCAGATGCCGGGGAGCGGTATAAAAATTGACGTCGCGGTATGGCGGCTACTGGAGATTCCCTCATTTAAAGGACTTCTGCTATCTCGTAAATCCGTATTTTCCGCCGGCGCGCATGATGGAAGAATTAAAGTCGAACTTTGACATCCTTGTGCGGCAGTATCCGTCGGGGATGCGGGTCAACTGTCTTCTGGCGGCAAAAACATTCGGTATTTCGGAAGAACACATCGTGCTTGGAAACGGGGCGGCGGAGCTGATTAAGGCGCTGCTGGAGGAGCTTCCGGGAAAGGTGGGCGTGATCCGTCCGACTTTTGAAGAGTATCCGAACCGGTGCAATGAGCAGTGCGTCGTTTATGACGCAAGGCAGAATGATTTTGCCTACACGGCAGAGGATCTGATCGGCTATTTTGCGGAACATCCGGTACAGACACTTGTTCTGATCAATCCGGACAATCCGTCTGGTCACTGTTTCGGGAAAAAAGAGGTGCAGCAGCTGTTGGAGTGGACAAAGGAGCGCCGCATTGCGCTGATTCTGGACGAAAGTTTTCTTGATTTCGCGGAGGATAAAGAGGCGTCGCTGCTTACGGATGAGATGCTGAACCGTTATCCCGGACTCTACATCGTAAAAAGCATTTCAAAATCCTATGGGGTGCCGGGACTGCGCCTCGGGATTCTGGCGTCGCAGGATAAGGAGCGGCTGGATCGGATAAAGAAGGCGGTGTCCATCTGGAATATCAATTCCATGGCAGAATTCTTTATGCAGATTCTTGGTAAGTATAAGAAAGATTATGAAGAGGCGCTTGTGGAACTGCGGAAAGAGAGAAAACGGTTTTACCGGAAGCTGTGCCAGATCGAGGGATTGAAGGTATATCCGTCCTCGGCAAATTATTTTATGTGCGAGCTGGTCAACGGCAGGAAGAGTGAAGAACTGGCGGCAGAGCTTCTGGAAGAGCAGATTCTGATTAAGGATCTCACGGGAAAGATTGCGAACGGAAGGCAGTATGTCCGGATTGCGGTAAGAAGCCGCAGGGAGAATGAGAAGCTGGCAGAGGCATTAAAAATAAAGATTGGAATTGCAGCAGAATATGAAAAGTACTAATATTGAAAATAGTTAGCAGGAGTTTGGTACATGAGTGAAATAAAAAAACGAAGTCCGATGGTCTCAGTAATTATGTCGTCTTATAATCATGAAAGATATGTTTCGGAAGCTATAGAAAGTGTTCTTGCACAGTCTTATACAGAGTTTGAGTTTTTGATTGCAGATGATGGATCATCAGATGGAACACAGGAGAAAATAAAGTCATTTTCGGATGAAAGAATTTGTTATTTTGAATATGATGTTAATACAAGTTTCAAAACCTTGGATATGCTTAGGGAAAGAGCCAGAGGAAAATATATTGCACAGATTGGATCCGACGATGTCTGGAGAAAGGATAAGTCGGAGAAACAGGTTGTTTTTTTTAGAACAGAATCCGCAGTATGCTGTATGTTTTTCCTGGATAGAGACAATTGATGAAAATTCACATGTTGTTAAAGGGGAAGATTCCAAAAACAGTGATTTTAATTTGCAAAATAAGAAAGCTACGCAGTGGTTTGCACAACTGTTTTGGGGAAAGGAGAGCCTTCCTACTCCTTCCTTTATGATGAGGACAGAGTTGTTTCAGAAATATGGTGGATTTCATTTTAAGTACCGCCAGATTCATGATTATGAACTGTGGCTACGGATATTATTGAATCATGAGATATACATAATGCCAGAGCAGCTGCTTTTTACCGTTGGCATGTTTCGGACGAGCATCATAATATCAGCGCTCCTTCAACCAGAGGGGAGATATGTACATATAATGAAATGCATCATATGTTTGGAATGATGATTGAGACGATTCCAGATGATTATTTTATAATGGCGTTTGGAGATAAGCTGTTTTTTCCGGATTGTCATACACACGAGCAGATTATGTGTGAACGTATGATCTTGCTGTTGAATCATCCAAATCGGGCAGCGCAGCAGGTGAGAATTGACTTTTATCTGACCTATATAGATGATATGGAATTTTGCAGGTGTCTTGAGGAAGAATATGGTATTACGCGTAAGATATTTCATGAGTTGGAAGCATCAAGAGGTCTTATGGCAGAAGTGAGCGAGCAGAGGGAGCAACTGATGCAGTGTCAGGAAATGCTGAAGAAGGTGTTACAGGGAGATGAGCACTGAGCGCATGGGAAAAGCAAAGTTTTTCAATTGAATGCCAAAGAGAGGGAATGAGCGCTTTTTTTCCGAAGGAAGGTAAGTATGACGAAAAAAAGGGGAATGTATTGTTTGTTTCGCATATTGTAGATCGTACAGGTGCACCGCTCGTTTTATTTGACTTAATGAAACATTATCAGAAAACGTATAATGTGTTTTTGGTGACAATGATGGACGGAAATCTCAGAGATGAGATTGTACAGCAAAACATACCGGTATTTATTGGGATGCCGGTTAATATGAAACACGTGATGGAAAACTCAGGGCAGACGAATTTGAACAGATATGGATAAATACATTGATATGTCATGGCTTTGTAATGCTGTTTCAAAATACAAATATACCGGTTTTCTGGTGGTTTCATGAACCGGAACCGCTGTTTCGCCTTTACTATGAAAGGATGCCGGAATTGCCTCTATATAGTGACAACATTAAGATTGTAGCTGTCAGCAGGCTTGTGCAGAAAACAATTTTAAGTATTATCATATAAAAAGCAAGCTTTTGCATATGCCGGTAAAGGACTTTGGGGAGCGGGCGGGAGCCTGAAAATAACAAAGTTATTTTTTTTATGCCGGCGCGTTTTCAGAGAACAAAGGGACATGATGTAATAGCGAAGGCAATACTGGGTATGCCGGAAGAATACCGAAAGAGAACGGAGTTTTGGTTCGCAGGCGCAAAGGATGAAAGAGAGCCAGATTATTACGAACTTATATGCAGCCTTTCGAGGGCTTATCCAGAGACGGTAAAGGTTTTGGGCGAATTATCAAGGGATTGTGTTTATGAAATATATCAGAAATGCGATTGTGTGATTGCACCGTCGAGAGAAGACGCAACACCAACCACAATCGTGGAAGGACTAATGTTTGAATGTATATGTATATGCTCAGATACGGCAGGTATTGCACAGTATTTAACAAATGGTGAAAATGCATTTATTGTTAAAAGCCAAGATGAGAGTATTACAGAAATGTATAGAATATGTAGTAGATCATAAAAAGGAACTGGATACATTAAGAAAAGCTGGAAGACAGGTATTTTTGGATAATTTTGAGGAAAGTATTGTCTGGAATCAGCTGAGGAAACTTACAACAGGGAGGTAATGTCATGCAAATCGTAAAATACGCATTTCAGCAGCACGGTGATGAACGCGGAATGTTGGTGGCGCTGGAAGAGTATAATGATATTCCGTTTGAGATCAAGCGCGTTTATTACATGTATGATACCAAGGAAGGAGTTACCCGGGGTTATCACGCGCACAAATCACTGGAACAGATTCTGATCTGTATTCACGGTTCCTGTAAGATTCGTTTGGATAACGGGAGAGAGAAAAAGATTGTCTCTCTTGAAAAGCCATATGAGGGTCTGTATGTTCCGAATAACATGTGGAGAGAGATGTATGACTTTTCACCGGATGCAGTCTTAATGGTGCTTGCATCAGAGATATACAAAGAAGAGGATTATATCGGGATTATGACACGTTTTTAAAGATGGTGAAAAAGAAGTATTAGGAAGATGCATGAGATACCATATCTGAATCTGAGAGGAATTCATGATAATATAAAAGAAGAACTGGATCAGGCTTACCGGGAAGTGATGGATCGTGAATGGTTTATTGGCGGAGAGGCGGATCGCAGATTTGAGCAGGAGTTCGCAGCGTATTGCGGGGCGAAAGCATGTGGGAACTGGAAATGGACTGGATGCAATCCGCCTGATTTTGCTTGCATATGGGATTGGAGAAGGGGATGAGGTAATCGTTCCTGCCAATACCTTTATTGCGACGGTGCTTGCGATTACATATGTTGGTGCAAAGCCGGTATTCGTAGATGCGGATGCAAACACTTATACGATGGATCTGACCAGGGTGGAGGAGAAGATTACTGCCAGAACAAAAGCGATTGTTGTGGTACATCTGTATGGACGGGCTGTAGATGTGGCACCGATCCGTGATCTTGTAAAACAGCATGACATCAAGATTATAGAGGATGCAGCACAGGCGCACGGCGCAGCAGTGCATGGCTTGAAAGTTGGAAAGATAGGGGATGCGGCGGCATTCAGCTTCTATCCGGGTAAAAATCTGGGGGCTCTTGGAGATGCGGGTGCAGTTGTGACGGATGATGAGGAACTTGCGAAAAAGGTGCGAGCTTATGGAAACTATGGCTCCTACCAGAAATATTGCCATGTATACAAGGGCTGCAATTCCAGACTGGATGAACTGCAGGCAGCATTCCTCTCGGTAAAATTACCGCATCTGGATGCCTGGAATGAGGAGCGGCGCAGAATTGCGGGGAATTTATGGACGGCAGATTACAAATGAGAAAGTTGTGCTGCCGCAAATACCGGAGAATGAGAAGGAACACGTATTTCATATCTATCCGGTTCTTGTAAAAGAGCGGGAAGCGTTTGTGGAACATTTAAAGAGACGTGGAATAGCAACGAACATTCACTATCCAACACCGATTATGGAGCAAGAGGCATATCAGGAGTTCCATGGACAGATGCCGCAGTATCCGGTGACAAAGCGTATCTGCGCAGAGGAAGTCAGTCTCCCGTTGTACCCGGGCATGACAGAGGAAGAGATACAATGTGTTGTGGAGGCAGTCAATAGATTTTAAAAATTAAGGAGAACATTTTATGGCAAAAATATTGGTCGCTTTTTTTAATTGCATGAACGACCCGGAAAATCCAAATGCCATGCCCATATTTTATGAGGCATTTATCAGAGGATTGGATCGGGCTGGAAATCAGGTCGTTGTATTTTCACATGGCATGTTTGGAATGGATTTTTGGGAGATAGATCCAATGACAAAAGCCTCCATTCAGCAACTGGATCCGGACATTTGTTTTATTTTTAACAATAGCTTCTTTGACATTTCGGATGTAGTTGATTGCCCGATCGTTATTTATGAAGTGGATAGTCCTCGGTACTTTGCGAATAAAAGCAGCATTCGGAAAAATCCTGATCGATATTTGTATTATATTTTTCAAGAAGACAGTAGGAAGACATTACAGGAAGAATACGGAATATCACCATCTAAAATTTTCTGGGTTCCTTTTTTCTCAGAGGTATATGCTGATCCGATGCTTGAACAGACGACCAATATATCTTTTATAGGAAGTTTATTTGCAACGGGTGATACCGAAACGTTTGGTTCGTTTATTAAGAGCTCTCCTTCCACGGAGGAAGTGGGTATGATGCGGCAATGTTTGCAGGAGCTGGAGAAGAATCCGCAGGTGACAGCGACGGAACTGGGTGTATAAGTATAATATTACATCCGAATTGGTAGCGCGGCATTTAAATTTACCTCAGTTGCTGATGATGCTCAGCGGGGAAAAAAGACTTAGGGTTTTGTCTTCGGTTGCGGAACTCGGACTGGATTTATATGGTACAGAGAATTGGCAAAATACATATTATTTCCACTCGAATCTTAATATGTCATATATTAATAAAAAAGTGTATTCAATAGAACAGAATCAAGATATTTACAATACATCTAAAATAGGAATTAACGTATCACATTTGCAGGCAACCAGCGGATTTCCGTGGAGGGTAATGGATATTATGGCAAGCAACGCCTGCCTTGTTACAGATTATCATGCGGATTTCGAACGATTGTTTGGAAATATACCAATACCAACATATGATTCTACGGGCGAGGCGTACACGGTATGCAGACAACTGCTCAATGATGAGAAAAGGCGGAGCGAGATTGTGGCACAGTGCCAGGAAGTAATTGACCGTAAGTATCGTTTTAAGCATCTTTTACCAAAGCTGGAAGAAAATAGTGGAGTAAAACTTCATGTGTGAGAAAGGAAAGATACTATTATGGATAGAAGTAGGATTAAAAGAAGTATAACCGTATATGTGCCGGGACATTTGTGTAATCTTCGCTGTAGTTATTGCTATGTTACAGAGTGTCTGAAATATTCAATGGATGGTACCATGCAGAATTCAATTATTCGGTGGAACATATGATAAAGGCGTTTGAGCCTGCACGTCTTGGCGGAATAGCGTATATTGTTGTGATCGGGGAAGGGGAAACATTGTTTCCTCCTGAAGTGATTCCGTTTGTAAAAGGATTATTGCATCAAGGGCATGTGGTTGAGGTTGTTACAAATAATACCCTGGATGATAGAATTGGCCAGCTTTTAGATATACCGCAGGAAGATTTAAAGCATCTGATTGTTAAATGTTCCCTGCATTGGCTGGAGTTAAAAAGATTAAATAAGGTAAACAGTTATTTTGAAAATATTCGGAGAATAGTTGCTGCGGGAGCATCTGCATATCCCTTTTTGGTAATTTGCGAGGAATATATGCCGTTTTTAGATGAAATTTGTGACGTATGTGAGAAAGAACTGGGAGAATTGCCGGCTTGTACGCCGTGCGTTACTGCGGAGACGCCGGAACAATTTCTAGAGAAAGGCGGAGCAGGAACAAATCCTCCATGTACGACTGAATTTGTGGAACAAATTAATAAACGGCTTCATTCTAAGTTGTTTGAGCAATCGGTAAGATTCCTTGATATTGATGTCAGAAAAGTTTTTTGTTATGCGGGTGCGTGGAGTTATGTTGTACAAATGGGGAATGGCAGATTATGTAAGTGCCATAATGTGTTGACAGACATTAACTTTTTTTGAAAACATAGATCAACCGGTAGAATGTGCGCCGGTAGGCTGCGAGTGTGGTATAGCCTCCTGTTCTTTGCAATATTGTCTTTATGGTTTTGGCTTGATTCCTGAGGTAAGCAATGTTCCTACTTATACGGAAATGCTGTGTGAGGGATCGAATCTTTTTAATCCTGAAATAAAGCAGTTATTAAATAGTAGGATTTCGGATCATGAAAAGATATTCACAAAGGAAGAAGAGAATACCTTTTTGATGGATGTGATTCACTGTAAAAACCTGCAGATAGAAGAACTGTCGCAAAGGATGACGAAGGAGCAATATGCGGCTGTAAAAGCAACAGAAGCAGAGAAGCAGAGGCGTCTGTATGTAGAAAGACTTCTTGGATTAGTTGATGAAGATAGGCTGTCCTATGAAGAACTGAGTTTTGTTACTTATGATACGATGATGTATTTGAAGTATGTATGTGACACAATGCCAGATGGAAGCGTGATGTATGGACATATATGGGAAAAAGATTACAAGAGGTTTATTTTCTTCCCACACATATGTAGAGCCAAATTATTTTTATCATGCGGATAATATATTGGAAGTTGAGCAAATTCAGGGGTTGTCAGTTGTGACCTTGGTGTCAGAGTATGAAAATGCGGAACAAATGAAACGGAGCATGAAAGAGGGGGACTATGTTGCATGTGCAAGGATCCAGTGCACACAGATGCAGACATTTTGTATGGAAAAAGGTCTGAGTGATGGAGACTGAGATTGGGTGAGATGAAGACATATAGAGGACGAGAAGATGTTTGTGTGTGTGGCAGGAAAAAATGATATCAGTGTAGAGATACTGGAATATCTAGTGGAGCGCCAAGAAGATAGATATGAAATTGGTGTTGTTTGCAATAAAAACGAGACTGGAAAGGATAGCTGGCAGAAATCGTTACGGTATCATGCAAAAAAATGGGGATCAGGGAGTATGCGCTACAAGAAATATATAATATGCAGCAGGTACTTTTTTTTTATCATTGGAATTTGATCAGATCATAAGACCTCAAAAATTTGCAGATGCCAGATTGTATAATATCCACTTTTCACTTTTACCACATTATAGGGGAATGTATACAGCTGTGCTGCCTATTTTGTATGGTGAGACGCGGAGTGGCGTGACGCTGCATCGGATTGATCGGGGGATTGATACGGGGGATATTATAGCGCAAGAGGTTATTGAGATTGGTGAAGAAGATACCAGTCATGATTTATATCTCAAATGTATGGAAAAAGGAACAAAGCTGATCATAGAATATATGGATATGCTACTAGATGGTACAGAGACAGCGATTCCACAGGGAAAAAGTGGGGCAACGTATTTTGGGCGTGATACGATAGATTATTCGAATATATCAATTGATTTAAGAAAAACGGCGGATCAGATAAAACATCAGATTCGGGCATTTTGTTTTCCTGAATATCAATATCCAAAGGTTTTTGGTAAAGATATTGAAAAAGTGGTTATTACAGATAATAAATCGCTTATGAATCCCGGGGAAATAGTGATGGAAGAAGAGGAATACATGCTGATTTCAACGATCGATTATGACATAAAACTGTACTATCCGGTAGGATGAGAATTTTAAGTATTACTGGAAACATACGGAATTTATGAGAATTTATATAATCTACTACGTGTAGATTATCAGTGTATAGACCGCAAGCCGAAACGATGTACGGATTCTCCAAATGGAATCAAAAATGGTGCGGTGAAAGGAATCCCACATGAACCTATCCATCTGTATCATTACAAAAACGAAGAACAGAATATTGACCGATGCTTAAAGGCGCTTGCTCCGTACGGCCTGGAGACGATTGTGGTGGATACCGGATCGACGGACCGCACGAAGCAGATTGCGGAGCGCTACACGGACAGGCTGTATGATTTCCTGTGGTGCGATGACTTCTCGGCGGCCAAGAATTTCGCGATAGAAAAGGCTTCACATTCCTATGTACTGGTTTTGGACAGCGACGAGTTTGTAGAGCAGCTGGATCTGTCCGCGCTGGAAAAACAGATTGCCGCGCATCCGGGGGCGGTCGGCCGGATCCGCAGGCGGAATGTGTTTCACAGAAACGGGGAGGAGCAGGAGAACCGGGAGTGGATCAACCGCATATTCGCAAAAGAATATTTTCACTACGAGGGCAGGATCCATGAGCAGGTGACGCCCCTGCATGGGCGCAGAGAGCGGTTACCGGACGTATGAGACGCCGGTTGTGATCTTGCACACCGGATACGATCTGCCCGAGCAGCAGAAAAAAGAAAAGGCAAAGCGCAACATCCGCTTGTTGGAGCAGGAATTAAAGCAGCTGGGCTGGGATGAAAATGCCGGGGCAAAAGACGGCGTCGCAAAGGCAGAGACAGCCGGAACAGATGCGAATGCTCGTTGGAGCGGGCAGATTCCTTATCTTCTGTATCAGCTCGGCAAGAGTTATTACATGCTGGGAGAATACGGCGCGGCGTGCGGCTGGTTCGCGCAGGGGCTTTCGTTTGACCTAAATCCTGCACTGGAATACGTGATTGACATGGTGGAGACGTACGGATATGCGTTAATCAACAGCGGGCAGGAGCAGACGGCACTGTTTTTTGAGAATATCTATGACGAATTTGGAAAAAGTGCGGATTTTCAGTTCCTGATGGGATTGATTTACATGAAAAACGCACGGTTCACAGAGGCGGTGCGCGAATTTGAGAAGGCGGCCGGGCATGCAGAGTGCCGGGCACAGGGAGTGAATTCCTATCGGGCGGACTATAACATCGGCGTCATCTACGAGTGCCTCGGGAAAAAGGAAGAGGCGCTTGCCTATTACCGGAAGTGCGGCAGCTATGCGCCGGCAGAGGAGCGGATACGAGAGCTGGGGCGGAGGTAGAAGAAAAAGCTATGACAACGAGAGAAGAAGCATTGGAATACGGAATGTCATTTCCGGATGTCTATGTGGACACACCGTTTCACGATCCAAACTGGGTGCTGGTGCGTTCCCGGAAAAATAAGCGGGCATTTCTCTGGACTTATGAATATCAGGGACAGATGCGGATTAATGTCAAGGCAGATCCGGAGTGGATTGATTTCTGGCGGAAAGCGTACGAAGCAGTCATTCCGGGTTATCATCAGAACAAAAAGCACTGGAATACGGTCATCCTTGACGGCAGTGTGCCGGATGGAGATGTAAAGCGGATGATAGCGGAAAGCTACGATCTGGTTAGGTAAGGGTAGTGTCGTGCTCGTGCATGGATATATGAGGGGATGCAAATAGAGTTGTATTTGAGGCTACAGTTGGATTTCTACTATGTTTGACAGGGATCGAGGCGTTAAGTGTAATGGGACTGGCATTACTGGCAGTGGGGATTTTATCCGGTTTAAAGGCTTATATGCAGAGCGTAGGAAAAGCAGCACTTCAGGCTATTCTGGGAGCAGGTACATCGGAGGTTGTGAAAGAGTTATTGACTCTGGTGCTGCGGAAAGGATGATAGCGATATCGAAAATGCTTAAAAGAAGATGGCAGGGACAACGGGAACCCTGCCATTTTATTCGTGAATATTTTGGACAGATAGATCGGGTTTATAATTTACATAACAGATCCGGGGTGGAAGCCTACATTAAATCCTTGCATGTGATATAAGGATAAGAACATATAAGGAAATAACTGGGAAGTAACTGGGAAATGACGTTGCAATTTCCCACCCACGGGCTTATAATTGGGGCAGTTAGGGGAGGGCATGCAATGCAATATATGACATCCAGACAGAAAGCTACAGAATGGTCTGTCACGAAGCGTATGGTAAATTACTGGTGCGCAAACGGGCAGATTGAAGGTGCATACAAAGAAGGCAGCCGCTGGTGGATTCCAGTGGATGTAGAACGTCCTGGAGAAGAGGAGTGTTTGCGGCGCATGAGAGCGTACACCGTTCGGATTACAGGCAAGAAGAGCGTTGCGGTTGGCATTCAGGATTTTGAGGCGTTAAGACGTGATCAGATGTTTTATGTAGACAAGACGGATTTTATTCGGCAGTGGTGGGAATCTGGCGAGACGACTACGCTGATTACACGCCCCAGACGTTTTGGCAAGACGTTGAATCTGAGCATGCTGAACTGCTTTTTTTCCGTGTCCTATGAAAATCGTGCGGATTTATTTGAGGGGTTGAAGGTTTGGGAAGAGAAAAGCTATCACAAGCTGCAAGGGCGTTTCCCCGTTATATTTCTGTCATTTGCAGGTGTTAAGGGGACAACGTTTGAGGCGGTGCTTCGGCAGATAAATTATGGTATTATAGAGGTATATCGCCGCTTTGAGCGGATACTTGACATGTCGCGGTTCACGGAAAGGGAACGACAGGATTTTGGCAGAATATCATGGGACATGGATGCGTCCACGGCTGCGCAGTCCGTACGGCTTCTGACGGATTTGCTCTATGTGTATTATGGGCATAAGCCCATTATTTTACTGGATGAATATGATACTCCGCTTCAGGAAGCTTACTTTAATAGCTTTTGGGATGAGATGGTTTCTTTTGTGGGGGCTTTTTTTAATAATTCCTTTAAAACGAATCCATCGCTGGGAGAGCATTGCTGACGGGCATTACCAGAATATGCAAGGAATCTATCTTCTCCGACCTCAATAATATAGATGTGGTCACACAAACGAGTACGAAATATGAGACGGCATTTGGCTTTACGGAAGAAGAGGTAAAGGTGGGACTTGCCAGAGTAGGTCTGCTCGATTACAGGGAAAAAGTAAAAGAATGGTATGACGGATTTACATTTGGACAGCGCAGGGATATGTATAATCCGTGGTCGATCACAAAGTTTATCGATGCAGAGGGGATCTTTGATACTTATTGGGCGAATACAAGTAATAATAAACTGGTGAGCTCGTTAATCCGAAAGTCTTCAAAGAATATGAAGATGGCGATGGAACAGCTTCTTGAAGGAGAGATGTTACATGTGGAGATGGACGAGCAACTGGACTTTGCACAATTGGAGTATCGGGAATCGGCTATTTTCAGCCTTCTATATGCGACGGGGTATCTACGCGTAAACCAAAAGAACGATCAGGAATATGTGCTGATGCTGACGAACAAAGAAGTGGAGATTATGTTTCGACGCATTATACGGGAATGGTTTAACGATATGGATACTGGCTATGGAGATTTCAGAAGAGCGTTGCTGCATGATAATATAGAAGAGATGAACTACTATATGAGTATGGTCACGCTATCCACCTTCAGTTACTTTGACACAGGCACAGGGCGTGGTAATATTGATGAGACAGAGCGCTTTTACCATGGCTTTGTGCTTGGATTGCTGGCAGATTTATCAGATCAGTTTTCAATACGGTCAAACAGGGAGAGTGGTCTGGGAAGATATGACATTATTCTCCGCGCGCGGGAAGAAAACGGCAATTCTTACATTATGGAATTTAAGGTTTTTGACCGGGAGAGAGACGAGAATATGAAAGCGTGCGTTGCAAGGGCGTTGCAGCAGATAGAAGAGAAACAATATGAGACAGAGCTTGTGGCAGACGGAATTGCGAGGGAGCGGATCAGAAAATATGGATTTGCATTTGACGGGAAAAAGGTTCTGATCGGCTCATAGAAGGAGAGTATCTTGAAGCATACCATTATCTATTTCATCGGTGTATACGACACACTTGATTTATTTACCGGAAAATTGCGGGAAGCTTTTGAGACGATGGGCTATGCGTCCTTTGTGTATGACGCGCGGCTGCCGCAGAGCAAGGATGCACTGCTTTCTGTGCTTGCGGAGAGCAGTTCGCCGGAGCGTGAATTTTCATGTGTGACATTTAATAATCTGGGATACAATCTGGATATGGAGGTGCCTGCGCCGGCACAGAGCGTACGGGAGAACGATGCGTGTATACAAAAGGGTGGGACCAGAAATGTCTGGGAATATTACGGCATCCCGTATCTCAACATTCTGATGGATCATCCGTTTCACTATGAGAAGCCGCTGCGCCTGGCGCCGGAGACGTCGGTTGTGCTTTGCACAGACCGGAATCACGTAAAATATATCCGCAGATATTTTAAAAAATATCCATCAGGTGGATTTTCTTCCGCATGCGGGGGTGGAGCTGGGAAGCCGGCACAAGCCGCTTGCGGAGAGAGGGATTGACGTTCTGTATGCCGGAGCGCTTCCGATTTATACGGTGGCAAAAATGATACCGGATCTGTCTTCCATCCCGGAAGTGGACGGACAGCTGATGGCGGGGGATGTGCTGGCGGAATTGGTGCACCATCCGGACCGGACGACGGAGGAAGTCATTGAAGAGTATCTTAAAGACCGGCGAAGCGATATCCCGGACAAGCGCGTGCAGGAGATCATTGTGCAGATGCGTTTTATCGACTCCTACGCCACTTCGTTTTTCAGGGAGCAGGCGGTGCGTATTCTGGTGGAAAACGGAATCCGGGTCACGGCGTATGGTACGGGATGGGATCAGTGCGAGTGGAGCGGCAGCCCGTATCTTGATTACCGTGGAAAAGTTCTTGCGCCGGAGATCCTTCCGTCTATGAACGATGCCAAAATTGTGTTGAACACGATGACCTGGTTTAAGGCAGGAGCGCACGATCGGATTTTTAATGGAATGCTGGCGAAAGCGGTGGTGGTAACCGACGATTCTACCTATCTGCGCCGCGAATTTACCGATGGCAGGGAACTTGTGATGTTCCGGCGGCAGGAGCTTGGAACACTGCCGGAGAGGGTGTTTGATCTGTTTGGACATCTGGAGCGGGCACAGGAGATTGCAGATTGTGGATATGCTGCGGCGAGAGACGGTCATACGTGGAAAAGCCGTGCGGAGTATCTGAAGGAGTGCTTTCTGACCTGACGAATGCACATGGGCGAAGATGGGAGCGGTAAATGTAAGCTTCTGCGCGCGGTAAGGCGAACAAAGGCGGTAAGTCTCTGCGCGCAGTACTGCAAAGAAGGAAATATATAGGATAGAGGAATGTACAGCTATGCACATATTGATGTACCGATGGAAAGCATATAATTACAGAGACATTGAGCAGACTTTTTTGCTGATTGGACATACGGTGGACAATATCGAACAGGAACTCGGAAGCTATGACGTAAGTCCTGAATTTGAGCGGGTGATCGAGGAGAAGATCCGGGGGACGCATTATGATATGGTATTTACGGTGAACTATTTCCCATTGATCTCGAATGTATGTGAGCGCACAGGCGTGAAATATGTTTCCTGGACATGCGACAATCCGCTGATCAGTATGTACCATGAATCGGTGTTCCACGCCTGCAATTACATTTTTACGTTTGATAAGACGAATTACCTGGAGTTCCGCGGGATGGGCGTAAAACATATCTGGTATCTCCCGCTGGCGGTAGATACGGAGCGGATGGATGCGCTGCTCGGGGCGCCGGAAAAAGCGGAAAGACGGAATGCCACACAGGATTCGGAGATGCGGAAATACCGCGGAGATGTGGCGTTTGTGGGAAGCCTTTATGAACGCAATTCCTATGACAAGATCAAAAACAGGCTGCCGGAGTATTTAAGGGGATATTTTGACGCTGTTATGGAAGCGCAGCTTAATATCAGCGGAGCGAATATCGTGGAGCCGATGCTGACTACGAACATTCTCGAACAGCTGCAGGAATATTTTCAGCTGGAAAAATCCGAGGGATCTTTTTCGGATCTGGGGCTGATTTTCCAGACAACCGTGCTTGGATTCAAGATTGCGGAGATCGAGCGGAGAAGGGCGTTGATTGAACTTTCAAAGCATTACAGGGTCAATGTTTACAGCAACAGCGATGTCAGTGATCTGCTGCGGATTCAGTATTGCGGGTCAGTGGACTACTGGAGTGAGATGCCGAAGGTTTTCCGCATGTCGAAGATCAATCTGAATTTTACGATACCGAACATCAAGAGCGGCATTCCGCTGCGCATCTGGGATGTACTTGGCTGCGGGGGCTTTCTTCTGACGAACTACCAGGCAGAGATTCCGTACTATTTCAAGGAGGGGGAAGATCTCGTCTGCTTTGATGGTCTGGAAGACCTGTGTGAAAAGGTGGGATACTATCTGGAGCACGAGGAGGAGCGTAAGCGGATTGCATGGAACGGGTACCGCAAGGTGCGGGAGAAGCACTCTTATATAGAAAGAATCCGTACCATTTTAGATACGGTTGCAGGTGAAGACGCAAAATAAATAGGTGGCGGCGCACTGCCGGACCGCTGTAAACAAAAGGAATTGCCGCAATAAGCATACCGTGTTTTGCGTTGATAAGTAATATTATAAGAAACAGATACTTAAAAGTTCCAGATAACCATGCGGCGGCAAATTCTGATCGCAAAATCCGGTATTTCTAACCATGCCGCAGCTGGCATCCGTGATGATCCGTGTCTTTCCAAGTTTGGAGCACTCCACGGACTGTGTGCGCAAGCCAGCAGACAATTTTAGGACTTTTGTGTGTGTCCCTTGCGGCACCAGACAACAGATGGCATAAATGCCATCTTTATGTCGAACAAAACATAACCGCGCGAAGCCGATGTCTGAGTTGCCATCTGCCATATTTTTAATAGCAGATGGCAACGAGTTTCGGTTCGCGCGGTTTTATATTGTCTGTGAAGAGGTGCCATTAGGGACACCAGAAAGTCCGCTCATTGTCTGCGGCTTGTCGGACACACTCCGTGAGTGTCCAAACGTGGCCAAGATACGGAATGGGATGCCAGCCACGGCATGGAAGAAATACGTGAATTTTGCTTCAAAGATTTGCCGCCGTCTGTTTATTCTGGAACTTTTTTGTTCTCTGGTATTTCTGTAATATTACTTATCACCCCAAAGAGGCCTACGCGTATTGCGGCAATTTCCTTTAACAATAGGTATCAAGCATCAGACCGGAATACACCGAAGAGTGATAAGCCGCCGCAAAATTGTGCCCCGGATTCTTGTAGGCAATCAGGACTTTGCTGACATAGCTGATCGGGTCGATGGAAGCCTGGGTGGCTTTGCGTTGAAGACCGTTTTTGAAATTGTTCAGGGTACGAAAACTTTCGCGCGCGTCCGGTGCGGAAACGGCGTCGGTCAACAGGCTCTTGTCAATATGGATCGATCCGTCCTGCTGCAGATTTAGCCCGATGGATTCCAACTCGTTGAAATAGGACTTTGCAACGCTCTCCATATCGTGGAGAAGCTTGCCGGACTCCTGACTGCCGTGGTAATTGTGACCGAGCTGGATCATGTTGTTGTAGACGTTGACCAGCGACTGCACATTGTCTGCGATCGCATCCGTATCCGCTTTGAAGCCGATCGTTGCGGTTCCCCGCCAGCACTGGGGGCTTTCAGCGTCAGTTCAAAAGCGTTGTTGACAGTAAATGTGTTGGACAGCGACGAATGTTCGGTACCGTTTAACAAAAAGAGCGAATTGACCGGCATTTCCGTGACGTCGTTGATGCCGAGCGTGCGCATGGCGCGTATGGAACCACTGTCCGGCGCCGGCATAATCTCAAACAGGTACTGCTCGCTATCGCCGAGACCGGTCTGCTGCGACGTGATGGAAAGCGCATTCTGTCCGCGGTCGTTGGAGACCAGTGTGGCGTTTAAGCCGATATTGGCATTATTGATCAGCCGCATGATCTTGCGCTGCACGGTCTCGTTGGTGTCCCTGCCGCTGATCGTGTACTGGAATTCATAAGAGCTTAAGTTGGTGTTCAGGTCGAAGCTGTAATTGCCTGGCACAAAGTCACTTGCGCCCGGGGCAAGATACACGCCGCGGTTGACCTGCGGTGTGGCGAGACGTTCTACCGTTATATCGAACTGCTTGGAGTTGTCCGCGTCCATGTTCGAGCCGATGTACTGCACACTCACAGCGTCCTCATCAGAAGACTGCGCGATTTTCCGGGAAAAAGCGTGTTCCGCATTGTCGTCCGGAGCATTGTTTGAAAGCGCTGCGATAAAATTCTCGATCGAGCGGGCCTGCTCCTTGATGTCGATGGCAAAACGGCCGGTATCCCTAGTGAAATTGATTTTGTAAAGGGGGGAATCTTTATTAACTTTGACAATATTATTGTATACGGCGCGCAGCTGGCTTTTTTTGTGCGTGTCGTAGCGAGACATGCCGGAACCGGCATAAGTGCTCAGGTAATACTGATAGGCACTGTCGATGACTGCCATTGGAATCCCTCCTTTCTTCCATGAAATCATATGCCTTCGCATATGCAGGGATATAAATCCGTTTATATTGCTTCCTGCTTATATATAATGAAACTGTATTTTTAAATGCACAATAGATATACTTCTAATATTTTTTATCGGTAAACAGATATAAAATATTTACAGTAAAAATAAAAATTACGCGATAGATTTGTATAATCAGAAAAAAAGACTTGCGGCACACTATATGTAGTGCTAAAATAACTTCATTGCACGAGTTTAAAAAAGTGGTTGACGCTCCATATTGATTGTGATATATTAGACTAGCGATGGAAGTAGGTCTTTTTTTTATGCCTTTTTTTAGGACCCCTTTCCTAAGGGGATCTAAGCCCGGTCGCAGGGAACGAAAGACATAAGAAAAGCACAAAGAATTTTAATGGAGGTGGAAGTTGTGCGCACGAAAATAACATTGGCATGTACTGAGTGTAAGAATCGTAATTACAACACGACAAAGGACAAGAAAGCTCATCCAGACAGAATGGAAACCAAGAAGTATTGTAGATTCTGCAAGACTCATACATTACACAAGGAAACCAAATAGGCTTTTGGGCAAAGGAGTGAGAAAATGGGAGAAACCGAGAACAAAGCTGCTCAGAAAGAGAGCTTTTTTAGCGGTAGCCTGTCGGCTGAATTCAAAAGATCATTTGGCCGGACAACAAATCACTTGCAAGACAGACAGCAGCCGTTGTTGCTGTTTCCGTAGTAATGGGTCTTGTGATCGCGCTTCTGGATTTTGTGATTCAGTATGGCGTTGATTTCCTTGTTGGTTTAAGTTTTTAATGGAGGCATAGGTGATTTATGGCAGAGGCACACTGGTATGTAGTTCATACCTACTCAGGATATGAGAATAAGGTAAAAGCGAACATTGACAAGACAATTGAGAACCGGCATCTGGAAGACCAGATCTTAGAGGTCCGCGTACCGATGCAGGAGGTCGTTGAGCTGAAGAACGGCGCAAAGAAATCCGTATCAAAGAAGATGTTTCCGGGATACGTGCTTATCAATATGGTTATGAATGATGACACTTGGTACGTTGTCAGAAATACCCGTGGTGTTACCGGATTTGTTGGTCCGGGATCGAAGCCGGTACCGCTTACCGATATGGAAATGAGACCGCTTGGGATCAAGACAGAGAACATTGAGGTTGATTTTGCTGAGGGAGACACCGTAGTTGTCACCGGAGGAGTCTGGAAAGATACCATCGGCGTGATTCAGGCGATGAATCCTGGCAAGCAGAGCGTGACCATCAATGTTGAGCTTTTCGGCCGCGAAACGCCGGTAGAAATAAGTTTCGCAGATGTAAAGCTTGCAAATTAAGCGAGCAATCCTAATCAGGAAAGAATGAATTAAGGAGGCAATTCCAATGGCAAAGAAAGTAGAAGGATATATCAAATTGCAGATTCCTGCGGGCAAGGCTACACCTGCTCCTCCAGTTGGACCTGCTCTTGGACAGCATGGCGTTAACATTGTTGAGTTTACAAAGCAGTTCAACGCCAGAACCGCTGATCAGGGCGATTTAATCATCCCTGTAGTTATTACAGTATACGCAGACAGAAGCTTCAGCTTCGTTACAAAGACTCCGCCTGCTCCTGTACTGATCAAGAAGGCTTGCAACATCAAGTCCGGTTCTTCCACACCGAACAAGGATAAGGTTGCAACTCTCTCCAAGGCAAAATTACAGGAGATCGCAGAGTTAAAGATGCCAGACTTAAACGCAGCATCCTTAGAGGCAGCTATGAGCATGATCGCAGGAACTGCAAGAAGTATGGGCGTTAACGTAGAGCAGTAAGACACGAGAGTGTAATGCATCAGAGAGCACCGGCGGTGTTCTTATGGAACGATATAGTGGGAGGGTCCTCTCCCGATACTACCACCAGGAGGTTTATATTCATGAAAAGAGGAAAGAAATATCAGGACGCTGTAAAGTCTTTTGACAAGGCGAATCAGTACGATGTTGCTGAGGCAATCAGCTTAGTAAAAAAGAACGCTACAGCGAAGTTTGATGAGACAATCGAGCTTCATATCAAGACCGGTTGTGATGGACGTCATGCAGAGCAGCAGATCCGTGGCGCAGTTGTACTGCCGCACGGAACAGGTAAGACTGTAAAAGTTTTAGTATTCGCAAAGGGCGTAAAGTTAGATGAGGCACAGGCAGCAGGCGCTGACTACGTTGGAGGCGAGGAGTTAGTTCCGAAGATCCAGAACGAGGGTTGGTTAGACTTTGATGTGATCGTTGCTACACCTGACATGATGGGCGTTGTTGGACGTCTCGGTCGTGTACTTGGACCGAAGGGCTTAATGCCAAACCCGAAGGCTGGAACTGTTACAATGGATGTTACCAAGGCTATCAACGACATCAAAGCTGGTAAGATTGAGTACAGATTGGACAAGACCAACATTATCCACGTGCCAGTAGGAAAAGCTTCTTTCACTGAGGAGCAGTTAAGCGACAACTTCCAGACCCTTATGGGTGCTATCAACAAAGCTAAGCCGTCCAGCTTAAAAGGTCAGTATGTAAAGAGCGCAACTCTTACATCTACCATGGGACCTGGCGTTAAGTTAAACGTAACCAAGATCACAAACTAGTTTGTGTTGTTGGCGAAAAGTGTTGACAGCCGCAATATACAGTGTTATAATGCAGAAGCGTTGTAACGCGGTGCGTCCGTATGGATGCAGTCGTCTCTTAGGAGACAGATGCCACAGCAGTGGCGGATCCACATCTGTGGATTGCATATAATGGCCGAAGACAGCAGGTGCCGCAAGGCGTAATCGTAGAGCCTGCCGAGGGACTTTCATGAGCAATCATTGAGAATGAGATTCTGATCCCTCTCTGTCCAGGCAGAGAGGGATTTTTATATCCTTTCGGATTTGTTATATGCGTAAAATCTAAAAAGGAGGTGCACGATTCGTGGCAAAGGTAGAATTAAAACAGCCTATCGTACAGGAAATTTCTGAAAACATCAAAGATGCGCAGTCTGTTGTAGTCGTTGATTACCGTGGACTTACCGTTGCAGAGGATACTCAGTTACGTAAAGCATTAAGAGAAGCTGGTGTTACTTATAAAGTATATAAGAACACATTAGTAAGCCGTGCCGTAGAGGGAACACAGTTCGAGAGCTTAAGAGACGTTCTTGAGGGACCGAATGCATTCGCAATTTCTACGACAGACGCAACAGCTCCGGCAAGAGTATTAGCAGATTTCGCTAAGAAAGCTCCGGCTCTTGAAGTAAAAGCCGGCGTAGTTGAGGGTAACTTCTATGACGAGGCAGGCATGAAGGCAATCTCTTCGATTCCGTCAAGAGAAGTTCTTCTTTCCAAGTTACTTGGAAGCTTACAGTCTCCGATTACCAATCTTGCCCGCGTTCTTAATCAGATCGCAGAAAAGGGCGGTGCAGCTGACGCGGCAGTAGAGGCTGCTCCGGCAGAGGAAGCTCCTGCAGCAGAAGCAGCAGAGACTCCGGCAGAATAATCCGGATCGAATGTAGTGAAAAAAGCCGCAGGGATCTGCGGGCAGAAAACGTATCATCGTGATACAATCTCAATATTAAATGGAGGAAAATAATCATGGCAAAGATGACAACAGCAGAATTTATTGATGCTATCAAAGAGTTAAGCGTATTAGAGTTAAACGACTTAGTAAAGGCTTGCGAGGAAGAGTTCGGCGTATCTGCAGCAGCAGGCGTTGTAGTTGCAGCAGCAGGTGCTGGTGACGGCGCAGCAGCAGAAGAGAAGACTGAGTTCGACGTTGAGTTAACAGAGGTTGGCCCGAACAAGGTTAAGGTTATCAAGGTTGTTCGTGAGGCAACTGGCTTAGGCTTAAAGGAAGCTAAGGATCTCGTTGATGGAGCTCCGAAGGTTCTCAAAGAGGCTGCTGATAAGGCAACCGCTGACGACATCAAGGCTAAACTTGAGGCTGAGGGCGCAAAGGTTACTTTAAAATAATCGCGTAAGCTACGAGAAGCATATAAGCGGAAACGGCGTGACTACGGGAATTTATTCCCGGCGGTCGCGCCGTTTTTGCTTATATGCGGCGACAGCCGCGTGCTGGCCGGCTCTGCCGGACAGAATGCTTCCCGCAGCATACGCGATTTGCTTATTTGCTCTGCTTATGCGCGGCGACAGCCGGTACGGGAAAATAAATTCCCTACTTCCCAAAAGAAAACACTTGGTATATGATAGTACTAACAGACTTTATAGGAAAATAGTACTTTTCCAGAGGATGAAAGTACGGGAAAGAGGAGAAGATACCATGCCGTGTTTGAGGATGTCGGTCAACCGCCTGCGGGAGGGAATGATGATAAAAGAGGATGTGTTTTCAAAGACAGGGGCGGTGATTGTGCCGGACGGAGCGGTCGTCACGAAGGACGTCGTCGCGCTGCTGACCAGACATTTTGTGGACAGTGTGATGGTGGAATATCCGACGGGCAGGAAAGAACGCCCGGAACAGCAGGAACAGAGTGCGCCGGCGAAGGAACAGCATCTGAAAGAGTTCCAGGCAGAGTTCTCGGTTGCCGAACAGTCGATTTCGGAAGAACTGAAAGATATTGTATACCGGAGTAAGGATGTGAACATTTCCATGCTGCTGGAGCCGCTGAACGGACTGCTGAAAAAAGCAGATGATGATACAGATCTTGCGGACATGCTGCTTCATATGAAAAAACAGCAGTCAGGTCTGTACGCACATACCATTAACGTGGCGCTTTTTGGACAGCTTCTTGCACGGTGGAGCGGATGCGCCGAGGCGGAGATGGAGGAGGTCATGGCGGCGGGGCTGCTTCATGACATTGGATTTCTTGAACTCTGGAAGGACGGGCAGGAACAGACGGAATTTCTGCAAGAATACGAGACGGAACGATATGAGAAACATGTCGTGAGCGGATACAACCTTATTAAGAAGATGAACATAGACCAGCGGATTAAACAGGCGGTTCTGACGCACCACGAGCGCGTGAATGGAAGCGGGTTCCCACTGCAGGTAATGGGGGATAACATCAACTGGATTTCCAGAATTCTTGCGGTGGCAGATACTTACGATGCCCTTACGATGCGTCAGGGAGATAAAGCGGGCATCTCGGCATTTGAAGCGATCAAGAAGATGGAGGATGAGGGGTATAACCGTCTGGACGCCAACTATCTGATGACATTTCTGAAGCGGATTGCCGAGACGATGATCCAGCGCAACGTGATCCTGAATGATGGCAGGATGGGAAGAGTGGTCATGATTAACAAATATAAGCTGTCATGTCCGCTTGTGCAGGTGGGGGACACTTTTGTCGATCTCGCAAAACAAAGCCGGTATTACATTCAGGAGATACTTGAAGAGTAGCGGTATTGTGTGTTATAAAGAAAATAGAAAAGGCGGACAGGAAGAGCAGCGGAACTTGAGAACAGAAAGGAGGCTTTTATGAACGGTATTACTTCGATGCAGCGAAGCAGCACATCTTATGCAGATTACGGGAAATTTGCAAGCGGCAAAAAAGTGAACCGGGCGGCAGACGGTGCGGCGGAGCTTGCGATCATCCAGAAGCAGGAGACGCAGACCAGAAGCTATAAGGTCGGGGAGAACAACATTGGCGCGGCAAAAGATATGCTGAATGTGGCGGATGGCGCAATGAGCGGGATTACGGATTATCTTCAGAAGATCCGTGAACTTGGTGTTCGGGCGTCCAATACGGTGACGATCACAGATGCGGAGCGGACAAGTATTCAGGCGCAGATCGAGCAGTATAAGCAGGGCATTTCAGATATTGCAAAACAGACAAGCTTTAACACGAAGCCGCTTCTGGATGGCACGTCGCAGAAGTACAATATCATGACGGATGCCACTGGCAACGGAATGAAGATTACGACTGCAGATGCCACATTACAGGCACTTGGGATTGCGGATTTTGATGTGACGAAAGATTTTGATCTGACGCAGGTGGATGATGCACTTGCCAGAGTGAGTGCAGGGCGCAGCGGTATGGGCGCACAGAGCAATGCACTGGAGTATGCATACCGCTACAGTACCAACACCAGGCTGAATGTAACGGCAGGAAAAAGCCGGCTCGAGGATCTGGATTACGGACAGGCGGTATCCGAACAGAAAAAGAAGCAGACCCTGCAGCAATATGCATTTTTATGCAGAAAAAACAGATGGAACAGAGAACCCGCGCGGCGGCAAATTTTCTTGTCTCATAAGCGGTGGCGAACGGCGGAGCGAAGGCTTTAGAGCTTTCCTTCGTCGTTTTTTGCGTACTCACGGAGAAGAAATAAATATTTTAAAAAATCCTTGACGCGGCACTTGCTATTGTGCTATCATATACGTTGCACTATTGTGGTGCATTGGGCTTATTGCGCGCTTTTCGCGTTGTATGCCGCCGGATGTGCCTATACCGTATCTTGTGGTTACGGTGGATTGAGACAGTTGCTGCCACTTTTGGGGCAGCTTAGTGTAAATAAAAACGAGAGGTGAAACGTCAATGGAGAAAAACAGAATACGTCCAGTGAAAGCTGGAAAGGGCATACGTATGAGTTACTCGAGACAGAAAGAGGTATTGGAAATGCCGAATCTGATAGAAGTCCAGAAAGACTCCTATCAGTGGTTCTTAAGCGAGGGCCTGAAAGAAGTTTTCGATGATATCTCTCCAATCGCTGATTACAGCGGTCATCTGAGCCTGGAGTTTGTAGATTTTACATTGTGTGAGGACGATGTAAAGTACACAATTCCGGAGTGCAAAGAAAGAGATGCAACTTATGCGGCACCTTTGAAGGTCAAGGTCAGACTTCACAACAAGGAGACTGACGAGATCAATGAGCATGAGATTTTCATGGGCGACCTTCCTTTGATGACAGAGACCGGTACTTTCGTGATCAACGGCGCAGAGCGTGTTATCGTCAGCCAGCTGGTGCGTTCCCCGGGTATCTACTATGGAATCGCTCACGATAAAGTGGGTAAAAAGCTGTATTCCTGTACTGTCATCCCTAACCGTGGTGCGTGGTTAGAGTATGAGACAGACTCCAATGACGTATTTTATGTCCGTGTAGATAGAACCAGAAAGGTGCCGATCACGGTATTGATCCGTGCACTTGGCGTCGGAAGCAACCAGGAGATCGTAGACCTGTTCGGTGAGGAGCCGAAGATTCTTGCAAGTTTCGGCAAGGACGTGGCAACCAACTACGAAGAGGGACTTCTGGAATTATATAAGAAAATCAGACCAGGCGAGCCGCTGACAGTTGAGAGTGCGGAGAGCCTTATTTCTGCTATGTTTTTTGACCCGAGAAGATATGATCTTGCAAAGGTCGGACGCTATAAGTTTAATAAGAAGTTAATGTTGCGCAACCGTATCAACGGACATGTTCTGGCAGAGGATGTTGTCGATGTGTCCACAGGTGAGATCATCGCCGAGGCAGGAACCGAAGTGACAAGATCCCTGGCGGATGATATTCAGAACGCGGCTGTTCCGTATGTATGGATTCAGGGCGAGACCAGAAATATCAAGGTGCTGTCTTCCATGATGGTAGATCTGAGACATTATGTGGACTGCAACCCGAAGGATCTCGGCATCACAGAGCTCGTGTACTATCCGGTATTAAAGCAGCTCATGGATGAATATCCGGACGTGGAGGATTTAAAAGAGGCCATTCACAAGAATGTGCATGACCTGATTCCGAAGCATATCACCAAGGATGATATTTTTGCGTCCATCAACTATAACATGCATTTAGAGTACGGCATTGGTCATGATGACGATATCGATCATCTGGGCAATAGACGTATCCGTGCGGTCGGAGAACTGTTACAGAACCAGTACCGTATCGGTCTTTCCAGACTGGAGAGAGTGGTTCGTGAGAGAATGACCACCCTGGATCTGGACGGTATTTCCCCGCAGAGCCTGATCAACATTAAGCCGGTAACCGCAGCTGTAAAAGAGTTCTTCGGATCTTCCCAGCTGTCCCAGTTTATGGATCAGAACAACCCGCTGTCAGAGCTGACACACAAGAGACGTCTTTCCGCATTGGGACCGGGCGGTCTGTCCAGAGACCGTGCAGGATTCGAGGTGCGAGATGTACATTACTCCCACTATGGAAGAATGTGCCCGATTGAGACGCCTGAAGGACCAAACATCGGTCTGATCAACTCTCTGGCATGCTACGCAAGAATTAACGAGTACGGATTTATTGAGGCTCCGTACCGTAAGATCGATAAATCCGATCCTAAGAATCCGCGTGTCACAGACGAAGTTGTCTACATGACCGCAGACGAAGAGGATAACTACCATGTAGCACAGGCGAATGAGGCGCTGGATGAGGAAGGACATTTCGTCCGTAATTCCGTATCCGGTCGTTATCTGGATGAGACACAGGAATATGAGAAGACCATGTTTGATTACATGGACGTCTCCCCGAAGATGGTGTTTTCCGTCGCTACCGCATCCATTCCGTTCCTGCAGAACGACGATGCAAACCGTGCACTCATGGGATCCAACATGCAGCGTCAGGCAGTGCCGCTTCTGACCACAGAGGCGCCGGTAGTCGGTACCGGTATGGAGACGAAGGCAGCGGTAGACTCCGGTGTGTGTGTTGTGGCGAAAAAAGCCGGTGTTGTTGAGAGCTCTGAGTCCAACCAGATCATCATCAAGAATGACGAGGGCGGCAGAGATATATACAAGCTGACGAAGTTCTCCAGAAGTAACCAGTCCAACTGCTACAACCAGAAGCCGATCGTGTTTAAGGGCGACCGCGTGGAGGTTGGCGAAGTGATCGCAGATGGTCCTTCCACCGCAAACGGTGAGTTGGCACTCGGTAAGAACCCGCTGATCGGATTCATGACCTGGGAAGGTTACAACTACGAGGATGCCGTTCTTTTGAGCGAGCGTCTGGTACAGGATGATGTTTATACATCTATCCATATTGAGGAGTATGAAGCAGAAGCGCGTGACACGAAGCTCGGACCGGAAGAGATCACGAGAGATGTTCCGGGTGTCGGCGACGACGCGTTGAAGGATCTCGATGAGAGAGGTATTATCCGTATCGGTGCGGAGGTTCGCGCCGGTGATATCTTAGTCGGAAAGGTAACTCCGAAGGGAGAGACTGAGCTGACAGCCGAGGAGAGGCTGCTCCGCGCAATCTTCGGCGAGAAGGCAAGAGAAGTGCGTGACACTTCCTTGAAGGTGCCGCACGGCGAGTACGGTATCATCGTGGATGCAAAGGTATTCACAAGAGAGAACGGCGACGAGCTGTCTCCGGGCGTGAATCAGGCAGTCCGCATTTACATTGCACAGAAGAGAAAGATCTCCGTCGGTGATAAGATGGCAGGTCGTCACGGTAACAAGGGTGTCGTTTCCCGTGTACTTCCGGTAGAGGATATGCCGTTCCTTCCGAATGGCCGCCCGCTTGACATCGTGCTGAACCCGTTGGGTGTGCCGTCCCGTATGAACATCGGTCAGGTCCTCGAGATTCACTTAAGCCTTGCTGCGAAGGCACTTGGCTTCAACATCGAGACACCGGTATTCGACGGTGCGAAGGAGATTGATATCCAGGATACGCTGGAGCTTGCCAATGATTACGTCAACTTCGAGTGGGAAGACTTTGAAGCAAAATATAAAGACACACTGAACGAGGAAGTCATGAAGTACCTGTATGACAACCGCGCACACAGGGCACTGTGGAAGGGCGTGCCGATTTCCCGTGACGGAAAGGTACAGCTTCGTGACGGACGTACCGGAGAGCCGTTTGATTCACCGGTTACAATCGGACACATGCATTACCTGAAGCTGCATCACCTGGTAGACGATAAGATCCATGCACGTTCTACCGGTCCTTACTCCTTAGTAACGCAGCAGCCGTTAGGTGGTAAGGCACAGTTCGGTGGACAGCGTTTCGGAGAGATGGAGGTATGGGCACTCGAGGCTTACGGTGCATCTTATACCTTACAGGAGATTCTGACAGTGAAGTCCGATGACGTGGTCGGACGTGTGAAGACTTACGAGGCGATCATCAAGGGTGATAATATCCCTGAGCCGGGTATTCCGGAGTCCTTCAAGGTTCTCTTAAAAGAGCTGCAGTCCCTCGGACTGGATGTCAAAGTGCTCGATGAGAACCGCAACGAAGTAGAACTCATGGAGACCAGTGAGTACGGTAATACCGATTTGAATTCTATCATTTCCGGCGATAAGGATTTTGCATTTGAAGACAGCGAGTCCTTTGCAAAGATGGGATTCTCCCAGAAGCAGTTTGATACAGAGAACGAGGAACTGGTAGACGTAGAAGATGAGGAAGAGGATGAAGACGATTCTGAGTTTTTTGATGAGTCATCAGACGACGTTCTTGACGAAGAATAGATAGAAGGGAGTGTCATAAATGCCAGAGACAATGAATAAAGAGGCAACAGGCCAGTCTATCTCTTTCGATGCCATTAAGATCGGTTTGGCATCACCGGAGAAGATTCATGAGTGGTCCAGAGGCGAGGTTAAGAAGCCTGAGACGATCAACTACAGAACATTAAAGCCTGAGAAGGATGGTCTGTTCTGTGAAAAGATTTTCGGACCGAGCAAGGACTGGGAATGCCACTGTGGTAAATACAAGAAGATCCGCTACAAAGGTGTGGTATGTGACCGATGCGGCGTTGAGATTACAAAAGCAAGCGTTCGTAGAGAGCGTATGGGACATATCGAGCTTGCAGCTCCGGTTTCCCATATCTGGTACTTTAAGGGAATTCCGTCCCGCATGGGACTGATTCTTGACCTCTCTCCGAGAACTCTTGAGAAGGTATTATATTTTGCATCATACATTGTACTGGATGCCGGTAACACGGCATTACAGTATAAGCAGGTGCTTTCCGAGAGCGAATATCAGGAAGCCAGAGAGCAGTACGGCAATGCGTTCCGTGTCGGAATGGGTGCCGAGGCAATCCAGGAACTGTTACACGCGATCGATCTTGAGAAGGATTCCGCAGAGCTTCAGGCAGAGCTTGCAGACGCAACCGGTCAGAAGCGCGCGCGCATCATCAAGAGACTGGAAGTTGTAGAAGCATTCCGCGAGTCCGGCAACAAGCCGGAGTGGATGATCCTCACGGTCATCCCGGTCATTCCGCCAGATCTGCGCCCGATGGTACAGCTGGATGGCGGACGTTTTGCAACATCTGACTTAAACGATCTGTACAGAAGAATCATCAACCGTAACAACCGTCTGAGAAGACTCTTAGAGCTTGGCGCACCGGATATCATCGTCCGCAACGAGAAGCGTATGCTTCAGGAGGCTGTAGATGCCCTGATCGATAACGGCCGCCGCGGACGTCCTGTTACAGGACCGGGTAACAGAGCACTCAAGTCTCTGTCTGACATGTTAAAAGGTAAGTCCGGACGTTTCCGTCAGAACCTGCTTGGTAAGCGTGTTGACTATTCCGGACGTTCCGTTATCTGCGTAGAGCCGAAGTTAAAGATTTACCAGTGTGGTCTTCCGAAGGAAATGGCAATCGAGCTGTTCAAGCCGTTCGTTATGAAGGAGCTCGTTGCAAACGGAACCGCTCATAATATCAAGAGTGCGAAGAAGATGGTCGAGAGACTTCAGACTGAGGTCTGGGATGTGCTCGAGGACGTCATCAAAGAGCATCCGGTTATGCTGAACCGTGCTCCTACACTGCACCGTCTCGGTATTCAGGCATTCGAGCCGATCCTCGTAGAGGGTAAGGCAATCAAGCTTCATCCGCTTGTGTGTACCGCGTTCAACGCCGATTTCGATGGTGACCAGATGGCTGTTCACCTTCCGCTTTCTGTGGAAGCACAGGCAGAGTGCCGTTTCATGCTGCTCTCTCCGAACAACCTGTTAAAGCCGTCTGACGGTGGACTGGTAGCCGTTCCTTCACAGGATATGGTGCTTGGTATTTACTACCTGACACAGGAGAGACCGGGCGCAAAGGGAGAAGGCAAATTCTTCAAGAGTGTCAACGAAGCAATCCTCGCCTATGAGAATGGCGCGGTAACACTTCACTCCAGAATCAAAGTCCGCATGAGCAAGACCATGCCGGATGGAAAAAAGATTACCGGAATCGTAGAGTCCACGCTGGGCCGTTTCCTCTTCAACGAGATTCTCCCGCAGGATCTGGGCTTTGTAGACAGAAGCATTCCGGGCAATGAATTAAAGCTCGAAGTCGATTTCCTCGTTGCAAAGAAGCAGAATAAGCAGATCCTTGAGAAAGTAATCAATATTCACGGCGCAACCAGAACTGCCGAGGTGCTGGATGCTGTTAAGGCGATGGGTTACAAATACTCCACCAGGGCGGCAATGACCGTATCCATTTCCGATATGACCGAGCCGCCGGAAAAGCCACAGATGATCAAGGACGCCCAGGATACCGTAGACCGCATTACAAAGCAGTATAAGCGTGGTCTTATCACAGAGGAAGAGCGTTACAAGGAAGTCGTAGAGACATGGAAAGAGACGGATGAGCAGCTGACACATGCACTTCTCTCCGGACTGGATAAGTACAACAACATCTTCATGATGGCGGATTCCGGAGCCCGTGGTTCCGATAAGCAGATCAAACAGCTTGCTGGTATGCGAGGACTTATGGCAGATACAACCGGTAGAACAATCGAGCTGCCAATCAAGTCCAACTTCCGTGAAGGTCTTGACGTACTGGAATACTTCATGTCTGCGCATGGAGCGCGAAAAGGTATGTCCGATACCGCCCTTCGTACCGCCGATTCCGGATACCTGACCAGACGTCTGGTAGATGTATCACAGCATATGATCGTTCGTGAGTCTGACTGCTGTGAGGGAACAGGCAGAGAGATCCCTGGTATGTGGGTAACTGCATTCATGGATGGCAAGGAAGAGATCGAGAGCCTTCAGGAGCGTATTACAGGACGTTTCTCCTGCAATACCATCTGTGATGCCGAGGGCAATGTCCTCGTGAAGGCAAATCATATGATTACACCGAAGCGCGCAGCGCTTGTTATGAGCAAGGGTGTGGATGAGAACGGAGAACCGCTTACAAAGGTGAAGATCCGTACCGTATTATCCTGCCGTTCCCACATGGGTGTGTGCGCGAAGTGCTACGGCGCCAACATGGCAACCGGCCAGGCGGTACAGGTTGGTGAGGCAATCGGTATCATCGCCGCACAGTCCATCGGTGAGCCTGGTACACAGCTTACCATGCGTACATTCCATACGGGTGGTGTTGCCGGTACTGATATTACACAGGGTCTTCCGCGTGTCGAGGAAATTTTTGAGGCAAGAAAGCCGAAGGGACTTGCGATCATTACCGAGTTCAGCGGTGTTGCCAATATCAAAGATACCAAGAAGAAGCGTGAGATCGTTGTGACGAACAATGAGACTGGAGAGAGCAAGGCATATCTGATTCCTTACGGTTCCAGAATCAAGGTTATGGACGGTGCAGTCTTAGAGGCCGGCGACGAGCTGACGGAAGGTTCTGTCAACCCGCATGATATCTTAAAGATCAAGGGTGTACGTGCCGTTCAGGATTACATGCTTCGCGAAGTACAGCGTGTATACCGTCTGCAGGGTGTTGAGATCAACGACAAACATATCGAGGTGATCGTGCGCCAGATGTTGCAGAAAGTCCGCGTTGAGACAAACGGTGATTCTGACATGCTTCCGGGAACATTAGTAGATACTCTTGACTTCGAGGATACAAATGAGCTTCTGGAGAAAGAGGGCAAGGAGCTTGCAGAAGGCAAGCAGGTACTGCTTGGTATCACAAAGGCTTCTCTTGCAACCAACTCCTTCCTGTCAGCAGCATCCTTCCAGGAGACCACAAAGGTTCTGACGGAAGCTGCCATCAAGGGTAAGGTTGATCCGCTCATTGGTATGAAGGAGAACGTTATCATTGGTAAGCTGATTCCGGCTGGTACCGGTATGAAGAGATACCGCAATATCAAGCTGAGCTCGGATATTGATGAGAACGAGGAGATTGCATTCGATGATTTCGACGATTTTGATGACACTGATGTGGCAGATGAGAATTACACATTAGAGGAGAATGCGCCGGAAGAGTCCGAGGATACAGAAGAATAAAGCGCAGATTATATCTGCATTACAGAATGGGGCGGCCAGACAATGTATGGCTGCCGCCGTTTTTTTTGAAAAGATGTTAAAGAACCGTGAAAAGATGTCGATAAAATAGATAAGGTATAATTTAGAGTTTCATAAAATGGGACGAACGCTAAAGGGATAGATCAAAGGAGATGGCGCGTATGTACAAGGATGTATGCAAGAGAATTTCGGCGTTTATGCTGACAGTATGCCTGATTGTGACGATGGTGGAATGGCCGACGACTGTCTGGGCAGGACAGGGAACGGTAAACACCTATCGGAACGGAGACGGGGTACTGGCGGGAGCGCCGTGCGAGGCCCAGGCTGTAGCTGCGGTATTTACAGCGGACCGCAATGCGGACGGAGCAGAACTGTTAGACAGTATTGACTTCTACGCACATGTGGATGACGGCAGCAAGGCAACGGCTACCGTGGAATATTACAAGGATGTAGAAGGCATGGCGCCGGATGCGGGAACGAGCATTTTCCAAAAAGAAGTCAGCGTGAAGGAAGGAAAGAATACTTATTCCGCAGGGCTGGCGAATCAGGTAATGGAGAATGGTTCCAGGTTTTCTGTGATCGTCCGGTTGAGCGGAGCGTCCTTTTATGTATATGGCGGTACGGCAGAGGGAGAGAGCTATATTCTCGGCAATGCCGGCTGGCAGGATATGTATACAGCGAACGGAAGCTGTGCGGCGGTAATAGCATATACCTATGATGTGACTGCAACATCCGGGAGAAGTTCTTCCAATGCGGCTGATCAGGCGGCGGCACAGAGCAGCAATGTGAAGCGGAGTGCCGCTGTAGCGCTGAACAAGAACAGTATGACCATCGGCGAGGGCTGGACGGATCAGGATCTCACACTGCAGAATGCCACGGGAACGGTAACGTGGGTTTCCGGCAATGAAGCGGTGGCAAAAGTAAGCAGTACAGGTAACCCGGCAACCATTGAGGGTGTTGCCGCAGGAAGTACGACGATCACGGCAACCTATGCCGGAGAGAGCTACGCCTGTAATCTGACAGTCACACCGAATCTCTCAGAGGATGCGGTGACAGTCAGCCCGGAGAATCCGGTATACAACGGCGGACAGCAGATTCCATCCGTTGCGGTACAGGTGGGAGATACCATATTAAAAGAGAACGATCAGTACCAGCTTTCCTATGCACAGATGGTTGGTGGCGCGGCAGCAACGTTTGATCCTGCCACGGACACAACCGCGCTTGTGAATGCGGGAACCTATTACTTGTACATTACAGGACAGAACGGTTACAGCGGAAAGATTCAGAAGGAATACGTGATCGCACAGAAGGATATATCAGACGCGGCAGTGGAAGTGACACTGCAGGACAATATTGACTGGGATAAGGTGCTGGCTGATGCGGCAGCAGATCCGGACAACGCTTCTGCCACACTTACCTCCTGCATCCAAGAGGTAAAGGATACGGCGCGTACAGATGCGGATGCCGTAGACGGCGTGAAGAATCTGGTTGAAGGAACAGATTATACGATTTCCCTCAGCAAGACAGGAAGAGGAATTACACTGACTGGTACCGGCAACTATACCGGAGAGAGATATTGCGGTGCACCGCGCAATGCGGCGGACGCGAATGTTGTTTTTGACAAGACTTCCTATGTATATACCGGAAGTGAGTGGACGCCGGCATTCCAGCTTCTGGTTGACGGGGAGACCATTTCCCAGGCGGATTACGATGCGGTATATTCCGACAATGTCAATGTCGGACAGGCCACATTGACGATTACCGGAAAGAATTCCCTTTACGGAACAAAGACGGTAAATTTTGAGATCAAGGCAAAAGATATCGGCAACAAGGATCAGGAAGAAGTTGGCATGGCTGTGTCTGTGACGGCTGCTGCGGCAGGAGGAGCGGACAAGGAGCCGGTCATCACTGCAACCTACAACGGCATGACGCTGGAGAAGGGGACGGATTACACCGTCGGAACAGATATTATCAATGCCGGAAACGGAACCTACCGCCGTGTCATCACCGGTATCGGAAACTATCAGGGAACCTACACGGTGGAGTATCAGGCGGCAGGCGCTGATCTCTCAGACCTGATCCAGAAAGTGACGGCAGCGGCTGTAACTTATAACGGCAATGCACAGACACCGGAACCGGACATTACCTGGAAGAGCGGCAACAACGATCTGGGACTGGTTGAGGGAACGGATTACTCCGTTACTTACGCAAGCAACACGAATGCAGGAACAGCAACCATTACGCTGCAGGGTATGGGAACATACGGCGGTGCAGTGACCGGTAAATTCACAATCGAGCAGGCGGACATGTCAAAGGCGGTATGCTACTATGTGGATGCCGATGGCTCCGAGGTAAGCACTGCAAACTATAAGATGGAATATTCTCCGGACGGAGCAGACGTGAAGCCGAAGGTGGTTGTAAAGTTTGCGCAGGGCGCGGACATGGTAACACTTCCGGAGTCGGACTACAAGCTGACCTATTCTGCGGATACCAAGATATTTGCAGGTACGGCGAGCGTTGAGATTGCGCCGAGCGATTCCAACAGCAATTTTAAGACCGGTACAACGAAACGTCTGACGTATACGATTGCCCAGTGCAATCTTACAAGCACGAAGATTACTGCCAGCATTGACAGAGAGCTGTTTGACTATACGGGAGCAGAGATTGCGCTTCCGACAGAGAGTGTTGTATATCATTCCGCATCAAAGACAGATCATACACTGAAAAAGGGAACCGATTATGCGGTGGCATGTTCACCGACAACGGTAAAAGACATCGGAACCTACACGATGACGATTACCGGAAGCGGCAACTATACAGGCGTTGTTACCAAGACGTTTGAGGTTACAGCGGTAGATATCCAGACACTGATCAACGACAAGAACCTTAAGGTAACCAACAGCGCGGACAGGATGGTGACAGGATATGACGGACCATACTGGGCAATGCTGTGGTATTCCAGCAATAAAAACGATAACCAGCTTGAGATTTCACTCACGGATAACCAGGGCAATACGCTGGTAAAAGGAACTGATTACGAATTAAAGTATGACGGCATCAAGGATATTTCAAAAGAAGGAAGCACTGCTTCGGTAACGATTACCGGAAAGGGCAAATTCTATGGCAAGCAGGAGATCAAGTATCTGCTCGCATCCAAGCTTGATGAGGATTATGATGTATCGGTGAATCCGGCAGAAAACCCGGTATACACAGGAGATCCGATTACGCTTGCTACGGATGAGATTTCGGTATCGGACGGCGGATTCGGACTCTGGAAGAGCGTCCTTGAGCAGGGAACAGATTATACGGTCAACTACAGTGACGGAACCAACGCGGATCAGGCGATCAATGCCGGGGAGGCGACGGTTACAGTAGAGCAGATCCCGCTGGAGGATCAGCCGACGGCAAACGGATGCTATGTGTACAGCGACGGCGCCACAAAACTGAGTGCAACCTTTACGATTCGTCCGAAGGACATTGCAACCGGTGTTTCCTACGAGGCGATCAAGAAAGCGTACGACGGAAATGCAGTGATCCTTACAGAAAGTGAGATAAAGCTTACTTATAATAAGAAGACACTGACCGCACCGACCGACTATTCGATCGTGGCTGGCAGCTACGCGAACAACGAGAAACCGGGACCGATGGCAAATGTGACCATACAGGGTAACGGCAACTACACAGGAACGAAGATTATTGTATTCACCATCAGCGGAAAATCCCTGGACGAGATCATCAGTTGGAAGGTGGATGAGAATGAGACGACCTATACCGGCGAGCGTCTGTACCCGAAGATCACCGAGCTGACGCTGAGCGATGGAACAAAGCTTACGACAGCCGATGAGATCGGGAAAGTGATCGCGTATGACGAGTCTTCCTACGCGGACAACCTGAATGCCGGCGAGGCATCCATTACCGTTTCCGGTAAGGGGGATTACTACGGAACAGATGACAGAACACTGACATTTGCGATTCTGCCGAGAAGCCTGGACAACAACTGTACGCTTGGCGGATTAAAGTCCAGCTACACATACACTTCGGAAGAGATTACACCGGTACCTACGGTACAGTGCACAGATCTGAAGAAAAAGCTCGGCGAGGATGATTACAAGATTTCCTACGAGAATAATGTGGATGCCGGGACCGCAACGATGACGATTACCGGAAAAGGAAACTATCAGGGAACCTTTACGAAAGATTATACGATTGCGCCGAAGAATCTGGCAGAGCCGGAGGTAAAGATCGCACCGATCGACGCGCAGGAGTACAACGGAATGGCTGTCACACCGGCACCGTCGGTAAGCTATGAATTTGGAGACGGAACCTATGCGTTAAGCCCGGTCAGCGATTACACGGTGGCTTACGCGAACAACAAAGGAAACCGGAACCGCAACGGTGACAGTGACCGGAACCGGCAACTTTACCGGAAGCAAGACGGCAGAATTCAGAATTTTGGCCAGCTCATCACAAACGAGACCAAATTTACGATCAGCTGCCCGGCACTCACCGACGGCACACAGTATGTTTATGACGGAAGTGCATTTGAGCCGGAGGTGACGGTAACACGGATCGAGGGCAACAAAAAGCTGGTAAAAGATTCTAACTATTCCGTGACATATACGGATAATATCCACGCGGGAACCGCAACGGTAAGCGTGGAAGGTCTGGGAGGATACGTCGGTGTATGGCAGAAGACTTTTGCGATTGCACCGAGAGATCTTACGGACAGCAGCGTAGAGCTCTCTGTCGGCGGAGTGACCGATGGAAGTTATCAGACACAGTATACCGGAAGCCCGGTAGAGCCTGAAGTGGAGCTTACTTATGACGGACAGAAGATCAGCACGACGGATTACACGGTATCCTACGGGGCGGATCATACCAGCCGCGGAACCGTGACGCTGACGGCAACGGCAAAGGACGGTACGGACTTTACAGGATCGAGAAGCACAACCTTTACGATCACACTTGCAAGTATTGGCAATGGCGGATATACACCGGCAAACGGCTTTAAGATCGGAGCGATCGAACCGCAGCCGCTGGTGGACGGAACGGCAACACCGCAGCCGAAGCTGTACTATAACGGAACAGAACTTGTCATGGGTACGGATTATATCTGTACTTATGAGAAGAACGACAGCATTGGCTCCGACGCGGTTGTCATTCTCAAGGGAATCGGAAATTACACAGGAAGCGTGAAGAAGACCTTTAAGATCTGCGCAAACATTGCGGACGCCGAGATTACCGTTCCGGATGAACTGTGGTTCAAAGATTATGTGAATGCCGGAGAGACGGACATTGCAATCGGCGATAAGAACATCACGTTTGACGATCAGATCAGTGTTGTGCTGAACGGAACAACACTTCAGAAAGATACCGACTATACGCTGGTCTATGCAGACAACAGCTGGGTCGGCAACGCAGTAGTTACCATCAAGGGTATGGGAGGCTTTGCGGGAAGCGTGGAGAAGACGGTTCCGATCAAAGCGGATCTTTCGGAGGCAGGCATCCAGGTGGCAATCGGAGATCAGCAGTATACCGGAGATCCGGTGGAGGCAATCCCGAGCATCAGCTACTACGGAACAGAGCTGACATCCGGAAAGCACTTTGTGATTCATACATACGAAAACAACGTGAAGATCGGTGATAAGACTGCGAGCGTGACGGTAATCGGAAATGAGAAAAACGGATTTACCGGAACACTCACAGAGAATTTCAGCATTGTTGCAAATGCGGGAATTCTGGAGGTAAGCGGTGTAGAGAGCAGCTACCTGTACCGCGGAACACAGATTCGCCCGCAGGTTACCGTTAAGATAGGGAACAAGACACTGTCCACGTCCGATTATGATGTGACCTATGGAGAGAATATCAAGGCGGGAACAGACGGCGGAAGCATTATGGTAAAGGGCAAGAACGAGTATGCTGGTCTGATCAAGCTGGTAACCTTTGATATTAACCCACTTCAGATGGACGACCTGAAGGTGCTTGACGGAACGCAGAACGCGATCGGAAGCAGAGAGTACACCGGTAAGGAGATTGTGCCGGAGTTCTCATTGAAGGCAACCATCGGATCAACGGATTACATTCTGCCGGCAAGAAGCTATACCATTGCAAAGAAGGCAGACGCGGATAATACGAATGTAGGAACCGGTACAGTCGTGATTACCGGTGATGGAGGCAACGTAATCGGAAGCCGTGAAGTATCCTTCCAGATCGTGGCGAAATCATTGGCAAAACCGTCATCCGGCACCGACCAGATTGCGGTAGAAGTGATTCCGGACAGCTTTTCTTATGACGGAACGGAAAAGAAGCCGACTGTTCTTGTGACATATCAGTACGGAACAGAGGTTGAGGTACGTCAGCTGACAGAGGGAAGCGATTTTACCGTTGCATACAGCAACAATATCAATGCAGGAACAGCGACAGCGGTGATTTCCGGTATCGGAAATTATACGGGATCCCGCACCGTGGAATACACGATTACGGAGAAGAGCTTTGACGGAGCGATTGTCACGTTCCCGAACGGAACTTCCTATCCGTATATGGGAAGCGACAACGGGGTGGAACCGGAAGTGCAGGTAACACTGGACGGCAATGTACTCACAGCGGGTACGGATTATGAGGTATCTTATCAGAACAACAAGGCGTGCGGCACAGCGACTGTGACCGTGACCGGAAAAGGAAGCTATGCGGGAAGCGTAACGGCACCGTTTACTATCGTAAGCCACGATATTGCGGCGGCGGATGTGACGGTGGATCCGATTCCGAATCAGGCATACACAGGTCAGCCGGTGATTCCGGAAGTCAAAGTGACCTGCGGCGATTACACCTTAAAGCAGGGTGAGGACTATACGCTGAGCTTTGACACGGACAACACAGAGATCGGCACCGTGCTGATGCGGATCAACGGAACCGGCGGATTTACGAATTACCGCCAGGCCACATTTCATATTGCGAGCGACATCAGCCAGGCGGAGGTCATAGGACTGACGACAGCTATCCGTTTACGGGAAGCGCTTATACGCCGGATGATCTGGGCATTACAGAGGTACGCATCGGCGAGACGGTCCTTACAACAGACTCCTACAGCTTTGCATTTGATGACAACAGCGATGGCATGAGCGCCGGAACGCAGACCCTTCTTCTGATCGGTCAGGGAAGCTACGGCGGAACCAAGAAATGCACCATCGAGATTACACCGAAGGACATCACCGATGAAGATGTGGTGATGAGCGGATTTGAGGACACGGTCTCCTACTCAGAGCAGATTACACAGAATGTAACATTCCAGTGGGGTGAGATCGCACTCGTAAGAGACACCGATTATACCGTGACATGCAGACCGGCAGGAGTGGCAGGAATCTACGAAATGGAGGTTGCCGGAACCGGCAACTATACAGGAACCGTTACAAAGCAGTTTACCGTAGACCAGACGCCGATCGACGGACTGGAAGTGAAGGGTATTTCTTCTACTTACACATATACCGGAAAAGCAATCACACCGGAGCCGGAAGTATGGGCAGACGGTGTGCAGCTGGAAAAAGATAAGGATTACACGGTATCCTATGAAGACAACATCAACGCGGGTGTAGCGAAGCTGGTAATCACAGCAAGCGGAACCCATTATGCAGGTACTAAGGAACTGAGTTTCCAGATTCTGCGCAAGAGCATACATCTGTGCGACATTGGTTCGATTCAGACACAGGTATATACCGGATCTGACATCAAGCCGACCGTGACGGTGGAAGATGACGGCAAAGCCCTGGAACTTTTAAGCGACTATACACTGATGTATTCCAACAACCGCAAGGCAGGTACCGGTGTGGCGGCAGTTGCAGGAAAAGGCAATTACACCGCGACAAAGAACCTGACGTTTGACATCAGACCGTGCGATGCGGGCGCGGCGGTTGTGACAGGCGCATCCGCAGACAGTCTGTCCATCAGCTGGACGGGCGACGGTGCCGTGACGGGATACGAAGTATACCGTGCCGGCGCAGATGGAAAGTGGCAGCAGGTAACGCGTACCAGAGACGCTTTCTATACCGATAAAAAGCTTGCGGCAGAGACAACATACTCTTATAAAGTAAGAAGCTACCTGGTGGCGGACGGCGAGACTTACTACGGTGAGTTTACCGGAGCAGTTACCGGAACAACTACAAAATAAAGACAGAGAGGAGGGAGAGCGGTTCCGATCATGGCGGCATATAAGATAGGGAATTTTACATTTGACACAGAAGAGGAATATGCCCGAGGGCTCGAAGATGCAAAGAAAATCGAAAAGATTCAGAGCACCGTCGATCTCAATGAACCGGAAACCGCTCTACGCCTCTATTGGCTGATCCGAACAGGGAAGATCAAGTTCGGCAGCAAAGTCGGCAAGAAATTTTTCCTTGATATTGCAGATGTCGTGGCAAAATCCGCGGCAAAAAATATAACGCAGGCACAGGCGCCGGAACAACAAGCGGGGGAGGAACCCCGGCAGGTGGCGCAGGACCGCAGCAGAAAGATTCTCGGTGCGGTGTGTGTGACGGCTGCGATTCTATGTTTTGGCTGGTATTTCTGGTCAGATTACACGAATCACCGCGGCAGTCAGGCGAATGAGTATTTGAAGATGCTAAAAGAAAATCCGACAGAAGCCGCAGAGATGGTGGACAATGACACCTTTTTTTCAGAGGATGCACCGGAACTTGCGGCGGGATTAGACCAGACGGAGCGGGAGAACGAACCGCCTCCTCCGGTTCTGCCGGAATATGAAGCCATCGTGGCGCAGCACAGTGATTTTGCCGGATGGATCACCATTGACGGGACGAAGATTGACTATCCGGTCATGCTTACCCCGAATGACGGGGATTATTATCTGAAGCGCAATGTAAACGGGGAGGACGATATCAACGGAACCTTGTTTATGGATCCGAGAACGGATCTGGTGCAGCGCAGCACCAATATTATTATCTACGGACACAACATGAAAAGCGGTGCGATGTTCGGAAGTCTCAAGAAGTATCTGGATGAAGATTACTGGAGGGAGCACGCGCAGATCAGATTTGATACAATTTATGAGAAAGGCACCTATGAAGTGTTTGCCGTCTGTCTGGCAAAGGTGCAGTACCGAAATTCACAGGAATTTCGTTATTATGATTTTATACAGGCGGATTCCGAGGAGGCGTTTAACGACTACCTCGATCATATCATACAACTCTCGGTGTTTACCGGAACAGATCTGCCGGTCTACGGGGACGAGCTATTGACCCTGTCGACCTGTAACAATTTTACAGAAGACGGAAGACTGTTTCTGGTGGCGAAGAAATGCAGGGAAGCAGAGTAAAAGCGTGGGATCGCGCGTGAGGTTTACGGGCGGGCTGCGGCGAAATAAAGGATGATGGGAGAGAGTGCTAATGAAATACCGGATAAAACGAAAAATAGGTTATGTGCTGGTCGTTGCCATGCTTGTGGTGATGATCTATCCCGGAGAGCTCAGTGCAGCGTCCGGTCAGGAGGACGGATTTGTCATAAAAGGGACAACCCTGCAGGGGTATGTCGGAGCGGAGAACGCAGTTGTCATTCCGGATAACATCACGAAAATTGATGACGATGTATTCCTCAATACGACGATCACATCGGTGGAGATCCCGGACAGTGTGACAACCATCGGAGATAACGCATTTGCAGGATGTGAATATCTGACCGAGGTTACGGTTCCGGACAGCGTGACAAAGATCGGAGACAATGTGTTCTACGGCTGTACCAGTCTGGAAAGTGCAACGTGGGAGAGCAAGGAAGGAATCGGCGATGGCACATTTGCAGAGTGTGCAGGACTGACGGACTTAAGTATTTCCAAGGAACTTCCATCAATCGGAAAAGAAGCATTTAAAAATTGTGAGTCCCTCGAGAGTATCGTGATACCCGAGGCGACCAAAACCATTGCGTCGGACGCATTTGACGGATGTGTCAACATGCAGTCCATTGACGTGGAAGAGACGAATACTTACTTTATGTCATACGACAATGCACTCTACACGGCGAACGGGGTTACGTTATACCGCTGCCCGCAGGGGGCGAGAACCATCGAGGTGTATGACGGTACCAAGATGATCGGTGAAAATGCATTTTACGGCTGCAAGCTTGGAAAAGTCACACTTCCGGAGAGCGTGACAACCGTGGAAGATGGTGCGTTTGACGGCAGTGAGATTCAGACACTCTGCCTTGGCAAAGCCTTAGAAACGTTTGGCGAGCAGAATACTTCTTTCAAGATCCACTCGATTGAAGTGCCGGGAAGCGCTCCGGCTGCACCGAAGCTGGTGGAGACGTACGGTGCGATTGTGGTGACAGATTATAAGCCGGACGACACCGAGGATACGGAGAAACCGACCGAGGACACGGAAAAGCCGACGGAAGACACGGAGAAACCGACCGAGGATACAGAAAAGCCGACGGAGGATACGGAGAAGCCGACCGAGGACACGGAAAAACCGGCAGATGACAATAACAACAATAACAACAATAACAACGACAATAATAACAGCGGTAACAACAATAACAGCGGCGACAACAGCAATAACAATAACAGCAGTAATAACAATAGCAGTAATAACAGCAATAACAGCAGCAACACGAGCAGTGGTAATAACAGCAGCAGTACGGGCAGCGGAAGCGGCAGCAGCGGAAAGAGTAACGGCACATCATCTGGAAGAGGCAGCAGAAGCGGCAACGGCAGTGGAAGAGGCAGCGGTGCGGTAAAGGGCAGTGCCGGAGCGGCAGGCGCACAGAGCAGCGGTACCGGATCGGCGGCAGCGACGACGGCGGAGACACAGGGAGATGTGCAGCCGACAGCGGCGGAAGTGCCTGCGATGACCAGATTTGCAGAGCAGGGAACCGCATATATCACCGGAAATGAGGAACTGAAGGGCTGGGATGCGATTTACACGCAGATGACGGTGGCGGATCCAGGTTCAACGATCTATATTACCATGAACGGCACCACGGTTGTGCCGAAGGATATTCTGACACTGGCGGCAGATAAGCAGCTGACGCTGGTTCTGGATATGGGAAATGGAATCTCATGGACGATTGACGGAAGCAGCATTGACACAAGCGTTGTAGCAGATACGGATTTTGGCGTGGAACTGGGAACAAGCAATGTGCCGGCGAATCTGCAGAGCACAGTAACCGGAAGCGGATGGTCAACGCAGATGCATCTGGCGCACGACAACCTGTTTGGCCTGACGGCGCAGCTGACCGTAAATGTCGGTGCGGCGAACGCCAATAAGCTGGGCACTTTGTTCTATTATAATGTAGATAATCAGATCCTGGAGTATATGGGACAGTCTGATACAGATGCGGACGGCAATGTGTCATTTTCCTTTGTGCATGCGTGTGATTATGTCATCGTAGTGGATGAGCGTCACTCGGATTCAACGGCGCAGGCAACCTCCGGGTTTGTGATTACACCGGCAGGCGGAAGCCAGGCGGAAAGCCAGCCGGCAGAGACGACGGAAGCGGCGGAGACGGAGCAGCCGGCTGATAATGCGCAGGCGGCGGATGACTCGCAGGCGAAAGATGAGACGCCGAAGACCGGACAGTCGTTAAATCCGAAATATGTTCTGTGCATCGGTGTGATGCTGCTGGGAATCTATATGATTCTGACCAGTGAGAGACAGGAGAAGCAGAGAAAACGGGCAAATGGCTGACCGTTTGGTATAAACATGTAAAAATGTGGAAGAATAGATAGATGGAAGATATCCGTTGGGAGTTTTCCATCTTTTCTTTTTGCATGCAGAACTCTTTTTTACCCGCGTATTCCGCGAAATTCAAGGAAATTTTGGAAAAGAACTTGACAAAAAAAGATAGGGTTAATATAATGATTTAGCGTGCATACGTACGCCGAGATCAATTTATGATCTCATACAAATAAAACAGGAGGTGAAAATAATGCCAACATTTAACCAGTTAGTAAGAAAAGGACGTCAGACATCTGTTAAGAAGTCTACAGCACCTGCACTTCAGAGAGGTTACAACTCTTTACAGAAGAAGCCAACCAATACTTCTTCTCCGCAGAAGAGAGGTGTATGTACTGCTGTTAAGACAGCTACTCCTAAGAAACCTAACTCAGCTCTTAGAAAGATCGCCAGAGTACGTCTTTCCAACGGAATCGAGGTTACAAGCTATATCCCGGGTGAGGGACATAACTTACAGGAGCACAGCGTTGTTCTGATCCGTGGTGGTCGTGTTAAGGATTTACCAGGTACAAGATATCACATTATCCGTGGTACACTTGATACTGCCGGTGTCGCTAACAGAAAGCAGGCTCGTTCCAAGTACGGCGCTAAGAGACCAAAGGCTGCAAAATAGTAGCGTAGAGTTACTGTAATTCAGCGAACCAATAGTATCACATGGTAAGTGTTGGAATTGTTTCACACAGAGATATATTTCCGCACGAACACGAAGAGGCAGATACCTGCCACTACATTGTGAGTACCGTTGAATTAATCGAAATGAAGTCCTCCGGATCCAGAGACTGGAGACCGGGCAATGCAGACAGAGTTCTGTATAGTAAATTATGATTAAGGAGGGAAGAACCGTGCCACGTAAAGGACATACTCAGAAAAGAGACGTATTAGCAGATCCAATGTACAATAACAAAGTGGTTACCAAGCTTGTCAATAACATCATGTTAGACGGTAAGAAGGGTGTAGCACAGAAGATTGTATACGGAGCTTTCAAGAGAGTAGAGGAGAAGGCTGAGAAGCCGGCTCTCGAGGTATTTGAAGAGGCCATGAACAATGTTATGCCAGTTCTTGAGGTAAAGGCAAGACGTATCGGTGGTGCTACTTATCAGGTGCCGATCGAGGTCAGACCAGACCGTCGTCAGGCTTTAGCACTTCGCTGGTTGACAACATACTCCCGTAACCGCGGTGAGAAGACCATGGAAGAGAGACTTGCTAATGAGATCTTAGATGCAGCTAACAACACAGGTGCATCCGTTAAGAAGAAAGAAGATATGCACAAAATGGCAGAGGCAAACAAAGCGTTTGCTCACTACCGTTTCTAATTTAGGGAGGAAATACCTTGGCTGGAAGAGAATATCCATTAGAGAGAACCAGAAACATTGGTATTATGGCTCATATCGATGCGGGTAAGACCACATTGACCGAGCGTATTCTGTACTATACCGGTGTTAACTATAAGATTGGTGATACTCACGAGGGTACTGCTACCATGGACTGGATGGAGCAGGAGCAGGAGAGAGGTATCACCATTACATCAGCCGCTACGACCTGCCATTGGACTCTGGAAGAGTTCACAAAGCCGAAGCCGGGTGCTCTGGAGCATCGTATCAACATCATTGATACCCCAGGACACGTTGACTTTACGGTTGAGGTAGAGCGTTCACTCCGTGTACTGGACGGCGCTGTCGGCGTCTTCTGTGCAAAGGGTGGTGTTGAGCCTCAGTCAGAGAATGTATGGCGTCAGGCTGATACCTACAACGTACCGCGTATGGCATTCATCAACAAGATGGATATCTTAGGTGCGAACTTCTACGGCGCTGTTGATCAGATCCGTACAAGATTAGGTAAGAACGCAATCGTTCTTCAGCTGCCGATCGGCAAGGAAGATGATTTCAAGGGAATCATCGACCTGTTCGAGATGAAGGCATATATCTACAACGACGATAAGGGTGATGATATCACCGTTACCGATGATCTTGGAGATATGAAGGACGACGCAGAGCTTTACCGCAGCGAGCTGGTAGAGAAGATCTGCGAGCTGGACGATGACCTTATGATGATGTACCTCGAGGGTGAAGAGCCATCCGTTGAGGAGATGAAGAAGGTCTTAAGAAAAGCTACCTGTGAGTGTACTGCAGTACCTGTATGCTGCGGATCTGCTTACAGAAACAAGGGAGTGCAGAAGCTGATCGATGCAATCATCGAGTACATGCCGGCTCCGACCGACATCCCGCCTATCAAGGGTGTTGACTTAGATGGCAATGAGGTTGTAAGACACTCTTCCGATGAAGAGCCGTTCTCCGCACTTGCATTTAAGATCATGGCGGACCCGTTTGTAGGAAAGCTTGCATTCTTCCGTGTATATTCCGGTACTATGAACTCCGGTTCTTATGTACTGAACGCAACAAAAGACAAAAAAGAGCGTGTTGGACGTATCTTACAGATGCATGCCAACAAGCGTCAGGAGCTGGAGAAAGTATACTCCGGAGATATCGCTGCAGCTGTTGGATTCAAGTTCACAACGACAGGTGATACCATCTGTGATGAGCAGCATCCGGTAATCTTAGAGTCCATGGGTTCCCGGAGCCGGTTATCGAGCTCGCAATCGAGCCGAAGACCAAGGCTGGACAGGGTAAGCTGGGTGAGGCTCTTGCAAAACTTGCAGAAGAGGATCCTACATTCCGTGCTCATACAGATCAGGAAACTGGTCAGACAATCATCGCCGGTATGGGTGAGCTTCACCTGGAGATCATCGTAGACCGTCTGCTTCGTGAGTTCAAGGTTGAAGCAAATGTTGGTGCTCCACAGGTAGCATACAAAGAGACAATTACAAAGGCTGTTGATATCGACAGCAAGTATGCTAAGCAGTCCGGTGGACGTGGTCAGTACGGACACTGTAAAGTGAAGTTTGACCCGATGGATCCGAACGGTGAAGAGACATTCAAGTTTGAGTCTACCGTAGTCGGCGGTGCGATTCCGAAGGAGTACATCCCGGCAATCGGCGAAGGTATCGAGGAAGCTGCTCAGGCAGGTATCCTTGGTGGATTCCCGGTACTCGGTGTGCATGCGAACGTATACGATGGATCTTACCATGAGGTCGATTCCTCCGAGATGGCATTCCACATTGCCGGATCTATGGCATTCAAGGAAGCTATGCACAAGGCAAACCCGGTATTACTCGAGCCGATCATGAAGGTTGAGGTTACAATGCCTGAGGAGTACATGGGTGATGTTATCGGTGATATCAACTCCCGTCGTGGACGTATCGAGGGTATGGATGATATCGGCGGCGGTAAGCTTGTAAAGGCATATGTACCGCTTGCAGAGATGTTCGGTTATTCTACAGACCTGCGTTCTAAGACACAGGGACGTGGTAACTACTCGATGTTCTTCGAGAAGTACGAGCAGGTACCGAAGAGTGTACAGGAGAAGGTATTGGCTGACAAGTCCAAATAGGCTTTCTGTATGCAGTTTGTAAAAATCCCGGATTTTCCCATAAACAGGGGAAATCCGGTAAGAAATAGCTTGAAAAACCGCTGATTATTTTATATAATCAGAGTTAGCCGAGTTATTCTTATATAATAACTATAGCCCGCAAGGGGCATCATTTTAAGGAGGATATTCAAAATGGCAAAAGCTAAGTTTGAAAGAACAAAACCACATTGTAATATCGGTACCATTGGACACGTTGACCATGGTAAAACAACTTTAACAGCAGCTATCTCCAAAGTATTAGCTGCAAGAGTTGCTGGTAACACAGCTACAGATTTCGAGAACATCGATAAGGCTCCGGAAGAGAGAGAGCGTGGTATCACAATTTCTACCGCTCACATCGAGTACGAGACAGAGAAGAGACATTACGCACACGTTGACTGCCCAGGCCATGCTGACTATGTAAAGAACATGATCACTGGTGCTGCACAGATGGATGGTGCTATCCTCGTAGTAGCTGCTACTGACGGTGTTATGGCTCAGACAAAAGAGCACATCTTACTTTCCCGTCAGGTAGGTGTACCTTACATCGTTGTTTTCTTAAACAAGTGCGATATGGTAGACGATCCGGAGCTCATTGAGTTAGTAGAGATGGAAGTTACCGAGCAGCTTGAGGAGTACGGCTTCGAGGGATGCCCGATCATTAAGGGTTCTGCTCTTAAGGCTCTTGAGGATCCGATGGGCGAGTGGGGCGACAAGATCATGGAACTCATGGATACAGTTGATGAGTACATTCCGGATCCGCAGCGTGACACAGATAAGCCATTCCTTATGCCGGTCGAGGATGTATTCACAATCACAGGTCGTGGTACAGTTGCTACCGGACGTGTTGAGAGAGGTACATTACATCTGAATGATAACCTTGAGATTCTTGGTGTTAGAGATGATGTTCAGACAACCGTTGTAACCGGTATCGAGATGTTCCGTAAGCAGTTAGACGAGGCTCAGGCTGGTGATAACATCGGTGCATTACTTCGTGGTATCAACCGTGACCAGATCGTTCGTGGACAGGTTCTTGCTAAGCCAGGTACTGTTACCTGCCATCACAAGTTCACAGCTCAGGTTTACGTTCTGACAAAGGACGAGGGTGGTCGTCATACTCCGTTCTTCAACAACTATCGTCCGCAGTTCTACTTCAGAACAACAGACGTAACAGGTGTTTGCAACCTTCCGGCTGGTACAGAGATGTGCATGCCTGGTGATAACATCGAGATGACTATCGAGTTAATTCACCCGGTAGCTATGGAGCAGGGTCTTACATTTGCTATCCGTGAGGGTGGTAGAACTGTAGGTTCAGGCCGTGTTGCTACAATCATCGAGTAATTAAATATTATTCAGTAAATTTAAGGCTCCCAGGGTTTTCCTTGGGAGCCTTTTTTGCATTAAAGTGGGAAACTGTAGCTGCCGGGATCTGGATCGGCGGTTGCAGGAGAGGAAAACTGTAGCTGTCGGAGTCTAGGATAACCGTCATGGAACTGAGAAATCGCGGGCAAGAGGCCACTCGACGGAACGTAGAATCCGCACAAATTCACCATATTCTACGCTGCGTGTGTGTGAAAGCCGTGGGAGCGGGGACATAATGAGACCAGAAAGGAGGAAGACATGGACCAGATTAAGACAGGAAAATTTATTGCAGATGAGAGAAAGAAAAAGGGTTACACGCAGAGACAGCTGGCAGAGCAGCTGGGAATCAGTGATAAGACGATCTCAAAATGGGAGCGCGGAAATGGTTTCCCGGAGATTTCACTGCTGCTGCCGTTATGCAACGAACTGGATCTATCTGTAAACGAATTGCTGACAGGAGAACGGATTTCCGAGACAGAGTATCGGGAGAAAGCGGAGGAGAATATGGTGAATTTAGTGAAAGAAGCACAGGAAAGCAAGAAGAAAATTATTTTATCCGGAATGGTATCGGCGCTTGTGATCATTGCAGCTACGCCAATGTTTGTGGTAGCGGGAGCATTTCCGATGGAGGACTGGATGCGGATTGCACTGATTGCAGTCGGCATAGTTGTCATTGTGATCGGCATTGCGATTGCATGCATTCTTGATCGTGATGCAGGAGCTTATGAGTGCCCGGAGTGTAAGACGCGGTTTGTGCCTGAGATGGGTGCTTATGTTATGGGACCGCACACGCTGACTAGGAGGAAGCTGGTATGCCCGCATTGCGGAGCGCACCGGTACTGCAAAAAGGTGTTGACGAGATAAAAAATATATCTGAAAATATAGGTAGAAACCCAAAGAAGGTACGCCTATGATTACATTAAACGATTATCTCTACTCCGGAGACACCGTCTTAAAAATTTTGAAAAAATACACCGAAGACCTGCGGCAGTCCGCAGCGCAGACCGGGAATGAAGTGGATGTCAGGCACTGTGAATTTCTGTCGCAGATTATGGAATTGCTTGAGCACAATGATTTCCTGACGGCGCAGTCGCAGAAGATCCGGGAATTCTATAAATATATGGCGCGGGAATATCCTTATCTGTCCTTTACATTCAAAGGGCGGATCAAGTCTTTGATCCGTGCGGAGGCGAAGTTCAACGGTTATGTGGTGGAGTACATCTATGACTACTATACGAAGAACGGAACGTATCCGCCGGTGCCGGAATTGCAGGAACGCTTGAACTGCTTCCGGGATCTGATCGCGTACCGGATTGTCATCTCCATGCCGAAGTGCCATCTTAAGAATCCAGACGACGGAGAGCGGGAGGAGATCCGATATCTGTATGAGACCGCCAATGTGCTTAAGGGATTTCTGGAGGAGCGCGGGTTTACGGCGGAGTCCGCCGGAGGTGTGAAGGAGAGCGACTCCCCACTGCTTTCGGATGCGGTGCGCCCGTATTACCGCGATTATATCGCGCATGTGGACCCGGACGGCTACCGCTCCCTGCATATTACGTTCTTTGATAACAGCGCGAAGTGCTACATGGAGATGCAGCTTCGGACGAAGCGGATGGACGATATTGCAGAGATCGGACCCGCCAATCATCTGGGGTATGAGAAAAAGCAGGAGAGCGACCGGGCGAGAAGGGATGCCATCCCTGAGGGGGAATGTGTCTACTTTGATGAAGCCTACGAGCGCTGCCGGAGACTGCACGAACTCGAGCTTGCAAAGCTAGATGTCAATATGTTTGCGGCAATCGACAACAGCCTCATCAATGACGGGTGCGGGCTGTACCGTGGCCGGCTGATTCTTCCGTATGAGCACCTGTCGCGTTTTCAGAATGATCTGATTGACTAGGAGAAGGCACCGGCCGCTTTTTCTGTATTTATGTGAAAGATTCTGTGGCGGATGATTGACGAATGGAGCCAGGCAGAGTATGATAGAAAGATAGGAATGTGTACACATTCTATCAGAGAACACAGGAATAAGGGGAAAGAACATGGGGACAAAACAGTATGAGAGGATCTTTCAGATTCTGGGTGCTGTACTGCTCGCCGCAGTGGTTGTGGGAGTGATCGCTGTATGTTTTGGCAACGGAGCGAGGAGCGGAGTCAAGAGAGAGATCGGAGCGTCCGACTATTATTCGCAGGAGGAGATCAGTGCGGCGATGGATACCGCGCAGGAGTATTTCGACGATCATTTTCCGGGATGTGTGATGACAGCTTTCCGGTACGATGAGGAGAGCGTGCGGGAAGCGGAGCCGGAATGGGCAGATCAGTATCAGGCAGATCAGGCAATTGTTCTTCTGTCAGATTTTCAGACGGACAAGCACGGCGGAGACGGAAGCCTCAATCCAAACGAAATTTATCAGGACTGGCAGTGGGTGCTAGTGCGCTCCGGAAACGGTGACTGGACATTGAAGACATGCGGGTATTAACCTGCATGTCTTTTTTTTATTCATAGGAAATTACATCCTATGAATGAAAAAGCCCTCCGGGCAGGATCGCACTGCGTCGGAGTGGAATTATGTCGCTAGAGCAACCCGCCGCAGGCGGAGAATCCTGCAAAGCAGGATTCTTTTTTGTTTCATAGGAAATATCGTGATACATTTATGTGTGAAAGTAGAACCTTCCTATGAAATAAAAAACGCACCGCGAGGATGCGCAGCTCACGGTAAGGAAAATATCGCTTTGCGAACCGCGAGCGCGCGGAGAATCTCGCAAGCGAGATTCATTTCATTAAGTTACTTTCCGGTAACCGAGGTACAAAAAAGGTGCGTACTTTACACGACAGGAGGCGTATCTTGCCGGGATGACAATGGAAAAAGGAATCACGGAACTTGACGGACGCTCGATCTGCATTGACGGCGACATCGGCGAAGTGCTGGCGCAGCTGTAGGGAACTGTTATTTTTTCCCGTAGAGAATGCCCATGCCGCTGATCATCCAGGGTGTGCGCACGTAGGCGGGGACAAAATCCAGTGTTTTTTCCAGATTTCCGATGTAGTGGATCTCGGAAATGCCTTCCTTTTTCAGCTCTTCCACAAAGGCATCCATGTCGCCGTAGAGGCTTTTCTGGGCGAAGAGATCCTGGAAAGAAAAAGCTCCGCCGCGTTTTACGACGCGCAGTGCCTCCCGCACGACATCACGCTTGTCTCTGGCGGAGTGGACTTCATGGAAGACGAAGTTGCTGACGGCGGCGTCAAACGTCTCGTCGGCATAGTTCAGGTGTGCCGCATCGCCTTTCTCAAAATGGATGCGGGAAGCGACGCCCTCGATTGCCGCATTTTTTTCGCACTGCTCTTTGGCGTAGTTCCACTGCGCGCCCCAGTAATCCATGCCGATGAGCGCTGCGTCCGGGAATGCCTTGGCACAGCGGATGGTGAGCGGGGCAGCGCCGCAGCCGATGTCGAGAAGCGTGCCGTGTCCGTCCCAGTTGAGATGGGCGACCAGATGTGCGTGAACCTTTGCCATCATATCGCCTTTTCCAAAGGCAAAGCATTCGTGGCACGCATACATATAGATGCCGAAGGCGAGCAGAACGGCGCAGAGAATGGCGCAGATGACCGCGAGGGGCGTGTTTGAGAAAGCAAGACCTGACAGCAGTGCAAGCACCAGAAAGAGAGCGGCGCCGCCGAAGGTCAGATACAAGAGTTTTTCAGGTACCCAGTTTCCGTAGTTTGGTTTTTGATTCATTGTGTTTTCCTCCTCGATAACAAATATTTTTTTTGTTATGTTTTATAAAAGAAAATGCCCACCGGATTAACGGTGAGCATCATTCTCTTCCTTTAAATATTGTATTAAACTCAGGGTGCCGGCGTCGGCGTGGATGCCGATCGCTCTGGCTAAAAACAGTCTTTCTTTCATTGTGTAGTCTCCATGAACTAATTCCAGATACCCGTGCAGGCGCATGGACGCAAGAATCCGGATCAGTTCCGGATCCGGTTCGGCGCCGAGATACTTTCTGTAATAACGGCGGAAAGATTCCTGCATCATCGCGGCTGCTTCCTCATGAAAATGTTCATAGCAGCTGCCGGCGGATTTCTCCATCAGGATAATACATTCCTCGCGGTGTGCAGAGAGATACCGGATGATCTGGATCTCATTGTCGTCTGCAGTCTCGGGATGTTCCTCCTCCATCCGGGCAAGCCCAGAAAGGAGCTCTCTGGAATCTGCGATGAAGGGATCTAAGATGGCGCGAAGCAGCGCTTCCTTGCTCGCAAAAAGAAAAGTAAAAGGCGCCGGTTGTCACGCCGGAAGCTTTGCAGATCGAGCGGAGGTTCGCCTTCGCATATCCCTTTTCCAGAAATTCCCGTTTTCCGCAGGAAAGTAATTTCTTTTCGGTTAATTTTTTTCGGTCTTCTTCCATAACAACTGTTATGTTAGTACAAACTAACTTGAATGTCAAGATATACGAGGAATTTTTTTGAAATGTATAGATTTCGTTAAAAAAATGAATAGAATATGTCCGCATATCATGATAAAATGGGGCTATAGACAATTTTAATGGAGGATACGAAAAGATGAAGAAAAAATCATCGGTTATTGCCAAACTCATTATACCGGTTGCGGTTCTTGGGTGCATCGCGATTATGATTGCAGGCGTGAGTCTTTATTCCATGACCGCCGTTCAGAAGGAAAGCAATCAGATCTCCGGAGAGGGTGTACGTGCGACAATCTGTATGGATGAGATCAATCTTGCTTTTGCCAACACGCAGAAGCTTACGCTTGCGCTCTGCGCAGAGCCGAGCAAGGATCTGTATGAGTATGTGGCATCCCAGCTGACGGAATACCAGTCGAACGTGGACAGCTATGAAAAGGAGCTTCTGGCGATGGATCACTATTTTACGGCAGATGATATCCAGCTTATGAATGAGACATTTGATCTGCTCACAGAGGCGCAGGGGACAACCGTGGAACTGATGCAGACGGCGATGGCCGGTGATTCTGCAGCAGCGGTGGCAAAGGCAAATTCTGTGATGACGGAGTGGTCAGATACGATTGCGGTCAATATGGATACGCTCATATCTCGCAACGATGAATTGGTGAAGCAGAATATTCAGGAATAGAAAGATCTGTACAACCAGAATATGATACTATCGCTGATCCTGCTGGCAATTTCTTTTGTGGCATTTGTCATGGTGGTTGTTGTGATTATCAAGACGGTTGTAAAGCCGCTCAGAAAGCAGACGAGTGAACTGACAGAGATTATTGATGAGATCAAAGGTGGACACGGTGACCTCACAAAGCGCGTTACGGTAAAGTCGATGGATGAGATCGGGCAGTCATCGATCGGTATCAATCATTTTATCGAGACGCTGCAGAATATCATGTCCAACATCATCAGCAATTCCAATGTCCTTGACGGAGTTGTCGGAAATGTAGCAAGTAGCGTTGCAGCGTCCAGTGACAATGCCAATGATATTTCCGCGATCATGGAAGAGCTTTCTGCAACGATGGAGGAGGTATCCGCAACGACGAACAGCGTCAGCGAGAATACGACCGCCGCGGAAGGCAAAGTACAGAAGATGGCAGATCAGACCAAGGTTATGTCACAATATGCGCAGGATATGAAGAAGCGTGCGACGGAGCTTGAGCACACGGCGACAGAGAACATGAACAACACCAACGAGATGATCGGCGAGATTACGACGGAGATGAACCAGGCGCTCGAGAATTCCAAGAGTGTGGAGAAGGTCGCACAGCTGACGGCGGATATTTTAAATATTTCCAGCCAGACGAATCTGCTTGCACTGAATGCATCGATTGAGGCGGCGCGTGCCGGTGAAGCCGGAAAGGGATTTGCAGTTGTAGCAGATGAGATCAGACAGCTCGCAGATTCTTCGCGTGAGACAGCGAACAATATCCAGACGATCAATGAGCAGGTAATTGAGGCAGTACAGGGACTGGTTGTTTCTTCGGAGAAGATTGTTGGTTATATCAACGAGAACATCCTGCCGGATTACCGTGCGTTTGTGCAGGGTGGTCAGCAGTACAATGATGATGCGACCCACATCGACAACACGATGGCAGAGTATGCGGGCGAGGCGCAGGATATACTGGCGACAATGATGGAGATGACAGAGGCAATTGAGGGCATCAGCCGTGCGGTCGAAGAATCCGCAAATGGCGTGACCGATGCAGCCACAAATATTGATTCCCTGGTACAGTCCATGTCCACTGTAAACGGACAGATGGAGGAGAACAGTACTGTGGCAAAGAACCTCAAGGAAGAATCCGCGACATTTGCATGTGTATAGAACGCGGGACGGAGCCATCTGAAAGAAGCTGCCGCACGAAGCAGGTAACAGCTTTGAGTGATAAGTTATACTATGAGAAGCATACCCCTACGATTTCGGCTGGAATGCCTATGGAACATTCTGTTCAAAAAATGCGGCATTTCTAACCAGCCGGTGACTGCATCTGCGATGATCCGTGTCTTTCCAAGTTTGGAGCACTCTACGGACTATGTTCGCAAGCCAACAGACAATTTTAGGACTTTTGTGTGTCCCTTGCGGCACCAGACAACAGATGGCATTTATGCCATCTTTATGTCGAACAAAACATAACCGCGCGAAGCCGATGTCTGAATTGGCATCTGCCCTATTTTCAATAGCAGATGCCAACGAGTTTCGGTTCGCGCGGTTTTATATTGTCTGTGAAGCGGTGCCATTAAGGACACTAGAAAGTCCGCTCATTGTCTGTGGCTTGTCGGACACACTCCGGGAGAGTCCAAACGTGGAAGAGACACGGAATCAGATGCAGTCATCCGGCTGGAAGAAATACACACATTTTTCTCCAACGAATGTTTCATATGCAGTTCCAGCCGAAATCTGTATCAAGTGCTTCCTGTAATATAACTTATCGCCCCAAAGTCAACTGCCCGCCTGATGGGACAGCTTCTTTGCTAACGGCAGGGTAAAGATAAATTCCGTTCCCACGCCTTCCGTGCTGATACAGTTGATGTTTTCGCCGTGTGCCTGGACAATCTCCTTTACGATGGAGAGACCAAGCCCGGTTCCTTTTTTGTCCTTGCCGCGGGAGAGATCCGTCTTGTAGAAGCGCTCCCAGATCTTTTTGATGCTGTCGCCCGGGATGCCGATGCCAGTGTCCTTGACGGAGACGAAGATCTTGTCGTTCTTCTCTGTGGTCTCGATTGTGATTGCGGAGTCCGTGTGGCTGAATTTGATTGCATTGTCGATCAGGTTGTAGAGTACCTGCTCGATCTTACTCATATCGGCGGAGACAAAAAGCTTCTCGCCGGTTAAGATCAGGTTGAAAGTAATGCGCTTTTCCATGCAGCGCCCCTCGAACGTCTGGACTGTCATGCGGATCGTGTGATTGATGTCGAAATCCGTGATGTCCAGCATCGTGCCGTGTGAGCCGAATTTGTTTAACTCAAGAAGGCTCTTGGTCAGCTTGTTCAGACGCTCGGTCTCAAAGAGGATGATGTTTAAATATTTGTCCTGCATCTCTACGGGAATGGTGCCGTCGAGCATCGCCTCCACATAACCTTTGATGGAAGTGAGAGGCGAACGGAAATCATGCGAGACGTTAGAGACGAACTTTTTCTGGTCGTCCTCCAGGGTATTCAGCTCGTTTGCCATGTAGTTGAGCGAGGCGGCGAGATAGCCGATCTCATCATTGGAGTGAACATCAATCTTTTTTCAAAGTTGCCGGCGGCATATTCGTCCGCCGCTTTCGTAATCTTGCGGATCGGTATGTATACCACATAGGTAAACAGAATCAGTACCACAAAGGCTGCCAGAAACAGAAGCCCAAGCGTCTCATAAGCGATGGCGACAAGTCCGTTCGCGTAGGACACGAGACTGCTGACCGGCTTGTGGATGACCACATAACCGCGCACTTTGTAGTTGACGGTGATCGGCGAGAAAACACTTAACATCTCTGACGTAAACTGGTTATAAAACGTGCCGGTCTGATAATAGCGGCTTCCGAAGTCGGTAATGTTGAAGCCGGGAACCGGTGTGGGATCACAGCCCGGCGCCGCCGTGTTCAGAATGATGCTGCCGCGCGTGTCCACGATCCAGATTTCGCTGGAGAGATAGGTGCTTAAGGTGGAAAGCTGTGTCTGTATCTCGTCCAGCGTCATGGTCTTGGAAAAATAATTCCCGGCATAGTTGGAGGAGATCAGGGCGGATTCCCGGTAGAGGCTGGCAGCCTCCTTTTTTTCCACAAAGGCGAACGTAATGTGGTAGGTAAAAGTTGTGATGATGAGAAAACCGATCAGACCGTACATCAGATAGCCGGCGAGCAGTTTGGGGTAAAGGGTACGTTTCATAGGTCACGAACCTCGAATTTGTAGCCGATGCCCCAGACCGTTGCGAGGCTCCAGTTGGCATGATCCTTGATCTTCTCGCGGAGACGCTTCACGTGAACGTCCACGGTACGTGTGTCGCCGATGTATTCATAGCCCCAGATGTGATCCAGAAGCTGCTCTCTTGTAAAAACCTGATTCGGCGAAGCCGCAAGAAAATATAAAAGCTCCAGTTCCTTTGGCGGCATGTCGACGGCCTGCCCCATGTAGATGACGGAGTAGTTCGAGAGATTGACCACCAGATCCGTGTACTTGACGCATTTTAACTCTGCGGCAGGTTCCTCCGGCTTTGACGGCTGATAGCGGCGCAGCACTGCCTTGACGCGCGCGACAAGCTCCTTGGAGTCGAATGGCTTCATCATGTAATCGTCCGCGCCGAGCTCCAGACCGAGTACCTTGTCAAAAATCTCGCCTTTGGCTGACAGCATAATGATCGGAACATTTGCCTTCGCACGGATCTCACGGCAGACCTGATAGCCGTCCATGCCGGGAAGCATCAGATCGAGCAGGATCAGATTCGGATTGTACTGATCAAAAGCGATCATGGCTTCCTCGCCGTCATTGACGATCCGGGTATCGAAACATTCCTTTGTGAGATACAGGGAAATCAGTTCTGCGATATTATTGTCATCATCTACGATGAGAATTTTCTGTTTTGCTGCCATATCATCATCTCCTCATTTTTATTTTAAATATCAATCCTTAAACTCGGCAATCGTGACACCGGCATCGCCCTCGCCGAACTCGCCGAGGTGGAATGATTTGACATATTTTAAGCGCTTTAAATGAGCCTGCACTGCGTTGCGGAGTGCGCCGGTGCCTTTCCCGTGGACAATGCGCACGGACGGCAGATGCGCCAGATAAGCGTCGTCCAGATACTTGTCAAGAAGCGGAATGGCCTCGTCGGTCGTCTTGCCGATGAGGTTGATCTCTGTGGAGACGGAGGCGGATTTGCTCATCTTGATCTTGCCGGCACTGGTCTTCTGGAACTTCTTGGTGCCCGGTGCGGCATCCTCTTCCAGAAGGATCAGGTCGTTGATGTTGACCAGAGAGCGCAGAATTCCCATCTGCACATACAGGTCGCCCCTGGCATTCGGAAGGGAATGAACGGTGCCTTTTAAGTTCATGCTGATGACTTTGACGCTGTCGCCGATGCGCAGCTTCTTCGGAACGTTGTGGTTCGGTACGGAAGCTTTTTTCTGCTCGGACATCTTCTGTGCGGCTTTGTCCATCTTGCCGCGCAGCTTGGTACGTTCTTTTTCCATCTCGCTGACCGGTGCGCCCGCCTTGCCGTATTTGTTGAAATTGCGGATCGTCTCATCGGCGACGTCCTTGGCTTCTTTTAAGATATTGTATGCCTGCTCGTTTGCCTCGCGCAGAATCTTGTCGCGGCTGGAATCCAGGCGCTCCTGCTTCTGCTCCAGCTTTTCCTTTAAGGACTCGATCTCGGCTTTGTACTGGTTGATCTCTAACTGCTCCCGCTCGATCGTGCTGCGGCTCTTCTCGAGATCTGCGATCAGGTCTTCAAAATCGCCCTCACTCTTGCTGATGCGCCCCTTGGCGTCGGTAATGAGATCCGACGGAAGACCGAGCTTCTCAGAGATGGCAAACGCGTTGCTCTTGCCCGGAATACCGATTAAGAGGCGGTAGGTCGGACTTAACGTCGCCACGTCGAACTCACAGCAGGCATTTTCCACGCCTGGTGTGGAGAGAGCATAGACCTTGAGCTCGCTGTAATGCGTCGTAGCCATAATGCGTGCTCCGTAAAGGTGGAGCTTCGAGAGAATGGAGATCGCAAGCGCAGCGCCCTCGGTCGGATCGGTTCCGGCACAGAGCTCATCGAAAAGTACCAGAGAACGGTCATTGACCTGCTCTAAGATACGGATGATGTTGACCATGTGGGAGGAGAAGGTACTGAGCGACTGCTCGATACTCTGCTCGTCCCCGATGTCGGCGAACACTTCGTCGAAAATACCGAGTTCCGAGCGCTCGGACGCCGGAATATGCAGGCCGGACTGTCCCATCAGCGTCAGCAGTCCGACGGTTTTTAAGGATACCGTCTTGCCGCCGGTGTTCGGACCGGTCACGATCAGCAGGCGGAAATCCTCGCCGAGCCGTACGTCGATCGGAACAACCTTTTTCGGATCGAGTAGTGGGTGGCGTCCCTTGCGGATGTGAATCCGCCCGTCATCATTGAACAGCGGGGCAACCCCGTTGTATGTCTGAGCGAAAGCCGCTCTGGCAAAGATAAAGTCCAGCTCGGTCAGAAGTTCATAGTCGGCGAGCAGCTGTGTGGCGTAGGAGGCGGTCAGATTGCTTAAGCCGGCAAGGATAACCTCGATCTCCTCCTGCTCACGGAGCTGCAGCTCTTTGTATTCGTTGTTCAGATTGACGACAGCCATCGGCTCGATGAAAAGTGTGGAGCCGGTGGAGGACTGGTCATGGATCATGCCGGGAACGAGAGACTTTGCTTCCGCTTTGACCGGGAGACAGTAGCGCCCGTCGCGCATGGTAATGACGGTGTCCTGCAGATAGCTTCTGGTCGTGGTGTTGTTGATCATGGAGTTCATCTGTGCGCGGATCTTATCGTTCATTCCGCGCATGGAGCGCCGGATCGAGTGTAGCGTGCTGCTGGCGTCGTCGGCAATCTCGTCCTCAGAGGGAATACAGCGCCGGATCTCGTCACACAGCGGTGTGAGAGGTTCGATGCCGGCAAAAAGACTGGTCAGGGAATCGTCCGGCTGATCGTTGTCGTCCTGTGATCTGGCAAAAGCCTTCGCGCGTTTCGCGGACTCTAAGAGGGAGCAGACGCGCAGCAGTTCGATGGCGCTTAAGGCGCCGCCGATCTCTAAGCGCTTTAGCGAATCGCGGATGTCCGTAACTCCAGAAAAGGACAGGGAGCCGTATTTGAACAGCCGGCTTAAGGCATCCGATGTCTGCTGCTGCAGCTGTTCGATCTGCGCGCGGTCGGTGATCGGGCGCAGCTTCTGACAGCGCGACTTGGCGTCGGCGCTGAAAGCATATTCGGTCAGTTGATCGAGAATCTTGTTATATTCTAAGGTGTGTAATACTTTTTCGTTCATAGCAGTTCCTTTGATTTGATTGTCACATGGTTATGTCCTTCTTATTATATATGATTCCAGGGAGTCTTGGAAAGCGGAACCTGAAAAGAATTGTAGAATCCTATTGCAAGCGTATGTGATTCATTTTATAATGATTACTGGTACGGTTTTCAGAAATTCGTGTGTAAATACATGCAGAAAAGAGGAAATCATGCAGCAAAAGGATAACGATCAGTTTTCTTTTATTAACGAAAAATCAAAGAAAAGCCGGTCAATAAGAAGCGATTGCTGATGCAGGCAGGTTTTATCGCCCTGATGGCAGTCGTTTTTGGAATCATAGCAAGTCTGGTTTTTGCGTATTTTCAGCCTAAGTTTGAATCACTGTTTTACCCCGAGGAGGAACCGGTGGTCACCATTCCGCAGGATTCGGTTGCGGTGACGGAGCTGACTGAGGAGACAGAGACATCCGAGGAGACGGAGGCATCCGAGGAACCACAGGCACCTTCCGAGGAACCGCCGCTACAGCAGCCCGAGGAGCTTGAGATTGCGGATGTACAGAACGTGCAGAACAAGCTGTATGCGGTGGGAAGAGAAGCAAACCGTTTTGTCGTGACCGTGACGGGGGTCAAGAGCGACACGGACTGGTTCAACAATTCTTACGAGAGCAGAGGACAGGCATCCGGCATTATCATAGCGGACAGCGGTCAGGAACTTCTGATCTTAACGGAGCGCAAGGTCATCTCGGATGCACAGGAGGTCTATGTTACTTTCATCAATGACGTGACGGTGGAAGCGTCCATGAAGCACTACGACGGCAATACGGGAATTGCAGTGCTCTCGGTGCCGAAGGAGGAGGTGGATGAGGATACCATGAATGCAATCTCGGTGGCGAAGCTCGGGAATTCACTGACTACAATGCAGGGAACCATGGTTATTGCGGTGGGAAGTCCGCTTCGGAACGAACTACTCGATCCTTACGGGGAATATTACATCTACCAATAATGTGATTTCCACGATCGACAATAATTATACCGTCTTTACGACGGATATTGTGGGCAGCAGCAGCGGCAGCGGCGTCATCATCAATGTGAACGGCGAGGTGATCGGTCTGGTAATGCAGGATTACGGCAATGAGGAGGATCAGACGACGCTCACAGCCCTCTCGATCTCCGAGTTAAAGCAGTTGATCGAGAAGCTGTCCAACAATCAGGATATTCCGTATATTGGTCTGGAGTTGACGACGGTATCAGCGGCAACCGCCAAGGAATACGATATTCCAAAGGGTGCATATATCAAGGATGTCAAGATGGATTCACCGGCACTGGCGGCGGGGCTGCAGAGCGGTGATGTCATTACAGAGATGGGCGGAGAGGCTGTCTACACGGTGGACAGTTATGAGAGCAAGCTTCTGGCATTGGAACCGGGCGACGAGGTGGAGATCGTTGTACAGCGGCAGGGCGCTGAAAAGTATGAGGAGATCACCTGCACGGTACAGGTCGGAGTGTTAAAGTAGAGGATAGTAACAGGAGGCGGTGCCTTGTGGCACCGCCATATTATGGAAATGAGGTCAGAAATGAAGTATATTGAGAGCCTGCGTGAGGGCGAGAGAATCAACGAAATCTATTTATGCAAGGTAAAGCAGTCAGCGCTGACAAAGGCGGGAAAGCCTTATGATAATCTGATCCTGCAGGATAAGACCGGTACGCTGGACGCCAAGATCTGGGAGCCGGGCTCGGTTGGAATCGATGAGTTTGATTCGTTAGACTATATTGCAGTCATGGGAGACATCACAAGTTTTCAGGGAAATCTCCAGCTCAACGTAAAGCGTGTGCGCAAGGTGCAGGAAGGGGAATACGATCCGAAGGATTATCTGCCGGTATCCAAAAAGGACATCGACGAGATGTATACAGAGCTTCTGGGACTGATTGCTTCTGTGAAGCATCCGTATTTAAAAAAGCTTCTGGAGAGCTTTTTTGTCGAGGATAAGGATTTTGAAAAACGGTTCAAGTTCCATTCCGCAGCAAAGAGCGTGCATCACGGATTTGTGGGCGGACTGCTGGAGCATACGCTTTCTGTGACGAAGAACTGTGATTATTTTGCGGAAACTTATCCGATCTTAAACCGCGATCTGATCGTGTCTGCGGCAATTTTCCATGATATCGGAAAGCTGGAGGAACTTTCGACGTTCCCGGAGAACGATTACACGGATGAGGGACAGCTTTTAGGACATATCATGATCGGTGCCGAGATGGTCGGAGAGCGGATCCGCACGATTCCGGGATTCCCGAAGGGAACCGCCAATGAGTTGAAACACTGCATTTTGGCACACCACGGAGAACTGGAATACGGTTCGCCGAAGAAACCGGCACTTGCGGAAGCACTGGCACTCAGTTTTGCGGACAATATTGACGCCAAGATGGAGACAATACGGGAGATTTTTGCAAGTGTTCCGGAGAACAATCTGGAGTGGCAGGGATATAACCGCCTGCTGGAGAGCAATATCCGCAGATCAGGAAGAGAGTCATAGGTATATCACAGGATATGAAGAAAAACGACAGTATTGAGTTAAAGATCGAAGATATGGGCGTTGACGGAGAGGGCATCGGAAAATACGAGGGGATGACCTTTTTCGTGAAGGATGCTGTGATCGGGGATACGATCCGTGCCGGCATCACGAAGCTCAAGAAGAACTACGGCTATGCCAGGGTGCAGGAGATTTTAGAACCGTCGCCGTACCGTGTGCAGCCGGAGTGTCCGCTATATGCGCGCTGTGGCGGCTGCCAGATCCAGGCGATGGACTATAGGCAGCAGCTTTGCTATAAGCAGAAAAAGGTGCGCGGCAATCTGATCCGCATCGGAGGCTTTGCACCGGAACTCATTGATTCTGTAATGGAGGAGATTGTGGGGATGGAGCAGCCATACCGCTATCGCAATAAGGCACAGTTCCCGATCGGCGAGGACAGGGACGGGATGCCGGTGGCGGGATTTTACGCAGCGCGCACGCACAGCATTATCCCGGTGGAGGATTGTAAACTGGGCGTTACGCAGAATGAGCAGGTCCTTGGAGTGGTGCTTTCCTATATGCGTGAGAATGGGGTCCGTCCGTATGATGAGACGACAGGGCGGGGGCTGGTGCGCCATGTGCTGATCCGCTATGGCTTCACCTCAAAAGAGCTGATGGTCTGTCTGGTCATTAATGGAGAGACACTTCCACAGGAGGAGAAGCTGGTGGATGCTTTGTGTAAAATGGATGGCATGACCAGCATTTCCGTGAACATCAACCGGAAGAATACGAATGTGATTCTGGGGGAAGAGACACGGACCATCTGGGGAGCTGATTTTATTACGGATCAGATTCATCTGCGCGACTGTGACCATGACTTTGCGCTGACAGATACGGCGATCGCCTATCACATTTCCCCGCAGTCTTTTTACCAGGTAAACCCGGGGCAGACAGAGAAGCTGTACAGTCTGGCACTTTCCTACGCAGGTCTGACTGGTAGGGAGACCGTCTGGGATCTCTACTGTGGCATCGGAACGATCTCCCTGTTTCTGGCACAGAAGGCAGGGAAGGTCTATGGCGTGGAGATCGTGCCACAGGCGATTGAAGACGCAGAAGCAACGCGGCGTTAAATGGTATTACCAATGCGACTTTTTTTGTGGGAAAAGCGGAGGAGGTTCTTCCGGAGTTCTACGAAAAGGAGAGCAGGAAGCCGGATGCGGACATGCTTCATCCGGATGTGATCGTTGTCGATCCACCCCGGAAGGGATGCGATGAGAAGTGCCTAGAGACGATGCTTCGCATGAAGCCGGAACGGATCGTGTATGTCAGCTGCGACCCGGCAACGCTCGCGAGGGATCTGAAGATTCTGTGCGAGGGCGGCTATGAGCTGCGGAAGGTAAGACCGGTGGATCAGTTCGGGCATACAACACATGTGGAGACGGTTGTTCTTCTTTCCAAGGGAATGTTCGACAGCAGGAAAGTGAAGGTTGACTTCTCGTTGGAGGATATGGATTTATCAGAGTTCAAAGGAAAGGCAACTTATGAGCAGATAAAGGCTTATGTACTGGAACAGACTGGACTTAAGGTTTTTCTTCGTTGTATATTGCACAGATTAAGAAGAAACGTGGACTGGATGTGGGAGAGAATTTTAATCTGCCTAAGTCAGAGAATGCGAGACAGCCACAATGTACACCGGAGAAGGAAGAAGCGATTATGCAGGCGTTTAAGCATTTTGGAATTGTATAGATTGTGGATAAGTTGTATCGTGAGTCTATTTTACTGCTAAGTAGCGAAAAAAGGACATTCCTGAACCGTAATTATTACGGGGCAAGGGATGTCTTTTTTGATTGTCTTGGAGTGTCCAAAGGACAAGGTAATGAAACTGAAAATATTAAGACTTATATGAATAATATCTATCTTATCTAATCAGACGATATATTCAGCATATATTTCAGCCATTGAATTTATTTAATACGTCAATTGTAACCTGAGATTCCATACCCACCATCTCAGACTGCTTTAAAAAGTTAATAGTAATAAGTGTAAAGGAAGGGTATGGATTTTCCTTTACAAATTCAAGAGACTGACTGGATTGTTGGTCTCTTTTTTGTTATGCTTTGATTTCTGGCGGCTGGAAAGGAGCTACCATGTCAAAGTTTTTAACATATGAAGATCGATTAGTTATTGCACAACTCCTTCAGGAAAATGCCTCCTTTGGAGTTATAGGAAAGAAATTAGGCAAGGATCGTACCACGATTGCAAAGGAAATAAAAAAAGCATTCCCATGATAAGAAAAGTGGTCGCCCAGGATATCCTTATAATCCATGTAAACATCGCAGTACATGCAAAGCTAAAAAGCTGTGCGGAAACACTTGTACGCATCAATCGGCGTATAAATGCAGTCTATGTTCCGAGTGTACCTTGCATTGCCCTGATTTTGCAGAGGATATCTGCTCCGTTAAAACAAAACCTCCATATGTATGTAATGGTTGCAGCCAGCTTCCCAAATGCACCTTATTAAAACGCGTTTATGACCCGGCAGATGCTCATGAAATGGCACATCAGTCTATTTCGGAATCCAGGACAGGCATTTTATCCAATGAGGATAATATAGCAAGAATCAACGGAATTATCAGCCCGCTGGTTAAAAATGGTCAGTCGCTTCATCAGATTTATATAGAGCATGTTGATGAAATCATGTGCAGCGAAAAAACATTGTATAACTATGTTGATGCCCAACTTTTTGATATCCGGAACATTGATCTGCCTCGTAAAGTAAAGTACCGCCCGCGATACAAACAGCCGGAATTCAAGGTAGACAGAAGCTGTCGTATTGGTAGAAGCTATACTGATTTCCAGAAGTTTCTTGAAGCCAATCCGGAATCTACTGTTGTACAGATGGACAGTGTTATCGGACGTGTGGGAGGCAAATGTCTGCTTACCATACATTTCGTTGAAACAAGTCTAATGCTTGCATTTCTGCGAGATTCAAATACTTCAGCATCTGTCATACAGATTATAAATCTGTTGGATAAGGTTCTTGGAAATAAAAATTTTTCACAGTTGTTTCCAGTTATCCTTACGGATAATGGAAGTGAGTTTTCAAATCCAAAAGCAATTGAAAAACGTGATACGATTCCACGCAACAGAACGAATGTATTTTACTGCGATCCAAGTGCACCTTACCAAAAAGGAGCCTGCGAAGTGAACCATGAATTAATACGTCGTAATGGAATTGATATTGGAATATATACACAGGACTTTGAAAATGAATTTATATCACTGACTGATATTGCGCGTTATAAAAGTGATGAACCAAAGGATGTAATCAAAAATTGGATGAGAAAAGGATACAATAGAATTTCTTGGTTTATGGGAAAAACTACATAATAGTAATTTTAAAGGGTCGAATTCGACTCCTTTAGAAATCAGGCAGGGTCTAATGCATTTACAATGTCACCTACAAAATGGATAGAGACAACTGGAGCAATAGGAATCGTAAAGTAAATCTGGACGATATGGTGGCACTTTTGCACATTCAGATATTGCGTTTGAATTTGCATCATGGATTTCAGCAGAATTTAAACTTTATATAATCAAGGATTATAAAAGGCTGAAAGCAGATGAAAATAGCCGTTTTTCATTGAATTGGAATCTAAACAGAGAAATATCAAAACTGAATTATAGAATACATACAGATGCAATCAAAGAAAAATTGATACCACCGGAATTGACACCGGCACAAATCAGTTTTACATATGCAAATGAAGCTGATATGTTAAATGTGGTTCTATTTGGCAGAACGGCAAAACAATGGAAAGATGAAAATCCGGATATAAAAGGTAATATGAGAGATGGTGCAACCCTGAATCAATTATTAATCTTGGCTAATTTAGAAAGCTATAATGCAGTGTTGATTCATCAAGGGAAAAACCAAAAAGAAAGAATGGAATTGCTTCGACAATTGGCTTTGCAACAGATTCGTACACTAGAATCAATTAGTACTGATAAGCTTCCAAGATTACGATAGATTCATATTATTAAGACAAGTTTGGGGGATAAAGATGAAAAAAACAAGATGTTACATATATGCTCGTGTATCTACGGCTATTCAGGTTGATGGATACAGCCTGGATGCACAGAAGGACAAGCTTAGAAAATATGCAGAATTTCAAGATATGGAGATTGGTGGAGAATATTCTGATGAAGGGCATTCGGTAAGAATATAAAAGGCCGCCAGGAATTTATGCGGATGCTGAATGATATTGAAGATGGCAAGGACGGAGTTGATTTCGTCCTTGTATTTAAATTATCGCGATTTGGCAGAAATGCAGCAGATGTGCTCAGCCCTTACAGCTTATGCAGGATTATGGTGTGAATCTTGTCTGTGTAGAAGATGGAATTGACAGCTCAAAAGAAGCCGGTAAACTGCTTATATCTATTATTGCTGATGTAGCAGAGATGGAACGTGAGAACATAAGAGTACAGACGATGGCTGGACGTGAGCAAAAAAGCCAGAGAAGGAAAATGGAACGGTGGATTGCATCTTTGGATATAAGCTGGAAAATGGAGAACTTGTCATTGTCATTGAAGAGGATGAAGTGGAATAAATGGTTTACAAAGAAATTACGTCAAAACGGAAAATGAGTTTTTTTGAACGATATACGGACGCAGGCGAACCGAAAGAAAACGGGAATTTGGAACAATCTTATCGGATTGAGAAAATTCAACTAATGTTATTGAGCCTTCGTACATTGGGAATAAAACCTGATGTTCGTAGGCTTTTTGTTTACAGAAAAAATTATCGTGGATATAATAAACATGACATATAGTTGTCGTGTTGAGTTGGGTATGATATATATGGAGTGTAAGAAACGATGAAAATAGATAGACTTATCGGTATATTGTCAATCTTACTGCAGGAAGAAAAGACAACGGCTCCTGAACTGGCAGAAAAATTTGAGGTATCCCGCAGGACAATAAACAGGGATATTGAAGACCTTTGCAAAGCAGGTATTCCAATAAGGACGGCACAGGGGACCGGTGGCGGTATTAGCATTATGGACGGATATTGTATAGATAGGACAATTCTGACATCCAAAGATATGCAGATGATTCTTGCGGGGCTGAGAGGCCTTGACAGTGTGAGTGGAAAGCGATACTACGGTCAGCTGATGGAGAAAATCCAGACTGGATCATCAGAGTTTATTAGTGGAAGAGACTCTATGCTGATTGATTTGTCTTCATGGTATAAGGGTTCTCTTGCTCCAAAAATTGAGGTAATCCAAAATGCAATAGAAAACAGGCATATCATACAGTTCATGTATTATGCTCCATCTGGAGAGAGCAACCGAAGGGTAGAACCATATTATCTGGTTTTCCAGTGGTCGAGCTGGTATGTATGGGGGTGGTGTTTAGAACGTAAAGATTACAGGCTGTTCAAACTGAACCGTATGGATTGTGTTGTTGAAACAGACTGTGGATTTCTGTGCAGAGAAGTACCAATGCCGGATTTGTCAAATGAGAAGATATTTCCGGGTGGGATAAATGTAAAAGCTCTTTTCACACCGAATATGAAGTGGCGGCTAGTTGAAGAATTTGGACCGAACTGCTTTACAGAAACGGACGATGGAAGGCTGCTCTTTTCAGCAGACTATACGGATATGGATAATCTTGTGACATGGCTTATGACATTTGGAGCAAAAGTAGAGGTGCTTGAGCCGGAAGAAGTGCGGGACATTATTCGCAGGAATGCAGAGGAAATATTAAAAATCTATGGAGGATTAGGAAAATGAGATTAGACGGTTTGGGGTTGTTTGTTGATGATATGGCAAAGATGATTCGTTTTTACAAGGATGTTCTCGGATTTGAAATTAAGGAAGAAGAGAATACTTCCAATGTTTATCTTGTAAAAGACGGAACACTTTTTTTACTGTATGGGCGGAATGATTTTGAGAAGATGACAAACCGACGATATGAGTATATCAAGGGTCTGAATGGTCATTTTGAAATGGCACTATATGTTGATACTTTTGAAGAGGTGGATGAGGCATACAAGAAGGCTGTGGAAAATGGTGCAACATCTGTGCTTGAACCGGAACTTGAACCTTGGGGACAGAGAACCTGCTATATTGCTGATCCGGAAGGAAATCTGATAGAGATTGGTTCCTGGAATAAGCCTTATGAAGAGAAGGACTTAGAGGGGGTGTAAAGGATATGGCTTTTGACTACAAGAAGGAATATAAAGAATTTTATATGCCGAAAGGCACACCGTCTATTGTAACTGTTCCGAAAATGAACTATAGCGGTAAGGGGAAGCGGCAATCCAAATGATGCAGACGGAGAATACAAGCAGGCTATCGGGCTTCTGTATGGAATTGCATTTACGATTAAAATGAGCAAAAAGGAAGACCATCAGATTGACGGATATTTCGATTATGTGGTGCCGCCATTAGAAGGATTCTGGTGGCAAGAAGGCGTGTCCGGAATTGATTATGCGTGCAAGGAAGATTTCAAGTGGATTTCTGTTATTCGCTTGCCAGATTTTGTTACCAGGGAAGATTTCGACTGGGCTGTCAGGAAAGCTACGGCAAAGAAAAAACAGGATTTTTCTAAGGTTGAGTTTTTTTCCTATGAGGAGGGCTTATGTGTACAGTGTATGCATATCGGAGCGTATGACGATGAGCCTGTTACGGTAGATGCAATGCACAGGTTTATGGAAGAACAGGGATATGCACTGGATATTACTGATCAGAGAATGTCCTTTCAATGCAAAGTATGTACCAATCTTGGAAGAAACTGCTCAGAAGAATGGCATTCCATTCAAGGCTGTGAAGATCGAAAGTAGGAAGGATGCTCAGAATGTACCAACGCCGATTACGACTTATGCGCTATTTTGTGATGGGGAGTATGTTACGAATGAGCAGATGAATGATAAGAAATTCTTAAAGCTGGTGGGAAGATAGGAGAAAACAACATGGCATATGCTTTTACTTTTTTTTACGATATGATGTTGTATCGTATTCTATTTTTGAGAAAATGCAGATGGTTTCCATTTCAAAAAGAGGTATGGAGATAAAAGTGTCAGAAATTCGGCATCAGGCATTGCTGACCAAAGACCGTATAGTCCAAACTTCACTGGTAAAATAGTAAGAAATTCTGCATTTAAGGGAGGCTTGGCAATGAACAAGGATTTTGGATGCTGCTGTGGCTTTCTTTGCAGACATGATTATGAAATATGCACCAGAGATAAAAGATGCATACAACATCGACACCTTGCAGCAATGTAGGGTGTTTTTTCTATTACAGAAAGTTCATCGGCTCGCCACCGTGCAAGAGGTGGACATACTTCATAACCGTATGCAAGAGGCAGGAATGCAATTTTTGTCATGGGTTATGCACTTAACCTTTGTAACACATATTTCTGTTGTACCATATAATCAGAATATAGGAAAAGAAGGAATACATATGGCTGGGACAGAGTTCGGATTGCGGATGTTGCAGATTCATTAGGTCTTAGTACTGCAACTGTCTCAAAGGATGATTCACGGAAAACAGAAAAGATTTCGGATGAGACGGTAAAACGCGTCCAGCAGGAGCTGGAGAGGTCGGGATATATCCCGAATATGGCAGCTATTCTACTTGCCAGGAATAATTCAAGAATCATCGGAGTGGTAGTGAATGATAATGAAAAGTATGAGGGCAGGGTTTTAGAGGATGGATTTGTTATGGCTTCAATAAATGCTCTCTCCCATGAGGTAAATGAAAAGGATATTTTCTGATGATAAAAACGACATCTGACATCAGTGAGATTCCGGTGTTTGCATCTATGTGGAATATGGATGGGCTGATTCTGATGGGTTTTTGTGAAGCGGATTATGAGAAACTCAGAAATCAGATGCGGATATCGTTTGTAGTGTATGATGGTTATTTTGAAAAATGTTCCAAGGTGGTCAATCTGGTCATCAATCATTATGACGGTGGTTATCAGGCAGGAAGATATTTTAGGGAGCTTGGACATAAAAAAGCGTTGTGCATAACGGACAATTTTATCTGCATGAATAAAGAGCGCATCGAAGGTTTTAGCGAAGCCTTTGGACCGGGAGAAACATTAAGATGGAAAATACCAAGGACAGAAAAGGAGAGAATGCGTTTTTTATGAGGATAAATATCAGGCGCTGTTAGAGAAAAATGTTACCGCTGTTTTTGCGGTATCAGATTTCTATGCACTTGAGTTTATGAGGTTTTACAGGGAAAGAACATTCGGATTCCAAAGGATATCCAGATCATCGGTTTTGATGACAACATGGCAAGCAGGGAAAGCCATCCTTCTCTGACAACCATTCATCAGGAGGCGTCCCTTAGGGCAGAAACTGCAATTAAGTGTCTTGAGGCAATGCGTGATGGAGCAGAATGTGAGACAGAAATCGTGCTTCCGGTTGAGTTAATTAAGAGAGAAAGTACGAGGGAATTATAATGTCGAAGTTTATGAAATCATTGTGTAAAATAGCAATTCCGGTCACCTTGCAAAGTATGCTGCAGGCATCTTTTTCAATTGTAGACCAGATTATGATAGGACAGTTAGGAGAGACTAATATATCGGCAGTCGGACTATGTGGAAACTTTTCGCTGATTTTTTCCGTGGTGATTGGTGCAGTGAGTACGGTTGCGGGGATACTGATCGCACAGTTTATTGGTGCGGAAGATACAAAAGAGGCCTGGAGCAGCTTTGATGTGAGTCTTATTAGCGGAATGGTAATAGCTACGCTGTTTTTATTTGCGGCAGGAGTTTTTCCCTCGCAGATTCTGGGGCTGTACACGAGGGATGTGAGTATTGTAAAGACTGGTGCGGTCTATTTCAGGATAGTAGCGTTTTCCTATATTCCAATGGCGGCCGGTAATATTTTATCCTCATGGCTGCGCTGCAGGGAGCATGCCACAATACCTTTTTGGGCGGGCTTTGGGGCAGTCGCTGTAAAAACAGGTCTTAATTATCTGCTGATATTTGGAAAATTCGGATTGCCATGTATGGGAATAAAGGGAGCTGCGATCGCAACACTGATTTCGCAGTTATTTAATCTGGTATTTATTGCGGTTGGATTTGCCTTATGTATCAGAAAGGATGAAGATAAACCAGTATGGTCATTGGCGTTTCAGCAAAATTACAATCAAGGATTATCTGATCATGATTATGCCGATTCTGGTCAGCGAATTTTTGTGGAGCCTCGGACAAAATGTAGAGTCTGCCGTCTATGGGCATCTCGGAATGGCAAATCTGGCGGCATACACACTTTACCGATACAGGGGCTTATTGTAGGAGCACTTAGCGGATTGTCGGCGGCTGCCGGTGTGATTGTCGGCAAGAGACTTGGCAGGAAAGAATACGATGAGGCTTACACAGAATCGAAGAAAATAATGTATGCAGGCTTGGCCGGAGCGGTAGCCGTATCGATATTGCTTATTCTTCTGGCAGGAGTATATACCGGGCTGTATCGTGTAGATGGCAGCGTAAAAGAGCTTGGAAAGATACTGCTTATGGTATTTGCCCTGTATGCACCGGTCAAGGTTGAAAATATGATACTTGGAGGAGGTATCATAAGAAGCGGCGGCAATACAAAGATTATCATGGTGATTGATATTGTTGGCACATGGTGTATCGGAATCCCACTGTGTCTGCTTGCAGCGTATGTATTTAAGTGGGGCATAGTTGGTGTGTACACATTGCTTACCACCGAAGAAATATTCAGGCTGGTTGTATCGCTTGTTATTTTTAAGAGGCGTAAGTGGATGATAAGTTTATCGTAGAGTGAGGTGTTGGATATGGATTATATAAAAGAAAAAATTATATCAGCAGCTGGCAATTGACTATTGCTGTCAGGTTTCGGATATAAAGGATGATAAAAATCATTTTACGGAATATGAAAAACTGGAAGGCAGGTGGCGTGGGTGGAACTGATCACAGAAAGAATGGAATATTGAGGAGAAATATATAGTTATGAAAAAATATAAGATTGCAGCAATACTTATGATTATTCATGGTGGTTTTATTGAACTTGGTGGAATTTTGGGATGATACCAGCATTATTCATAGGAACTGATAAATATGACATAAGTAAATACTTTGAATTTAAGCTTCAATATTTTCAAGATAACCTCTATATGATGATGATTATGGGAGCATTATATGGAGTGTTTAGACTTATTGGAGCAATAGGGATTGTTGAAAAATAGGATGTGGGGCTTAGTGCTATCTGTAATTAACTGTGTTATTACAATTACATTGATGATGTTTTTTACTGCCAGCTGGAATTATGGATGGAATATTTGCAGGAAGCGCTCTGATATTAATTTTGATGCAGTATTTTGGTGATAAAAAAATAGAAGAATAGTTCTGACAAAAAATATATTAATTCTTTGTTTTATTCATTCCTGTCATCTTCTTCAGCTGATACCAGATTAGGACAGGACGGTTAGAAGAGACTAATATATCGGCAGTTGGACTATGTAGAAACTTTTTTGCTGATTTTTTCCGTGGTAATCGGTTCGGTAAGCACGGTTGTGGGGATGCGGATGAATCACTTTTTTATAAAATAAGATGATAACCGATTGACAGAAAAATATAGGGAAGAAGAACTAGAAAACAAAGAAAATCCGAAAATTAATCGAAAAGAACTGGCAAATTGCATAAAAACGATTGTAAAATTGAACTCATTCTACAAATCGTATGTTAAGCGGTTGACACACTGCAGGCACAGGTGCTACAGTGTACATACAGCAGGGAGCAAGACACAACACCTGCTATGGATGGGATTAATGGGAAACGGGAGAAACATTTTATAGAAAAGTGGAGGAGAAGGTAACATGAGAGCAAAAAAAGCAATGGCGCTGCTTCTGACAGCAGCAATGACAGCAGGCATGCTGGCAGGATGTGGGGACACAGCAGACACGGCAAGCGGGACGAAGACAGAGAGCGCTGCGGCGGCAGACGCACAGGGCACGGAGACAGATGCTGCAACAGAGAGCCAGACATCGGATCTGACGGGAACCCAGATTACACTGTTGAACAGTAAAAAGCCGAGATTCAGACGGCGTTAGAGGAAATGGGCGGAAGTATTCACCGAGGATACCGGTATTGAACTTGAGGTACAGGGCTGTGCAACCGGAGAATCCCCTGTACACGAAGGTGACAAAGCGCTTACAATTCCGGAGCGGCGCCGACCATGGCAATCCTGGATACCACGGACGTGGAGGCACTCGCAACAGAGTATGCGCTGGATCTTTCTGATGAGAAGTGGACACAGGAGTGTGTCGGACAGCTCACGACAGTGGACGGAAAAATCTACAGCTTCCCGTTCTGCATTGAGGGACGCGGGCTGATCTACAATAAGACAGCGATTGAGGACACACTGGGTACTTCCTTTGATCCTTCGACGATCAATTCCTACGACGCCTTAAAGGAGCTGCTGGAATCCTTAAGAAGCGCCGGCATGGAGAACCCGGTCGTGCTCTCCAAGGAAGACTGGTCGCTGGGAAATCATCAGCTTGGTTTTATCTATGATACCTACGACGGAACAACTTCCGGAAGTGCGGAGCTGATCGATCAGTTAAAGAGCGGCGAGTTAAAGGTAGAGGATTGATGAGCGTTTTGACCAGTTCATCGATACCTTCGATTTACTCTGTGAGTACAACATCAACGGAGAGGATCCGCTCGGCGCACTCTACGATCAGGACCCGATCTTTCTGGCA
>VOFG01000392.1_pt1 | contig 108000 bp, 152 predicted proteins | sample 5384171 | NCBI WGS metagenome assembly VOFG01 (sample SAMN12384726, study PRJNA508395) | human gut metagenome | isolation source: healthy gut F | host: Homo sapiens
GCACGGCTCACCACCACGCCCATAAACTAATAAATGATTTTGATTATCGCCTTTATTCCTTCACCGTCTTTATAATCACGGAAAGTAGTACCACGATTTTTTATTCCCTGGGCAATAACAGCATTAATCGCCTCACATAAAGCAGTAATTTCGTCTAAAGTTAAAGTTTCTGCCTTTCGCATAGGTAAAATACCAGATAAAGCCAAACACTCATCGGCATAGATATTTCCTAAACCTGCAATATTATGTTGGTCTAAGATAAACGTTTTAATCGCTTTACGGCTTTTCTTCGCCAACGGAGCTAAATATTCTGCAGTAAATTCTGCACTTAATGGTTCCGGCCCCAAGGTTTCATACCCTTCAATATATGTATCATTATTGGTGACTAGATATAAAGTACCGAAAGTACGGATATCCGTAAACCACATAGTAGTATTATCCGTCAATGTAAAACGAATTTTAGCATACGGAGGTGCAGGTAAATTACTATCCTGAGCAATCAAAGCACCTGTCATACGTAAATGTACTATCAGCTTTTGCTCAGCACCTGTTTGCAATACTAAATACTTACCACGACGACCTACATGTTCAATAGTTTTTCCAACTAATCCCTGTACAAAAGCTTCTGCATCAGGAAATTTAATCAATCTAGCTAAACCAACCTCAACGGAGGTAATTCTCTTTCCTTCAATATGTGGTGCAAGCGTTTTACGTACTTGCTCCACCTCTGGCATTTCCGGCATTTATCTCAACTCCTATTTAGTTTCGGCCCAGTTACGACCAAAGTTAACATCTGCAAGCAGAGGAATATCCAGCTGTACAGCATTTTCCATTGCACTACGAACTAATTCGGCAACCTGTTCCTTTTCACTTTCTACAACCTCTAAAACAAGCTCGTCATGTACCTGTAATAAAAATGCGGCTTTGGCATTTAGCTGCTTCCAAAGCAAATTGTACATCAATCATAGCTTTTTCATAATATCAGCGGCAGTACCCTGAATAGGTGTATTTATTGCTGTACGTTCCGCAAAAGCTACGCAGGTTAAAATTACTATGACGGATGTCAGGCAGATAACGACGACGCCCCATCAAAGTGCTGACATAGCCTTGCTCACGTGCCAACTGAATCATGTCGTCCATATATTTCTTAACACCTGCATAACGCGTAAGATAACTTTCAATATAACCAGCAGCTTCTTTACGGCTTACTTGCAATTGTTTGGCTAACCCAAAATCACTGATACCATAAACAATACCAAAATTAACAGCCTTAGCACGACTACGCATTTCAGAAGAAACCTCTTCTAAAGGTACACCAAAAACTTCTGCTGCGGTACGGGCATGAACATCCTGTCCGTGACGGAAAGATTCCAACAACAATTCATCCTTAGCAATGCAAGCTAATATACGCAATTCCACCTGGGAATAATCACAGCTCATTAACCAATCAAAACCTTCACCTGGAACAAAAATTCGACGAATCTGTTTACCTTCCTCGGTTCTAGTCGGGATGTTCTGCAGATTAGATCTGTACTAGACAAGCGACCAGTTACAGTTACCATTTGTTGGAAATGTGTATGAATACGTGCAGTTTTCGCGTTAACCAACGGTTTTAAACCATCTAGATATGTTGACTGCAATTTGGCTAATTTACGATGTTCTAAAATAGTAGCAATCAAAGGATGCTTACCATATAATTCTTCTAAAACCTTAGCATCAGTAGAATATCCTGTTTTCGTTTTTTTGATTACCGGTAATTGTAAACGCTCAAATAAAATCACACCTAATTGTTTTGGAGATTTCAAGTTAAAGCTTTCGCCTGCTTGCTCTTCAGCTAATTTTTCTAGCTTCGCAATTCTAAAACTCATATCTTCATTTAATTGAGCTAAAAAGTTCCATGTCCGGAGTAATGCCAGCAAACTCCATTCTTGCTAATACTTCTGCTAAAGGAAGTTCTAAATCCTTATATAAATGCATTTGTTCCTGCTGTTTTAATTGTTCATGTAACACATCGACTAAAACTGCAATATTTTCGCTATCGTTTAAGCTGGGATTGTTCAAATAACGTTTATTCAAATCAGCTAGGGCATAAGAGCTATGACCAGGATCTGATACATAAGCAGCTAACGCTACATCCTCAATAATCTGCTGTGGCTTAATACCACGACACAAACAACATTTATAAATTTCTTTTGCATCAACAGTAGACTTTACTTTTTCACTAGCAAGCCATTGATCAAATTTATCCCAACAACCGCTTAAATTATCTAGTATATAAACAGTATTCTCAACAAATATTTCTGCTTTACTAAAGTAAAGTTCTGGCAAAGAACCTGCAATATCAACAATAAAAGATACTGGTGACATTTGTTTATCTAAAGTAGCAAATAACTTATTTCCCTGCTCCACTTCAGTAATATGCAATACTGGTGCATTTTCCTGTTCTACAACTTCACCAAAAAGTCCAAAGCTATTTTGTTCGCCACCTAAAACCGCAGCAAAACGCTCATACATATTACGGAATTCTAAATCCTGTAATACAGTACGTGCCTCCTCTTTTAATGGTGCTAATTCATATGCAGACATGGACAAGTCTACAGGTGCATCCGTATAAATAGTCGCTAACTTCTTAGATAACAAGGCTTCTTCTTGATGTTCACTCAATTTTGTTTTTAATGACTTGCCGGAAACTTTATCAATATTAGCCAAAACTGTTTCTACATCAGTATATTCTTTTATTAACTTCATAGCCGTTTTAGGTCCTACGCCTGGCACACCAGGAATATTATCAGAAGTATCGCCCATCAAGCCCCTTCAACTCGATTAATTGTTTAGGTACCAAACCTTCATAATTAGCAGCAAACTCTGCTTCATCAAAAATATGGATATCGCTAATACCACGCTTGGTATAATATACCTTCGTACGCTTATCAATTAACTGCAGCTCATCACGGTCACTTGTTACAATGATTACTTCCACATCCTGAGGTGCATGCACTGCAAAAAAGTACCGATAATATCATCAGCCTCATAATTGTCTAATTCCAATGTAGCAATCCCCATAGTGGACAATACTTTCATCGCTAAAGGAAACTGCTCAGATAATTCACTGGGCGTCGGCTTACGCTGACCTTTGTAAGCAGCATACATTTCTGTACGAAAAGTTTTGCGAGATTTATCAAACGCCACAGCCATATAGCGTGGATTAACTTCGCCTAACAATTTTAAAAGCATATTACATAAACCATAAACAGCACCAGTATGCATCCCCTGCTTATTCATTAAAGGCGGTAAAGCAAAAAAGGCTCTATGAATTAAACTACTACCATCTATTACTAAAAATTTATCTGCCATAATATCTCCTTATCCTATCAGCAGTTTTCATTTGCGTATCAAGCTGCTTGTTATTATTCATAATATCTTTTATTATATCATACACAGGCAAAAAAATATGTGAAGATATACTGACCGATACCATTTGACATTCAACACCAACCTGTTATGATAAAACTAAAAGAATATATAGCAAGGTGATAACAATGCCTATTATCAATAAAGAAAAATACGAAAAAATCTTTTGCCGACAGCTTTCCTTTCTGGTCTAAGCTGACAACTTCGCAACAATCAATGTTAATGCGGAATACTATTGCTAATAAATATCCTCAAGGTGCAATTTTACATGATGGAAATCAATGCACAGGAGCTATTCTAGTTATCAAAGGCAGTATCCGTGCCTATATCTTATCCGAAGAAGGTCGTGAAGTAACTCTTTACCGCTTATTTCCGGGAAAAATATGTATGCTCTCTGCATCATGTGTTTTACAAAGCATAACCTTTAACGTTATTGTCGAAGCAGAAACAGACAGCGAGTGCTTAATTATTAACGGCAAAACCTTTGCCGATTTATCTGAAGAAAATCTTTATATGCAGAATTTTGCCTTATCCACCGCCGTAGAACGTTTTAGCCGCGTTATGTTCGTTCTCCAGCAAATTTTATTCACTAGCCTGGATAAACGTCTAGCTGCTTTTTTAATAGAAGAAAGTCAGCATATGAAAACCTTAGAATTAAAATTAACACAAGAACATATTGCCCGTAATCTTTCTTCAGCACGTGAAGTTATCAGCCGTCTGCTAAAATATCTTAGTGAAGAACAAGCAGTAAAAGTTACCCGTGGCAAAATAATCATCACCGATATCAAAAAATTACAGCAAATAGCTGATTAAACAAAAACTGCTTTAAACTAAGTAAGTATCACGCTTACACAAGTCTAAAGCAGTTATTTTTATTTAATTGCGAATCTTATATGGTAAAACATATGCTGTCAACATAAAGAGTATACCCATCACCAACAAACATATAAAGCCTATATTAAAAACTGCAGGAAATTTAGTACTAAGTTGAAAAAGGCTTATCTTTCCATAGTTTAAAGCACTGAACAGTCCCCATGCTTGCCAATTTTCATAACTCAAAGAAAAAGTTAATGCACCAACTAAACCGCCTACAATAACACCGAAGGTTTTGACTTTATTTGTATGAGGCAGACCGGCTAATGCAGTTCCAGGACAATTACCTGCCCAGCCAAAGCCGATACCAAAAATAATACCGCCTAGCAACACACCTGCATTCATTTCCTTGACACTCAAGTGAGTAATATTAAATAATCCTGCCAAAGAACTTAATGCCAACAAAGTAGAAGCCAGTCCGATTGCGAACAAAATTATTTTCATAACCGTTAAATCTTCCAAGCACAACATTGCTCTGATGTTTTTACGTTGAGCAGCACCAACAGAATATAAAGCAAAACCGAAAGCACCACCTAACAGAATCGCTAAAATAATCGTCATCATCTTATTTCTCTCCCTTATTAATTTCTTTTAAAACTATTGCTGTAGGAATCGCTGCTGCAAAAACAGCCATAGCAAATGCAAACCCGCTTATACTTCCCTGCATAATCCCTGACATCATATGTCCACTAGTACAACCTCCTGCCATTCTAGCACCATAAAGTAACAAGAAGCCACCAATAAATCCGCTAAGAAATAATTTACTTTTAGCAACTTTCTTTTTTGCTGTAACATTAACTGCAGCAAATGGCTTTTTATTAAAAAAGGCCGCTAAATACGCTCCTAAAGGAATTGCTAAAACAAAAATAAAAGGTTCATTGTAAAATGAAATTGCACACCTTGAAAACAGAATAAAAATAGTCCATTGTGACCTCTTTGTGTTAAGATTAAGCTACGAAACAAAAAATAACATGGAGGCAATCACAAGGGGCTGTACTAAAGATACCACAAAACACGTAAAAGGTAAACATTTTTCTTACGGTGACCGCAGAGAATTACAGGGGATATTATCCAATAAATCTGTACGTTATTCTCTCCGCCAGTTGGCTAGACATGTTAATTGCGCTCCCAATACTATCCGTAATGAATTGAAGCGTGGTGCTCATCATAATACCGGTAGATATGGAGCTAGATGTGCACAAAATGCATACGAACAAAGCCATGCTAACAGTATTAGGAAATCTAGAAGATTTTTGTCCAGTAAGTTTGTCTCCTGGGTTGTTGAAATGGTTCTTGAAAAAGGGTGGTCCTTGGACGCCTGTTACGGTTATGCAAAAACACACAAGTTGTATGTAGATTCTGAGATGGTGTGCGTAAAAACACTGTACAACTATGTTGACTCTATGCTTCTTGCACTGCGTAACATCGACCTACCGCTAAAAGTTCGTAGACGCAAACGCCGTCATAACGTTAAGGAATGCCTAAAACATCTAGGTCGCAGTATTGACGAAAGACCGACAGAAATAACTGGTCGTAGCGAGTTTGGACATTGGGAGATAGATACTGTTATAGGCAGTAAAAGCAAGAGTGATAACGTTATATTAACTCTTGTAGAACGTCTTACACGCAAGTACATAGCCATTAAAATCGAAGGAAAAACAACATCTTCCGTTAGTAAAGCTATGGAATACTTGAAAAATTACTATGGCGATAAGTTTAGCCAGATATTCAAAACTATAACAAGTGATAACGGTAGTGAATTTGCTGAACTCAAAGCTTGAAGATAACACAAAGACAAAAAGTATACTTTGCCCACCCTTACAGTTCATGGGAAAGAGGTTCTAACGAACGTCACAATGGTCTTTTAAGAAGATTTATTCTAAAGGAAAGAGAATAGGCAAATATACTTCTGATGATATTCTGTTGACAGCAGATTGGTGTAATTTGTTACCCAGGAAAATACTCGGATACAAATCACCTGATGATCTATTCGAGAATGAGCTTGATAAGATTTATGCAGCTTGATTTTTTTTTAAAAAGTGTGCAACTTCTTATTGCAATTTAGGAAACAAAAATAAAATCATAATTTACCGGATGAAGGATTGCTTGTAATACCTTGCCACCACTTTTAGCATAATAAGCATTGCTGCTTATATATGTGCCCGGTTCTATCATCTCGATAACTGTATTATCAACAGTACTGTGGACAATTCCGCTCAAAACCGAAAACTGAGTTGATACACCAATAGGTTTTACTAGTAAAATCGCTAAAAAGAATACTACTCCTAAAAATATCGCCTTATACATCCATTTATTATCCTGCATTGTTTAGGCCTCCTTGTATTTTCTTTGTTAAGCTAAGTATAGCAAAAATAAAAAACACCGTATGTGATATAGTCACATAACAAAAAAAGACTAACCGCAAAACACGGTTAGTCTAAATTATTAAAAGTGCGTTTATTAATTATTTCTTTTCAGCAGCAGCATCTTTTTGTTGCGGTAACAGAATATTGAAATCGCTCAGCATTGCTTTTTTCACCTTTTACAGAGAACAGGAATACAAAACGAGCTGCCGGAACTTTTTCAGAAGCAACTTGATATAAGAGGATATCAGCATCTTTATGTTTTTCAACAACAATCAATTGATTAGTGTTAATTTTGCCGAAGTTTTTAGTGATTTGTTCTTTGAAGTTAGCATAAGCTTTTTTCATCCCAGTTCTTTTCATATCATCGCTCATTACAGCGCTAACTGCTTTGAAATCACCATTGAGGAATTTAGCAGCCAAAGCTTCTTCAGAATCTAATACTTTACCATTGGAAGCACTGCAAACTGCACTAAATGCCAGCATCATAACCATAACAAACATCATAACTATTTTTTTCATTGGAATAATCCTCCTGTTCCTAGAACATTTTTGTTTTCTTAATTATAATCGTTTAAATTGCTAGTAGCAAGTAGCAAAAAAAGAAAACTTTACAAAAATATCAGCATTATGACAAGTTCTTGTCAAAACAGTTGAAAAACCCCGAAAATCAGCTTTTTCGCTTAAAATTCGGGGTTTTATTTTATTTAAAATTTACAAAAAATCTCTTGATTATTATTTCAAACCATTAACGATTCTTTCCATAGCTTCAATAGTATTCTCACGGCTACCAAAAGCAGTTAAACGGAAATAACCTTCGCCCATTTTACCGAAACCGGCACCAGGAGTACCAACTACCTGTAATTTTTCTAACAGGAAATCAAAGAATTCCCAAGATGTCATACCATTGGGGCATTGCAGCCAAATATACGGAGAATGTACGCCGCCATAATATTTAATACCTACTTTATCAAAACCTGCCATCATAATGCGGGCATTTTCTTGGTAATAAGCAATGTTTTCACGGCATTGTTCAACGCCTTCTTCGCTAAATACAGCTTCAGCACCACGTTGAATAATATAGGGTACGCCATTAAATTTAGTAGTTTGACGACGCAGCCACATTTTATTCATTTCCATTTCTCTGCCATCAGCAGTTTTACGTACTAATGCATGAGGCACAACAGTGTAACCGCAACGAGTACCGGTAAAACCTGCAGTTTTAGACAAGGAGCACAATTCAATTGCACATTTTTTAGCATCCTCAATAACAAAAATACTACGCGGAATTGCCGGGTCAGTAACAAGCTTCTTCATAAGCAGCATCGTAAAGAATTACTGCATCATTTTTCAAAGCATAAGCTACCCATTCTTCTAATTGTTCTTTAGTATATGCAGCACCAGTCGGATTGTTCGGAGAGCATAAATAAATTACATCGGCTTTTACATTTTCGTCCGGCATCGGCAGGAAGTTATTTTCTGGTTTACCTTCCATATAAATGATGTTACGGCCGCACATAACGTTAGTATCCAGATATACAGGATATACAGGATCCGGAATCAGAATAGTATTAGCGTTGCTGAAGATATCAGTAATGTTACCGCAATCGCTCTTAGCACCATCGCTAATGAAGATTTCATCGCTTTCCAGATTTACACCGAAGGAAGCATAATATTTTACCAATGCTTGATGCAGGAAATCGTAACCTTGCTCCGGACCATAGCCGCGGAAAGTTTCTTGTACACCCATTTCTGCAACAGCCTTAGCCATAGCGTCAACAACACATTTAGCTAACGGCAAAGTAACATCGCCAATACCCAAGCGGATAATCTTTTGTTCAGGATGAGCTGCAGCATAAGCGTTTACTTTATGTGCGATATCCGCAAAAAAGATAGCTTTCTTTCAGATTACAATAATTTTCGTTTACAAATGCCATTTACAAACCCCCATTTAAATAATAAAAATAGAAAAATTTATTTATTGATTACCTCTTCAGGTATGTCAATCACGCCTTCAAATACAGTGGTAGCTCCACCTTGCAAAATAACATGGTCATCATTACGATAAGTAACAGTTAAAGTACCACCTTTAGCTAAAACAGTTAAAGGCTCGCCTTTTTACCTGCACGACTTAACATGATAGATGCAACAGCAACTGCACTTGCACCTGTGCCACAAGCCCAGGTTTCACCGCTACCGCGTTCCCAAACACGGAATTTAACGGTATTTTTATCAATTACTTGTACAAATTCTGTATTTACACCTTCAGGGAATAGTTTATGATGTTCAAATTGAGGTCCTAAAACTTCCAGATTCAAGCTATCAACATCATCAACAAAGGTTACGAAATGAGGATTACCCATAGAAATAGCAGTACCATTATAGAATACCTTTTCTTTAGTAACATCATCATGGTTATCATTAAGAACAATTGCTTGATCCACAAAAATATAGTGATCGCAGTTCATAGGAATTTCAGTAGCTTTGAAGATAGGCTTACCCATATCGACAGTAGCTTCTTTTACTTTGCCGTCGTCACCTAAAATCATATCAATAGTTTTAATACCGGCAAGAGTTTCCAAAGTAATAGTAGTTTTATCAGTCAGGCCCTTGTCATAAACAAATTTAGCAACGCAACGCACGCCATTGCCGCACATTTGCCCTCAGATCTATCTGCATTAAACATACGCATTTTGAAGTCAGCAACGTCAGATTTGCAAATGCAGATTAAACCGTCACTACCGATACCAAAACGTCTGTGGCTTACATACTCAGAAATTGCTCCGGGGTTAGGCAATTCTTCTTTCGTACAATCAACATATACATAATCATTACCTGCTCCGTGCATTTTTGTAAATTCTACTTTCATGGCCCGTCTCCTCCTTTGTTATGCTTATTTAATTATAACAAAATTCACCCTCATTTACAAACAGACTTCTATAGTATTACAAAAGAAAATAGTGCAGTACTTTACTGCACTATTTTTATAATAAATATTTAGTAATTATACAAATATTATCTGTCTCAATAGCCTATCAGGATTATGATCAGGCACATAAAAATATAAAACATAAAGTGTATTTAAAACTAAAAACAACAGGATAACTGCACATAAATAAACAGTAATACTATGAGCAACTGGAGATTCCAAAAAAGCTTATTGGTTTAGAATCTATTATCTTGTACTCCACCATATTTTCTTTTGCTTAAAAAGACAAATTTTTGCTTATTCTTTCTATTTACAAATTCGCCATTAGCAGTAAACCTGGTTAAAAAATTTTTTCTCTGTAGTTAACCAATATACAAAATCAGCGATGCCTTGTCTAAATTTTTCTAAGAAATTATCTTCAGAAACAAATTTTTCATAAACATAAAAATTTATATTTGTCTCTGCTAAACCATGCTTTACTTTTATTTCCATATAGGGAAACTTTTCACTAGTTTTTTGCACTAATTGATTTATCTCTTCTTTTTTCCTCTGAAGCTAAAGATAATAAACTTAAGCTATCCTTATTACTAACTCTGATTTCACCCAGCAAAGTAAGTTTATTATACCCAGTATAGTTTCGCCAATTCTGAATCACCTTATTCAGCTCTTGCATAAAACTATTCCTCCTTCACAAGCTTATATCCACAAGTATGACAAAACGTAGCATTTTTCTCTACAGGAGTTTTTACATCTAGGGCAAAAGATTTTCATTTTTTACAACTTCAGAATTTTTTATGCCAACTTCTTCCTTATTAACTGAAATGTCTACTTCGTCATTCTTAGGACTTAAATCACTGTGACAATATTTACATTTATTAGCATCAGAACGAATAAGCTCTTTACAAAACGGGCATTCTTTTATGGCAATATTATTTAAATCAGCACCACAATATCTACATTTGATAGCACCGGCCTTAATGATCTCGCCACAATTAGGACAAATTTTTTCATTGCTGCTTAACAATTTCTCTTGGGGCTTTTTATCAGCTAAAGCGTACATATCATTCTTGATGCCGGAAATTTGTTGTTCAACATTTTGAAAACGTTGATTTACCTTAATTTCATTAACAGAAACACGGTCCTTTAATTGTTCATGTTCCATGTTTACTTTGCTAACTTTTTCTTCTTGAGATAAATCTTTTAATAATGCTAAAATTATGCCAGCCAATAAAGGACTAATAAACAAAGAAGCTATGCCCCAACCAACTGCACTACGTCCTTTACTTTGTGCAAAATAACCAACAGCAAATGAAAACGCTATTACAAATAAAAATTCCATTAGTTTCACCCCATATCAAAACTATCTGCGATTATCCTTTAAAAACAATAATATAATGAAACACAGAAGCGGGCTAAAAAAAGCTGCTGCTAATCCCCAGCCGATAGCACTACGTCCTCTTTCTTGGGCAAAATAACCAATCGCAAATGAAAGTGCCAACCAAACTATAACTGAAATCATTTAAATTCCTCCAACTATATTTTAATCTTTTACCATATCTTCGCCATATTTATTAGGGCCAATGGTACCACGAACGAAAGTTAAATAACAACCAAAAAATATGTTAATTACAGGAATACCGAGCAGTAAACTAAACCAGCCGCTTTTATCTAGGTCATGACATCGACGAATAATTAGAGTTATGCTAGAAACTGTGCACACAAGATATAATATACTATATATGAATTTCAAGAAATCATTAGTTCTATAATCAAAAATAAATATACTGCAAATATAACTGATTATGCATAAAACTATTCCTTTAAAAAAATAATCCTGCCTATTAATACGATGTTCATAACTAAAGAATTGTTTAATAATAAACTCTTTAGTTAGAACAGTCTTTAAGCTTCCACCTTGATTAAATAAATAATCAAAAGTTTCCTTTAAATTCTGTGGTTCTTCGACTTTATTTTTAAATATATCATCTTGTCGTGCGCCACATTTGGAGCAGAATTTAGCCCCTTCTTTTAAGTCATTACCACAGTTTACACAAAATCTGCTCATCTTTAGCCCTCCTAACTTGGTTATTTTTTATCGTTTTTATAGAATAAAACTATCTCAATACGTCTATTTTTAGCACGTAATTCGTCAGTTTTATTAGCCGCTTCTAATTGTGCTCTATCAAATTGTTGACCGGCCTCTCTACCTACCGGTTTATATTTACCAAAAGAGGTAATGGACATTAAGCAGCTAGCAGGATCTACGCCTACAGCATTTTGTAAAAATTTATAAACTGCCATAGCACGTGCAGATGCTAAGTTCAAGTTCAAATCATCATTATTGACAATATCCGCATGACCTTGAATTTGAATTTCACTAATGCTGTTAATATTAGAATAAATAACCGGACCAACCACTTTTAAAACCTCGTAGCCTTGCGGTTTTAATTCACTTCTACCGGAATCAAACAAAACCTTATCACTAAAAGTAATTGTTTGTCTATCTAGTTTATCAATAATGGTTATATCAGCTTGACTCTCTCGAATTTGCTCATTAACTTCTACATTATTCTTGTCAGATATAATGGCAATAGTATAGCGATCACCAATCTGTTCTTTAATTTGTGTCTGAATAGCTTGCTGACTTTCTCTAGCCTTATTCAGATTTTCACTACCGGCTGCTATCATTTTAGATACAACAAACAAAATAATTAAAACTACTAAAACTAAGGATAACATCAAATCTGTAAATGATGGCCAAAAATTAAAACCAAATTTATCTTTTAGCATTATACACCATCCTTACGCTTAATTATTGTTACCTTTTAATAAAACTTGATTAACAACATTTTGAGATTGTTCTAAATTAGCAATTCTACTAACCATCACACACTGTACGCCAATACTGATTACTAATAATAAGCAAACAATAAACGGTAAGTATCTTTTCAGTGTACCTATTACAGAATTATCATCTTCATCAACACTGGAGAGGCTATTATTATTTTCAGCAATTTCCTTCAAATATTTTAAAATTTCTTTTTGCGTAGCATCATCTTGAGAAACATTGCTATTAGCATTGCTCAATAAAGAGGCTAATTCTTCTTTACTAAATTCGCCTTTTGCCTTCAGAAAAACTTCATTTTGCCGTCTCATCATATCGCCAAACATTTTTTGAATATCTCCAGCGGTTTTTGCAAAGGGTTGTCAATTCTGTCAATAGCAACTGTCAACTTTTGCAAACGTTCGGTTAAGTTGGTGAGATTATCAGTTAATTCACCGGACATTTCTTGTAAATGGCTAACTATAGGATTACCAATAACTTCTGTTAATTCTTGATTGCGTTGAGAAATTTCATTGATACTGCCTTGCATATCATTTGCAATCTGTAAATTTTTAACCAATGCCTCATTAAAGCTTTTATCAAATTTTTCTTGACTACTTGCAAAGCTCTTATCATAAGCTTGTAAAGTTTGCAGCATTTGCGTTAATTGTTTATTTTGTTCATCAAAATTTTTATGTACACTAGCAGATGCGTCTAAAGCTGCTTTTGATGTTCATTTTGCAAATTTTGTACAGAGGATAATAAGTTGGTTGTAAAGGAATAATAATTTTTGTTATTCTCCTTCAGCTGTTCTTGCAATTGTTTGATAGAATCAACTAATGCTTCTACTTTACTGCCATTTTCTTCAAATTTATCAATAGTAGTATTTAAAACATCAGAAACACCGGTTAACGCACTAACCGTATTATTAGCAGAGTTCAAATTATTTAATAAATCATTGGTACCGTCATTAATAGCTTCCGCATTATTAATGGTTTCCTTTAATTGTACCATGGTGTTTTCACCTTTTGGAAATCAGTAGGATATAAAGACGGCAACCATACTTTAATAGTGGTAATAGTAAGTTTATCTGTTAATTTATTGATACCACGTTCTTGAATAAAGAAAGTATACAACAAAACATAGAGAATAGTACAAGAAACACCCCACATACTAGAGCAAATGCACCACGTAAATTGCCAAAAAGCTTGGATAATTCTGCCGCAGAATTATTATTTTGCGCTGTTATGATAAAACTATCACCATTAAAGGAAGCAATACTCAAACCTAAACCAACTAAGGTACCTAAAATACCAATAACTAAGAAAACAGAAATACAAGTTTTAATGCTATCAACATTAGCACAAACTTTATCGATGGTATTTTTTACTAATAAGTCTGCATCTAAACGGCTGCTTTTTCTGCCGGCATCATAAATAGCGCGTAAATGTTCAAAAACAGCTTCATTAGATTCATTCATAGCATATTTAGTTTCAAAAGCATTGAAAGCATTCAAGCTATCAATATTATTATACTTTAATGTATATTCAATTCTATAAGATTATCTTTATTGCCAATGAGATCAATGATTTGCAAATTAGCATTAATTGCTCTTTTTAAACGAACACATAAATAAGCTACATATACAGCTACAAATACAATAGCACATATTACTATTCTTAAAGCAGTTTCTTGCGGCCAAACTATATTTAAAAATTCTAACATTTCTTATTCTCCTTTAATCTACAATTATTTTACCTTTATAATTTTTTGTAAAGCACAAATTTATCATTTTTTTTTTACTATTGCAGGCCATACAAGCTGCGAATCTTTTAAATAATATTTGCCGTTCATATTAAAAAATACCGGCATAGCTGAACATATTATTCTGTTTTCACTAGCATTGGAAAGAAAAGATTTTTTAGGAACTAAGAAATAATACGGCTCCACGTAATTTTTTATACGATAAGCCTCATAAGTACTTCTAGCACCCGCATTCTCTTCTAAATAAATATTGGTTTCATTGTCCTTTATATAGGCTAGTGATCCTTTAGTAACTAATGTTTGAGCATATTCACCAGCCACATCCACACTTTCATATTCTAAGGGCAACTTCTCTGCTTGATAGTCTGGCATAAACTTCTTGATATCCTCTGCAAATTCTTGAGGTATAACATTAATTTCATGATTATTATGTTCTGAAGTTAAATTACCATTATCCTTTTCTTTACTATATTGGTCACTTCCGCTATTAACATCAAAACCTATTGTTAAGTTATCAATACTGAGTCGGGCATCATTCTTATTGTTATCATTACTATTTACGCAAATCGAACTGTTATTACTAGATACTATATTATTAGCTAAAGTATGATCTTGCTGCAAACTTTTTGTGAAATATTGTTTATTTGCTCTTCAAAATTCTTTTTTTTAATGTGTCTGTCAAAACAAGTTTTAATCTTTCATCGACTACTTTTTCTAGAAAGTCTCCTAACATAACTTTTACTTGCTCTTGTAAATTTTTGTAAATCCCTTTGCAATAAATAATTAATAAAATTATTTTGTATTTCACTTAAAAATGCCATATTATCATTATATTGCTCTTCATGTACAGTATATATTGCCTTTAAAGAAGATATAACATTAGAATTTTCATTTTATAAAAATTAATATTTGCTCTACATTGGTCTTCATGAATAGTATGTAATTCTTCTAAAGCTTTACGAATACTTTCAAATTTACCATTAAGTTCATTTAAATTTTGCACAAACTATCACCACTTTAAAAAATAAGGGTTAAAATTTTTAATTTTAACCCTTTCACTATAAATTATCCTTTATAAAGACATTTTAATGCTTGACGTAAAACAACAATAAACGGCGGTTCAAGATTAATTTTTTCCGGACTATATTGCTGCTGTTTAGCAAATTCTTCATTAACCTGATCACAAATTTCAGCCAATTCTCTTTCTGTAAACTGGATTCTATCTTCAATATCGTAGCCTTTTTACAAATTAAAGTATTGAAAATTTTAACAAATGTCGTAAACATTTTTAACTCTTCATCAACTATAATACCAGCTTTTACATCTTTTACACTTATGAAAGAGCCATTATCTTTTTGTTCATTGTTCAGATAGAAAATTTCACCAGCTAATACTTTGTTCCCTTCATCTTCCATAATAATGTCTTCACCAATATTAATTTCGTCTAAAGACAAGGTATCATCATCAGAAGAATTATCTTCTGCATTGCTGCTAATACTATCATCACATACTAAACCATACGCTACTTCTTCTTTAGGTTTATCACTCTTGTTCACACTTAAAAGGCTCAAATCTTTTTTTGTTAATTGTACATCTTTGATTGCTACAGCACCATAAGCCAGACAAGTAGTATAAACACTGGAAAAGAGTGCATCAGGTGTAAAATTACCACCATCTACCCAGTCTAAAAGTTTGGAACCATTACCACCAACATAACAATGCGGTAACGACTGACCTAATTTACCTTTACGTTTCAAATCGCCAATAATCATACCTGCATAGAAGAATTCACCGGCTAACGCAAAAGCAATATTTCTGGCAAATAACCTTACTTCTTTATTCATTGATTTAGACAATAATGCTTTAAATAAAGTTTTCTCATAATATTTCAACAAAGCTTCTAATTTTAAGTTAAATTCATCAGCACTTCTTTTTCCTTACATAAAGCATCAATGCTGTCATTAAAGCTTTGGTCATTGTTTTTAAAGTTTTGCAAAATATTTTTATTTTTAAACAAATGACTATTTAAAATATCATTGCCTGCAAATTTCAAAGAACAACGACCTTTAGCGGAATTACTACCATATCCTTGCCAAATAGCAATATCTGTAGAACCACCACCGATATCAAAACAAGCCAAACCTCTTGACATAGTAGCACTCATATAATTTTTGAAGAACTCTGCCATAGCAGTACTTTCTGTTTTAGCAATTACAGCATTCTCTTCACCATCATAAATTGAATTAGGTGCAACCGTTTTAAAGAACTTGATTAGTCGTGTATTCCAAATTTTTTGAAGCCGGCAATTTTCTCTTCACTAAATGCTTTAGGATAAGAATATGACCATTCAACTTTAGTAGCACCATTAGCAACAGCTTCCGCAAGACATTGGATGCCTATATGGAACAGAAAGTAAGTAATTAAATTAATGCCATTACCATTACCTTCAGCCCATTTCATTTCACTACCTTGATGTAAATTAGTAACTTGACGGTCATCATCAATACTGTTAAAATTGTCCAAATAATAGGCTACACCAGGGAAAACAGGTTGTTCTAAGTCACCTTTAAACTCACCAATATTACTATTAAATAAAGTACGAATAGAAATTGCATCACCATTAGGCTGCTTAGTTACAGTAAAGAAGTGTCTACGCAATTCTGCTTTAGAACTAAAATCTTCATAATCAGTTACTGGATATAATCTATTTTCAAGATACAATACTTTAGGATCTTCATTTCCCATCTTGATATAAGCAACTGTATTTGTAGTACCAAAATCTATGCCTATTTTGAAAACATTATCAGTATCCAAAGGCAATTGTTTAGGCTTTTCTATTAAAATTAAACCTACTTCTACATTTTGTACACCAGAAGTAACTTCTACTTTTAAATTACAGCTATATCCTTCAGGGAATTTATTACCTTTAACAATTTCTGCATAGAAATCGTCTTGATAATTTAAATTACGGATTTCACAATTTTCTGCATTCCATAATGGTTTGGCAGTAAAAGTATCAGAACCTAAATTATCATAATAAGAATAATATGCTTGCCAATCTTGTTCATTGTGAGGAATAAAGTTAGGCCATAATTGAATTAACGGCAAAGCTAAATTTTCTACAATTTCACGTTTATCATTAGCAACATCTGTTTTACCTTTATAAATCTTTTGTACAGTTAAAATCTGACCTTCTTCAACCATACCGGTTAAAGGTAAATCCAGTTCTACCTTAATATCCAAGTCATTAACAACACTAACACGGAAATTATTAACAATGTACTCAGGTGGCAGGTAATCTAAAAGCTCTTTTTGATAGGTAAAATAATATTTTGTGCTCTTTTATACATTAATATTTCTTTATATAATGCATTAGGGAAAATATTATTTTTACCTTCAATTAAACAAATCTTATCTGTAAAAAGTCTTCACCAGAGCGCAATTCAGTATTAAATTGTTGTAAGTCAACATCATTTAAGCGTGTTTTATTGAAAATTTTATTGCCATATGGAAAAGCAGCATCTAAATTAATATTACCGGCAATAATAATATCACTAGCAGATTTATTCCATTGCTTATACATATCATCAGTCAAAACTAATAAGTTCTTAACATCTTTAGTTTGACGTTTATTAATCAACAAAACATTGGAAGCTGCTAAAAAACTATTATTGTCAATGCTGCATTTAATAGGTTTATCAATTAATTGACAAAAACCGGTAATATTTAAACCGGTACCTAAGCCATAGTTATCCGGTTTTACTTCAACATCTAAATCATCCTGATAAGCTTGAATTAAGCCTATCAGCTTATTCAACTTATATTGTTTTCTTTATCATCCGGAATATTTTCCTTAATGCCTTCAAGCCATTGTTTCAACAAAGCTTTTTCTTGTTCATTTAAGCAGCTAATCGGATCGGTAATTCCATTTTCATTCCACCAAGAAATATTGGATGTATAATATCTTTCTAAGCCCACAGAAGGACAAATTAAAATTGTCGGCCAGATAAGAGCTAATGGTTGTTCATCAAAAAGTCAAAAGTTGAATTTTATAATCTTCAGCAGATGTTTCATCCTTATAACTTTTATATTCTTCCGAAAGCAATGCAGAAACTACTTTTAAGAAGCTGGGCGCATTATTAGAAATCTTATTTACATCGGAAAAAACAATTTCTTCTTTACCGATATTTTTTAAATTACGCATTTCTCTGAAGGCTAACATCGCCATAATGCCACGCCATTCAGCTACATATTTTTTATGTAAATGATGATTTTCATTAAATAAAACCATCTCATACATCATCGGTCTTGCCCATAAATCTGGGATAAGTAATATTGGAAGATTCATTAGTTGTAACCTTTAAATCTGTAACCAAATTTCCCAAGGTAGTTTGACTATCATTTCTCCAAGTACCACGTTTAGTAAGAGTTATTTTATTTTCTTCATTTAATCTAGGAAGTAAAGGTATCGGCATAAACACAAACTCCTTTATTTATTACAAAGCTCATATACTGCATGCATTAATATTTCGGCACCGCTGTTATTGTTATTTCGAGCTTTTTTAGTATAATCACATAATTCTTGCCAGAAAACAGTATAAGTAAGCTTATCTTGTCTTTCTTTTATCGGTAAAACAACTTGGTAAACATCCAATTTACTCTTATTCCAGTCTTCAGTTGTCCAAATTTGTTTATTTAACAATTCAACTTTACGTCTATCGTTACCGCTGATGATTTGTTTCCACCATTCAAAAACCGCTTCAGCATAATCACCAAGTGCAGTAAATGCATTCATAATATTACGATCGTTGTAAACATTAATTTTTCCATCTTTTCAACTAAATCTTTATACCAAGCAATTGTTTTTTTCACGTCTTCATCGCGAGAACACTTTTCTAAACTTGGCAGAATGCAATTTTTATAAACATACAAAAATTTAACAAAAGCACTCAATTTATCTTTAGTATTGCCGGAAATGCAGACATTCGGAAAATCATCCCAAGTAATCTTATCAATAGTTTCTTCTGTATCATCGCCTCTGGCAATCATCCAAGTACTAGCTTTGTCAAATTCTGACTTGTTAAAGAAATCAAAAGCAGCAAAAAAGCAGCATATATTTCAATAAAATGAGCATCATTCTTTTGAGAGTTAGAACCCAAACTAAACTCTTTCATAGAAGTCAAATCGTTATCGCCCACTAAGTATAAGCTGTCAAAGACATCTCCTATTACACCGCTTTTATTGTAATAATCAAGTGCAGACTTAGTGTTTAAAATAAAATCAGAAACTTTTGCCTGCATTTCTTGTTCTTCAGAAGTAGGTGCAGGAGGGAATTGAAAATACGGTAAAACTAAAGCACCACCGAACTTAGCAATGCTATTGCCTTCTTCATCTTTTTTTTCAAATGATTTTTTAAAATTTTAGCAATAGTAGGGAAGCCCGCTGCACCTGTACCACCAAAAACAGAAGCAAACAAAAATACTTTGGCATCCTTATCATTATTAATTTCCTGTTCCAACTTTTGCCATTGTTCATTTTGCTGCGTTTCCATAGCTTGGCTCATTACAGCTGCACCAATAGCAGGATGGCCTCTAAAGCCTTTATCCAAAGGAGTTGTACGCTCTTGTTCAGTAAATAAAGTATCATACAAAAGACCTAAAGCTTTATTGTCTTTTTTATTAATCAAGCTTACTCTACTAAAAACATCATCTAAATCAGAGCAGTTTTCCGGAACAGGAGACCAAGGATCAAAAGCCTCAATTGTGTTTTTAAACAGACCGATATCAGAAAAGCCGATTTTTTTAGCTTTTGTATATAAATCTACTGTTTTTTGTGTTCTCTGCAAATTACCGCAAGAAACATCGGCATCCACGAAAATCATTTTTACCGGCTGAGAATCTTTTAACAGACCTGCACCTGATAAATTAACGAAGGCTTCTAAACATTTAGCGCCAGTACCACCTATACCAATCAAATAATAACTCATGTTTACTCTCCTTATTTATGGATTAATCCAGCTCCACTAGGGATATATTTTACAGCGGGTGCAGATGCAACCAAGCTAGATATCAATATAAAACAGGAGCCATTAAAATAACAAAAAAACATGAGCAAGACCTGTACCTTCAACAGCATCAGGGAAGAAAATTACATTAACTAATACACTTAAAACTAAAGACACAATCCATAAAGCATAGAATTTTACTTTGATACCACTCTCTCCGGCATAATTTTTACCAAATTGGAACCAAATTGCTGCACAAATAAAACCTAAAATTCCACTAACTTTACCACACATTTGATAGCTACTAATCCATTCGTCAACTTCAATACCTTCAATCGGAACTACAGTATCTACTAAAACAAGATTACCATAACATAAAAATAACAATAACCATAATACTACTAATACTACGAATGTTTTTACTACGAAACTAACCCAATTCATTACTACACACTCCTTAAATCATTATTTAATTGCTTCTAAATATATATAAATATTATAGAATCCAGGTTGATTCATTTCATAATTTAATGATCCTACCATTTTTACAAAATCATTAATATGCAATGTTTTCGCACCAACTGCCTGTGCTTTTTCCTGACTGTTAATATCTTCATCAACTAAATTCCAGTCACCAAAAATACTATTTGCGTTAACATATACTTCTTTAGATGGTAATAAAGCAATATTAAGGCGATATTTACCTTCTGTTTTTCTAATGCCGGATGGATTAAACTTAAATAATACATCTACATTAGCGCCACCATCTTTGCTACCAATACGCTCACTAGAAATAGCTACAAAATCATTGCTCTTAAATTCAGTAAATTTTGCAGCACTAGCAGTATCTTGACTTTTATCTTCTTTACCTAAAACTTTATCCAATAAACCAGCTTTTTTTCTTATTTTCAGTATTTTGTTCCCATTTTTCAACATGACACATGAAATCAGAAAATTCTTTAGGCAAATTGCCAACAACATTATTAGCAACTAAAGTTGCATTGAAACCCGGATTGTCTTTATCTAAATTCAAACGATATTGTAAGATATCACTATTGCTGCCTAACATAGTAGAAATTTGTGCCATATTAGAAATTTTTTCTTTATTATTATTAGGAATGGCTTTTCCCGGCACTAAAGCAACTTCACTGCTTAAATTTTTAGAGAACAATGCCACTTTTACTAACTCAGCATCTAAATTCTTACTATATGCTTTAGTAAATTCACGCACATCAGCCTCTTTACCAATTACTAATACATAAAAAGGACGATAAGATGCTTTATCATCAGTACTTGTATAAGAAAGAGACATTGAACTTTTGCCAATATCATAAATCTTACCATTAAATTGGCTTTTCACACCAATTAAAGCCATTGCCTTACTGCTATCAGAAAAACAACTATTTTTCAATGATAACATTAAACTATCAATATCTTGGTTAGTTTGAAATAAATCAGTAACTAAAATATTTAACTTATCAGCTTGCATAGAGTCTACTACTTCTTGTAAACGTGTATTAGTTTCTTGATAAAAACCACTATTGCTAAATTGTAAGAATTGCTCTCTACTCAAAGATTGAATATTATCACCAAATTTTATATATTGTATATTTTCCTTTTTTCCAATTTGTAGAAATAGTTCTTTCGATATTTTTTACTGCATCTTCATAAACAGTGCTCGATGTAAAATTTACATATCCTCCCATAGAATATGTACCATCCAAATAAATATCTACATCTACAGCCTCTGATTTGATGTTTCTGCTAATCTTAGGTGCCTCGACACTCCTATTGCTTCCAGAATTATTGGAACAACCAGTAATAGTGAAAACAAAAAATATGGACATTAAAGCAAATAATATTCTTTTCATTATTAGTACTCCATTTCAAAAAAAAAAAAAATTATTGATTATTATTAATTATAGCACTCTTATTATTGGCTCACAAGTATATATATTTCACATTTTAGACACTTTAATTTCTAAAATTTCATACTTTGCTTGCTTATTTTATTACTTAAATAAGTGTAGTATTATTATACATAATGTATATTTATTATTTATATGTAATATGTTTATTTTAGTTAATATAATTTTTATTTTTTTACTCTTTGCAAACTACTATCTATTTATCTTGCAATAGGGTATAATAATATTATAGATTGTTATTCGTTTATGCTGAGGTATGATAAAGGAGTGTGACGAGAATGCTTAAAAGAAAAATTTTTATCTGTGAACATTGTGGTAACATCGTAGGTATGGTAGTTGACGGTAAGGCACCTATGACATGTTGCGGCGAAGTTATGAAAGAACTCGTTCCCAATACTGTTGATGCAGCTCACGAAAAGCATGTTCCTGTAGTAACCATCGAAGGCAATTTAGTCCATGTAGCTGTTGGCAGCGTTGCTCATCCGATGCTTCCTGAACACTATATTCAATGGGTATATCTGCAAACTACTCACGGCGGTCAAAGAAAAGCTCTGCAACCCGGTGCCAAACCGGAGGTTACCTTTGCTCTGACTGAAGATGAAAAAGCAGAAGCAGCTTATGAATACTGCAATCTGCATGGTCTGTGGGTCAAAGAATTATAAGTTAATATGCTAAAAAAGGCTGTACTTTTAAAGTACAGCCTTTTTATTTACTATATGCAAAAATCCAGGCAGTATCGAAATACCACCCGGATTTTTTATGTTCAATTTAAGTCACATTAACTCAAATTATTTAGGATAGTTACTGTTGTTATTATCTTTCAGCAGAACGTCATGTGCGCCGCCTTCAACCAAAGAGGTTGCAGATACCAAAGTCAATTTAGCTTTAGCTTGCAGTTCAGGAATGGTCAGAGCACCGCAGTTGCACATGGTAGAACGAATTTTAGCTAAAGTCAGGTTAACGTTATCTTTCAGGCTGCCTGCATACGGAACATAGGAGTCAACGCCTTCTTCGAAGGACAGTTTAGCTGCGCCACCCATGTCATAACGTTGCCAGTTACGAGCACGAGCAGAACCTTCGCCCCAGTATTCTTTCATGTAAGTACCGTTGATGTTAACTTTGTTAGACGGGCTTTCGTCGAAACGAGCGAAATAACGACCCAGCATCATGAAGTCAGCACCCATAGCCAGAGCTAAAGTCATGTGGTAGTCATAAACGATACCGCCATCGGAGCATACAGGAATGTAGATGCCGGTTTCTTTATAGTATTCGTCACGAGCTTTGCAAACTTCGATTAAAGCAGTTGCTTGGCCACGGCCGATACCTTTTTGTTCACGAGTAATACAGATAGAACCACCACCGATACCAATCTTGATGAAGTCAGCACCAGCTTCTGCTAAGAATCTAAATCCTTCACCATCTACAACGTTACCAGCACCAACTTTTACGCTGTCACCGTAATGTTCACGGATCCAGTCCAAAGTAATTTTTTGCCATGCACTGTAACCTTCGGAGGAGTCAATGCACAGTACGTCAACGCCTGCGTCAACCAGAGCAGGAACACGTTCAGCATAATCGCGGGTGTTGATACCAGCACCAACGATATGACGTTTTTGTTATCCAGTAATTCCAACGGATACTCTTTATGAGTAGCATAGTCTTTACGGAATACCATGTACAGCAGACGGCCTTCGTCGTCAACGATGGGCAGAGTGTTCAGTTTTTCTTTTCCAAATGATGTCATTAGCTTCTTGCAGAGTAGTTTCTTTACCAGCATAAGTCATTTTATCAATCGGAGTCATGAATTCACGAACTTTAGTGTTAGGATCCATACGGCTCGGACGATAGTCACGGCTGGTTACGATACCTTCCAGTTTACCGTTAACAGTGCCATCGCTGGTTACAGCAACAGTAGAATGACCGGTACGCTCTTTCAGAGCAATGATATCAGCCAAAGTACTGTCAGGACGAATGTTGGAGTCGCTGGTTACAAAGCCTGCACGGTAACCTTTAACACGTGCAACCATAGCAGCTTCGTCTTCTACGGATTGAGAACCGAAGATAAAGGAAACGCCGCCTTCTTTAGACAGAGCAACAGCCAGTTTTTCACCGGATACAGCTTGCATGATTGCGGAAACCATAGGAATGTTCATGGTGATAGCAGATTCTTCACCTTTTTTGAATTTTACCAACGGGGTACGCAGGTCTACATTCGCGGGAATGCATTTTTCAGAGGAATAACCGGGAACTAACAGATACTCACTAAAAGTATGAGCGGGTTCATCATAATAAAAAGCCATTCTTTCATCATCCTTTTCTTTTTAAATTTTAATATATTTTATCTATTTTACCTCTTTAAGGCTCTCCATGCAATATCTTTACGATAAAAAACTTTATCAAATTTGATTTTTTCTACTGCAGCATAGGCACGGTCACGTGCTTCCTTAATAGAATTATCTACAGCAGTAACGCCAAGAACACGGCCACCGTTGGTCAGAATCTTCTCACCATCAGCTTTAGTGCCTGCATGGAATACTACGACATCAACATCTTCAGCCGCAGCTTCAAGGCCGGTAATTTCTTTACCTTTTTCGTAACTTTCCGGATAACCTCCGCTTGCCATAACAACACAAACAGCTGCTTTATCAGACCATTCTACATCTACCTGATCCAAGGTACCGGTTGCACAAGCCAACATGATTTCAGCCAAATCGCTATTTAACAAAGGCAGTACAACTTGAGTTTCAGGATCACCGAAACGGCAGTTGAATTCAACAACTTTTACACTGTCACCTTTAATCATCAAGCCTGCATACAGACAACCTTGATAAGGCATACCTTCTTTGGCCATTGCTTCAACAACAGGCTTCAGTACATGCTCTACAGCTTTCAGACGCAGAACATCGGTCATTACCGGAGCCGGAGCATAAGTACCCATGCCACCGGTGTTAGGACCTTCATCACCGTCAAAAACACGTTTGTGGTCTTGTGCGGAAATCATCGGTACTACAGTTTTACCATCAGTAAAAGCTAATAAGGATGCTTCTTCACCATCCATGTATTCTTCTAATACCAAACGTGCACCTGCATTACCGAATTTGTGGTCAGCCATCATTTCGTCAATAGCGTCCAGTGCTTCTTGTTTAGTCATAGCAACAACTACGCCTTTGCCTGCAGCCAAGCCATCAGCCTTAACTACAATAGGAGCACCTTTTTTCTTCAACGTAGGCTTTAGCAGTTTCAATATCTTCGCAGATTTTGAAGAATGCAGTCGGAATATTATATTTAGCCATCAGCTCTTTAGAGAAAGCTTTAGAGCCTTCTAGTTGAGCTGCTGCCTTAGAAGGACCGAATACAGGCAGTCCACGACGTTTGAATACGTCAGCCAGGCCTACTACCAAAGGAGCTTCCGGACCCACAACAGTCAGGTCAATACTCTTTTCTTCAGCAAAATCGGCAACGCCTTCCAAATCATCAATATTCAAGTTAATGCATTCACAGTTTTTTAATAATGCAATACCGGGATTACCTGGTGCTGCATAAAGTTTTTCTACTTTGGGGCTTTGAGATAATTTCCATGCCAGAGCATGTTCACGACCGCCGCCGCCAATTAAAAGAATTCTCATTTTCCTACCTCTTAACTTTAGTCTAAATATTGCTCGAATAGGTATGACCGGAGCCATACCTATTTACAAGAAAATTATTTAGCCAATTGTTTTTTCAGATATTCAGAAATCATTGCGTCATATTCAGCAGTATGAGTAAATGCTTCTAATGCTAATTCTTTGCGAGTAACTTGGTCTACATCGCCATCTTTTTTCAGCATTTCCATCAAGCCTGCATAACGACTGGGATAAGTTACGATAACAACATCTTTGAAGTTTTTAGCAGAAGCACGAACCATTGCCGGACCACCGATATCAATGTTTTCAATAGCTTCTTCTTCAGTTACGCCCGGTTTTGCAACAGTTTCACGGAACGGATACAGGTTTACAACAACCAGATCGATCGGAGTAATATCATGCTCAGCCAAAGCTTTCATATGTTCCGGATTGCTGCGAACAGCCAAAATAGCACCATGAATTTTCGGGTTCAAGGTTTTTACACGACCATCCATGATTTCAGGGAAACCTGTTACATCACTTACATAGGTTACAGGAATACCTGCATCCTTAATAGCTTTCATAGTACCGCCGGTAGAAATGATTTCAACACCATTTTCACTCAAGAATTTCGCTAATTCAACGATACCGGTTTTATCAGAAACGCTTAATAAAGCTCTTTTAATTTTCATCTTCCGCACCTCAATATTTACGCCAACAGTTTAACCTTGCGGCCGTTGATTTCTAATTTATTTTCTGCCCAGAGCTTTAATGCTTCCGGCAGAGCGATATGTTCCTGTACTAAAATACGATCTGATAAAGTATCTTCAGTATCATCGTCCATAACAGGAACTACCTTTTGCAGAATAATCGGACCGCTATCAGTACCTTCATCTACAAAATGTACAGTACAGCCAGAGAATTTTACTCCATAAGCAACAGCTTGACCTTGACCATGCAGTCCAGGGAAGCTAGGTAGTAATGCAGGGTGAATATTGATAATGCGATGATGCCATTTATTGACAAAGCCACCGCTTAAAATACGCATAAAACCTGCAAGAACTACTAATTCACAACCTGCGTCAAGCAGAGTTTGAGTAATTTTGCTTTCAAATTCATCTTTATCGGCACAAGCCTTGCGGTCGACAACAACAGTTTTAATACCTACTTTTTCTGCACGTTCCAAAGCATAAGCATCTTTTTTGTCGCTGATAACAACAGCAATTTCTAAAGGCAGATAACCATCGGCAATGCGGTCCATGATAGCCTGCAGATTGCTGCCGCGTCCACTGACTAATACGCCAATCTTACGCACCGAAAACTCCGCCTTTCATAATGGTTTTTTGGCTGCCGGGAACGATTTTGCCTAATTCGAAGAATGTTTCGCCTGCTTCTTTCAGATGAGCACGAACTGCATCTGCTTCAGACGGATCGATAACTAAAACCATACCTACGCCCATGTTAAAGGTGCGATACATTTCAGCCCAAGGCACATTGCCCCATTCTTGCAATTTTTTGAAGACAACCGGAACTTCCCAAGCATTAGCATCGATTTCTGCATCGCAGTCAGCAGGCAGAATACGGGGAACGTTATCATAGAAGCCACCGCCGGTAATATGTACCATGCCATGGATATCAAATTTTTCAATCAGAGGCAGGCAGGTTTTGGATACAGACGAGTCGGAGTCAGCAACTTTTCACCTAAAGTGCAGCCAAACTCAGCAATAGGAGTATCCATGGTGTAGCCCATAGCTTCAAAGCAGATTTTACGAACTAAGGAGAAACCATTGGAGTGTACACCACTGGAAGGCAGACCTAACAGAACATCACCGGCTTTAACTTTGTCACCGGTAATCATTTTTTCTCTGTCCACAACACCAACGCAGAAACCTGCGATATCATATTCGCCTTTAGCATAGAAACCAGCCATTTCAGCAGTTTCGCCGCCGATTAAAGCACAGCCGCTTTCTTTGCAGGCATTAGCTACACCTTTAACAATGTTAGCTACTTTTTGAGAATCAACTTTGTCAACAGCAATGTAATCCAAGAAGAACAGAGGTTCTGCACCTTGTACCAAGATATCATTAACACACATTGCTACTGCATCTTGACCAATAGTATCATGCTTATCAGCCATAAAAGCCAGTTTCAGTTTAGTACCTACACCGTCAGTGCCGCTTACCAAAACAGGCTCTTTGTACTTGCCGCTGTTGAGTGCGAACAAGCCGCCGAAGCCGCCTAAATCCCCGATAACTTCACTGCGATAGGTAGCACGTACGCTGTCTTTCATCAGCTCTACTGCTTTATTACCGGCATCAATATCAACACCGGCATCAGCATAAGTAAGTTGTTTCTTTTCTTCGCTCATAACTGCCTCCTAAATTTTTTAAATTATTTATCTTTATCGTTTTTGGAAGGTTCTTTGCTAATAACTACATCTGCATTATCAGGATAATCGGAATTGAAGCATGCGCAGCACAGTCCATCAGGATTGATTTTGCTGATAGCACGTTTCATACCTTCCATGGAAATGTAATGCAGACTATCTGCACCAATGAAACGGCAGATTTCTTCTTGAGAGCAACGGGAAGCAATCAATTGCTTACGTTCGGAAGTATCAATACCATAGTAGCAGCTGTCAACAACCGGAGGAGAAGAAATAGCTACGTGGACTTCACGAGCACCAGCTTCCTTCAACAGCTTAACAACCTTGCCACTAGTAGTGCCACGAACGATAGAGTCATCGACCAGAACAACAGATTTGCCTTCTACAACGCTGCGAACAGGATTTAATTTCAAACGTACAGCATTAGCACGTTGTTTTTGAGTAGGTTGAATAAAGGTACGACCAACATAACGGTTTTTGGTCAGGCCTTCCATGAAAGGAATACCTGCTTCTAAAGAGTAACCGATAGCAGCCGGAGTACCAGAGTCCGGAGCAGAGATAACAATATCCGGATGAATATCTTGGATTTCTTTAGCCAGCTCACGACCCATTTGAATACGGGATTCATAAACAGGTTGACCATCAATAACACTATCATTACGAGCAAAATATACATATTCGAAAATGCAGTGTGCAGTTCTTTCAGGAACTTCTTCTACCCACATCATACTGCGAGGTTCAGAATTGTCGCTGTCTAAAATAACCATTTCGCCGGGTTTTACGTCACGAACCAGCTCTGCACCTACTAAGTCGAAAGCACAGGATTCGGAAGCTACGCACCAACCGTTTTCCATTTTACCTAAAACCAAAGGACGGAAACCGTACGGGTCACGAACAGCGATGATTTTATTATCAGTCATCAGCAGAATTGCATAAGCACCACGAATTTGACGTACTGCTTCAGCAACACGTTCTTCAATGGTTTTGCATTTGCTGCGGGCAATCAAGGTAAGTACTACTTCAGTATCAACAGTAGTATTGAAAATAGCACCTTCTTTAGCCAACTTTTCACGTAATTGACCGGCATTAGTAAGGTTACCGTTATGGCTCAATGCCAGATTACCGCCATCAAAATATACTTTCAGCGGTTGAGTGTTATAAGCCATGCTGGCACCGGTAGTTGAATAACGCACATGACCGATAGCCGCAAAGCCTTGCAAATCTGCAACGCCGTCTTTGAAAACATCAGGAACAAGGCCCATGCCTTTTTTTATGTTCATTTCTTTACCGTCGGTAACAACGATACCTGTGCTTTCCTGACCACGATGCTGCAATGCATACAGGCCCCAATAGGTGTTGAGGGCTACATCCTCGCTGTGGCTGAAAATACCGAATACGCCACATTCTTCATGCAGCTTGTCATCTTGAAAAAAGTTTTCCACAATAAATCTCCTCACTAATTATTTGCTTTCTGCTCTTAATTTTGCTAATTTTTCGCCTTTAGCTTTAACTTCTTCCTGCATTTGCAGTCTGTTAGCAGCTAATTTCTCTACTAATTCAGGATATTTGGTAGCTAAGATTTGAACAGCAAACAGAGCTGCATTTTTAGCACCGTTAATAGCCATAGTGGCTACAGGAATACCGGAAGGCATTTGTACGAAGCTCAACAGAGCGTCCATTCCTCCAAGAGGAGTAGCATTAATAGGAATACCAATAACAGGTACAGTGGTATAAGCAGCAATAACGCCGCCCAGATGTGCAGCAGCACCAGCTGCAGCAATGATAACTTCTACACCGCGATCACGCGCACCTGCTGCAAATTCATGTACTACATCAGGAGTACGGTGTGCAGAAGCAACAACAACTTCAACCTCTACACCAAAATCTTTCAGTACTTTTTTCTGCCGGCTCAAGTACAGGCCAGTCAGAGTTACTACCCATAATAATTGCTACTTTCATTGAAAATCTACCTCCCTAAAATTATTCCGAAAAAAGCAAAACCCAAGCAAATTATCTTATCTTAAAATCACGCTAAGCAAAATCTTTTCTCGGGTTCACGACTTCAATGTATACACTATTATTATACCAACAGCTTGCATAAGCGTCAAATAAATATGTGAACTTTTTAACAGTTTTTTAGAAAATTGTTCGGAGCTTTTATAAGTAACTTTAAATAGTCAAAGCTGCCGTTTTCAAGCATAAAAACACTCATCCACACAAACATCGCAGATTTTCTTCAGCTTCACAAATGTTTTCCCCATGGAGGATATTTTTCTATATAGCATTTGCCAGCTTAACATTCTTATGTGAATTAGATAACTAAAACGTTTTTCTTAAAATAAAAGTCCCTGAACAGAACATTCAGGGACTTCGCGAATTTTTTTACTCCTCCGGTTGCAGACGGATGCAAGCCGCACGCACAGCACGATGCCATCCATGCAGAACTTTTTCACGTTTTTCAGCATCCATGTTCGGAATAAATTCTTGGGCAATTACATGATTCTTTTTAACTTCTTCCTTATTTTCCCAATAGCCTACGGCAAGACCTGCTAAGTAAGCAGCACCCATAGCAGTTGTTTCAATACATTGCGGACGAACAACCTTAGCATTAATGATATCTGCCTGTATCTGCATTAAAAGATTATTGGCACAAGCACCTCCATCAACCTGCAAAGATGTCAATTGAATACCACTGTCCTCCTTCATAGCCATCAGAACATCATTTACTTGATAAGCAATAGCTTCTAAGGTAGCACGGACAATATGTTTGCGATTTACACCTCTAGTTAAGCCTACAATAGCACCACGAGCATATTGATTCCAATGCGGTGCACCTAAGCCGACAAAAGCAGGAACAACATAACAGCCGTTAGAGTCAGGTACACCGCTAGCCAATTCTTCAGATTCTGCAGAAGTGCGAATCAAACCCAATTCATCACGCAGCCATTGAATAGCAGCACCGGCTACGAAAATAGAACCCTCTAAAGCATACTCTACCTTGCCGTCAACACCCCAGGCAATAGTAGTAACCAAACCATTTTTAGAAGCTACCGGCTTATCACCTGTATTCATCAGCATAAAGCCGCCTGTACCATAGGTATTTTTAGCTTCACCAGGAGCAAAAGCAGGTTTGACCGAACAAAGCACATTGCTGGTCACCAGCAGCACCAGCAATAGGAATCTTGGTATCAAAAATTTTAGCATCCGTAGTACCATAAATGCAACTGGAAGGTTTTACTTCTGGTAACATTTTTTTTTAGGAATACCTAAAATAGTTAAAATCTCATCATCCCACTCTAAAGTATGGATATTAAACATTAAAGTACGGGAAGCGTTGGAATAATCTGTAACATGAACTTTACCATTAGTTAATTTCAAATAATCCAGCTATCAATTGTACCGAACAGCAAGCGTCCTGCTTCGGCCTTTTTCTCTAGCCCCCGGCACGTTTTCCAAAAATCCAGTTCAGCTTAGTACCAGAAAAATAAGCATCTAATACTAAGCCTGTTTTTTTCTTGGAACATACCTGCATAACCACGAATTTTCAACAAATCACAATATTCTGCAGTACGGCGGCACTGCCACACAATAGCTTTACAAACCGGTCTACCTGTTACTTTATCCCAAACAACAGTAGTTTCACGCTGATTAGTTATACCAATACCAGCAATATCTTCCGGGCTCACATTAAGTTTACCCATTGCTTCATACATCAAGCCTAATTGAGTAGCCCAGATTTCTTCCGCATCATGCTCTACCCAACCTGCTTGTGGATAATATTGCGTAAACTCCTTTTGGGCAACACTACATATATCACCTTGTTTATTAAACAAAATACAACGGCAGCTAGTTGTACCTAGATCTAACGCCATAATATATTTATCAGTTGTCATTACGTCACAACCTTTCTTAAATATTTCTATATACAATAATAAACCAAAAAACGTCCGCAAGCAAGACAATGCCTGCTACGGACGTCATTTTTAAAGTCTTTGTTACAAGTTTGGCAAGAACATTACCAGACTCGGAACATAAGTAACAATCAACAGGGAAACAATCAAAGCAATGATGAACGGCAGAACTTCTTTAAAGAAATCACCAAGCGGTGTTTCCGTAATTGCACATACAGTGAACATCATAGAACCAAATGGTGGTGTCAAGCCGCCAATCATGATATTAACAATGCAGATAATACCAAAGTGTACAGGATCTACACCTAATTTAGTTACAACAGGAACAAGCAGCGGAGCCAAAATAATCAATGCTGCACCACCTTCTAAGAACATACCCAAAACCAGCAGTAACAGGTTTACCAGCATCAGCATAATATACGGATTTTGAGTGAAATCCAACATAGCAGAAGTAATCTGCTGCGGAATACGTTCCCAGTTCATGTAATAACCGAAGAAAGAAGCAGCAACGATAATCAAGCACACAGAGCTAGTACCGTAAATTGTTTCTTTCATAATCGGCCAAGCATATTTCCATTTCAGCTCTTTATAAATAAAAGCACCGACAAATAAGCAATATACAACTGCTACAGCACCTGCTTCAGACGGAGTAAACATACCCATACGTAAGCCAGCAATAATACCGAAGGGGAAAAGCAAAGCCCAGATAGATTCTTTCAGCTGGGTCATAATTTCGCCGAAGGTAGCAGCTTTTTCACGAGAAGGCTTTGTAACCACGTTTTTTAGAAACAATAGCAACAACTATCATCATAGAAACAGCCATCAAAATACCAGGAACGTAACCAGCCATAAACATTTTAGTTACGGATACACTGGCAATCAAAGCATAAATAATCAAGTTGATTCCCGGAGGAATAACCGGAGTACTTGCAGAGGACGCAGCAGTTACAGCAGCAGAGAAGGCACGGCTATAACCACGTTTTTCCATTTCCGGTACCAACATTTTACTTTGCATAGCAGCATCGGCATTAGCACTACCGGATACACCACCCATAAGTAAGCTTAAAAGTACGTTAACCTGTGCCAAACCGCCAGTCATATGACCCATTAATACATCAGTAAATTTCATCAGCTTATCACTGATGCCTGCATAGTTCATAATAGAACCTGCCATGATGAAAAACGGAATTGCCAACAGCGGGAAGGATTGAGTGCTGGTGATAATTCTCTGGAACATCAGATGAGTCGGAGATGCAGTATCAATAAATGTGAAATAAGAAACAGTTGCACCAAACAAAGCATAAGCGATAGGAATGCTAGAAAAATAGAGGATGAAAACAATTATCACGGGTAAGTATGCCATTATGCTTCAACCTCCTTTTTTCCAAATAAATCATCGTAAACAAATTTAATAGAATAAACAGTCATCATAATGAAAGCAATCAATACAGATGAGCTGATATATGCAGAAGAAACACCCAAAACAGGGGTCATTTTAGTATAAGAAGTTTGAATGTACAAAACAGAAAGATACGCCATATAGCCATTCAATAAAACTAAAATGATATCCATTAAAGTTAATACTACTTTTTGCAAACAAACAGGTAAACGTTTAACAACTAAATCGACGCCTACATGGCCGCGATGCTTGAATACAGCAACAGCACCAATGAATACTGACCAAACAAAGCAGCCAGTAGCTACTTCTTCAGACCAAACAATGCCGGAGTTAAAAATATAACGCATAACGATATTAATGATAACGAGAATAGTAGTAACGGTTATAAAAAAAGATGCTACGAGATCTTCGAAATTCTGTAAAATAAATTTTAAATTCATATGGTAAAACTTGCCTCCACAAGGAATTTACAAACATTTATGTTTTCTTGAAAAATCAAAGCGTTTCGCTTAATACTGCATTAAACGAAACGCTTGATATAAAGCTTAAGAAAAATTATTTAGCGATGGATTTTTAGCCAACTCTGCTTTCAATTTTTCATAGATACCAGGAGTTGCGCCTTCTTTTTCTTCCATTTCTTTGAATACAGATTCAGTTGCTTTTTCAAAAGCAGCATGATCTACATCGTTGAATTTTACGCCTTTGGATTCCAGTTCTTTATAAACTTTATCGTAGGATTCGGTAGAAATTTTAGTCATTTCTTTACCGCCATAAGCGAATTCTTCAGCAACGATTTTTTGATCTTCCGGAGAAAGTTTATCCCAAACTTGAGTGGAAATATATACACCGCAGGTGCCCAGGAAGTGTTTAGTAGTTGCTACGTTTTTGCAATGTTCATAGCATTTAGTACCGATATTGGTGAATTCAGAACCTTCCAAACCATCAACTACGCCTTGAGAAACACCGGACAGAGTTTCAGAGAACGGCAGGCTAGTTGCAGTAGCACCCATTGCATTGATGGTGTCAATGAACAGTTTAGAACCAGGAGTACGCAGTTTCATACCTTGCAGGTCTTCAGGTTTAGTGATTACTTTATTGGTAATCAAGTTACGGAAACCGAATACATAGTCCAGAGCCAATACTTTAATACCTTTTTCTCAGCTTTAGCTACCATGTCTTTTTACTAACGGAGTTTCAATCATTTTTTCATATTCATCATAGCTTTGGTACAGCATAGGACCAACTAAAGGTTTGAAGTCAGGTACATAGTCGCCCAGATAGGACGGATCTTCTACGGAAATGAAGTTAGCACCGTTAGCAACTTGTTCCAAACCATCTTTGTAGCAAGCCAGTTGGTTTTGACCATAGCATTGAATTTCTACACGGCCATTGGTTTTTTTGTTGATACGTTCAGCAACCAATTCCATGGATTTGTAGAGCTGTTCATCAGGAGAGAATACATGGCTTAATTTCAAAACGACTTTTTTATCGTTATCAGCCTTGTTCTCAGCGTTTTTGTCAGAACCACAGCCAGTCAGAGCACACATCATGACTGCCATCAAGAGCATTGCAACTATCTTTTCATTGACATCCTCCTTAAATTTCCCTGTTGAAATTTGTTGAATTTTTGCAAAAGCAATCTTACAATTGCAATTTATATTATCATCTTAACAGAGCTTTTATAAAATGTCAATAAAATTACATATTTTTAGAAACTCCTCTTGTAGCCTGCCTTTTGGACTCATTTTGTCCTCTATGGACTTATTTTGTCCCGCTTGTTTTTTATTGAATTTTATGCTATTATGTTGTTGAATATTGTTGAAAATATTTAATCTATATTTTACAGTTCAAGACATTTAGGAGGATTTTTTATGACTATGATTTTTGCTCATCGCGGTTTTTCCGGCTATTATCCTGAAAACACTATGCTGGCATTCCAAAAACTGCTGAAGAGAGTCTGGCAGATGGTATAGAACTTGATATTCAAATGACTAAAGATGGCGAATTAGTTATCATGCATGACGAAACCTTAGACCGTACAACAAACGGCAGCGGATATTTAAAAGATTATACATTAGAAAAGTTAAAAACTTTATCCGTAGGTGTAAATGTTAAAGGTTTCTTTCCCCGCCAAACTATTCCTACTTTACGTGAATATTTCACTTGGCTCAAAACTACTAAATTAATTACTAATATCGAATTAAAAACAAGTGTATTTGAATATAAAGGCATTGAAGAAAAAGCTTATTGCGATGGTACATGAATTTGGTTTAGAAGAACAAATCTGGTATTCTTCCTTCAATCACTATACTATCGCTAAAGTAAAAGAGCTGATGCCTGAAGCAAAATGCGGACTTTTAATGGATACTTGGCTGATGAACGTCGGTAGCTATGCCGCTTCTCAAAACGCAGCTACTGTTAATGCCTGCAGTTGGTTCTGCTGTAAAGAAGGGGTTGCTGAAGATTTACATGCTCATGGCATAAAACTGCAAGCTTGGACTCCTAATGATGCCGACTTAATGAAAAAATTAGTTGACTGCGGCACCGACGTACTTATCACCAATTCCCTGATATTGCAAGTAAAGTAATTGGCCGTAAATAAATATACCTATTAAAATATGTATAAAAAGGAGGTTTGCTCATGCCGAAAAAGGTTACGTTAAAAGATATTGCTGCCGCAGCCGGTCTTTCACCTGCCAGCGTATCTATGATTTTAAATAGACGCAGTATAGACCGTTTTAATAACGAAACCATAGAGCATGTTTTTGCTTTGGCAGAAAGTATGAATTATAAAAGCAGTAAAGGACAATCATTCTCTTTAGTTAAGCCTTCAGATACTTTAATTATCATTATCTGTCCTTCTGTTTTTAATCCTTTTTATACTACTATAATTCAAGGTATAGAAATTGCTGCTATAAAACAAGGCTTTGTTACTTCTGTACGCACCACTTACTGGGATACTGATACAGAAACATTTATTATGGAGCAGGCGAAAAGCTCCATGTTGCCGGTGTTATTTTTGCTATGATTCCGCAACAACCTGAGCAAGCCTATGAGTTAAGCCGTCACCTGCCGGTTGTTGCTATTGGTGACCGCCGCGGTGATTTAGAACTAGCAACAGTTGATATGAACAATTTCAATGCCGGTCAATTAGTCGGCAAACATCTTTTAGAACTTGGCCACAGAAATCTAGCTTATCTTTCTACAACCTTGAATGACCAACACACCTCCCGCGTACGCCGCGGCAAGGGTATTCAAGCAGCTTGTAAAACTGTTCCTAATGCTAATTTGAAAATCTTTTCCAAAGATATTTCTCCTGATTTCGAGCTCTCCAATGTCGATGTTGAATATAAAACAGGCTATGAATTAGCTAATAAATGTCTGGACCATGCTCCTGATGTTACTGCAATGGTAACAATTAATGATATGGTAGCTTATGGTGCTTATAATGCTATCTGTGACCGTGGTCTGCGTATTCCTGAAGATATCAGCCTCTGTGGCTTTGATAATATCTTTCCCTCGCACCTTCATGGTGTCAGCCTAACTACTATTGATAATTCGCTTACTGAGTGTGGTAAAAGTGCTTTTAATTTATTGCAAGAAGAAATTTCTAGCTACGCCCATCACGGTAAATTTGAAAGCATCACTCACGTCGAATATAAATGCCGCCTAGTAGTCCGTGGAAGTACAGGTCCCGTCCCAGTAGATTGACACATATTATGCTTTCCTTTACAATATACCTACACTACAAGAAAATTTAGCAAAGTGCAGGTAAAGTGACATGAATAAATATAAAGCTGCTTTTTAAAGTAGCAATGCCATTAACGCTGCCAATTGCCGCAGCGTTTCTTTTTTAGGCATTTCTTATGGTTTTTATTGTTGCAGCAAAGGATTTTCTCCCTGGTATCCTTTTTTCACCAGTGCTTTAGTTTTTGCAGGCTCCATGGAGTTTATTTTAGTACCCATGCTGCTTGGCCCTTTTGATCCTCTGTATTGTTTTCTCCTAACGTTAATGATTAATTTTCGTCATCTTTTCTACGGTATTTCTATGCTAGAAAAATTCAACAATACCGGTTGGAAAAAATTTTTCTTGATTTTCGGTATGTGTGACGAAACCTTTGCCATCAACTGTAATGCCAACATCCCGAAGGATATTGATAAAGGCTGGTTCATGACCTTCGTTACTTTATTAAACCAAATTTATTGGGTAGTCGGTGCAACAGCAGGTGCTCTTTTAGGTAATATTATTCACATCAATACCAAAGGTCTGGATTTTGCCTTAACAGCCTTGTTCGCGTCTGTTTTTGTCAGCCAATGGCAAAAAAAAAGTGAAAAACATACTGCTGCTTTAGTAGGTATTATTGTTCCGCTTTTCTGTATTACTCTTTTGGGACCTGAAAGCTTTATGATGCCTAGTATGCTTATCATGCTGGCATTATTTATTTTCGTTTATTATCAAGGAGGTAAAAAAGCATGACCGTAACAGAAGAAATTATTACTATTACCGTTGTTGTTCTCGGTACTATGCTCACACGCTTCTTACCGTTCCTGATTTTCCCCTCCCATGACCATATTCCCCCATTAATTTCTTTTCTCGGCAGAATATTACCGCCTGCAGTTATGGGAATGCTGGTCATCTATACGTTAAAGAATACCGAACTAACTGCTCCACCACATGGACTACCAGAAGCATTAGCACTACTTTCGGTCGTACTTTTACAAATCTTCGTCAAAAAGCTGTTGTTGACAATTCTGCTTAGTACGTTCTTTTATATGTGCTTACTCAATATGTTTTCGTATAAACATAAAACACCCTTCGATTAATCCCACTTAATCGAAGGGTGTTTTTCTATTTTCTCTACATATTTGCCAATGTCCCCTAAGCATCTACATAAAGAATAGGAAATTATCTATTTATTTGTCCAAGCAAGTGTGTAAGATTGTTTTGAGATTTATAAAAAATTTAAAGAGGAAATGCTATCTTATTGAGCGGGGAAGAACGGCCATACTACAGGAATTACTGCGATAGAAACTAACAGGCATACTGCAACTAAACCGGAACCGCATTTTACATAATCCATAAATTTATATTTACCAGGGCCAAGTACCAAGGTGTTCGGAGGAGTACCTACAGGAGATGCAAAAGCACAGCTGGATGCAATCAAAATTGCCATCAGAACTGCTTTCGGGGAAGCACCCATTTGAGTGGACAGTGCAATACCTACAGGGCACAACAAAGCTTTAGAAGCAGTGTTGGACATGAACTGAGTCAGCACAACTGCCAAACAGAACAGTACTGCAGTTACCAGATACGGAGAAGGATCACCGCCCATCATGTTTACAGTTACTTCGGCAATTAATTTGCCTGCACCGCTGCTGTTCATTGCATTTGCTACAGGAATCATACCTGCGAACAAGAAAATGGTTACCCAGTCGATGGAATTATAGGCTTGTTTTCAGTGATGCAGCCTGTCAATACGCACAATACCGCTCCGACAACAGCCGCTAATTCCAACGGTACAAGGCTGGTAGCCATGCATAAAATAACACCGGTCATGATAATACCGCAGATAACTTGTTTTTTCGGGCTAGTAGCAGCAGCATCAAATTCTTGTTCTACTTCAGCAACTTCTTGTGCCAAATCATCAGGCAGGAAGTATTTACCGATGAACATCATGTACAAAATACCTGCTACAGTAATAGGAATACCGATGTAAGCATATTCAAAGAAACCAAATTGTAAATGTTCCAAACCGGCTGCTTTTAAAGCAACGTTAGCCAGAATGTTCGGAGGAGTACCAATCAAAGTAATGGTACCACCAAGACCAGCAGCGAAAGCCAACGGCATCAATTCGCGGGAAGCGGACAGACGAGCGTTAGCACAGATACCCATAACAACAGGAATCAGGCAAGCAGTAGTACCGGTATTAGACAAGAATGCAGACATAATTGCTGCGATAACCATGATGCCGAACATTAAGCTGTTTTCGCCTTTACCAAACAGTTTTACTACTGCACCGCCAATTTTTTGTGCCAAGCCTGTGTAAAACATTGCGGCACCTACTACAAACATACCACCGAACAGAACTACGGTAGAATCTGCCAAACCTAAGAAAATTTGGTTTTCAGGTACCAAACCCAATACACTGCAGGCAATCGCAGCTAAAACTGCTGTCATGGCCAAAGGAATCATTTCAGTTACAAATAAAAAGGGCAACTACTGCTAAAAGAATTAAGCATTTAATTGCTGGTGACATATCTTTTCTACCTCCATTATTTATTTTTTCTTATTTTTAAAAAGATTTACATATTGAAAAGTATTGATAAATAACTTACCGTCTTCACCACGATGAGGAAAAACTTTTCCTTCCTTTTTACGATTTTCAATAGCACGATAATAGAATTTTTTATCCACCTGTTTTAGGTACTCTCGAATCTTACTTGCTTCTTTTTCATCATCTTCATCCATTATTAAAGCCATTTCCATGTTATCGTCTCCTTTCCATATCATGTTTGAGAGTTCCTTTAACCATGAACGATTATACAATATATTCCCAAATAATAAAAATATCTAATAGGAATGAAAGTTATATTGTTTTATTATAATTTAGTAAATATTATAAGTGAAAAACACGAATAAAAACCAGCTCATAAAAGATGTACAAGGAGAATTTAACAACATCTTTTTATGCGCTGGTTTATTTCATCTTCAATGTAATTTATAACAAGATACTTCTGAAATATCTCCAACTAATTTCTTTCTCTAACTCTTTAACCCATTGATTAAGGCTGACTAAGATTCCCATAAGTCTTAGCCTCTTCTCAGTGCTTTTACAGCTTCATCGCTTAATTTAGCACCTTGAACACGTTTAATATAGCCGGAAGCATCTTGACCGCAATGCGGAAAAACCTTCGCTGCATAGTAACGTTTTTGAAATAAATAATTATAAATAGAAGATTCGTTATTTAAAGCTTCATTTCTTTCTTTAGTTAATTCTTCCATGATAATACTGCTCCTTTTCAACTTTTCACTTCAGTCATTCAACACCTAACAAAGTTCGTTCCCTTTGTTGAAATCATTATACCTCATATTACTTATTAAGAAAAATACCTAAAAGGAATGATAATTATCACTAAAAGTTATATTGATATAGACTACAGTTTTTTATAAAATTGAATTTCCTTAGGTTATTGAATTATGCTTTTTTATATGATACACTGAATTAAAACATTTGATATTTTATACTATTTGTTGATTTATTTGTTAAGGAGGTTGTTTTATATGGAGTTAGAAAACTATCGTAACTTCCTGGCTATCGTTGAAGCAGGCAGCTTTACCGGCGCAGCAGATTTTGTACATATCGCCCAACCTGCATTAAGTAAACAATTACGAAACCTGGAAAATTACTTCGGTACTAAATTGATTATTACACAACGCGGTAGCCGTCAGATTCTCTTAACCGATGCTGGTCATGTTCTATATCAAAAAGCAAAATATATCTGCTCCCTTGAGGATTTAGCAAAGGCTGAAATCGAAAATATTATAGGCGGCGTTATAGGTACACTGCGTTTCAGCATCGCCAACTCTCGCTCCTCATTATTCATTGAGTCTTCATTAAAAGGCTTCTGCCAGCTCTATCCTAATATCAAATGCGAGCTTTATGAAGCAAGCATTGCTGAACAAACGCAGCAGCTTTTAAATGGTATCACCGAGCTTGGTATTTTAAGCGTACCTGTTAATCATCAAGATAACTTTGATGTCCTTTTCTACCGCAAAGAAGAAATGGCAGCAGTATATCATAAAGATTCTGTCTTTTTAGAAAATGATCGTGATTATGTAACCTTAAAAGACCTAGAAAATGTACCTCTCAGCCTTACCTCAGGTTCTGCAGATGCCTTTTTACAAGGCTGTGCACAGGAATCTATAGTTCCCCGTGTTGTCTGCACCAGCACCACACGTAGTACTGCCATGGAATGGGCCCGTGTAAAAGCCGCTATTGCCATAGTACCTGTAGAGCCTGGTGAAGAACTGGGCGATTCCTTCGTCGTCAAAAAAATTGCTGATTTAGACACCGACACTGATATCTGCAAAACAGTTGTCAAGGTCAAAGACAGACCTCTTTCTATCACTGCACAGCATTTTCTGAAATTTTACGCACGTACCCGCGGATCTCAACAGGTTTGCAATCTTGATGAAATTTTTAAAACATGACGCTCTGTAAATAAACAGAAAATAAAATAGTCCTTCTCCGATGACGTGTTCAGAGAAGGACTATTTTTTAGCTTTACAAGCTAGGAAAAGGGGAGCATTGGACTTTCTATCATAAAACTTCTTAATTTCTAAACCCAAGAAAATCAATGGCTGCTGCAAAGATAAATCAACAAACTGCTACTGCTCAAATATGCCAAAGATTTATTATTACTGATTTTTAAATATTTTTGTCCTGCTTGATGCTCTTGTAAAAAGCGCAGAAGATAAAGGCCTACTAAAAAAGAGAAAAATATTAGGCAGAACCGGTACATAATTGATAGAGATAAAATCCTTAGGCGGCATACCTAACCAAGTTCCAACTGCCATACAACCAATCAGGTAAATTAGCGATAATCTTTCCCTGCCACATAATAACCTGATTAGAAAGATGACGCGTCAACTCATAACCAATACTGGAAAGAATCAACCCACAAGAAGCAGGAGCCTTCTTAAACCACCAAAGCACAGGTGTCAAGGCCGCTATCGCTATACCTAGAAACATTAAAATACCGTAATAATGAGGTTGCTGTGGTGCAAAAAAGTAGCTTAATACAGAAATAAATATGCCTAAGACGATGAATCTGCCTGCACGCACTAAATTATTTTTTTCCCAAAGATAAAGCCATCCCGGATAAAATAATAAAAGAAGCAACAAATATTTCTGCCATAATTGTACCCACGGATTCACCAGCCAAGAAGGATCTTGTCCCTGCAAAATATAAATTGTATAACAAATCTGATATATCAACATATTTACTATGGCCAAAATGCGCCATAAATCCATAAACAAAAAACGGTTTTTAGCTTGAGAATTAATACCTAATAAATTGTTAACCATCAGATTCATATTTACTACCTCGCTTCTTGTTTTTTAGCAAAAAATTCCCTTGAAGAATATTTCATATTCCTCCTTTTCTATAATATAAGCTTTTCTTTAGTTAAAAGCAATAATGCAAATATACCGATTTTACATATAAGTTATGCAAAATCGGTATATTTTATATGGCAACTGAATATATTTTTATTTAATTTTAATAAAATCAGAATAATTCCTATTCAGAAAATTTTTCATTATGCTTATGACAGCTCACCTTACCGACATTACCAACTAAATAATGGCTCCAAGAAATCTTTGTGAGCAACTCCATAGAAAGCAGACTCAAGCTCAGCATAATTACAAATAGCAAGGGATAGAAATAGACCTGTACAGGAGTAATATGCATATAAGTCAGTAATCTATCTCCTAAATACATAAAGACAATATGAATCAGAAAAATACCAAAGGAATAATTTCCTAAATACATAATAAAGCGCTTGCTCAGGCTATCCTGTGCCTCTAATGTATGGGCATGACGGAAAAGCATAGCTATAGTAATCGTATACAAAACAAGATTTAACGGAAAACATACAAAGTCCAAAAAATGATAACTATGCCAATAATATTTAGCAATCCAGCAAACAATAACTGCTGGCAAAGATATGACAAATAATCCAACAATAATACCATGATTACAATCTAACCAAAGTAATAACTGTTTATAATAAGTTGCTGCTGCCATACCAAAAAGTAAAATAAGCAATATAACGTAAAAATGTCGTTGTACCAATCAAAAATAAAACATATTGATCAGTAAAAACAATATTATTTAATATCTTCCATCCTACCTGCAAAAAATCATTTGAATAAAAAAACTCGGTAATCTATTTTTCATACGACAATTATTGAAATAACGTAGAAGCAACGGATAAATAACATAAAAAGCCAAATAATGCCCTAAAAAAACCCATGTGTACAGCACTACTACCAGTAGCTAATAAATAAATTACCTTATGCAGACTATATCCATGATTGGCAAAAAGATAAGCACCGCCGACATACAATAGTGAAAACAATACATATGGTGCAAATACTGACAAAAAACATCTTCTTAAAAAACGGCCATTTGTAATGATCTGCATGCCCATTATGACTGATAAACATATAGCCGGACACAAACATGACCAAGGGTACTGCAAATAAAGAAATAATATCCAACACCATTTCCGACAACGTTACCCACGATTCAGCACGAGTATGACTGAAATACCACGTTGTATGCATCAAAATAACACCTAAAACAACAAATCCTCTTAATACCAAAGTAATACTCATATATACATCTTCTTTCTCCAATATTAAAATTTCTTATTACAGGAATAGATATTCATATGTTTCTAAATAAAATTATACCACATATTCATTTAGAAGAAAAATAACAGATTATTATATATTTTTTTTTTACTTTTCGTTACTTTATCTAAAAATAATAGAGTCGCTTATTATAACGGCTCCATTTTTTATATATGCTTATAAAACTTATCATACATATTAATAAAACGCTTCATATAAGCTCTAGTTTTAGCCAAATCTTCATTATCGGGATGGGAAGCAGCTGCAGCCCATCTTGCCTCGCTTTCTTTGCTAGGTCATGAGGACTACCTGCAGGCATTTTTCGCATCATAGCAATTAAGGCTGGGTCTATTGCACCGCGAATAGCTAAAGTACCCAAAATTGTATTGTCCGAACTTAAATATTTACCAGCATTGGCAAAACAAGTCTGAGCATGTTCACTATCAGGTGCTGCACCTAAGGTTTCAAAGAAAACTATTTTTTTTGCATGTATATTTTGCAGTAAATGCTTAATTTTTTCATTCGGCTCGCCTTTATCAACCCAATAACCAACAAAAAATTACATCAAAAGCATCCCACGCAACTTCATTATCAGCTTTATTTAAACAAGCACGTTCACCTGCTGCTTCAGCTAAAGCTCTGGCAACTTTTTTCTGTATTACCAGTTTTACTATCATAAACAATTAAAAAATCTTGCATATCTTCAACTTCTTATTGCAATTTAGGAAGATTATCGCATTCAAAAAATTAGAGATTTACCCATTATCGACAAACCTTTAATAGTATTTTTCAGAAAAAGACGTTATATTTGCAAAATTTGCAATGCTACTTTTACTGAGAACAATGACTATATTAAAAGGTACAGTCACTTTCCTTGCAGATTTTATATGACTGCAATAAAAGAAGTATCTACATTGCAAAGTTTCACTTCTATTGCTAAACGAATGCATATGTCTGTCAGTAGTGTTATTCGTTGGTTTAACAATATATCTTTCCCCATACCCAAACTGCCCTCTTGCATAAGCATAGATGAATTTAGGGGCACTGCCGGTGGTGAAAAATTTCAATGCAACATCGCTGATCCAGTAAATCATAAAACTATAGATATTCTTCCTTCTAGAAAAGCTGAAACTCTTTATCGCTATTTTCATAAATTTTCTCAAGCCGAAAGATTATCTGTTCGAACTGTTGTCATGGATTTAAGCCCTCTGTTTAGGTCTGTTGTTAAAAATTCCTTCTATAACGCAGAAATCATAGCGGATAAGTTTCACGTTATACGATTAGTGAAAACAGTATGGAAAACGTTAGAAAACGTGTACAAAAACAGTTCCATCACGAAAAAAGAAGATGGTTAAAAAAGAAGTCGCAGCCTGTTATCTAAAAACGAGTCTAAACTTACAACTACGGATAAAATAGAGTTAAACAGAATTCTCAACTCTTCCTCAGAACTAGAGAAGGCATATCTTTTAAATAAAGAATTCCAGAAAATTTTTTATCAACAAGATAAAAATGCAGCTAAAAAGCCTTGAGTATGTGGCTTTTTATTAGCTGCTAAATTTGACATTCCTGAATTTAAACATTGTATAAGTACTTTTACCAATTGGAGTACAGAAATTACTAATATAGTCAACACTAATTTATCTAATGGTTTTATCGAAGGATATAACAATAAAATCAAAGCTTTAAAACGAGTAAGTTTTGGTATTAAAAACTTTGCTAGATGCCCACAGCTCCATCAAGCCCCTCTTTTTTCAAAGCAGAGCAACGATAAGCATGAGTCTTCCAGCCTTCAGTTGCTGGTCTGATAAACTCTATCATGCGTTCATACTCGCCTTGGGTGACAATAGCCTTGGGCAGATTATCACCATCGGCTTTGTTAACCACAATAGCGTCTGCTACTTCCATGATGCCCTTCTTGATGCCCTGCAAGTCATCGCCGGCACCTGTAAGTACAACCAACATGAAGAAATCGACCATTGAACGGACTGTAATTTCAGATTGACCTACACCAACGGTTTCTACAAGTATTACGTCACAGCCTGCAGCTTCACAAAGGAGCATAGTTTCACGACTCTTACGTGCTACACCGCCCAAAGTACCTTTGGCAGGAGAAGGACGGATAAAGCAGTTAGGTTCACGTGAAAGCAACTGCATACGTGTTTTATCGCCCAGAATAGAGCCACCGGTAATGGAGCTTGTCGGGTCGACTGCCAGTACTGCAACCTTGCAGCCTTGATGGCACAGCATTTGTCCGAAGGCTTCAATAAAAAGTACTTTTACCTGCACCAGGAACACCACTGATACCGATACGCAGTGCTTTACCTGTATACGGTAAGAGTGCCTACAATACACGTTGTGCTTTATCAAAATCACGTGGAGCATTACTTTCAATCAAAGTAATTGCTTGAGAAAGGATCTTGCGATCGCCTGCACTGACTCCCTTCACCAATTCCTCTGCAGACAAGCGTTTTCTTAGAGGAAAGCGTCTTTCCATGGCTGCAGGGGTATATTTCTCCTCTGATACAGCATTTACGGAATTATCAATTCCGTGCATTACGGTACAAGCGAAATTTGGGTCTTTTTTCAGGGGTACCCAACTTGGACGCGGGTCTTTTTCACCAGTTTCAGGCATTTAACTCACCTCAGTCTTCAGCACGTTCGGCTTTTGCACGATCAACCAGCATTTGCAACAGTTGAGTGCAGCATTTAGGAATATTGGTACCAGGGCCAAAGATGCCAGCAGCACCATGTTCATACAGATAATCATAATCTTGTGCCGGGATTACGCCGCCGATGCAAACCATGATATCTTCACGGCCGAGTTTTTGAGTTCTTCAACCAGTGCCGGTAACAAGGTTTTGTGGCCTGCTGCCAAGGAGGAGAAGCCAACCATATCAACGTCGTTATCTACAGCGTCTTGAGCAGTTTCTTCCGGAGTTTGGAACAGAGGACCAACGTCGACGGTCCAGCCCATATCTGCGAAGGAAGTTGCCAATACTTTTTGACCACGGTCATGACCATCTTGACCCATCTTAGCCAAGAAGATACGAGGACGACGGCCTTCTAATTTTTCAAATTCGTTAGCCAGGTTAGTAGCTACTTGCAGATCATCACTGCCGCTGAATTCGCTGGAATATACACCGGATACAGTGTGGATTACAGCATTGAAACGACCGGATACTTTTTTCAACTGCATCGGAAATTTCACCCAAAGAAGCACGGTCGCGTGCTGCTTGTACAGCCATTTCCAGCAAGTTGCCGTTGTCACGGGATTCTGCAGCTTGAGTAATAGCAGCCAAGTCGCGTTGTACTTTGTCGTTATCACGTTCAGCTCTCAGTTTTTCCAGACGTTTAATTTGTGCATTACGTACAGCGGTGTTATCGATGGACAATACGTTCAGCGGATCTTCTTTAGCCAGACGATATTTGTTCAGACCAACAATGGTTTCTTTACCGCTATCGATGTTAGCTTGACGGCGAGCAGCGCATTCTTCGATACGCATTTTCGGCAAACCAGTTGCAATAGCTTTAGCCATACCGCCCAAAGCTTCAACTTCTTGGATATGAGCCCAAGCACGGCGGATAATTTCATTAGTAAGGTATTCCAGATAGTAGGAACCGCCCCACGGATCGATAATCTTGCAGACTTTAGTTTCATCTTGAATATACAATTGAGTGTTACGAGCCAGACGTGCAGGGAAGTCGGTCGGCAATGCAATTGCTTCGTCAAGTGCGTTAGTATGCAAGGATTGGGTATGACCCAGAGCAGCAGACATAGCTTCCATAGCAGTACGAGCAATGTTGTTGAACGGATCCTGTTCGGTCAAAGACCAGCCGGAAGTCTGGCTGTGAGTACGCAGTGCCATGGATTTAGGATTCTTAGCGCCGAAGCCTTTAAGAATTTTAGCCCACAGAACACGAGCTGCACGCATTTTTGCAACTTCCATGAAGTAATTTTTGCCCATATCCCAGAAGAAGGACAGACGTTTTGCGAAAGCATCAACAGGCAGGCCTGCAGCTTCACCAGTACGGATATATTCCATACCATCGGCCAGAGTATAAGCCAATTCCAAATCGCAAGTAGCACCGCATTCTTGAATGTGGTAACCGGAAATGGAAATACTGTTGAATTTCGGCATGTATTTAGTGGTGTATTCGAAAATATCACCGATGATACGCATGGACATAGCAGGCGGATAAATGTAGGTGTTACGAACCATGAACTCTTTCAGAATATCGTTCTGAATAGTACCGGCCATAATAGATTTATCTACGCCTTGTTCTTCACCGGATACGATGAAGAATGCCAAAATCGGCAGTACTGCGCCATTCATAGTCATAGATACGGACATTTGATCCAGAGGAATACCAGAGAACAGAATGTTCATATCAAGCATGGAACAAACAGATACACCGGCTTTACCAACGTCGCCGACAACACGCGGGTTATCAGCATCATAACCACGGTGAGTAGGTAAGTCGAACGCAATGGACAGACCTTTCTGACCTGCTGCCAAGTTACGACGATAGAATGCATTAGATTCTTCAGCGGTGGAGAAACCTGCATATTGACGTACAGTCCACGGACGGAATACATACATGGTGGAGTAAGGTCCACGCAGGAACGGAGGAATACCGCTCATAAAGTCCAGATGGTTGCATTGGTCATATACGTCTTTGGTATATAAAGGAGCTTTAGGAATACGCTCCAGAGTTGTATCATAGAGGGCGTCATAGTTTTCGCCCATTTTAGCTTCCAGATTTTTCTTCCATTCGTCATAAGAACAGGATGGGTGATTAGGAAGGGTAACTTTAGTGAAATCAGGATTAATGCTCATTATTCAATCATTCCCTTCTTCTTTTGCAGCATTTTCAAAGTAGCAAAGCAGTTAGCTTTTGACACTGATGAAATCATCTACACCGGCTTCGCGGTAGATAGCTTCCATATCTTTAGGAGCAGCACCTGCCAAGAACAAGGTCATGTTCGGGTTAGCTGCTTTCAGCATCGGAGCCAGAGCAGGAACATCTTCCGGATAAGTTGCGTCGGTGGAGCAGATAACAGCTACATCGTACGGAGTACCTTTATCATCAATGCCGGCTTTCAATGCTTCTACGCATTTTTCATAACGAGAACCAGGTTTACCTTCGTCATCTTGGAAACCATTGTTCAGATGAACGTTGAATTCGCCAACTTGCAGGAAGCTGGTGGAGAAATCAGCTCTAGCTTTATGTTGCGGAATCGGTCCCATGTTAGCCAAGAAGATTTCAACATTTTTACCGGTTTTAGCAACATAATCTTCGGTATCGAAGCGCAGTGCTTCATAACGTTCAGTCCAGTGATGAGCAGCGATTGCTTCTACACTTTCTACTTGCTCAGCTTTGCAGCCTGCAGCAGCAACTTGACCAATAGTCGCACCATTGGAGAATGCTTCGATAGCGCCTTCAACAGTTTCTACATTTGCCAATTTACCTGCCAGATAATTAGTATCAATATCAGCAACATAAGCAGCTACAGCAGCTTCACGTTGTTTTTTCAGTTTCGGAGTATCTTCTTCACGACGTTCCAGAGGTTCTTCAGTCATGTTAGGATACATATTTACGCCAACAGCACGGTCACTGCGCATTTCCAAAGCTTTGAAGCGTTTTTCCAGAACTTCAGCAATGGTTTTTTGCGGATAACCTGCTTCCAAAGCTTTAGTCATGCCGCCCATTTCTTCGATTTTTTGGAATTCAGCCCAAATCTTTTCAGCGATTTGTTTAGTCAGGGTTTCAACAGCCCAAGAACCGCCGGCAGCATCAATCGGGCAAAGCATACCGAATTCTTCTTGCAACATAACGTGAAGGTTACGTGCAATACGACGAGAGAATACGTCACCTTTGCGGATTAATTCATCAAACGGAGGATTTTCGTAAGTGTTTACGCCGCCAACAACGCTAGAGAAGGTTTGAGTAGTATTACGCAGCATATTTACATACGGATCGATTACGGATTTAGTAAAGCGAGAAGAACGGCCATGTACTTTGATAGCACGATCAGCTTCTTCAGCACCGAATGCTTCCATAATAGCAGCCCATACTTCACGCAAAGCACGCAGTTTAGCAATTTCCATAAAGAAGTTTGCACCTTGGTTGAAAGCAAAATACAGGGAAGCTGCAATATCTTTCAGATCCAGGCCTCGTTTTTGCATTTCGCGGATATATTCAACTGCATTAGCAAAAGTATAAGCAACCTCTTGGACAGCTTCAGCACCACCATCGGTGAAGCAGTCACTGCGAACGAATACGGTACGCAGTTCAGGTGCATTTTTACGTGCATATTTAATGGTTTCAGCCATTTCATCGTACAGAGCGGACAAAGATGTATTAGTTTTACCTTTTTAATCAGTTCTCCCAACGGGTCAGCACCGATTACGCCTTTCAGGCCTTTCAGGTCATGACCGCTTGCTTTCAAAGCAGAAGCAGTCAATGCCAGCATACCTTTAGCGCCGGAGCCTGCATATATCATTAAAGGATATTTGTCCAGTTTCAAACCATTGAGCAATACGCTCATATCTTCTGCAGTAGTAATGTTAACACCAACATCACCGGGTTTTTCAGCATCTTTAACGTCAATGCCTTCCAATGTTGCAGTATCAAGTTTGATATGGTAAACAGTAGAACCTTTATCAATTTCTTCTTTCAGCAGTTCGTTATTCTCAGCAGGCAAAGTTTCGTCACAAGCTTGAGCAATGCCCCAGGGTTCGTGTACATAGCCGTTTACAGTTGCACCACGCAGGAAATCGCCCATGCCGGGATAATCATCTGTCGGCAGGACTTCATCGGTGCCTTTACGGGTGTAGATAGGATCAAAGGTAATACCTTCATAGTTTTTAGTGTACATGATTTTGTCGAAAGGTTTGCCTTTCAACAGAGCATTACATGCTTCAACCCATTCATCCCAGTTAGGTGCTGTAAATTCATCAAAAGTAACCTCAGGGGAAATCAGTAACTTTTTCTGACTTATGCAAAATTTCTTCCAGTTCTTTATCTGTTAGAGGTTTGTCAGCAATAACAGAAGCTGTTGATTTTTGTTTTCATCAGCCATATAAATATCCTCCTTTAAAAAATCTTTAAAAAATTGCCTTAGGAAAATTTCAGGCAGCGGGTACTAGGACCTATCACCTCCGTTTACTTTCATCTGTCGCTGTTTTAGCTGTCTGACTGCTCTCACCCAGTCGTATCTGACAGCCTTACGTTAATTGCTTGGAAGATTAAAAAGCAAACAGCATTTATATACACGGTCACGGTTGTCCAGGCCGTATATAACTAATTAAGGGTTCAGTCGGCAGTAAACTCAGCCAAACGACCGAAACGCATCTTTAACGGGCGAATCTCTTGACCTGGGGTGATGGAGTCGTTAACGATTAAATTGCCCAAAGCAGCACCTGGTTCATGACCACGGCTTTGTAAGAAGCGTGCATAATACTCCAGCTGAAAAACATCTTCGTTGGAAGTATAGAAAATCGCAGGTTGTTCCTCGGGTATTTCTGCCTGAGCGAACGGATCGATAACAGCAACATACTCTTTCAATAAACCGGAGATATCTTGTTTCTTAGGATTATAGACGATTTTAACACCGCTAATCTTTTCACCCTCAACAGATGTTGCACGACCTGTTTCTACGCTTTCTACACCTTTGATTTGTACAAATAATTCTTGCAATAAATTTTTAGCACCAGCTAAATATAACTCTTTCATTTGCTTACCTCCTTTTTGAGCAAAAATAAAAGCCACCACAAAAATGTGATGGCTGAGTTTTTCAGTACGGCAGTGCACCCCTACACTACCATACTTGAGAGGAGAAAGGAAATGCTTTATAGCTAAAAGGAAAATTTGAGAATGGGATTTGAATACACGGTGCGTCCAACTACCGTGAACAAGAAGTATTTAACGGACATCGATGGCTAAGACCTTTCCTCCCAGAGCCACAGCCATCACGCGACCCTGAGGATATATAGAACCAGAAAACCGTTTTTCAAAAAATCCCAATACTCCTATCACGAGCGGGACTATTGAAAAACGGTGAAATATCATAAAGCAAAAAAGTATACACTTAAACCTTACCGACATCTCTCCCCGTCTCTCGCAGGTCTAACGACGATGTATCTTATAGGCAGTTCTTCTGGCTTCGCTTCATCATTCATTTCTCCTTCCCAGAGTTATCCAGTGGCTTTTTAAAATGAACTCCACGTTACAGCGGCGGGACCGTGCCGGACTTACACCGGCTTCTCTATTAAGCTTGCACACCTATAATCGCAATATCAACTTGTTGTACTAATTATACTAATTACTATTTACTTTGTCAACTCTTTTTATAATATATTTTATTTCTTTTGTATTTCTAATAATCTTTTTCGTAGTAAAGAAAAAGATAGAGCCTTTAAAAACAAAGACTCTATCACAAAATAAATACTCTATATATTTGTCTTAATCCTCTACTTCTACGCCATTCCCGGCCAAAGTATCCATAATACGGCCGATTAACTCACTACGTGTAGTATGCTGGGTAGAAGAATAAGTAATAATCTCGTTCGGTAACAGCTGCATCTCGCGTTGGAATAGCGCTTTTGAGCCATAGCTGCACTCTTAGACAATTTATCAGACTTAGTTAAAACAATCTGCACATTCAGGCCACAGCCCTTCAGCCAATGATAGCATTCCAGATCACTCTCCATCGGTTTGTGACGAATATCAATCAATTGGCAGACTAAGCCTAAATTATCGCTTTCAGACAAGTATTTGCTGATAAAACCGGACCATTGCTCTTTGTTATTATGATTGGTACGGGCAAAACCATAGCCTGGCAGATCGACTAAATAAAATTTAGCACGCTCATCCAAACCTTCACTATTGCGTTTTGCTTCCAGCTCATAAAAGTTAATAGTCTGAGTTTTACCGGGAGTTGCACTGACACGGGCCAGACCATTACGACGGCACAGGGAATTAATCAAAGAAGATTTGCCAACATTACTGCGGCCGATAAAAGCGGCTTCAATCATGGTAGCTTTAGGATATTGGTCAGCACGTACGGCAGAAGCCACGTATTTTGAACGAATAATGTCCCAGGTTCCTTTGCTCATATTAATCCTCCAAAGCAATCTTTAACACGTCATCTAAATGTTTTACAGGAATAAACTCCATGTCTTTACGGATATTATCGGGTAATTCATCTAAATCCTGCATATTACGCTGCGGCAAAGGACTGTTTTACACCATAACGATGTGCAGCCAGCATTTTTTCTTTAATACCGCCCACAGGCCATACCTTACCTGATAAAGAAATCTCACCAGTCATCGCCAGCTTACCCTTGACACGTCTACCGCTCAAAGCACTAAGCATAGCAGTAACCATAGTTACACCGGCAGAGGGACCATCCTTAGGTACAGCACCTTCAGGCAGATGAATATGTAAATCTGTTTCAGCACAAATATTTTTAGCTAAGCTAAACTCTTTAGCACGACTACGGATATAAGTATAACCAGCTTGAGCAGATTCCTTCATTACATCGCCTAGTTGACCGGTCAAGGTAAGATTACCCTTACCCTTAACAGCAAGAACTTCTACCTTTAAGAGTTCACCACCGACGCTGGTCCATGCTAAACCATTACAGATACCTACTGCAGGCTCTAAACTCAAATCATCATCTAAATAAATTACAGGTCCCAGATATTTTTCCAAATTCTTTTCGGTAACTTGAGCAGATTTGCCCTTACCTTCTACAATCTTGAAAGCTACTTTACGACAAATACCTGCTAGCTTACGCTCTAAATTACGCACACCTGCTTCACGAGTATAATCATGAATAACACGACGGAGAGCATTTTCACTGACACTTACTTTGTATTGTTCCAAACCGTTTAATTTTAATTCTTTAGGCAATAAATGCAGTTGAGCAATTTTCACCTTTTCCTCGTCAGTATAGCTACTTAACTGAATGATTTCCATACGGTCTAACAGAGCAGGAGGAATAGTTTCCACAGTATTAGCAGTTACAATCCAGAACACATTAGATAAATCAAAGGGGAACTCAATAAAATGGTCACTAAAAGTATTATTCTGTTCGGATCTAAAACCTCTAATAATGCCGAAGCAGGGTCACCACGGAAATCAGATGCCATTTTATCAACCTCATCCAGCAAGAAAACAGGGTTCATACAACCACAGTTTTGCATACCATGAATGATGCGACCAGGCATAGAACCGATATAGGTGCGACGATGGCCACGGATTTCGCCCTCATCATGTACACCGCCCAAAGAAATACGGGTAAACTTACGGGAAATCGCTTCAGCAATACTGCTGGCTAAAGAAGTTTTTACCTACACCAGGAGGACCTACCAAGCACAATACAGGACCGCGATTACTTTTAGTCAAGGCACGTACAGCCAAATATTCTAGAATACGCTCTTTAACCTTTTTCAAGCCATAGTGATCTCTGTCCAAAATTTCTTGAGCACGTTGCAAATCGAAATTATCCTCGGTAAACTTACCCCAAGGTAACGCTACCAAAGCATCTACATAACTGCGGATAACAGCACCCTCCGGTGTCATCGGCGGCATTTTAGCTAAACGGCTTAATTCTTTATTAAGTTTCTCAGCAACATCTTCCGGCATATCCATAGAAGCAATTTTCTGCTTATATTCGGCAATCTCACTTTGCAGGTCTTCAGACTCGCCTAATTCCTTGCTGATAGCCTTAATCTGTTCACGCAGATAATATTCTTTTTGATTCTTTTCGACTTGTTTGTGTACTTCTTGAGAAATATCCTTAGCAATACCAGCAATCTCACGTTCTCTAGTCAGTAATTCATATAAGCTGCGCAAACGTGCTTTAACCTCTACAGTTTCCAGCAGGGTTTCTTTTTTCTTCTAAAGATAGCGGTAAATAACCTGCCATCATATCAGCAGCACGACCATAGTCAGGTTCAGCTTTAAAAGACTGCACGACTTCAGGATTAACTTTTTTACTTACTACAGACCAGCTTTCAAACTCTTCCAACAACAGACGCATGACAGCATCACATTCAGCACTGTTTTCGGCAATGCTTAATACTGCTTTGCCGTGACCGACAAAATAATCACTATCATCCTCTTGCTGAACATCATTTACTTCAGTAAGCTGTACACGTTGCAAGCCTTCGACTAATAGACGAATAGCACCGTTAGGCAGCTGCAGCTGCTGCTTAATTTCAGCTAAAACACCCCAATCGTATAAATCCTCTTTAGTGATTTCTGCAACATTAGGATCTTTTTGTGTTACGAGTAAAATTTTATTATCCTCAGCAGACGCTGCACGAATAGCTGCCAAAGATTTATCTCGTCCTACATCGACATTGGCTATCATGCCAGGTAAAATCAACAAACCGCGTAAGGGCAGTATTGCATTAGTAAGAAAATTTTCTTCCATCCAATCCCTCCTTTGTATTAAAAGTAAATATAGAAAAATAAGGGGAAGGTGCACCTCCCCTTGATAAAATCTCTGTTATTCCACAATCATTTGCGGATCACAATGTTTACGTACGGTATCTTCAGTAACAATACATTTTTTTTACATCATCACGAGAAGGAACGTCATACATAACATTACGCATGATGGACTCAATAATAGATCTCAAACCACGAGCACCAGCATTTCTTTTCAGTGCTTCTTCAGCAATTGCATCTAAAGCAGCCGGCTCAAATTCCAAATCTACACCGTCCATAGCTAAAAATCTTTGATATTGCTTAACCAAAGCATTACGCGGTTCAGTCAAAATTTGCACTAACGCCGCTTTATCTAAAGAATTTAAAGTTACGACAACCGGCAGACGACCTGCAAATTCAGGAATAATACCAAATTTCATGATATCCTCAGGTAAAACTTTACCGAAGACTTCATCGTTATTGATTTCTTCTTTTTTGCGGACATCAGCACCGAAGCCTAAGTTCTTTTTACCGACACGGGCATTAATAATATGCTCTAAGCCTGCAAAAGCACCACCGCAGATAAACAAAATGTTAGTAGTATCAATATTGATCAGTTCCTGTTGTGGATGCTTGCGACCACCTTTCGGCGGAACGCTTGCTACAGTACCCTCTAAAATTTTCAGCAGGGCTTGCTGTACACCTTCACCGGAAACATCACGGGTGATAGAAACATTTTCACTCTTGCGAGAAATCTTATCGATTTCATCAATGTAGACAATACCGCGCTGTGCAGCTTCGATATCGTAATCTGCATTAACAATCAGCTTCAGCAGAATATTTTCTACGTCCTCACCTACATAGCCTGCTTCAGTTAAAGTGGTGGCATCGGCAATAGCAAACGGTACTTGCAAAATCTTTGCCAAAGTTTGTGCCAATAAAGTCTTACCACTACCTGTCGGACCAAGCATCAGAACGTTAGATTTCTGCAGTTCTACATCACGCTTATCTTGAGGATTTTTCAGTTCATAATTAATTCTTTTATAATGATTGTAAACAGCTACGGCTAAAGTTTTCTTAGCTTCATCCTGACCGATTACATACTCATCTAAAATTGCCTTAATCTCTTGCGGTTTAGGCAGTTCACCTACTGCAGGCAAACTATTTGCTTTTTCGTTGAAGGTATCCTCATCAAGCATATCTTTGCAAAACTCGATACACTCGTTGCAGATATAAACACCACGACCAGCAATCAGTCGGCGTACCTGCTCTTCGCGTTTGCCGCAGAAGGAGCATTTCAACCCACTACTCTGTTCATCGTTAAAACCCATTATTTAAATCTCCTTAGGTATATCTTATTTAGCAGATTTGCTACGAGTTACAACTTCATCAATCAAACCATATTCTTGAGCTTCTTTACTAGTCAAATAATGGTCACGCTCAGTGTCAGCAGCGATTTTTTCCACAGTTTGGCCGGTATGTTTAGCCAAGACTTCGTTCATTTCCTGACGAATACGCAGAATTTCACGAGCATGGATTTCGATTTCAGTAGCCTGACCCTGTGCACCACCTAATGGCTGATGAATCATAACACGGGAATACGGCAGAGCAAAACGTTTGCCGTGAGTGCCTGCTGCCAAGAGGACGGAAGCCATGCTTGCAGCCATACCCATGCATATAGTGGAAACATCAGGTTTAATATATTGCATTGTATCATAGATAGCCATGCCGGCACTTACGCTGCCACCAGGGCTATTAATGTACAAATGGATATCTTTATCAGGATCCTCGGATTCTAAAACAATAACTGAGCAATGACAACATTTGCCATATTGTCATCAATCGGACCAGTTACGAAAACGATTCTATCTCTTAAAAGGCGGGAGTAAATATCATAGGAACGTTCTCCACGACTGGATTGTTCAACAACGATAGGCACATAATTCATTTTGTCACACTCCCTTACCGTAAAAATACGATTAGATTATTTTGCGCTGTCAATTACAACATGAGCAGCTTTGCGGCGTAAAATATTAGCCAGCAACAGGCCCATGGTGCCATTGGATTTAATGATTTTCTTAACTTCGTCAACGGAAGCACCGTGTTGAGCGGAGATAGCTGCGATTTCTGCATCAACATCAGCCATGTCAACTTGGATGTTTTCAGCTTTAGCAATAGCATCCAGAACCAGGTCGGTGTTAACGTTTTTAACAGCAACAGGACGTTGGTTTTCGCGGATTTTTTCCATGTCCATGCCGGTATATTGCATGTACATATCCAGGGACATTTTGCGGCTTTCCAGGCTCATTTTCATTTCTTCAACCATTTGGCTGATGCGGTCTTCAACCATGATTTCAGGAACTTCAAATTTAGCGTTAGCTACAGCAGCATCAATCAGAGCATTTTCGTAGTTAACTTTTGCGTTTTCTTCAGCAGCTTTTTGCATACGTTCTTTGAAGTTAGCACGCATTTCTTCAACAGTTTTGAATTCGCTGTTTGCAGCAACATATTCGTCGGTCAGTTCAGGCAGTTCTTTAACTTTAACGTCTTGAATATTAACTTTGAATACTGCTTCTTTACCAGCCAGTTCAGGAACGAAGTATTCTTCCGGGAAGGTTACTTCTACGTCAGTAGCATCGCCTTTGGACAAACCAACCAGTTGATCTTCAAAGCCAGGGATGAAGGAGTTGGAACCAACTTCCAGAGGATAGCCTTTGCCTTCGCCGCCGTTGAAGGGTTCGCCGCCAACAGTACCTGCAAAGTCGATGATAGCGAAGTCGCCTTTTTCAATTACATGGCCTTCTTCAGCTACTACCATTTTAGCATTGCGGTTACGCAGTTCGTTCATTTGAGCTTCTACGTCTTCGTCAGTTACAACAACTTCTTCTTTATCTACATGTAAGCCTTTGTATTCTCCCAGTTCAGGTTCCGGTTTCAGAGTAACTTTGATAACCAGTTCCATGTCTTTGCCTTCTTCGAAGATAGAGCTTTCTACTTTAGGATCTTCAACAGGAATTAATTTTTCTTGTTCCAGAGCATCGCTGTATGCTTTGTTAGCAACCAATTGAATGCTTCTTGTTTTACAGCTTCTTTGCCGTAGTGCATTTCAATGATAGCACGAGGAGCTTTACCTTTACGGAAGCCAGGGATGTTTACATTGTTAGCAATTTTTGTACAGCTTTTTGAAACCTGCATTTACATCAGCAGCAGGAGCGGTGATTTTCAGGGTTGCAACATTTTCTACTCTTTCAACAGTAACGTTCATTAATAAAATCCTCCCTTAAATTTATGTGGGTAAATATAATATAATCGGATTAAGGTGCCAGCTTTCCTAAATGTTTAAAACTATTTGAAATTACCTGACACAAATCGCTCATAATAACATATCACAAGCTATGCTTCTTGACAATACTAAAAAACCCGACAGAGTGTATCTGTCGGGCAATCTTTTTAAGTGGAGCGGAAAACGAGATTCGAACTCGCGACCCCCTCCTTGGCAAGGAGGTGCTCTACCACTGAGCTATTTCCGCATTCATTGTGGTGTTCCGCATCAGGAACGATTATGATTATAAGACATTACCAAACTTTTGTCAACACTTTTTTAAAACTTTTTAATTTTTTATTTTTTTACTTAGCCCAGACCATTGCATCTCGCAAGGTCATTATACACCAAATCAACTATAGTTTTAGTTAATATCGGCTGGCCATGACAAAGCTTGGTCTGCTTTAAAATCTCCGTTAATTTGGCTTTATTGCAAAGCATACAACAGCAAGGCATAATAATTTCACTAATCATGTAGGCCGCTGTACGCAAGGATGTTTCATCATTTTAAAAAATCTGAAGACGAAGCCTTTGCAGTAAATACAGCCAAGCGTTTATCAAGCGTCAGTACTAAATGTTTTATCAGTACATCGGACATAATTAACGCATATTTTCGATGAAATCTTCGAAGGTATTAATCAGAACAGGATGACCTGTAACCTTCAGATCCAGCAGTAAGGTACCATAAGATTCATACGGTTTTTTCTGCCATTTCCATTTTCAGACCTTCTTTTACATATTCATCAACCATTTTAGAACGAAACGGTTAACTTCATGAGTAGTCGGATTAACATTTAAAGGAATAATACGGGTTTCTGCTTCGTATTTCTCAACAACAACTTTCCAACCACCAGGAACAGGCGGCAGACGGGTTGCTTTAATAAAATAGTTATCAGGAGAAAAGCCAACATAACCTTCCATTTGATTATATAATTTTGCTTTAGTCAAAGGGAAACCGTTTTGTTACCCCATTTTACGATTTCTTCGCAAACTTCGTTATTATGAATCACACTAGGAAAAGTTGCCTCCGCTAAAATTTCAGACATAGTGATCCCTCCTCTTAGTTTATAGTACTATTTTACTCTAGATTGTAGATTATTTCAATGTAAAATCACGAAATACAGTTTGCAAAAAAAATAATCCCGACGTTAAAAAACTCCGAGATTATAATTTATTATTTTAAATTTGGCCTAAAGATTTTAAAATGCATTGAGCAATAAAAGCACTAGCAATATAAGTACCAATAAATACTACCACTGCCAGCACGCAGATACGCCAACCTGTCTTAGCAAAAGCATCCAGGTCTTTACCAATGGATACGCCTGCATACGCCAAAATAGGAGTACACAGAGCTACGAAACCGACATTTTTACATAAGCATTAACTACATCACTACCGGGAACACCGGGGATAGTCATGATGCAGCCGATAGTAACAACATATGCAGCAGCAGGAATACCACCGGGCATATATTTGACAGCATAATGCCGACCAAAGCTATAACAGCCAAAATCAACAGACCGGGAATAGATTCAACAATACCGGCTTTAGTGCCTAAAACATTAGAGAAAAGGCTCATGAAGGTAACAATGGCCAAAACAATAATAGTATCTTTTAAATTCATTGTGCTTATTCTCCTTTCTCTTCTTCAGGCAGAACGCCGTATTTAAGTTTGTGGAATTTTTTATACAGCCATTCGGTCATAGGCAGACCCAACCATACAGACATATACAGACCATCTAAGCCGGACAGCATATTAGAAGCAGCACCGAAAGCCGCCAACTGGTCGGTCATATCCGGATACATAGCACTCAAAGAGCCTACTGCAGCAGTCATCATACTGGCAGAACCTACACCGGAAGCCATAGCTAAAGCATAGGGGTGAATAGGCAGAGTAGAAGCAGCTACGCTAGCCATAATACCAAAGAAGATAGTACCAAATACAGTACCAGCGATATATACGCCCATAACGCCGGCCTTCGCTAGAATCCAGGCCAAATTTCTCACCGATTAAAGCAACGTTCGGTTCACGAGCAATAGAATGGGCAGCACCAATAGTTTCGCGTTTTAAGCCCAGGTATACAGCGACAGGTACACCAAGCAGTACAGTACCCAGGTTACCGAACTCTTGCAGAATCAAAGCAGGAGAAGCAGCTACGATTTTCGGCAGAGTAGGACCAACTAAAGTACCGTAACGTGCCATAAGCAGCATCAAAGTAACACCAATCAGACTGCTAGCATCAATCATATCTTTTTGATTGGATAAATTCAAAAACTTAGGCGTAGTTAAAATACCCAATAACAAAGCGTACAACATGGGCAGTAATACAATGGTTCCGATACCGATGCTAACAGTATGGGTTCCGATAAGCTCCGCTACAATAATCAAAGCGAGAATGGTAACGTGTAATTTGATATTCTTCACAAAATTCACTCCTCAAAAAATTTTATCGCTCAAAATAGCTTTCCAATTTTGCAATATATTCTTCCTTAGTCAGTACAGGCTTAAAGTCTGCCAAAATACCTTTAGCTTCTGCAGCATCATCATATAACAAATCAATGAGTGTCATAGCAAAAGCTTTTGCAGGCAGTAATACAGCAGCCTTAAAGTCTACAACATGGAATTCTCCGGAATGCAGTAACCCGTCAGTACCACCGATGAACGGATGAATAACAGGCATCAGATGAGAAACATCACCCATATCAGTAGAAGCACTGAAATGACCTGCATCCTTAATATCAACTTCAGGATAAGCCAGACGGGAATTTTCTATCATCAATTCATTCATACGTTGATTGCATTTCAAAGGGAACATACCTGGCAAAGTTTCAATAATAGTTTTTCGCACCTACAGCATCGCCACCGGCCTTTAAAGCAACATCAACACGTTTATGAGTTCTGTCGATTGCCTCCATAGTTTTAGCACGTACATATAATTCCATACGTACATCTGCAGGAACAGAGTTTACGAAATCGCCACCTTTAGTAATAATAGGATGTACACGTACAACATCATCTTCACGGAAGGTTTCGCGCAGTGCATTAATACCCATTAAACCAAGCATAGCAGCATTCAGAGCATTTACACCTTCATGGGGAGCATCTGCTGCATGAGCAACTTTACCTACATAGCGGACAGTCTTTCCTACAAAGCCATTACTGGAGCTGCCAACAGAAACTGTAGGACGCGGCATATTTTTATCAGCATGCATTTGCATAGCCATGTCGATATCGTCGAAGGCACCTTCATAAATCAATTGACCCTTACCACTCAAGAAATGTAATTTACCGGATTCAACCAATTTTTTACGATAAGCAATTTCAATGTATTCTTCCGCAGGAACACCAAAGAATACAACATCACCTGCTAATTCGCTAAGAACACCGGATTTCATGATGCCACAAGCCGCACCCAACATCGTAGCAATTTGCAGATTATGACCACAAGCATGAGCAGCACCTGTTAAAGGATCTGCTTTGCAGCTTTCAGGACAGCCTACAGCATCAAGCCTCGCCTAAAACAGCAGCAGTAGGTCCTGGCTTACCGCCATGAGCACGAGCCTTAACACCATTAATAGCCAAACCTGTTTGCGGTTCTAAGCCTAAATCACGCATAAAATCAGCTACCTTGGCAGCAGTCTTGACTTCCTTAAAGCCTAATTCCGGTTCATCACCAATGCTATTGGAAATTTCTTCAATTTTATCGGCATAAGCGTCGATTGTTGCACACACTTTTTGTTTAAGCAACTCTTTATCCATACTACACGGACCTCCTCTATCTAACTCCATCCTATATGGACATATATTGAGATATTTTAGTATAACGTAATTATTATAGCACACGCGCAAAAAATTGTCAAACTATTAAAACTCTTGTAATTAACAGTCACTAAGCAGGTAAAATTTTTATTTACCTCTAAATAATGGTTATGCTAAAATATATAGATAGTATCACCTTCTTGTGATAAAATATTAAACGAGGAGTTTTCCTATTCCTGCTACTTATCAAGATAGCAATATATAAATAAAGGTCCTTAACAAGTTTTAATAAAATATTTTATTGTTACTATTAATGAAGAAATTAAGAATCGTCTTCAAAAATTAGAAACACTAATTTCCGATATTAAAATTACCCAAGACAAAGGCTAAAAGAGGTACAATTATGAGCAGAACGATGACTACTGTAGAAGCTATTCAAGAAGCAAGACGCTGTCTGAACTGTGCTCGTCCAACCTGCCGCACAGGTTGTCCTATCGAAAATAACATTCCCGGTTTTATCCGTGCTCTCAGCGAAGGTAATATCGGTATGGCATATGAAATTATTTCTGAACGCAGTAATCTACCCGCAATCTGCGGCAGAGTATGTCCCCATGAACGTCAATGCGAAGCACATTGTGTGCTGACCAAGAAAAAATGCGGCATCGAAATCGGCAGCTTAGAAATGTTTATTGCTGACTTTGCCCACGAAAATGATTTAAAGCCCATCCAACCATCCAGTAAACTACGTGGCAAAGTTGCTGTCATTGGTTCCGGCCCTGCCGGCTTAACTGTTGCAGGTGACTTAGCCAAGATGGACTTTGATGTTACTATTTTTGAAGCCCAAAGTGAACCGGGCGGCGTTCTACTGTTCGGTATTCCCGAATTCCGTTTACAAAAAAACGTTGTCCGCCGTGAAATCTCCGAATTACAGCATATCGGTGTAGAAATTAAAACTAAACAGCTGGCAGGTGTTGATTTTACTGTCGATGACCTTTTTGCTCAAGGCTTTGATGCTATTTTTATGGGCACAGGTACCTTACTGCCACGCACTTTGGATATTCCCGGAAAAGAATTGTCCGATATAGTTACTGCAACTTATTTCCTGCGCATGGTAGTTTTAGCAGATGAAGGTAAGCTGGACGCTAGCGAAACACTGCTACATACAGGAGATAATGTTATCGTTGTCGGTGCAGGTAATGTAGCTATGGATGCCGCACGTACAGCAGTCCGTCGTGGTGCTAAAAACGTTACTATCGTCTACCACAAAACCGAAGCTGAAGTAAGTGCTTTCCCCTCTGAATATCAAGCAGCTGTTGCCGAAGGCGTGCAGTTCAAATTCTTAAAGCAACCAATCGCCTACTTTAACAAAAAACAAATGCGTGCTCTGAAAAATATACGCCGTCAGACCAAAGCATCTGACGAAACAGAATTAGCAGGTCTGCTGCTACAAAATATCCTAAAAACTCCTGAGGACAAATTTGTTGCCGAAGGCGGTCAAGAAGTTATTCCCTGCGATTGCGTAATTCTGGCAGTCGGACAGAAACCAGCTGCACGTATTATCACCAGTACCAAAAGGCATTCAAGTTGATAATCGTGGTTTTGTCATTACCCGTGATCGTCCTTACGGTATGACTACCAGAGCCGGTGTATTTAGCAGCGGTGATGTAGTACACGGTCCAGCAACTGTTGTTCTAGCGATGAAAGAATCTAAAAAGGTAGCTGCCGGTATCGCTCAATATATTGATGCGAAAAAATTGCTGGAAGACTGCAACATGGATTCTACAACCCTATAACTAAATTAACACAATAAAAAACGTAAGCTTAAAAATATGTAGTGACTACATAAAACTAAGCTTACGTTTTTCTTTTACCTAAAATAACTCATAAATTACTCTTCTGCCATGCCTTTGCCAGCTTACAAAAATCCTGCCACTGCTCTGGTAAAGAATGTAAAGCAAAAAGCTGCTTTTTCCTGTTCCCAACGACTTAACAAGGATACTTCACTACGTAAATTAGGAATTTCCGGATGTGCACGCAAAATATTCTTTAAGCGCAATTGATTAATATAATTATCATGTAAACAGCCTAATGTGTCCTGTAAATATTTTAAGCGGCGTAATAAATACGGCGGCGTATTTATTTCAGGCACACTTTGCAAAGCATAGCGAAAACATTTTATTTTAATACGGACCTTATGCATCTGCTCCATATCATGCATATCTTCATAAATAAAATGTAAATTTAACAACTTATTGTTCCAAGAATTAAAGCGTTTCTTGAAAAAAAAGCTAACAGCTTCATATTTTTCTTAAAGCTTAACGGTTTGCTGTAAATCCATAATAAAAACTGTGCTAATTCCAATGTCAGCAGATTTAAGCTTAATCCGGCTACTGCTTTTGCCGCAGCTTTTCACGTAATTGTATAAGCAGTCCGGTCAACTCCGGCAGCAACGGCACCAAGCTTTCCGGTACCTGCTTCGCCGCCAATTTAGCACAGCTCATCAGTAAAACGTCATACTCACGAACCGCTGACAGCAAATTAGTACGATATTTAAAAACCTGCTGCCATTGCAAGCTCTTTTTCTCTAGGCAATAAAGGACGCAACAAAGCAAACAAAGAGCGAAATCGTCTCAGCTTCACTCTAAGCTGACGTAGCAAAGGACGTTCAGCCCCCTGCAATAAAACCTCGCTCCATAATTTGTTAATACCATAAATCTGCCAAGGCAGATGACAATATAAAGCAGCGCGCGAAAAATCACTATTATAAGCGTCTTGTTTTCCAAGCAATAACAGCCTTTGAGCTGTGCTATACGCAACTCATAATCAGGCTCCTCCAAAATAAAATCAAGCTCACTTAATAAAAAGTGCTTAATCACTGTTTGGGTAAATTTTACGGACTGTTTATCATCTGCTTCAAAAGTAACCGTAATATCTGCTACCTGCTGAATACTATCACTAATTATTAAATGACCCCAGGCACAATGCACAACGAAATTATTTAGTTTTCTACAAGTAAAACAAGCCTGTTCCACTTTATATACATCATTATCATCCAGATAATTTTCTTCTATAGCATATGTCACAGAGCTATGAGGCAAAGCAGCATGTACCAATTGCCAAAGCTGCGCTTTCTGCTTCACGTTAATACCGTGCAGACATACCCTTCTCTTCATCTTATCACCTATAAAACTTATTTATTCTTTACCTGAGCAGGTAGCCGTTCCCCCTGCAGACCTGCTAAAATATTATCCACTGTTAATAAAGCCATGGCATCACGAGTTTCTGTTGTTGCACTAGCAATATGCGGAGTTACTGTAATATTATTTAAACTTAATAATTTATGCTCACCAGGTAATGGCTCCGGATCAGTAACATCAACCGCCGCATAAGCTAAGTGTCCCCTCTCCAAAGCATCATATAAAGCCTCCGTATCAACAACAGCACCGCGGCTGATATTAATCAAACGAGCACCAGGCTTCATCGTAGCTAAGGTCTGCGCATTAAAAAGATGTTTCGTAGACGGATTCAATGTTACTGCCAGCATAATAAAATCAGATTGCTGCAGTAACTCTTCCATACTTACATAAACAGCACCTGTTATGGCATCATCATTACGTTGATGACGATTGTGATAAATTACTTGCATTTTACTTACATGAGCACGTCTAGCAATTGCACTACCAATATCACCCATACCAACAATACCTAAGGTTTTATGTGCTAAATCAGTAGTCAAGCCGAAAGGCTTACGTTGTCCCCAAAGTCCCTCTTTAACATGCTTATCTGCCAAAACAATATGACGGGCACTATCTAGCAGTAAAGCATATGCCAAATCAGCCACAGCATCTACTAAAACTCCAGGAGTATGACCTACAGGGATTCCCTTAGCTGTACAAGCAGCAATATCAATATTATCATAGCCTACAGACGCTTGCGCAATTACCTTTAAATGTGGTGCTTTCGCCAACAATTTTTCATCAATGCGCACATTACCTGTAGAATATAAGGCATCTGCCTGTGCTAGCCAGCTATCAAACTGCTCTGCAGGCATACGTCCTCCCTGCTGCCAGCTCAACAGATTAACTGTTTTTGCTAACTTTTCATAAGCACACTGTCTTATTTTACCACTAGCAACTACTGTAAATTGCTTCATATCCATACTAAGTACCTCCTTAGTCATAATCTGATTTTTAATGCTTATTTTAGCACAAAAAGTGCCTATAATCAAGATAAGTGCCACTTCTTCCGAAATGGCACTTGTATAAAAGCGTTATTTATTTTTTTGCATATTTAGGCGGTAAAACTTCCAGCCAGTAATTATCAGGATCATTGATAAAATAAATACCCATTTTCGGATTTTCATAACAGATGCAGCCCATTTCCTTATGCTTAGCATGAGCAGCTTCATAATCATCAGCAATAAACGCTAAATGAAATTCATTTTCACCTAAATTATATGGTTCCTTACGGTCACGCAGCCAAGTCAATTCCAAAAGATGCGGAGTTTTTCCGTCAGTCAGATAAACAAGGATAAAACTACCATCCTCAGCAGCTAAACGTCTTTCTTCTTTTTAAGCCTAACGCTTCTGCATAGAATTTCAGACTTTTTCCTAAATCCAGAACATTAAAATTGTTATGAGCAAAAGTAAATGCCATGATTATTCCTCCACAAAATAATTATATAAACATAACCTGTTTAACTAATAATGCAGCTAAAGCAATACCTGCCGCCATTTTACCGATCAAAGCCAAAAGCGCATTTTGGCTGCCTGCCATGCTAAATGAAAAGCTTTGCTACTGATGCCTGTATGTGCTAATTCATAAATAAATGCAACGACAAAAGCTCCGATCATACCACCGATAATAGATCCGAACACCGGGAATACGGCAGTACCTAAAACAGTACCAACAAAACCTCCTAGGCCGATTAAAAAAACACAGCGGACCAAGAAACCTTTTCCTTTTTTATACCAAAAGCTCTACACAGAACTCCCAGCATTCACCTAAAAGGTAAATTAAAATCATTGCTGACAAAATTTTACCATTAAAAAAAAAGATTTTCATCAAAAAAGCAAAACCCAGACTAGTAAATAAAATCAAGGTATTCCCAGGCATATCAAAAATCGTCAACAACGGACCAAGAATAACAATTAGGACGACGATAACTTTTTCAATAATAATTTCCATAATTATCCTCCTAGGATTATTGAAAATATTATAACACATTCCTCTATATACTGTTGAAATTATCTGTCACAATAATTCAAAAAAATGTAAAATTATTGTCTGTTAATACGGAAAATGATAAAATAAAAAACATAATTCTCTACAATAATAAGGAGGACTTGATGAACGATATATTAACTACTCTCCAACCCTGGTATCCGTCTATCGGTGCCTTTTGTTTCTTTACCTTACTCCGTTATATTTATAAACGCTTTTTATTACGTATGCTTAGGCGTCTTACCAATGTTATTTCCTTAAAAATGGTAATGACTTAATCTCTGCTTTTGAGCATCCTATCAATGTTGTCTTATTTGTCATTGCTATTTATGCGGCTATTAATCTTGCTCCGGTTCCTGCCCTGAATAATTTAGTTGTAGCTGATAAAATTATGCGTAGTATTATCGTAACTAACTTTTTCTGGGGCATGTACAACATCAGTGATGCTACTCATGGCATTATGCTCGATGTATTAGAAAAGGTGGGTATAAAATCAGAGGCTTCTTTATCCAATATCTTTTCTACAGTGCTACGTATGATTATTGTTCTATTATGCTTTGTTACTGTTGCCCGCGAATGGAATTATGATATCAGTGGCTTTATCGCTTCCTTAAGTATAGGCTCCGTCGCTGTTGCTTTTTTTGCTGCTAAAGACGCCTTAGCCAATGTTTTCGGTAGTTTAATCATTATTTTGGATAAGCCGTTTAAAATCGGCGACTGGATTTCCGCCAATGGTATTGAAGGTGTTGTCGAAAGCGTTTCCTTTAGAAGCACCTGTATCCGTACTTTTCCGCAGGAATTGGTTTATATTCCCAACTCTCTGCTGAGCAATACACCTATTACTAATTTTACTTTACGCGAAAAGCGCCGTATTGATTTTACTCTTGGCTTAACCTATAGTACCACCGCCCAGCAAATAGAGGAAACCGTACAAAAATTAAAAGAATATCTTACTACTAACCCATATATTTTTGAAGATGATGTCCGTGTACACTTCATCAATTACAATGCCAGCAGTCTGGATATCCGTGTCACCTGTTATGCACGCACCGGTAATCATCTGGAATACCTAAATATTCTACAGGAAATCAATCTTAAAGCCATGGAGATTATGGAAAGCGTCGGCGTCAGCTGTGCCTTCCCCAGTACCAGTGTGTACTTTGAAAATACCTTACATGCACAACAAGAACAATTACCCTCAGAAAACAAAACTATTCCAGAAGAAAACGTACAAAACAACAATAAATAATTATTATTCACAAATATTTTCCTGTTTTCTACTAGGAAATGCAGTATAATTAAAGTAAGGAGTAAAGGAGGTAGATGCAATGCCTGATTATCAAGCAATAATTATCGGTGGTGGTCCCGCCGGTGTTTCTGCGGCATTATATTTAGCTCGTGCTGCTATTAAAACCTTAATTATCGAAAACGGTCCGGGAGCATTATCCCGTGCACACAAAATAGATAACTATTATGGTGTTGCTGCCAGTGGTAGTGAACTTTATACCAAAGGTTTAGAACAAGCAAAAGCATTAGGCATAACAGTTATCAATGATGAAGTGTTAAATGTTGAATATACTGATAGCTTCACCGTACATTTAAAAAATACAGCCAAAATTCTTACTGCTCCTGTTCTGCTTCTGGCAACCGGTACTAAAAATATTACTCTAAATCTTCCCTGAGCTAGTAGAATTTGAAGGTAAAGGCGTCAGCTATTGTGCAGTCTGTGATGGCTTCTTCTTCCGTAAGAAGCAGGTAGCCGTTTTAGGTAACAGTGCTTATGCTCTACATGAAGCAGAATATCTCAAGCACTTAGCTACATCTGTTACCATTTTAACTAATGGCAAAGATGATAGCTTAGCAGTTGCAGCAGGCTTTACTGTCCGTAAGGAAGTCATTAAAGCCATAGTCGGCGAAAATAAACTGCAAAGCATTCATTTTGCAGAAGGTCCTGCTTTAAATATCGACGGCTTATTTATCGCTATGGGTACTGCTGACAGCACCGATATAGCACGTAAGCTAGGAGCACAGCTTGACGGACGCTTTATTAAAATTGACACCGATTGTGCCACCAATATTCCCGGCTTATTTGCCGCCGGTGATTGCACAGGTGGTTTAATGCAAATAGCCAAAGTCGTACATGAAGGTGCACGTGCCGGTTTAGCAGCTTTAAAATTCATCCGTACCAATAAAATATAAAAAACAACCTTAAAGGAGGATATTAATTATGGCATTAGAAATTACTACTGCAAATTTCAATGAAGAAGTATTACAAGCATCTCAACCTGTTCTGGTTGATTTCTGGGCATCCTGGTGTGGTCCTTGCCGTATGCAAGCCCCTATTCTGGAAACCTTCGCACAGGAACATTCCGAAGTAAAAGTATGCAAAGTCAATGTCGATGAAAATCCTGAATTAGCTGAAAAATATGGTATTATGTCCATTCCCAGCCTACTGGTTTTCAAAAACGGCGAATTAAGCCATACTGCAGTCGGTCTGCATGACAAAGAGCGCTTATCTGAAATCGTTAAATAAGCTAATTATATAGTGAACTTAAAAACAATTCTAGAAAACAAAAATGCATCCGCTTTCGCGGATGCATTTTTTATTTTCTATACTATTTTAGTTTTTCAAATCTGCAAAATTATTCTTTGCCAGCCAATTTTTTATAGCCATCCAAACGATCTTTTGCATCAGCTTCAGTCTTTTCAAACAGTGCTTCAGCAGTATCCGGGAACATTTTTTGCAGAGAGCTGAAACGAACTTCACCCATGAGGAAGTCGCGGAAGTTAGCAGTAGGTTCTTTGGAATCCAGAATAAACGGATTCTTACCTTCAGCCTTTAATTCCGGATTGTAGCGATAAGTTGCCCAATAACCACAATCAACAGCACGTTTTTCTTCTAATTGGCTGCAGCCCATACCAACCTTCAAACCATGGTTAATACAAGGAGCATAAGCAATAATCAAGGAAGGACCATCATAAGCTTCTGCTTCAGCAATAGCCTTCAGAGTTTGGTTTTTATCAGCACCCATAGCAACCTGTGCTACATAAACATAACCATAACTCATAGCCATCATGCCCAAATCTTTTTTCTTGGTCTTTTTGCCGCTGGCAGCAAATTTAGCGATAGCTGCAGTCGGAGTTGATTTAGAGGATTGACCGCCGGTATTGGAATAAACCTCGGTATCGAATACCATAACGTTAACATTTTCGCCGGATGCCAATACATGATCTAAACCACCGTAACCGATATCGTAAGCCCAACCGTCACCACCGAAAATCCAATGGCTACGTTTTACAAAGAATTGTTTTTCAGCATACAAAGCTGCACATTTATCGCAATCAGCTTTATATTTTTCAACAACAGCAGTCAAAGCATCTGCACGTTCACGAGTACCTTCGCTATCATTCATATATTCCAGCCAATCTGCAGCTGCTGCGCAAATCTTCAGGAATTTTGCTTCTAACAGAGCTTTGACCATGTCAGCAACACGTTCACGAGATTGTTTTACGCCTAAGAACATACCTAAGCCATATTCAGCGTTATCTTCAAACAAGGAGTTAGCCCAACTCGGACCATGACCTTTTTCATTTTTAGTATACGGCATGGACGGAGCAGATGCACCCCAGATAGAAGTACAACCGGTAGCATTGGCAATCATCATGCGGTCGCCAACTAATTGAGTTACCAATTTAGCATAAGGAGTTTCGCCACAGCCTGCACAAGCACCGCTGAACTCCAATAACGGTTTTTCAAATTGAATACCCTTCATGGTTTTTTGTTCATCGGATTTGCTTTCGGAGCAACTTCTTTTTGGCTGTATTCCCAAGCTTCAGTTTTATTTAATTGAGATTCTAACGGTTTCATAACTAAAGCCTTACCTTTAGGAGCCGGGCAGACTTGAGCACAGTTACCGCAACCGGTGCAGTCCAAAGGAGAAATAGTAATAGCAAAGTTCAAGCCTTTAGCACCAATAGCAGGTTTGGATTGTAAAGTTTCAGGAGCTTTTGCAGCTTCTTCATCAGTCATCAGTACAGGACGGATAACTGCATGAGGACAAACAAAAAGCACATTGGTTGCATTGAATGCAAGTATCAATTTGCCATTCAGGAACGTCGATAGCAATACCACGTTTTTCATAAGCAGCAGTACCGCTGGGGAAAGTACCATCAGCATAATCTTTAAATGCACTTACAGGCAGTTTATCGCCTTCAAGCGATTCATGGGTACCAATAAGTTATCAATGAAAGCATTGCCAGTTGCAGCTTCGCCTGCGGTATCAGCAGCATTAGCCCAAGCTTCCGGAACATTTACAGCAACGATAGCATTAATACCTTGGTCAATAGCAGCATTGTTCATATCAACAATGTTTTGACCTTTCTTGCCATAGGAATGTTCTACAGCTTCTTTCAGATATTTAACTGCATCTTCCAGAGGAATAATATCAGCCAGTTTGAAGAAAGCAGATTGCATAATCATATTAATACGACCGCCTAAGCCGATGCTTTGAGCAATCTTAACTGCATCAATGATATAGAATTTAATATCGTTGGCAGCAATATAACGTTTCATTTGACTTGGTAACTGTGCTTCCAGTTCTTCTGCATTCCAATTGCAGTTTAAGAGGAAGGTGCCACCTTTTTTCAGGCCTGCAAGAACATCATATTTATTTACATAAGATTGGTTATGTACAGCAACAAAATCAGCAGTATTAATCAGGTACGGAGCCATAATCGGAGTATGACCGAAACGTAAGTGAGAAACAGTTACGCCGCCGGATTTTTACTGTCATAAGAGAAATAGCCTTGTGCATACATATCGGTATAATCACCGATAATTTTAATAGCACTCTTATTAGCACCAACAGTACCATCACTACCTAAGCCCCAGAATTTGCAAGCCTTAGTTCCTTCAGCAGTAACATCAAAACCTTCTACTGTCGGCAGAGAGGTATGGGAAAGATCATCAGTAATAGAAATGGTGAAATTATTTTTAGGTTCAGCTACACTCAGATTATCAAATACAGCTACAATATCGCCAGGCAGTAAATCTTTAGAACCTAAACCGTAACGACCACCGATAATCATCGGGTTGCGATCGCTAGCATAGAATGCTGCACGAACATCTAAGTATAAGGGTTCACCAAAGGCACCAGGCTCTTTAGTACGATCCAGAACTGCAATACGTTTAACACTTGCAGGAATAGCATCCATGAAATGTTTAACGCTGAACGGACGATACAGATGTACGCACAGTACGCCTACTTTTCTACCTTGAGCATTCAAAGCTTCAACGACAGTGCGAACAGTTTCAGTACTAGAGCCCATGGTGATGATAATTTCTTCAGCATCTTCAGCACCATAGTAATTAAACAAATGATAGTTACGACCGGTTAATTCGTTGATTTTACCCATATATTCTTCAACAATTTCCGGCAGTGCTTCATAATAGCTGTTTACTGCTTCACGAGTTTGGAAGTAAATATCCGGGTTTTGTGCAGTACCACGGATTACAGGATTATCAGGATTCAATCCACGTTGACGGAATGCTTCAACAGCATCTTTATCCAATAATTTTGCCAGATCTGCGTAATCTAAAACTTCAATTTTTTGGATTTCGTGAGAAGTACGGAAACCATCAAAGAAGTTTACGAAAGGTACACGACCTTTAATAGCGGACAGATGTGCTACACCTGCTAAATCCATAACTTCTTGTACACTACCTTCAGCCAGCAGAGCAAAACCTGTTTGACGAGTTGCCATAACGTCTTGATGATCACCGAAAATAGACAGAGAACTGGTTGCCAAAGCACGAGCAGATACGTGGAATACAGCAGGCAGTAATTCGCCAGCCATTTTATACATATTAGGAATCATCAGCAATAAGCCTTGAGATGCAGTATAAGTAGTAGTTAATGCACCAGCTTGCAAAGAACCATGCACTGCACCAGAAGCACCTGCTTCAGATTGCATTTCCAAAAGCTTTAGTCTGACCAAAAATATTTTTCTTGCCTTGAGCAGACCATTCATCAACGACCTCTGCCATCGGAGAGGACGGAGTGATAGGGTAAATTGCGGCCACATCAGTAAATGCGTAAGACACATACGCAGCAGCTGTGTTGCCATCCATAGTTTTCATTTTAGCCATTGGATTCCCTTCTTTCGTAAAAAATTTGAACAAATTAATAGCAAATTCATAATGAGAAATCAAATTATCTCATAGAATTAGTATACACTATTCAAGAAAATTTGTAAAACCAAAACATATTAACAATGGAGCTAAAAATAAATTTTTACAGAATTGCCAAAATGGTTTTTCAGACCATAAAACGACCACACAACTGAGATAAAGCCAATTGTGTGGTCGTTACATTTAAAACTTCGTATTTAATTTTATTTTACAATCATTACAGGTACTGCGATTTTTTCTAATACAACTTGACTAACACTGTTACGGAAAATGCTTTCCAAAAATCCTAGGCCACGACTACCGATGACAACCGCATCACATTTTTCATCTTCAACTGTCCGCAAAATACTTTCGGCAACATCACTGCTGTTCTCTAATAGATACATACAATTAATATTTTTACCAAGCATTAAAGCACGGGCAGCATCTAAAACTTCATCGCCTATCTGAGCATATAAGCAATCACCGTCAACTTCTATAACAGGTTGCTTACGCCCTTCTTCGGTAACAGTCATAATAACCAATTCACCGCCGCTTAAAGCTACTAGGCCACAGGCATATTCCAAAGCACGCCAGGAATATTCTGTTCCATCTATCGGTACCAATACACGTTGTAACATTTTATTTTACAATAAGAACCGGTACAGAGGCATATTGAGAAACTTTGGACTTACACTACCAAGGAAGAATTCTGCGATACCGGACAAGCCACGGCTACCGATAACGATTGCATCACAATTGCATTTTTTAGACAAAGCGATGATACGCTCAGACGGATGACCTACCTCCAGGCTAAACTCAGTTTTGCCAGGATAGCTTTCCAATCTTTCTTGAGCCATTTCCAATACTTTATCGCCGATTTTTTCTAATTCATTATTACCTTGGGTTATAGTTGCATGATCAAGAGGTACTGCCAATAAAGCTGCATTGTTATAAGGTTGGATAACATTAACTATCGCTAATTCACTACCAAATCGGGAACCGATTTCTACAGCGGTATTTAAAGCTCTCCAGGATCCTTCACTACCATCAACAGGTACTAAAATCTTTTTAAACATAGATAACACCTCCAAATTATGACCAACACATAAAGTTGATAATATGCAAAACCATTATTCAGTTTCTTATGTAGTATATTCTCTCTCAATATTTATTTTTCCTGCTTAATTATTCGCGGCCACGTTTTTTTCTTGCGGCATGAATACGAGCAGATTTCTTACTAAATTTTTTGGGTTCAGCAGTTAAATTTGCTAATTCAGTAGGAGACTTCTTTTCGTTTTCAAAAACCTCGCCTTTAAAGAAACGGAAATACAAAGCAATACCTGCACAACCTAAGATAGGCAGACCACCTACTAAATAACGATAACCTGCAGAAGAAGCCATGGTAATAAAGTCATACAGAACTATGCAGGCAGGAACAAGAATAATTTGACCAAATTTGGCAAACATACCCTCCTTGCCCATAAAACGTACCACCATGCCATAAGCTAGGAACGCCACAGCAAAAGAAACAAAAGACATAAAGACTAAAAAGGCAAAAAACTCAAAATTCACTTTTAACGAACACCTTCCTGAATAAAATTTTAGCAGTTGACTTATTTAGCACAAGCTCTTTCACCGATTACGCGTGCTGCCCAAACGCCGCTAGCACTTGCTTGGGACAGACCTCTGGTAATACCGGCACCATCACCAACAGCAAACATATTCGGTACTTTAGTTTCTAAATTGCCATCCAGCTCTAAACGTGCACTATAAAATTTTACTTCTACACCATATAAAAGCGTATCAGCATTAGCCATACCCGGTGCAATTTTATCAAGTGCATAAATCATTTCAATAATATCATCTAATTGACGTTTAGGCAATACCAAGCTTAAATCACCAGGAGTTGCAGATAAAGTCGGCTTAGTAAAGCTCTTGAGTAAACGTTTTTCATTTGTTCGACGACCTTTAATCAAATCACCAAAACGTTGTACTAAAACACCGCCGCCAAGCATATTGGAGAAAGACGCAATACGTTTACCATATTGTAAAGGTTCATGAAACGGCTCAGTAAATTTACTGCTTACCAATAAAGCAAAGTTGGTATTTTTGCTGTGTAATTTAGGATCACGGAAACTATGACCGTTAACAGTAATAATACCATCAGTATTTTCGGCTACAACATAACCATAGGGATTCATACAGAAAGTACGAACAATATCATTATACACCTGAGTACGATACAAAATTTTTGCTTCATATACTTCATCAGTAATATGTTTGAAAACATCAGCTGGCACTTCTACACGTACACCGATATCTACCTGATTATTAATGAAACTCAGACCCATATTCTTACATTGTTGGGTATACCATTATGCACCTGCTCTACCAGGAGCGGCAATCAAATACTTACATGCAACGGGCTCTCCTTTTTCCAAAGTCAAAGAAAATGTTCCATCATCAAGATGTTTAATTTCTTCTACCATCACATTGCAACGAATATCAATCTTATCACGCAAAAATTTATAAATATTTTCCATGATAATCAAATTGTTTTCAGTACCTAAATGACGTACTTTAGCATTCAAAAGATGTAAATCATATTTCAAAGCTTGTACACCGATAGTACTGTTTTTAGTGGAAAAATATTCACCAGGAGCACCATGACTGCAATTTAACTCATCAACATAGTCAATCAATTCCATAACTTTAGCATCAGGCAGATAATCATTCAACCAACCACCGAATTCAGTAGTAAAATTATATTTACCATCAGAAAAAGCTCCTGCACCACCAAATCCACGCATAATGCTGCAAGGGTTGCAATTTATACAATGATCTACCTTTTTTGCAGCCAACGGACAATATCTTTTATCAATGGCATTGCCTGATTCTAACATAACCACCTTTAAATCAGGATATTTCATTACAAATTCATAAGCAGCGAAAATTGCTGCAGGACCACCGCCAATAATAGCTACATCAAACATTATTATTTCCTCCTAAATATCATAATTTCTCTTCTCATCGCCTAATGGCTCGTCTTTTTGTGGATTTTTTCGCAATACTTCTAAATTTTTCTTAGCACTCGCTAATGCATCATCATATACAGTCCTAAAAGGACTTAAATCTTGTGGCTTACCTGCCTTAAGCCATTCAGTTACCACACGTCCTAATGCATAAGTAGTACCTACTGCTACAGGAATCTGTAATGGTGCAAATGGTATTAATGTCGTTAAAGTGCTACCAACAAAATATGCACCTAAACTTCCTAATAAACTAACAGCCATTTTTTCACTAAGCTCTTCATCATAAACCTTACCTAATTTCATAATCATATATACTTCATTGGCAATTAGGCTCATCGTCCCTACCAAAGGAGCAACAACAATTACACCGGCACGTGCAGCTGCCCACCGGCACAAAGCTTCTGCTTCATCAGCTCTCACCCTATCATCGATTACAGTGACTTTTTCTGCATTTTTTATTTCTTCAGAAATAATTTTTCCCATCTTCTTTCCATCCTTTATTACGCCACGAAAAACCGCAGTTCACTAGGACTGCGGTTTTCAATCTCCATGTTTATATTATCCAAAACATAACATCTATTTTATTCAGGTAAAGCGTTTTTCTCACGCATATAGTCAGTAACCATGTAGTTACTTTCTTCTACAAGTACCAAAGCATGAGTAGCATTCTTTTCTAAAAACGGTAAAATTTTCTCGATGTTTTCCCTTTTATCCACAATTTCCACAATTACAGGCATATTCGCATTGCCGCTGATAAAGGTACTTACAGCACGACCTACACCTCTTAATTGAGAAGCATAACCTTCTATACCACGAGTAACAGTGCCGCCTGATAATCCCAAATGACGTGCTTCACGTAAAATAGCTTTATAAAGCGGAATATCATTATAAAGCACATCTTCACCGGTATACACCTTAAGAAAAGTTATCTTTTTAAATTCTAAAGACATATGCTTCACCTCCATGAATCTAGGTAAACTATCTATAAACATTATAACACTTTATACTTATCAATGTAAGCATATTATTTTGTTAAATTTTATCAATATAGTTAGGCCGAATGAAAAACATCTTGTCATCCTGCACATAATATTTTATTATATAAGCAATGCAAGCTTTTGCAAACTAAGTGAATAGAAAGAAGGTATTTATATATGTTACAAGAAAATCTTATCGGTACCGCTACCGTAAAAGTTACCGAGGCTAATACTGCTGCAACTATGAAAAGCGGCTCTCTGACTGTTTTTGCAACTCCGGCAATGTGTGCTTTGATGGAAGAGGCTGCTTGTGCCGCTGTTAATACACATCTAGAAGTAGACAGTGGTACTGTCGGCATCAGCCTGAATATTACCCATGATCGTGCTACTGCTTTAAACGACACCGTTACCGCAACTGCTACCTTAACTAAAATTGACGGCCGTAAGCTGACCTTTTTCCGTAGAAGCTAAAGACAGCAAAGGCATTATCGGTAAAGGCACTCATGAACGTTTTATTATAAACAATGAAAAATTCATGTCTAAAGTAAATGCCTAAGCCAAAAATACATTTTACCACATCAATAATTGATGTGGTATTTTTCATTCATGTAACATCAAATTGAAAATTTACCGCAAAAAAAGTTAAGCTACTTATACGTCAGCTTCACTTTAGATTTTTACTACTTATTCAGTAGCTATATATTCTACTATATTAATTAAAACTTTACTGAAATCATTTTCCGGAAGATATAAAATACCTAATAATAACAACGCCACAAAGGCATAAACAAATTCTATTCGTATTTTTTTTTTAATTTCTGCCATGGTTGTCCCTCTAATCTTTTATTTTTTATAGTATACCATGCAAAAATTAATTGCAAATTAACATAATATCAAATAATATACAAAAGCAGCTGCCACCAAGACAGCTGCTTAAATACTCTTGGTGCGAGTGACAGGAATCGAACCTGCATGCCGTAAGGCGCCAGATCCTAAGTCTGGTGCGTCTGCCAGTTCCGCCACACTCGCATACTCAATAAGTATATCACAAAATATACTAAATCGTCTAGAGAAATATTACCACTAAATAGCTTAGCGGCAATAAAATTTATTTGTGTAAAATATCAATCTGAATACCGGAAGCTTGCATCATATCCTCAGCTAATTTATCAGGATAAGGATTAGCATAGACAATACGCTTAATACCTGCATTGATTAAAATCTTAGTGCAAACTACACAGGGCTGATGAGTGCAGTAAATCGTGCCGCCGTTAACAGATACGCCATGATAAGCAGCCTGCACGACAGCATTCTGCTCTGCATGAATACCACGACATAATTCGTGCATTTTACCGGATGGTACCTTAAGCTGTTCGCGCAGACAACCTACCTCCTCACAGTGAGGTAAATCCTTAGGAGTGCCATTATATCCAGTAGCCACGATTTGTCTGTCTTTAACAATAACTGCACCTACACTACGGCGTAAGCAAGTAGAACGCTTACTTACAACCTGAGCAATTTCCATAAAATACTCGTCCCATTCAGGACGTGTGCGATGTTCCATGTTTGCTTACCCTAGAAATTAAACGGTACCAAAAATACGGTCGCCGGCATCACCTAAGCCAGGAACAATATAGCCATGCTCGTTCAGATGATCATCTAAAGCGGCAGTAAAAATAGTTACATCTGGATGAGCTGCATTAAGACGTTCAACGCCTTCCGGAGCTGCAACTAAGCACATGAAGCAAATATTTTTCAGGCCACGTTTTTTTCAATTGATCAATAGCAGTAATAGCAGAACCGCCGGTTGCCAACATCGGGTCAACAACGATAGTATAAGCATCTAAGTCTTTAGGCAACTTGCAGTAGTATTCTACAGGCACCAAAGTTTCTTCATTACGGCTCATACCGATATGACCTACATTAGCTTCAGGAAGCACAGTCAGTACGCCTTCCATGAAGCCTAAGCCTGCACGCAGGATAGGCACAACAGTAACGGTACCACGGATTTTTTTACCGGTAGTTTCGCACAACGGAGTAGTTACCTTACAATCTTCCATAGGAATATTTTTAGCTGCTTCAAAAGTCAGCAGCATAGCAACTTCGCCAATGGTACGACGGAAATCTGCGCTACAAGTATTAGCGTCACGCAGAACGGTCATTTTACTTTGTAAAAGCGGATGATTTACAACATTAATCTGCATAAATTAAATTCCTTTCTTACAATTAATTATTTTATGTTTGTATACATAGGATATTTAGCGCACAGAGCAGCGACACGTTTAGCAGCCTCTGCATGCTTAGCTTCGTCAGTAGGATTATTCAATACCAGAGCCATGATTGCTGCAACCTCGCGGAAGTCTTCTTCTTTAAAGCCACGGGTAGTAGCAGCCGGAGTGCCCAGACGGATACCACTGGTTACAAACGGGCTTGCAGGATCGAAGGGGATGGTGTTTTTATTGCAGGTAATACCTACAGCATCCAGCAGATGTTCTGCTTCTTTACCAGTAAGGTTTTTGTTACGTACATCAACCAGAATCAGATGGTTATCAGTACCACCGGAAACAAGACGGAATCCTTCAGCTACCAGACCTTCAGCAAAAGCATTCGCATTTTTAACGATATTTTCTTGATATTCTTTAAATTCCGGCTTCAAAGCTTCACCGAAAGCAACTGCTTTAGAAGCAATAACGTGCATCAGCGGACCGCCTTGCAAGCCAGGGAAAATAGCCTTATTGATTTTCTTAGCATATTCTTCGTTATTGGTCAAGATAATACCGCCACGAGGACCACGCAAAGTTTTATGAGTAGTAGTTGTAACGATATCAGCATAAGGTACTGGAGATGGATGCAGGCCTGCAGCAACTAAACCGGCAATATGAGCCATATCAACTAATAATAAAGCTCCATTAGCATGTGCAATATCAGCAATGCGTTTGAAATCGATGATACGCGGATAAGCACTAGCACCTGCAACAATCATTTTCGGATGATGTTCTTTAGCTAATTTTTCAATGCCTTCATAATCAATTAATTCAGTTTCCGGATTGACACCGTAATGAACTACATTGTAATAGCTGCCAGAAATATTTACCGGGGATCCATCAGATAAGTGACCGCCTTGGGACAGGTCCATACCCATCATGGTGTCACCTGGTTGCAGGAAAGCAAAGTAAACAGCCATGTTAGTGCTTGCACCACAGTGAGGTTGTACATTAGCAAATTTAGCGCCAAAAAGTTTTTTAGCACGTTCAATAGCTAAGGTTTCTACTTTGTCAACATATTCGCAACCGCCATAATAACGGTGACCAGGATAACCCTCTGCATATTTGTTAGTCAGAATAGTACCCATAGCTTCCATAACAGCCGGGGTAACAAAGTTTTCAGATGCAATTAATTCAATTTTATTGCGTTGACGGTTCAGTTCTTCATGAATAATTCCGTCTAATTCAGGGTCTACCACTGCTAATTTTTCTAAATTCATTCTTTTAGTCCCTCCTAGATATAATAGCTTTGCAGCTTATTTACAAATTCATAATGAATGGGTAAAATGTACCAATTTGCTAGAAAGGGCATTCTTCTTCATTAAACCCTGACAGCTTAAACAACTTCCACCAAAAAGGTAAAAAAGGCCTCTGGCATTTTATAAAAATTTTATAACCTGTCTTCAGGATATTGTGCACGCGGGCCTCCGACTAAAGGCGGACGTGTTCTGGCAGCAGTCAGCACTGCTTCACCAATTTTTTTATACTGCAGACGAACCGGAACGGCTACACGTTTCAAATGCATACCGATTAGTGTCTGACCGATATCCAAGCCTAAATGTGCAGAAACTGCTTCTACAACTACGGAGTTTCGAAATTTTCATATGCCGCAGTTCCCATAGCACCGCCTGCGTGAGGAGCAGGACGGACAGTGACCTCTTCAAGACTATATTTTTCTGCTGCTTCCGCTTCCACTACCAAAGAGCGATTCAAATGCTCACAGCATTGTACAGCAAGATATAGTTGATGCTCATCGCAGACTTTTTTTCAGTGCTTTAAACATTGCTACAGCCATTTCGCTGCTGCCTCCTGTACCGATTTTATTACCTAAAACCTCACTAGTACTACAGCCTAAAACAAAATCTGACCGGCACGTGTTTTCGCTGCAGCAATCAACTCTTCTGCTGCAGCAGTTAATTCCTGCACAATTTTTTCTTTTGTTTCTATAGTCGATTACTTCTTTTCCTAATAAATCTTATAAAAATTTAGATTATTTTTCTAAAGCCATGATTTTATCTACACGACGTTGATGTCTGCCACCTGCAAATTCAGTTTCCAGCCATGCATCAGTAATCATTTCTGCTAAACCTACGCCAGTAGTACGTTCACCCATGCAGAGAACGTTAGCATTGTTATGCTCACGGCTCATTTTTGCAGAAAACACATCGGCGCAAAGCGCAGCTCTGATGCCTTTACATTTGTTAGCTGCAATAGAAATACCAATACCGGTACCACAGATTAAAATACCACGTTCAGCACCGCTTTCACCACTGGTAATATCTTGGCACAATTTTTCTGCAAAATCAGGATAATCTACAGACTCTTCGCTATAGGTACCATGATCTACAACTTCAATACCTTTATCTTGTAAATATTTTTTAATGTGTTCTTTTAAATGGAATCCACCATGATCGCTTGCCATTGCAATTTTCATAATTCTTTGCCTCCCAATATAAACTGATTAATAACACATAGTGTTAATCAATTATTTAACCAATATTATTTTAACATATATTCAGGAACTTGGGGATTGTTTTTTAAATGCAGCTCCCCATTTTCTAAAGTAATAATCTGAAAACCTGCTGCTTTACGCATACGATTCATGATTGCTAAACCAATTCCGTCTTCAGCAACACCTTCAGCAATAATTACATCAGGCTTTGTTCTATCAAAATCACGCAGCAGGCAGAACAAGTCACCTGCTAACTGTTCTAAACTATTGCCCCAGCAGGACAACTGCAAAGCAGAATTCTTCGGCAAACGTTCTGCTGTACTATTACTGCATAACACGCCTACCTTCATTCCATGTGCCAAAATATTTTCCGCAATTTGCGGCAGCTCCCTAGCCGCTTCACCTTCTAATAAATATACTGGTGCCTTCGGTGCATAATGACGATATTTCATACCAGGAGCCTTGGGTTTAAAGTTTTTATCACCATGGAGTGCAGGGTCTATTTCTACTACACCCAAAACATCTACCAACATTTCATAAGTAATTCCACCTGGTCGCAGAATAGTCGGAATCGGTTCAGTAGTATCAACAACAGTTGACTCTAAGCCGATACCGCAATTGCCGCCATCTAAAACAGCAGCTACCTTACCCTGCATATCCTCCATAACATCTTGCGCGTTAGTAGGACTTGGACGACCGCTGATGTTAGCTGACGGAGCCGCAATAGGACAGCCGCAAGCTTTGATAAATTCATGAGCAAAGGTATTGGACGGGCAACGGATAGCTACCGTAGGCAGTCCTGCACTGACAGCGTCGGGGACGATTTCAGATTTATTAACTATTAATGTCAGCGGACCGGGCCAGAAATGCTCTATCAGCTTTTCAGCATTAGCATTTAAACCTGTAGTCAGTTTTAAAGCCCCTGCCTTATCCGCTACATGCAAAATCAACGGATTATCATTAGGACGACCCTTAGCTTTAAAAATTTTCGCTACAGCCTCCGGATTTAATCCGTTAGCACCTAAGCCATAAACTGTTTCTGTCGGAAAAGATACTACTTCTCCTTGCTTAATGAACATAGCGGCTTGATTTAATATTTCTTGATTATCACAATTCTCGCGTAATTTCCAATAAAAGGTCTGCATATCTTTTCTCGTCTTCTTTCTCTACATTTTGTTTTGCTTTAATTGCAAACACCATACGGTCAATACCAGCATAATCTTGACGAACTGCAGTCTTGGCAAAACCTGCAGCAAGGCACATTTCCTGTACAGCCTCTGCTTGATGAATACCTATTTCAAAAGCTAGCAGTCCTTCCTCTGCCAAATGCTCCATAGCCTCAGCTGTAATACGACGGTAAAAATCTAAACCATCTACACCACCATCCAAAGCACCATGAGGTTCCTGCTGCACATCTTTATCTAAAGCTACAATATCAGCTGCAGGAATATACGGTGGATTAGAAACGATAATGTCAAATTTTTTATCAATAGGAATTCTACTAAAAAACATCACTGTGCAAGAAACCGATGCGTTCACTAACGCCGATTTTTTCTGCATTCTCTTTTTGCAACCAATAAAGCATCAGTACTTATATCAGCACCCACACCCTTAGCCTGCGGCAGATAATCCAATAAAGACACCACTATAGCACCACTACCTGTACCTATGTCCAAAATTTTCACATCTCCCTCAGGACGCAGGAAGGGAGCAGCCTTAATCAGGCTTTCTACTAACAGCTCTGTTTCCGGACGCGGTACTAAGGTTGCCTGGGTAACCTTGAAATTATTACGCATAAAAAGCCTTTTCACCTAAAATATAAGCCAATGGTTCAAAATTACCACGGCGTTTAACATATTCATGGAATAAAGCCAGCTCTTCTTCACTTAAAGGACGTTCAAAATCAACATAAAGAGTAATTCTTTCGCACTTTAAGACAGCACAAAGCAGTACTTCAGCGTCAAGGCGTGGAGATTCCACGCCTTTGCTTTCAAAGTACTGCTTCGTCCAATTTAAAATTTTCATAATTGTCCAGACAGTCTTGCCCATTTTATTTCACCTGTCTTAATAGTTCACTTTGTTTTGCAGTAATAAGTGCATCCAGCAGTTCATCCATATCACCATTGACAATGGATTCCAGCTTATGCAGTGTCAGACCGATACGATGATCAGTAACACGCCCCTGAGGATAATTATATGTTCTGATACGTTCGGAGCGATCACCTGTACCTACTTGGCTCTTACGATCCTCAGCAGTAGCCGCACGTTGTTCTTCCTGTGCTCGTTCTAAAATACGTGCACGCAGCACACGTAAACATTTTTCACGATTTTTAAGCTGAGATTTTTCATCTTGACATTGTGCTACGATACCTGTCGGAATATGAGTCATACGTACAGCAGATTCAGTTTTGTTTACATACTGACCACCGGCACCACCTGCACGATAAGTATCAATACGTAAATCTGCAGGATTGATTTCTACATCAACCTCTTCTGCTTCAGGCAATACAGCAACGGTTACAGTAGAGGTGTGTACACGTCCTTGAGATTCAGTTTCGGGCACGCGTTGTACACGATGTACGCCACTTTCAAATTTCATGCGACTATAAACGCTATCACCATTTATTTGAAATACAACTTCTTTAAAGCCGCCTAGTTCAGTCGGACTAGAGTCCATAACCTCCACGCGCCAACCGCGTGTTTCAGCATAACGCATATACATACGGAACAAAACGCCTGCAAATAAAGCAGCTTCATCACCGCCTGCACCGCCGCGAATTTCTACAATAACGTTTTTATCGTCGTTAGGATCAGAAGGCAGTAAAAGAATAGTCAGCTTTTGTTCATATTCTTCTATTTGCGGTTTCAGTTCTTTCAATTCTTCTTTAGCCATTTCCACTAGCTCAGCATCATCACCTGCTTGCAGCAATTCTTCTGCCTCATCACGTGCCTTACACATATCACGGTATTCACGATAAGCAGTAACAATCGGCTCTAGCTTAGCATGAGCCTTAGTTGCCTTCAGCCAGGTAGTTTGATCAGCAATGACCTCAGGGTCGCTGATTTTTGCTTCCAAATCTAAATATCTATCTTCCAGTGCTTGTAATTTATCGAGCATTATAAATTCTTCTCCCCTTGCTAATATTCTAGTTTTAAGGTTTCCTTCTCATAAAAAAAAATCATCAATACTTATTTTTTAACGACAGCAACTTCATCAGGGACAATTTCTTCCGGCGGCAGTACTGCCTTCAAGGAAGCAATTGCAACTTCAATCTGACTGTCATCAGGCTGACGGGTGGTCAGTTTTTGCAATAGTAATCCTGGCATAATGGCAAAATGCACTAATGGATTGTCATCATGATTGCCTGCAAAACGTATAATTTCATAACTTACGCCAGCAATAACCGGCATCAAAACTACTCGAGAAGCAATACGCTCCAAAAGATCCGGCCAACCTAAGAAAGTAAAAATAAACATGCTGATAAGCATAACAATCATTAAAAAGTTAGTACCGCAACGAGGATGCAGAGTACTAAAAGGACGTACATTTTCTACCTTTAAAGGCAGACCTGCTTCAAAAGCATAAATAGTTTTATGTTCGGCACCATGGTATTGGAAAACACGTTGAATATCATTCATCGAAGAAATAGTTGCAATATAAGCTAAGAAAATAACCATACGCAAAACACCCTCTGCCAGATTCAACAGCATAGGATCTGAAGTCAGCTCATGCAGAAAACGCATGGACCATGTAGGGATAACGATAAACAGACCTACTGCCAATAATACGGATGTAGCAATTGTCATTACCATCTCTTTACCTGTCAGCTGCTCATCTTCATCGCCGGACACCTGTGCAGAATACGCCAGTGCCTTCATACCATCATATAAAGATTCAAATAAAGCAATAACGCCGCGTAGCAGCGGTTTTTTCAAAATCGGATATTTATCACGGATGCTGTTTACGGGATTTACATCAACAGTAATCTCACCATTAGGAGTACGTACAGCTACGGCCACCTTATCAGTGCCACGCATCATAACGCCCTCAATAACAGCTTGTCCACCAACTTTAGGTTTATTATTCGCGCTCATAGTAAAATCTCCATTAAGATTATTTACGATTCAATATTTATTCTCTAATTTTGTCAAGAAAATGTCTGTTTTCACATCAGACAAACTTTTTGGATATACAAATACAGCAGAGCTTGTAAGTTGCAAGCTCTGCTGTAAAAATGCAAGATTATTGTTCTTTGTTGTAGCGTTTGTTGAATTTTTCAATACGGCCACGAGCAGCAACGTTACGTTGTTGACCAGTGAAGAATGGATGGCATTTAGAGCAAACATCCACGCGTAATTCTTTTTTAGTGCTGCCAGTTACGAAGCTTGCGCCACATGCACAGGTAGCAGTAACTTCACCGTAGTTCGGATGAATCTTTTCTTTCATTCTTTACACCTCTCTTTACTTGTTATGACATATTGTCGTATCAGTTAGATATTCACACTAGGTAATTGTATCACAGCCACCCTAGTAAAGCAAGCTATTTTTGCAAATTTCATAATAGCTTGCATATGGGTGAAATCTATTATTCACAAAAAGCAAATTTATCAACGTCAAACATTCCCATATCAGTAATACGCAAACGCGGAATAACAGGTAAAGCCATAAAGCTTAAGCTGATAAATGGGTCTACACCTTGTGGTACGCCTTGAGCATGGGCCTTGATTTTTATGTCGTCAAGACTATTAGCAAGCTCTTCTGTTGATAAACTGCTCATTAACCCGCCAATATCTAAGGGTACTGTACCGACTACTTTACCCTCTTTAACCAAGGTATATCCTCCTTGAACACGAATCAGCTCCTGGGTTGCAATAAACATATCAGCAGGACTGCTACCTATAACAATCAGGTTGTGGCTATCATGAGCAACAGTTGTAGCTGCCGCACCATTACGCAATCCATATCCTTGTAATAAACCTAAGCCGATATTGCCTGTGCCATTATGACGTTCAATAACAGCAATCAAATGCACTCTTCCTGCTGCCAATGCTTCAGCGACTCCACTGCCGTGCATCTCTCCGCGTTCAGTAAAATTTCTCCCTCCAGCATTTGAATAACAGGATAAAGCTTATCTGTAGCAAATCTGCTAATGGCAAAAGCATCTTCAGTAAAAGGCGCCGGATGAACACTACCTGCCAAAGCCGCAGGAGCAGGAGTAAAGTTCACAGTCTCTCCTAAAGCAACAGCATCTTCACCCTTATGGAAAACATGCAAAGGCTTTAAACTCTCCAAATTATCGAAAACGACCAAATCTGCCTGCCATCCCGGTGCTACAGCACCAATATTTTTCAAGCCATAAATACGTGCCGCATTAATAGAAGCCATACGCAAAGCACGTACTGGCTCCATGCCTAAAGCAATAGCCATTTGCACGCAATGTCTAATAGTACCTTCTTTCCTTATATCTGCCAAATGCTTATCATCAGTGCAAAAGGCCATATTGCTAATATCAACACCATCCTCGATAACGCCTTGGATAATAGCAGTCAGATTACGTGAAGCAGAGCCCTCACGTACTAAAACAGCCAACCCTGCACGTAGTTTAGCTTTCGCCTCGGACCAAGAAATGCTTTCATGATCCGTATTAATACCGCTGGCAGCATAAGCCTGTAGCTCTTTACCGCCCAACATCGGTGCATGACCGTCAATAACACGTTGCTCATCCAGAAAAAGCTGTAATTTACTTAATACACTAGGATCGTTATTTAAAACACCCGGTACATTCATCATTTCGCCTAAGCCCAAGATTCCGTCCTCATGCATTAAGTCAGCACAGGCATCAGCATCCATTACACAGCCTGCATGTTCAAAAGGAGTTGCAGGAACACAGGACGGCAATTCCACATAATAATTAATAGGCATTTCCTGACCGGAATGCAGCATATAACGAATACCAACAGCACCTGCTACATTAGCAATCTCGTGAGGATCTGTTATTAATGTAGTTACACCCCAGCGTAATTCCTCCAAGCAATATTGCTGCGGTGCAGCCATACTACTTTCCACATGACAATGAGCATTGATAAGTCCGGGAGCCAAATAAGCCCCCTTAATATCCAATACCTTCTTAGCGTCCTTATAAGTTCCATTAGCAGCAACAGCCGCAATATAACCTTCGGCAACAACAACCTCAGCTTCATAAACAGATTCGGTTAAAACATCAACGATTTTAGCATTTTTGATTAATAAATCAGCAGGCTGCTTACCTAAAGCAACCGCACGTAAAAGCTCACGCATATTTTCACACCCTTTAACAAGTAAAATAGCTGATGCCTTATTTTAAGCCACAGGCTCAGCAAAGACATCAGCTATCAAGATACAATGTACTTAATTCATAAGCAGTCCGACACTGCTTATGAATTAAACGTAAATATATTTCAGTACGAATATTACAGCCAGAGCATAAATAATCCAGCTGGTTTTTTTAGTTTTATAAGCACCTGTTACCAGATTGATGATTACATAGGAAATAACACCCATGGAAATACCCTCAGAAATAGAATACATGAAGGGCATTGCAATAGCAGCGATGAAAGCAGGTACAGCTTCAGTGAAATCTTCGAAATCGATACGCAGCAAGCTGCTTACCATCAAGAAGCCTACAACTACTAATGCAGGAGCAGTAGCAAATGCAGGAATAGCCAAGAAGATAGGTGCTAAGAATAAGCTTACTAAGAACAGGAATGCGACAACGATGGATGTCAAACCAGTACGGCCGCCTGCAGCAACACCGGCACTGGATTCAACGAAGGTAGTAACAGTAGAAGTACCCAAAACAGCACCACCGGTAGTAGCGATGGAGTCAGCTAAAAGTGCACCTTCAATTTTCGGCAGCTTGCCATCTTTATCCAACATATCTGCTTTAGAAGCAACACCAATCAAAGTGCCCAAAGTATCGAACAGGTCAACAAACATAAAGCTCAACATAATGGTGATAAAATTAAAGGTAGCAATTGCACTGAAGTCCAAATGCATAAAGGTCGGAGCCAGACTCGGAATGCTGATACCATTGGAGAAGTTAGGCATTACAGAAAAAGCACCCAGCTTCGGATCAGGTACATACAGTCCTGTCAGTTCGCATGCCATGCCCATCACCCAGGTAAACAAGATACCCAGTAAAATACCACCGGGAACTTTTTTAGCCAGCAGAGCAGCTGTAATCAAGATACCGATAATTGCCAATAATGCACCAATACCGGTATGGCAGAAGGAACCATCAGCCAAAGCAGCTTTGAACGGATACAGACCTACCAAGGTCGGACCATCAACAACAATTTTGGAATTTTGCAGACCGATGAAAGCAATGAACAGGCCGATACCACTAGTAACACCGAATTTCAAAGCAGGCGGAATGCAATTAAACAGTGCTTCACGTACCTTAGTCAAAGACAAGATAATGAATAAGATACCTTCTACAAATACTGCAGCCAACGCTACTTTCCAAGAATAGCCCATTTGACCACAAACAGTGTATGCAAAGAAAGCATTTAAACCCATACCCGGTGCCAAAGCAAAGGGATGATTAGACAGTACAGCCATTACTACGCAACCTAAAACCGCACCTAAAGCAGTAGCAGTAAAGACAGCACCTGCATCCATACCGGTAGAACCAAGGATACCCGGGTTAACAGCCAAAATATAAGCCATAGTCATAAAGGTAGTCAAACCAGCAATAATTTCGGTTTTTACTGAAGTTTGATGTTCTTTCAGCTTAAATGTTTTCTCTAAAAATTCAATCATAAATACGCCTCCTAAAAAAAATTATTTTCACTATAAAAGTGATTAGGATATTTTCAGCCGAGTACTACGGCCTAAGACCTTAGTAAGTTAAAATTTCCAGACCATTTTCAGTAATCAGGATGGTATGCTCCCATTGTGCAGATAAGCTTCCATCCTGAGTATAAACAGTCCAATCATTAGCCGCATCAACGAAAACATCACGGCGGCCAATATTAATCATCGGTTCAATGGTAAAAATCATACCCGGTGCTAAAATCATACCGGTTTTTCGTTTACCTACGTGACAAACGAAAGGATCTTCATGGAATTCCACACCACACCATGACCACCGAATTCGGTTACAACGCTGTAACCATGCTTACGAGCCAATTGAGAAACAGCAGCACCGATATCGCCTAATTGTGCCCAAAGGTTGTGCTGCCTCGACAGCTTTAACTAGGCATTGTTTAGCAATAGCAACTAAGTCTGCAGCCGGCTTAGCAACCTTACCGATCATAAACATACGGGAAGCATCAGCATAATAACCTTTATAAATAGTAGACACGTCAACATTGACAATATCACCACTGCGCAGAATATCATCCTTGCTGGGAATACCATGACAAACCTGATCATTTATAGAGGTGCAAACGCTTTTAGGGGAAACCGCAGAAGCCTAAAGGAGCCGGAGTAGCATCATGAGCAATAGTAAACTCATAAACAATGCGGTCAATCTCTTCCGTAGACATCCCTGCTTTAATATGTTTAGCAACCTCGTCTAAGATAGCGGTATTGATTTTGCAGGCTTCACGAATGCCGGCAATCTGTTCCGGAGTTTTAATCATTTCACGTGTAGGAACTTCAAAACCCTGTTTCTGCAAAAAGCTCAGCTTCTTATCATTCATTTCATGACATTCAGAATATGGCTTTTTGACTTCCACACCAACATAATTTCTCTTCCATCATGTTCTCCTATTCTTTAAAATTATTTTGTAAAGTATTAAATAGTTTACATAGCTTCTTATATTTTACCACAATTCTAGCACCTTTTCACGTGCGTATTTTTACTATTTTTGCCGTTTTTCGTTTCAGAGCCTAAACCTTGCGTAATATAATTATGGTTATACAGTTTAAAGTATTATACTAACACGAAGAATATTTCCATGTCCATAGCTAATTAAGAGAAAAATAATCTTCATCTACTAAAATCTTATTACAAAGGTAAGTCTTTTATGATAAAATTACTTTATATTACTTAAACGAGGAGAAATTTCTATGGAACAATATTTACTTTATTTCGTTGACATTATCCTACATTTAGATAAGCATCTGCCGGAAATCATGATGGCTTATGGTCATTTGATTTATGCAATCTTATTTTTAGTAGTTTTCTGCGAAACAGGTTTAGTAGTTACCCCATTTCTGCCCGGTGACTCTCTGCTCTTTGCCTGCGGTGCCTTAGCTGCGACTGCACCGGAAGGTATGGATATCAAAATCATTACTTTGATTTTCCTAGTATCTTCTATTCTCGGCGACGCCTGCAACTATATGATTGGTGAAAAGCTAGGTTTGCACATGATTAATGCCAAACATAGCTTAATAAAAAAAAGAGCATATTGATAAAGCCAGTGCGTTCTATGAAAAGCATGGTCACAAAGCTATTTTCTTAGCCCGCTTCGTGCCCATAGTCCGCACCTTTGCACCATTTGTAGCAGGTATCGGTAAAATGCACTATCTCACCTTTGCACACTACAATGTTATCGGTGCTGTAGTCTGGGTATTCTTATTTGTCGGTGGCGGTTACTTCTTTGGTAACATCCCTGTTGTTAAACATAACTTTACCCTTGTTACTTTAGGTATCGTTATTTTCTCTTTGTTACCTATGATTTATGAATTGTTTATCAAAAAGCTCTTAGGCAAAGCATAATAATTTCTCTTGAGGAGGTAAATAATGTATAGATTTAATTCCGATTATACCGAAGGCTGTCATCCTAATATTTTAAAAGCCTTGCTTGAAACCAACATGGAGCAAACTGACGGTTATGGCTTAGACCCATTCTGTGATACAGCACGCACTAAAATCAAAGAAACATTTTCCTGCCCTGATGCTGATGTGCATTTTCTCATCGGCGGAGCTCAAACTAACTTAACAGTTATCTGTGCTGCTTTACGTCCGCATCAAGCTGTTTTCGGTACTACCATCAGCCATATTAATACTCATGAAGCCGGTGCTATCGAACACGTCTGTCACCGCGTCTTACCTTTACCACATAAAGATGGTAAGCTGACTGCCGAACAAATCAGAGCAGAATGGCATAAATACGCTACAGATCCCAGCCGTGAACATTGGGCTCAACCGAAAATGGTTTACATCTCCCAACCTACTGAAATAGGCAGTATGTATCCTAAAAAAGAGTTGCAGGATTTATAAGCTGCCTGCCAAGAATCCGGCTTATATCTCTTTATCGATGGTGCCCGCTTAGGCTATGCTCTCGGTGCTCCCGATAACGATATTACTCCTGCTGAATTAGCCGCTAACTGCGATGTATTCTATATTGGCGGCACTAAATGCGGTTTATTATTCGGCGAAGCTGTTGTTATCAACAACCCTGCCTTAAAACCAGATTTCCGTACTATTGCTAAACAATGCGGTGCTATTTTAGCTAAAGGACGCCTTTTAGGTGTTCAATTCGCCACCGTCTTCACCGACAACCTGTATTTTGAAATCTGTGGCAAAGCAACCCGCCAAGCACTTTTAATTCGCGATGCTTTAAGAGCCCAAGGATTCAAATTCGTCACCGACTCTCCCACTAACCAACAATTCGTTATTTTAACTCCTGCACAATACGACCTTTTAAGCCAAGACTTTGCACTAAGCTTAAATGAATATCTTCCGACGGTAATTACAGCGTCCGTATCTGTACTAGCTGGGCTACTAAAGAGGAAGAAATGAATAAATTAATCGACTTAATTAAAACCTTATAATATTTCAAAATCATAAAAGCTCTGTTTTCGTCAAACTGCGAAAGCAGAGCTTCTTTTTATCCCAACTCAGATGATTTGTGTTAACTTAAATTTTTGCGTATCACAAGATACTAATTTATAGTTTACGCCCTGTCGTTCTCCTTCAAAGGTCAGAACATGATTTTCACCACCATGAATATGACCGTACACACAATAATTTACGGCGTATGCTTCTAGCAAATCAGTAAATGCCGTCTGCTCATCAGCAGCAAACAATGGAGGATAGTGTAAAGCAACCACAATGCTTGCAGCCTGCTGTTTCTTAGCAGCATCTAAAGACATCTGCAAACGAATCGCTTCCCGCTTATAAATTTTTTCATCTTCAGGCGTAAAATTTTCTGCTGACGGCAGTACCCAACCTCTAGTACCACAAACAGCAACATCACCTACCATAATGCAATCATTTTGAATGAAGTCAAAATCAGCACCATACATTTGCTGCATTTTATTCAAGCTAGACCACCAATAATCATGATTGCCACGCAATAACAGCTTACGTCCAGGAAGAGCGGCAATCCAAGCTAAATCCTCTGCTGCTTCCTTCAGTCCCATTGCCCAGGAAATATCACCACAAATAATTACAGTGTCCTCGGCAGTTACCTGTTCCAACCAATTATCTTTTATCTGCTTCTTATGCTGCAGCCAATGCTCGCCAAAAATTTCCATAGGCTTCTTTGGCGGTTCACCAGATAAATGCAAATCACCAATTGCGTAAATATGCATACCTACCTCACATATTATTTAACAAAATGCTTTAACTCAGCAACGGTTTCTACATAATGCTCTACACCGACTTCCTGTAATTCGGCTAAGCTACCAAAGCCAAAACCGACACCAATGCAGGCAATACCGTTCGCATGAGCTGAAATGACATCCTCACGTCTATCACCGATTAAAACAGTAACTGCTTTTTCTTCGTCAGCAATAATATTCCATTTTTTAGAGCATTAGCTACTACAATTTCTTTTTTTATCCATTTTGCCGTCTAAAGTACAGCCACTGATATCCTCAAGATATTTTCTGAAATCAAAATGTTCGGCAATACGTTCAGCAAACACCTCAGGCTTACCTGTTGCCATACCTAAACGGAAGTTACGTTGCTGTAATTCCGCTAACAGCTCCGGCATTCCCGGATAAACCTTATTTTCCCAAATACCAATATCAGTATAACGTTCACGATAAAAAGCCACTGCTTTTTCTGCTTCTGCATCAGTCATTTGAAAATATTTTTTATAGCTGGCGCGCAACGGAGGTCCGATAAAAACCTGTAATTTTTTTAAATCAGGCTCGTCAATACCCATATTATGCAACCCATATTGTACGCATTTAGTAATACCTTCAGCAGAATTAGTTAAAGTTCCATCTAAATCAAAAAGCAAATTTTTATACATTATGCCAAGCTCCTAAATTCATATAATCGTATTATTACTATTATAACATAAAATAAAACGGATGCCTAAGCTATCTTGCCTACGCATCCGTTTCAGGTTATGTAAAGACTTTTGACGAAAACGGCGCTACAACGTTCTCATCAGGAATTAACTCGGCATTGCCCTTGAGTGTTATGTTTTTAGCAATAACTAACCCCTTGATTTTGCATCCAGGATGGATGACCACTTCACCATAAGCAATGATTAAAGCATTATCCAAACATACATTATCATGAATCCTAATATTACCACCGGAGCTAATCAAAACAATCCTATCTGGAAATTCGCTATTGCTCTCCAGGTCAATAGATCCTGTATTACTAAATAAAGTTGAACCCTTAATTAAGCTGTTGCAAGGAAATTGTATTCCTATTTTTTTACAATAATAAAACTGGCTTGATAAACCATTCTTTTTTTATATCCACGCCATCTATACTTGTAATAGATTTATCACGCAAAAAATCTACTTGTGGAGGCTTCACTTCTTCTAATGATTGTGCTTGCATATATATTGAAGCGTCCTCTGGTAAATATTCTGCACCGGTTATTTTATTTGCAAATAAAACGCAATTCCCTGCTACTTGCTTTTGCCTAGGATCAACAGTATAAGTAACTTGTGTTCTACTATGAATAGTATCCGGCTGATCCGAAGAAATCGTTGAAACAGAAAACTATTAAATCGATTATCTTTACTATATTTACTTTCACCGATAACTTTTACTTCACTATTACCGGGTTGCAACCGACCTGTGAACCAAAGATATTCACCCTCCGGCCAACTATACTTTGACTGTTGACGAAACATAGAGCTACATAGAAGCCGCAGCTGATAATTATGAATAAAAAACTGCTGTTTTTCTGCTCCTCTAAGCAGCTAAAAGCTGCTATCTGTGCTAATACTACTAAAATAAAACAAATCATCAGCAAGGGATAGCTGATACTACCGCGAGCTTTATTCATATCTGCATTGTACTGCATTATTACAGTAGATTAAGCCACAAAAATCTTTCCTGCGCTGTCCGTTTTTAAAGTAAACTGCACAAAATTTTTTTCCTTCGGAATGCTGACTTTCCAATGAACAAGGGTATTTTTCTCTAAAAAAGTGGATTAACACCGCTACTATAAGCATTAATAGTCTTCTTATACAAACCGTCGTTGTTGCGATAAAGCTCTATCTGCTTATTGCCATAGATGGTTTGATACTTAATAATACCATTTGCATTAATAATTACCTTATGACTGTTTAAGCCAAGCTCCTTTTCTAAATGACTAAGCATATATCTACCAGCATCCTGTAATTCTATTCCTTGTTTCTGATATTGCCAGTAATACATGAAGCGGGAACTTGCCGTACTGCAAATGACACTTAACAATGCAAGTATACAGAAAGCAAAAACCACATCTAAAAGTACGAAGCCTGCTCTACTTTTCCTGGACCTGCAGTAAATTACATTGGAATTCCCCATCAGTTACTTGCACCTCCACTAATTTCAGACCATTGCTATCAATAAAACGTCTACTTATTTTATAGCGATTACTCATATCAGCGACTTCTATACCTGCCAAATTTTTGCTCAGCAAGCTGTAACGTCTCTGTTAATTTTCCGGAAACCTCTAAAATACGTAACGCTTTAATAAACACAACCGCAGAGGAAACCAGTAGAGTTATGCATAATGAAAAAATTAATAATTCCTGTAAGCAGATAAAGCCATTATTTTGTTTCATTAATGCTAATCCTTCCTGTAACCGGCTGGACATTCAGATAACAAGCATATCCCGGTAGTTTTCTATGGCATAATACATACGCTCCTGTTTTTGTAGGGGTACCATTAGGATAATATGTCAGAGCATAAATATCTTCCGAAAAATAAACATCACCACAGCCAAAATTTTTAAACCTTACCACACGTTTTACTTCTTCATTAAACTGATAGCCATTATAAATCCAATAAGCACTACGATTGCCATCGGAAGTAGCCAAATCCCATACCTTTTGCGATCCTTTAAATAAGGCTCGCTCCTGTATTTCACGCAAATCAGCTGCCAAAATATGAGCCACTAAACGTACTTGGTTTTTATAACAGTATTCCTGCCACTTGTTAGCCTGAATAAATAATGTTCCTACAGCAAACAGAAAAATTGCCACAGCAGCTAAGATTTCTACGAGAATATACCCTTGCTGCTTACGGTTTGATGCTATTGCTTCCCGGAGAGGTGATTTCCATGCCCTTAGCATTTTTACCACTCAACTTATAGGTTGCACCTGCGACATCAGGATTATAGGTCATTTCTTCGCCTGTAGCATCCTTAAATTCCAGTTTGCCACCAAGATAATTACTATCTAATTCGGTTAGTGCAGTAGGCACTTTACCAGTATCAAGTCGATACATCTGAATAGCTTGGTCTACAGCAGTCAAATCATTACTCAGCTTCGCATTTTTTACCTTGTCATTAGCACCTGAGAGTGAAGGCATCAGCATAGTTGCCATAATACCAATTAAAGCCGCAGCAGCTACAACTTCAATTAAGGTAAAGCCTTTTTGTCCACGTAAATTCATATCCATCCTCCTAACTGTATTCCGGCATTGCGGAAAGCATTTCAAACAGCGGCCCTAAAACTACACAAACGACAGCCGCAATGACCACTGCCGCCACTAATAACAGCAGAGGTGCAAGAAACTCCTTAATTCGTTCCAGATTTTCCCGTAAATCTTCTTCACCTATACGTGCAGCTTCTTTTAGCATTTGTGGTAAATAACCGGAAACAGCACCTATACAAAGTAAATCTAAGGTTAATGGGGAAAAAACTCCTTTTACAGCACCAGCAGCGTCACTGATATCTATGCCACGCTTCAATCTACTATTAAGTAATAAAAGCTGCTGCTTATAAGTGCTGCTTTCTACCGTACCAATAATAATGGTCACTGCTTTTGTAATACTCATACCGCTTTCTAAAAGCAGCGCCAAAAGCTTACAAAAGTTAACTTCCTGCAGGATGTGATAAAAATTTTTCTGCCTAAACTATTCCGCAGATATATTCTGCCATATTTTCCTAAGGCATACAGCAACAACAAGATGATTACTGCTAATAAAGCAAATAAAGGCCAATAAGATAGCAGTATTTCCTGAAGCTCTAATAATAAGGCCAGCAGTCCTTGAGGCTTTATACCCATGGAAATATAAGTCGAGCCTAAAACAGGTAAAATGTATAGCAGAAAAATTAACATTACACAAACAGAACAAAATAAAAGAAAGCATGGATATAACAATGCTTTAATTATAAAATTACGCATCTGTTCCTTATCTGTATAATAATCAGCCAACTGCTCAAAAATAAAAACTAATTCGCCACTCGCCTCACCAGCTGCCGTCAAACTTATCGCTAAAGGTGAGAAAAATGCTTTTTCCCCTGCATAGCTGCCGTCAAACTACTACCGGAATATAAATGTGCCTGCAATCTATGACAAAGCAAAGCCATTTTCCCGTCAACACGCTGCTGTAAAAGCTCTAAGCCACGTAGTAAAGAAATACCACTACGCAAAATAATAGCTAACTGCCTGAAAAACATGATTCGCTGTCGATTAGAATAGCCTGTTCTCAGAATTTTTTATCGCCTCCTTATGCACTAGCTTAATCCGTAAAATGTTTTTCTCACATAAAATTTTTGCCACATGTGTGAATTTATTGTGAACTTAAGCGATTTTAAGCAAAAAGAAAAATACTGCTCAAAACTACGCTAAACATAGCTCTGAACAGTATTCCAGACATTAAGTAAATTGTTGGAACCTCACGAAAAAAGTAATATAGTCAATTCATGAAGTCAATTTTAGGCAGTAATTTCTTATTCCTTGCCGTGGCGGATGTAGGCAATCAGGCTTGTTGTAATCCAAATAGCACCTACAACAAAGAATAAAGTCTTCAAAGGGAAATAAGTAGCAATTAAACCACCCAACAAAGGTCCTACCATCGCACCAAATTGTTGGGCAGAAAACATATAGCCAAAAACACGTCCGCGTTGATTACTTTCAGTATTATTAGCTAAAATCGCACTCAAGGAAGGCTGTATTCCGGCGCAGCATAAACCATAAATAAAGTTCGTCACACAGAACCAGGTTAAATCATCTGGCAAAGCTACGATAAAATCAAGAATGCCACCGAGTAAAAGCAGATAAAATAAAACTAAGATAGAAGCCATGACTTTGACCAAAACGACCCCATACTGGTGCAGTAATCGCACCGGCAATACCGACTAAGCTGAAAACAAATCCTGCTAAAAGACAATATTTCCTTCTCCATGACTTAAATCACTGACATATAAACTAAGAATCGGCTGAATCATTAAAATCAGCATATTGCCTAAGCCAACATATACTAAAATCTCGCGGATAATAGGACGTTTCAATAAATGTACCTGAGGTACTTCTTTTTTTTCTTTTACAGGAGCTTTAGGTGGTTCAGGAATATAGAAATAGAAAATCAAGGTAATCAATAATAACAGTGTACCAGCTACAAAGAAGGAGGAACGCATACCAAATACAGTAGCTAAAGTACCACCTAATAAAGGACCGATAACGCAACCACAAGTTAAACCTGATTGTAGAAAGCCTAAGGATACACCTAATTTTTCCGGCGGAACAAAACTAGTTGCAATAGCCAGGCAAACGCTCCATAAGCCTGCAGCAAAACCCTGCAGCACACGTACGCCAAACATCTCCTCCGGTGTAGTAACGATACCGCCTAAATAATAAGAGACAGCCAAGCCGAAGCTGGCACGAATAGCCATCATCTTTTTGCCATGCGTATCAGCCATTTTACCCCAAAGAGGTGCTAAAATGCCACCTAATAAAAAAGTGACAGAAAAAATTGCACCATTCCATAATTTCACATCAGCTAAACTAACTCCCAACTCATTAATCAAATACATTGGCAGAAATGGTATGAGCATCGTATATCCAGCCGACATCAAAGTAACATTGGCCGTTAAAATCGCCAAGATAATTTTCCAGTTTTTCATTATAAGCCCCTCAGCAGCTAAAATAAAAAAAGACCTTGCCGGATAAACAAAACCGGAAGTCTTTTACTTCGTTTTCATGTATGATAGATTATTATAAACTATATTAAGTAGTTTTTCAATGCTTATTAATCAAATACAAGTAAAATAACCTATGCTTACTCTGAAACATAGGTCATTTACTTTTTTTGGAGGAGAATATACGCCCAGCTGTCAAGTGTACCGAGCAGTATAAGGTAAAAGCGGACAGCTAATCTGTAGTAGTTATGTGTCAAGGAATTCAATACTGCAAAATCAGAAAGGAATAAATGGTACTTTTGATTAGCCTTGTCTAACTTTAAACTTATTATAACATAGATTATTTCAGTTAGCAATAGCTAATTTGTTTTTTGTGTGAAAAGATTATAAAAAGCTCCCGCCTAGCTATTGAGATCATTAACTAGGCGAGAGCTTTTGCTTTTGCTTTATTTTTTCTTCTACTTCAGTCGCAATAGTTTCTACCGCATCAGCCTGTGCAGCTTCTTCTGCATGTAACAATTTCATAAATTGCTCACCGGTAATAGTTTCTTTTTCTAAAAGATATTGTGCTAACACATCCAGCTTAGCACGGTTCTCTGTCAAAATACGTCTAGCTTCACAATGAGCTTCTTTAATAATCTTCAAAACCTTTTCATCAATCTTGCCTGCAGTATCCTGACTACATACCAAAGAAGAATCACCACCTAAGTATTGATTATTGACAATCTCTGTTGCCATCATGTCAAATTCTTCAGTCATACCTAAACGTGTTACCATACTGCGGGCAATCTTAGTAGCCTGTTCAATATCGTTCGCGGCACCGCTGGTAATGCTGCCAAAAACGATTTCCTCAGCACTGCGACCACCAGTAATAGTAACGATTTTGTTGAACAACTCTTCTTTTTTCATCAAAACAGTATCGTTATCATTAATCTGCATCGTATAGCCTAAAGCACCGTTTGTTCGCGGAATAATAGTAATCTTATGTACAGGAGCACTGTTCTTTTGCATCGCAGCTACAAGAGCATGACCAATTTCATGGTAAGCAATAACCTTTTTCTCAGCAGGAGAAATAACAGCTCCCTTGCGTTGGTATCCGGCAATAACTGTTTCAATAGATTCTTCCAAATCTGCTTGTTCTACAGTAGTACGTTGCATTTTTACTGCACGCAAAGCACCTTCGTTGATAATATTAGCAAGCTCTGCACCGCTAGCACCAGCAGTAGCACGAGCCAAAGCTAAATAATCAATATCATCAGCCATTTTTACATCTTTGGCATGAACCTTCAAAATAGCTTCACGGCCATGTAAATCAGGTAATTCTACAGGCACGCGTCTATCAAAACGACCTGGACGTAACAAAGCCTTGTCCAAAGATTCAGGACGGTTAGTAGCTGCTAAAATAACTACACCTTTGCTACCATCAAAACCATCCATCTCACTTAAAAGCTGATTTAATGTTTGCTCACGTTCATCATTACCGCCAAATTGACCACTGTCACGGCGTTTACCAATAGCATCAATCTCATCGATGAAAATGATGCAGGGAGCCTTTTCCTGAGCTTGCTTAAACAAATCGCGGACACGAGCAGCACCCATACCTACAAACATTTCTACAAACTCACTACCACTGATAGAGAAAAACGGTACCTTCGCTTCACCAGCAATCGCTTTGGCTAACAAGGTTTTACCTGTACCCGGAGGACCTACTAGCAGTGCACCCTTAGGCATATTAGCACCAATGGCTTTATATTTATCAGGATTATGCAGAAAATCAACCAATTCCATTAAAGCTTCCTTCGCTTCATCCTGACCAGCCACATCGGCAAAGCTTTTACCCGTCTGGGCCTCTACATAAATTTTGGCATTACTTTTTGCCAAATGTCATAGCATTGCCGCCCATCTTTTTACCCATAAAGTACCAGAACAACTGACCCAAACCAAAAAACAACAGAATAGGCAAAATCCAGTTAGTAAAGAATTTCATGAGCGGGTTAGGCTCCTTCGGTACAACCTGAGAAAACTCTACCTTGCTTTTCATTAAGCGTTCAACAAGCTGCGGATCTTCAATTCGACCTGTAACGTAAATTTCCTTATTGGCATCATCCTTGCAGATACCTGCAATACGTTTATCAGTAATCTCAACCTTAGCTAATTTGCCGTCATCAACCATTTGTAGAAAAGACCCATAAGAAATATCTTTAACCTTTGGTTGAAAAAATGTAGGCATAATTACGGTATTAATCAATAAGATTATTAAAAGCATCAATACATAATAATACGTTAATGGTTTCTTTTTTATTATCATTTGGATTCATCAATCACTTTCCCTTTCTCTTAGATATATATTTATTGTACTCTCCAACATCTAAATAAACAAATGAAATAATTGAAAACTAAAAACACTGTACAAAGCAATATTAGTATCATTATGCACAATCTTTTCTATTTCAGAAGAATACTTGTATACATAAAGCTAACATATTGCAAAAGCCTAGTACTTTTATATAAAATTATGCTGTAATGATAAAGGAGGATATACTATGCCAAAAATCAATACAGTTTTAGTCGCAAACCGCGGCGAAATCGCTATTCGTGTTTTCCGTGCCTGCAATGAATTGGGCATTCGTACCGTTGCTATATATTCTAAAGAAGATACACTTTCCCTGCATCGTAACAAAGCAGACGAAGCTTATTTAGTTGGTGAAGGTAAAAATCCTACTGACGCTTATTTAGATATCGAAAGTATTATGCAAATCGCTCGCGAACATGACGTTGATGCTATTCATCCAGGTTATGGTTTTCTGTCCGAAAACAGTAACTTAGCACGTCGCTGTGCAGAAGAAGGTTTGATTTTCATCGGACCTAAATTAGAACATCTAATTATGTTCGGCGATAAAATCAACGCTCGTGAACAAGCAAAACTAGCTGGTATCCCCATGATTCCCGGTAGCAATGGAACTGTAGAAAGTTTACAAGAAGTCGTAGATTTTGGTGAAAAATATGGCTATCAATTATTATCAAAGCTGTTAACGGCGGTGGCGGACGCGGTATGCGTGTCGTAAATAATGCCGATGAAGTAGCTACAGCTTATGCCATGGCTAAAAGCGAAGCAAAAAAGCCTTTGGTAGTGATGCCATATATATTGAAAAATATTTACAAAATCCTAAGCATATTGAAGTACAGATTATCGGTGATGAATACGGTAATCTGATGCACTTGTTTGAACGTGATTGCTCCGTACAACGCCGTCATCAAAAACTAGTAGAAATTGCTCCTGCTTTTTCTCTTCCCATCGAGCAAAGACAGGATATTTGCGATGCAGCTGTTAAACTGATGAAAAATGTAAGTTACGTTAGTGCTGGTACTGTAGAGTTTTTAGCTACTCCTGACGGTAAATTTTACTTCATCGAAGTAAATCCCCGTATTCAGGTAGAGCATACCGTTACAGAAGAAATCACTGGTGTCGATATTGTCCAAACACAAATCAAAATTGCTGAAGGCTATTCTCTACATAGTAAAGAAATTGCTTTACCTGAGCAAAAAGATTTAAAAACTATAGGTCATGCTATCCAATGCCGTATTACAACAGAGGATCCTAGCAACAACTTTATGCCCGATACAGGTAAATTGATTACCTATCGTAGCGGTGGTGGTTTCGGCATCCGTTTAGACGGTGGTAATGCCTTCACAGGTTCTGTTATTACCCCTTATTACGATTCTCTGCTTGTTAAAGCTACTACCTGGGGATTAACCCACGAAATAGCCATCACGAAAATGCTCCGTTGCTTAAAAGAATTCCGTATTCGCGGTGTTAAAACCAATATTCAATTCTTAGAAAACGTATTACAGAATAAACATTTTGTACAAGGCGATTATTCTACTAATTTTGTTGATACTACTCCGGAATTATTCGTTTTCCCGAAAACTCTTGACCGTGGTACTAGACTATTAAATTATATCGCCGATATTACTGTTAATGGTTATTCCAATGTAGGCGTACAACCTAAGCCTACATTTTCTCCGTTAAATATGCCTAAGCATTATAATGGTATTTTAGCTTTAGGTGCTAAACATATTCTTGATACTCAAGGCGTAGACGGCTTAAATGATTGGATTCTGGCTCAGCAGGAGGTACTTGTTACTGATACTACCTTCCGTGATGCTCACCAATCTTTATTTGCTACCCGTCTGCGTACAGCTGATATGCTGCGTGTAATGCGCGACACTGCCGGTAAACTGCCAGGCCTGTTCTCCTTTGAATGCTGGGGCGGTGCAACCTTCGATGTTGCTTACCGTTTCTTAGACGAAAGCCCCTGGCAACGCTTGCACAACTTTTCCGTGAAGCAGCACCAAATATATTTTCCAAATGCTGTTACGTGGTGTATTCCCAACGCTGCCTCGGCTATACCAGTTATCCTGATAAGCTGTAGTTAAGGAGTTTATCCGTTTAGCTGCTAAAAATGGAAATATTGATGTATTCCGTATCTTCGATAGCCTCAACGGTTTGGACAATGAATGCGGCAATCTTTCTATACTTATGCCCGTGCCATTGATGCCGGTGTTGATATCGTCGATACCGCTATGCGCTCCATGAGCTGTGGCACTAGCCAACCTTCTACTAGCAGTCTTTATTACGCATTAAGTGGTCATCCCCGTCAACCGCGTCTGGATGTAGACTCCTTGAACGAATTATCCCGCTATTGGGAAACTGTATGTCCTTATTATAAAGCAGCTGACAGAACCGAAAACTTCCCTAATCCAGAAGTTTATGTTCACGAAATGCCGGGCGGCCAATATACCAATTTAAAACAACAAGCTCAAGCATTAGGTTTAATCGAACGTTGGGAAGAAATTAAAAATATGTATCATCGCGTTTCAATGATGTTTGGTGATTTAATCAAGGTTACGCCTTCTTCTAAAATCGTCGGCGATATGGCTCTCTTTATGGTACAAAATGATTTGACTGAAGAAGATGTTTATGCAAAAGGCGAAGTTTTAGACTTCCCTGCATCTGTAGTTGAATTTTTCGAAGGCCGTATCGGTATGCCTTACCAAGGCTTCCCTGAAAAACTGCAAAAAATCGTACTCAAAGGACGTAAGCCGATTACTGTACGCCCAGGTGCAGCATTAGAACCTGTTGATTTTGAAGGCGTACGTGCTAAGTTGCAAGCTATCGGTGCACCTACTAGTGACGAAGCTGTAAGCTCCTACTGCTTATACCCTAAAGTATTTACCGATTGGGTAAAACGTTACAACCAATTCGGCGATGTCTCCGTGTTAGATACTCCGACATTCTTCTTCGGTATGACTCCCGGCGAAGAAATCAAGGTTGAGATTGAGCAGGGTAAAATTCTCGTCATCAAGCTTATTCATATTTCCGAAGCTAATGCAGCAGGCATCCGCACTGTATCTTTCGAATTTAACGGATTGCCACGTGAACTGGAAATCAAGGACCGCAATGCTAAAACTACTGCGGTTGCTCGTAAAAAAGCTGATCGTGCTAACGCTGGCGAAATCGGTGCTTCCCTCTCCGGTGCAGTTGTTAAAGTACTAGTTGAAAAAGGTCAGGCGGTAACCAAAGGTACACCCTTGATTATTACCGAAGCCATGAAAATGGAAACTACGCTTTCCGCACCTATTGAGGGTATCATTAGTGCTATCCATGTAAATCCTGGTGAACGTGTAGAAAGCGGTGATTGTCTTTTAGAAATTACTGCACAAATGAAATAACCCTATAATGAAAAATAGCAGTCTGCAAAACGCAGGCTGCTATTTTTCGTTATTTTTTCTTTTAAGTCAGTAATATTTTGGAATCATCATCTTTATCGGTTGTTTCGTGCTGAGTTTGCACAACACATATTTTCATTGCTCTCACAAAATCCCCTAAAGAGCAAACACTTAAAGGCATATTCATATCATCATCTTTATGTTCCTTAATTCCGTAAACTAATTCATCCAAACTACATTCTAAAACATGAGCTATCTTGCAGGCCATGCTCAAGCTAATGCCGGTATTGCCGTTTTCGATATTGCTCATGTGTGTTTGAGAAACATCAATTTTATTGGCTAATTGTGTTTGAGAAATCCCAACTTTTTTGCGCAATAGTTTAATGTTGTTCCCCAAGCTGTGTAAATCTAACTCTCCAAAACTCACTTTCCATCACGTCCTTCATTTAATCCATCTGTTAGTACTACTTTTTTGTTTTCGTTCAATAGATTTTAAAGAAACTTCATAGATGTTCAGCAAATTTCTATCAGTACCTACATTTTGCATTTGCATGTTACTTCCTAGATCCAAGCAAATATTATTCTCCTGATCATAAATGTACTGACGTGCAATAGCATAGCTAGCACCATGATTATCAAAAACGTATAAGGTCAGCATCCCAACTGCCTTTTCTAAGCCTTCACTTTGACGTATATCAGCCAAAAATTTTTGATCGGTATAGCGTTCTTCTACTGAAGTTATCAAAAAGAACTCATTATTTTTCCGAACAGTCTGTATATTGTCGAGATTGATGTACAATGAACCAACTTCAGTCCGTCCGGCTTCTACATAGTTGCTGATATGACTTGCTGCCCAAGAAGAGTTTGGGAATAAGTATATCAATAAGCTACATATTAATGCAAGTATTTTTTCCTTCATAGCTATAAATTATTTCTTAGCATCTGCTTGCAGCGGGCTGATAGCAAAATCAATAATTTTACCTGTTTTGTCGCATACAAGAACAAATGCTACTAATTTTTTTCTTTAGTGCAAGCAGCAATGTAGGTAACACGGTCAGCACCATCAAAACGTTGATAAGCGTGGAATCTGCTTTCTTTAACATTACCAAATTTTGCTTTAACTTGTTTTTGTAATTCTATATAAACTTTATCATTAATTTTATTTTTCAGCTCTTTGCTAAAGCCAGCAGAAGCTTCAGTATATACTACAGGTTTAGCTGTAAAAGCGGCCATAAATTTTTCTGCACTACCTTGTGCTTTATTTAAATCACCACCATCAGCTGCCATAGCAACGCTAGAGCACATTAAAGTTGCTGCTGCAATCAATGTTAAAAGAAATTTCTTCATGAGTATTCCTCCTAAATTTATGCTATAGGAAAATTAAGACGGACTGAAACAGCCCGTCTTAATTCCCTAGCAATTCAAACTATATTATTTAGAAGCTTTTGCTGCCATTTCTGCATGACGTTTTTGTTGAGCTGCTACTCGAGCTGCTTTTTTGATTTCATCTGCTTTTTCAGCTTTTACTTCTTCAACTTTTGCTGCTTCTACTTTAGTAGATTCTTGTTTGGATTTGTTACCAAATTTCCAGGTTGCAATCCAATACCGCCCATTACTTCATCACCGCTAGTAGATACGCTCATGCTCAGCATGAAGTTTTTGTTCGGATAATGGAAGAAGCCCAAAGCTGCACCGGTTTCATCTCTATATTGACCAACGCCTACAGCGATTTCGGTCGGAGCAGTCGGATCATAGCCCATAGTACGCAGGTTAGCGATTGCTGCTGCCATAGCACCAACTTTGTTGATTTTTTCATCAACTTGGTTAATGCGGCCATTCATATCAGCCATACCTTGTGCTAAGCTGTCAACTTTATTTGCGGTACCTTGCAGGCTAACTTCTTTATCTTTATCACCTTTGTTGATAACAACATCGTTGTCAGTGATTTCAGTTTTGCCAACAGTTACACCATCTTTGTTGATTTCGGTTTTACCAACGTTTACTTTGTTGTCGCCGATTTCACCGCCACCGATATTTTGCAGAACCTGCATTAACGTTTTACCATCAGTGGTGATATCAGCACCATTTACTTTGCCGTTTTTTCCATACCTACGCCATTGAATAGCAGTAATATGTTGAGTTTTGTGTACTTCCAACGCATTCAGTCTGTCACTGTAATCTTTTACATCTTCAGATGTGCTTGATAATCAGCATAGAAATCGTTCAGTTTAATGCTGCTGCCACCATAGTTGAAGGAAGCTCTATCACCCAAGTTTACGTTACCAGTGAAGGAAGTGCCAGTGTTAGTCATAACAAAGCCAGTGCCATCATAGGAAACTTGCATACGGTCGCTACCAACTTGCAGTTTATCTTCAATAACAGTTGCATAACCTTGTTCTTCATCGCCGATGCGTTTAATGCCGGCTACATTTTTTATTTACAGAGCCAACGTTTTCAGACAATGCTTTTACGTCAACGCCATTGTACAGACCACCAGTTACATTGCCAGTTGCTGCGTCTACATGGAATGCATTATCACCAACAGT
>VOFG01000886.1_pt1 | contig 108000 bp, 109 predicted proteins | sample 5384171 | NCBI WGS metagenome assembly VOFG01 (sample SAMN12384726, study PRJNA508395) | human gut metagenome | isolation source: healthy gut F | host: Homo sapiens
CTGATCGTCGCCATCGGGCTGGTGTTTTCCGTGTTTTCACGGAACTGGGTGCAGGTGGAGAATCAGCTTTCGGCATATCTGCCGAAGGATTCGGAGACGTACAGGGGCCTGCATCTGATGGAGGATGAATTCATCACCTTCGGCACGGCAAAGGTCATGCTTGTCAACGTGACCTATGACGAGGCGCAGGCCGTATCCGAGCGGCTTGAAGCGGTCGACGGCGTGCAGAGCGTTACGTTTGACGACACGAAGGAGCACTATACCAACGCCTCCGCGCTCTACAACATTACCTTCGACTATTCCGAGACGGACGAGATGTGCGAGACGGTCATGAACCGGGTCGAGGACGAGCTTTCCGGCTATGATATGTACGTCTCGGCGACCTTCGGCGATACGGCGTCCAAGACGCTGGCGCAGGAGATCGGCGTGATCGTCATCATCGTGGCAATCGTCGTCGTGTCCGTGCTGATCCTGACCTCGCAGACCTATGCGGAGGTGCCGGTGCTGCTCATTACGTTCATTGCAGCGGCGCTTTTGAATATGGGCACGAACTTCCTGCTCGGCACGATCTCGTTCGTGTCCAACTCCGTCACGATCGTGCTGCAATTGGCCCTGTCTGTGGATTACGCGATCATTTTCTGCAACCGCTATAAGGAGGAGCACGAAAAGCTTCCCACCCGCGAGGCCGTCATTGTCGCGCTGAGCAAGGCCGTGCCGGAGATCTGCGGCAGCAGCCTGACGACCATCGGCGGCCTCGTTGCGATGCTCTTTATGGAGTTCCGGCTGGGCTTTGACCTCGGCGTTTGCCTCATTAAGTCTATTTTCTTCTCGCTATTTGCAGTGTTCTTCCTCATGCCGGGCCTTCTGATGCTCTTCGGCAAAAAAATTGACGCAACGCGGCACAAGAATTTCGTTCCCAAAATTCCGTTCGTCGGCAGGTTTGCCTATGCGACAAAGAAGATCATTCCGCCGATTTTTCTGGCGGTCATCATCGTCGCCATGCTCCTTGCGAATAACTGCCCGTATGTCTACGGCTTCAGCTATCTGGAGACGACCAAGCACTCAGAGCAGCAGATCGCGGACGATCTGATGGACGAGACGTTCGGCTCGACGAATATGGTTGCCGTCGTGGTCCCGGCAGGGGATTACGCGGCGGAAAAGAAGCTGCTGGATGAGCTTGGGACATACGACGAGGTCAACTCCACGCTAGGCCTTTCCAACGTCGAGGCCATGGGCGGCTATATGCTGACCGACGCGCTGACGCCCCGGCAGTTTTCCGAGCTGACCGACCTTGACTATGAGGTCGCGGAGCTGTCTCTACGCGGCCTATGCCGCCGACGGCGGCAACTACGGCAAGATCATCGGCGGTCTGCCCAAGTATTCCGTGCCGCTCATCGATATGTTCACCTTCCTCTACGGCGAGATGCAGGACGGCTACGTCACGCTCGACGCCGATATGACCGAGACGCTGGAAAGTGCCTATTCGCAGATCACCAACGCGCGCAAGCAGCTGCAGTCCGACGATTATACCCGTATGCTCGTCTATCTGAACCTGCCCGTGGGCGGCGACGAGACGTATGACTTCCTCGACCAGATGCGCGTCGTCGCGCACAAATACTATCCGGACGGCGAGGTATACGTCGTGGGCGATTCCTCGTCCGAGCAGGACTTCAAGACCTCGTTCTCGCGCGACAACGTCGTCGTGTCGGTGCTGTCTATCCTGATCGTTCTGGTCGTGCTGCTGTTCACGTTCAAATCAGCCGGTATCCCGGTGCTGCTGATTTTGGTCATTCAGGGCAGTATCTGGATCAACTACGGCATCCCGACCATCACCAATAGCCCCCTGTTCTTCCTGAGCTATCTGGTCGTCTCGTCCATCCAGATGGGCGCGAACATCGACTATGCAATCGTCACGACCAGCCGATTCATGGAGTTCAAGGACAAAATGCCCAAAGAAGGATGCGATCATCGAAACGATGAACATGTCCTTCCCGACGATCATCACCTCGGGCCTATGATGGCCATCGCCGGTATCCTCATTGGCCAGATGACTTCCAACGCCGCGATCGCCGGTATCGGCGACAGCCTTGGACGCGGCACGATCATCACGATCATCATCGTCATGTTCATTCTGCCGCAGATTCTGCTTCTGGGTGAGAAGGTCATTGATAAGACTGCGTTCGATATGCCCTCCGCCGTCTCCTCGCATCAGTCTGCGGGCCGCGTGCGCATCGACGGCATGGTGCGCGGCGAAATTCATGGTCAGATCAGCGGCATTGTACACGCGGTCGTGGAGGGGGACGTCAATATCAGCCTGCTCTCCGGCACGGCAGAGCCGGAAACCGCGGACGCGCCGCAGGCGCAGACGGAAAAGGAGGATGACGCGCATGAATAACAGAACGCTTCGGGCCCGCGTGGGGCGGTGCTGCTGGCGCTGGCGCTTTGCCTGACCGTTCGTTCCCGGCAGCCGCGGCATCCGGCAGTATGCAGACCGTCTATCTGGACTCTGCGGCCGAGTTTGCCGCGTTCGCGAAAAGCTGTTCGCTCGATACCTGGTCGCAGGGCAAAACCTTCATCCTGCGCGCCGACATTTCGCTCTCCGGCGTGGACTTTACGCCTGCAGCCTCCTTCGGCGGCACGTTTGAGGGACGCGGGCATACCATCTCCGATTTCAATCTCACGGAAAATGCCAGCCCCGCCGGACTGTTCGGCACGATTCTGCCCGGCGGACGCGTGGCAAACCTGAATGTTGCGGGCTCCGTGGCTGCGGGCGGCGATAAGATCGCCTGCGGCGGCATTGCGGGTGAGAACTACGGCAAGATCGTCTGCTGCACATTCACCGGCATGGTGCAGGGCGACACGCAGATCGGCGGCATTGCGGGCCGCAATCAGGCCTCCGGCCAGATTGTCAGCTGCTCGTTCGAGGGCAAGGTGCAGGGCACGACCGCTACGGGCGGCATCGCGGGCCAGAATGCGGGCACCATCCGGCACTGCACGAATACAGGCAGCGTCAATATTGACAACATCGACTCTGCGCTGAGCCTCAGCGACATCCAGATCGACACGACGCTTGATCTTGCCAATCTTGCCACCTCGCAGACCTTCCTCACCACGACCGCCACAGGCGGCATTGCGGGCCGGAATACTGGCCTGATCGCAGTCTGCGAAAATACCGGCACGGTCGGCTATGAGCACGTCGGCTACAACGTCGGCGGCATTGCGGGCGTGACGAGCGGGTATCTGCTCAATAATACGAACTCCGGCACAATCTACGGCCGCAAGGACGTCGGCGGCATCGCCGGTCAGGTCGAGCCGTATGTCGCCGTGACCGTCTCCGAGAGCACGAAGGGGCAGCTGCAAACCCAGCTGAAGGAGCTCAAAACGCTCACCGATCAGGCAACCGCCGACGCGGGCGGCGCGGCAAGCGACCTCGGCTCCCAGCTGGCCGGAATGGGCACGTATCTCGACAGCGCCTCGAATGCAGCCAATAATCTCCGCGCGACCGCGACCATCGATGCGGGTGCGCTGGCAAATGGCGGCGTGAGCGGCGGGGCAGACCTCACCGTCGGGGACGCGTCAGCCGGCATCGGCGCAGGCCTTGGCATCGGCGCAGGCGGGATCGGCATCGGTGCGGGCGGATACATCGACCCGTCCGATCTCTCAATCTCCGGCGGCACGGACGGCTCCGGCGCGCTCAGCGCGTCGCTGCAGATGAATGCAGATGCTTCCATGCCGGAACTGGCAAGCGCGCTGAGCGGCATGGGCGCGCAGATGCGCGCCATCGGCTCACAGGCGGCGAATCTGTCCGAGACGCTGCAAAAAGACGTGCAGGCCGTCAGCGACAAGCTGGACGAGATCAGTACGACTGTCTTTGACGCTATGGACAGTCTGGAAAACCGCGATCTTGTAACCGACGGCTCGCAGACAGATCCCGAGAGCATCACCATGGGCGCGCTGCGCGGCTGTGAAAACACGGGCACGGTGCAGGCCGACCGAAACGTCGGCGGCATCGCGGGCGCGATGGGCATGGAGGCTGGCGCTGACCCGAAAGCGACGTCAGCAAGAGTCTGTCTTCGACCGAGCGTAAACAGTACGAACTGCGCGCCGTTTTGCAGCGCTGCGTTTCCAGCGGTGCAGTCACAGCCAAAAAGGACTGCGCGGCGGCGATCTGCGGCCGGATGGATCTCGGCCTGATCGACAGCTGTGAGGCCTACGGCAGCGCAGAGAGCCAGAGCGGCGATTATGCCGGCGGCGTCGCGGGCATTTGCAGCGCGGCGATTGAGAACTGCTGGGCCAAGTGCACGCTTTCCGGCGGACGTTATGTCGGCGGCATCACCGGCACGGGTGTGACGGACAGCGTGACCGGCAGCGGAAGCACCGTCTCCGGCTGCGTGTCGCTCGTGTCCATCACCGGGTATTCCCAGTATGCGGGCGCGATCAGCGGCAGCAGCGCAGGTGCGTTCGCGGATAATCTCTTCGTCTCCGACACGCTGGCCGGGCTTGACGGCGCAAGCGCTGCCGGACAGGCGGAGCCGGTCGCGTATGAAACGCTGCTGGAAAACGAAGCGCTTCCCGATGCGTTCCGCACCTTCACTGTGCAGTTCGTCGCAGGCGAGGAGGTGCTCAAGACCGTAGAAGTAAATTACGGCGAGTCCCTGCCGGACAGCGTGTACCCGGACATCCCCGCCGTCGACGGACAGTACGGCGAGTGGGACGTGCAGACGCTTGAAAATATTCAGTTTGATACAACTGTGACCGCACAGTACCATGCCAGTATCGACGCGCTCCCGAGCGACGCACAGCGCGCGGACGGCAGACCCGTCTTCCTGGCCGAGGGCGCGTATACGAGCGCCGACCGCCTGCAGGCGCAGCCGCAGGCCATCACGCCCGCCGCTTTCGGCGAGATCTCAGCCAGCATCCCGGAGGCCATCCGGAAATATTGCGAGAACATTGCGGACGGCCATGCGCCCGCCGCGCATGTGGCGCGTTCCGTCGTCGAGCAGTGGCAGCTCCGCCTGCCGGACGACGGCGCGGACACGCACACCATCCGCTTCCGCGCGCCCGATGGGCAGTCCGGCAAGCTGGATATCTATCTGGAAAACGAAAACGGCGTCTGGCAGAAGGCGGAGACGACCGAGATCGGCAGCTATCTGGCCTTTGAGGCTGCCGGGCAGACCGTGCAGCTTGCGGCGCTGTCCACGTTCCCCGTCTGGTGGGTGTGGATCGTGCTGGCCGGACTCACGGCGCTGCTGGTGCTGCTCATCATCCACCTGATCCATAAGCTCGGCAAGACCCGCCGCCGCCAGATGCAGGCCCTGCGCAAGGCCATGCAGGACGAGCAGAACGCCAACGACGCCGTCATCGGCGTCATCGACCCGGACGCGCAGGAAGCGCCCGTCTCACCGGAGCAGCTGCAGAAAAAGAAGAAAAAGCGCCGCGTCTGGTGGATCATCGCGCTTGTGGCCGTGATTTTGATCGCCGCCGGGATCCTCATCTACCGGGCCAGCCTCAAGAGCAGCGTGGACGCGCTTCTGCTGCTGAAAAACCTCTCCGGCCGGAAGGAGCTGGACATGACCGCGTCCGTGCAGATGGAGCTTGGCGACGAGACGCTGCGAACGGACGTGCGCCTGTTCCGCACGCAGGCCGGTGGGAACACCATCCTCTGCATCGAGGATAACGGCGTGCAGCTGTATTATTATGACGGCTCGATCTACCTCGAAAACGGCAGCGCCTACCGCACGAGCGGCCTGTTCCCGGACTATTCCACGCTCGGCGAGCATCTGCTGGAACTCTACAACGCGACCGATGTGACCTACGCCCGTGAAAGTGGTGAAGAGGTCTATTCCGTGACCGCCTACGGCGAGGACGCCGCGCAGGCGCTCTCGCTGCTGACGCCGACGATTGCGGACTCGCTCAGCGCCGTCGAGAGTATCGACCTGTGCATGCACGTTGAAGACGGCGAGATCCGCTCCATCGAAGCCTCCGGCAGCTGTGAAGCGGAAGACGACAGCGGCCAGACACAGCCGATGACCGTCTGGGCCGAGCTTACCGTCCAGCAGGACGCGCAGACGGCGCACACCGTCCCCACGGCGGTCACGGATGCGATCGCGAATGGCGGCTATCAGGGCAAGCTGGAGCTGACGGAGGATCTGCTGCGCGTGCTGTCCGCCGCCTCCGAGCTTGGCAGGCGCGACCCGCTGGCCGCCCGCGTCAAGCTCAGCGCCAACTGCGGCCCCGTGATCTTTGATACGTCGCTGGATTACACCCGGACTGTAAAGGACGGCAAGACCGTCAGCTGCATCCGCACGGGCGCGCTGGAGCTGTATTTCTCCGGCGAAACGGTCCTTTCGAAGGACGGTTCTCCCGCCGTGAGTGAGCAGACGCTGGTCAAGTGCGCGGATCTGATCGATCTGGCCTACCGCGCCTGTCTGGAGGACAGCGCCGCAAGCGAGCAGACGGAGAACGGCTGGCGCTATACGCTGAGCCTCAGCGCCGAGCAGACAAAGCAGGCCGCCTGCGCCATCGCGCCGGAGGCGGAGAAGCTGGACGTGCAGTACCTGCCCGGCACGCTGGAGCTGGATGTGCAGGGCGGCGCGATCACAGCCCTGCGCGTCACGACTGGCGGCAGCGTACAGGTCGGTGTCGTCGACACGCAGGTGTCGATCTCGGCCCAGTTCGACTTCCAGACCGGCCTGACCACAGACGACTGCCCCGTCCCGGCCGCAGTGCTGGAAAAGCTGTAACAGCCGTACAAAGATCGTACAAACCAAAGCCTTCCCCGCCGGGGAAGGCGGCCCGAAGGGCCGGATGAGGGCTGGGGAGCAGCTGCGATTTTGAGAAACTGCAAAATAAAGTGCAAGTGCTGCTCACCCTCATCAGTCTGCTCCGCTTCGCTCCGCAGCCAGCTTCCCCGGAGGGGAAGCCGTTGGGCGCTCCCGCGCCAGTGCACCGCAGAGCAGGCAAAACGCCCCGGTTTTCCGTTTGGAAAACCGGGGCGCAGTCATTTTTATCCCGTTACGATCTCTCCCACGCCGTTCAGAATGTAGGTCGGGCGGTAGGGATAGCCGTTTACGTCGGTGCGGCTCGTGCAGCCGGAGAGGACGAGGACAGTAGCAAGGCCGGATTCCATGCCCGCAATGACGTCGGTGTCCATCCGGTCGCCGACCATGGCGGCCTCTTCGGAGTGGACGCCCAGCAGATGCAGGCCCGTGCGCATCATGAGCGGGTTCGGCTTGCCCATAAAATAGGCCTTCCGGCCCGTCGCCAATTCGACCGGCGCGACGAGCGACCGGCAGGCGGGCGCAATGCCGAACTCCGTCGGTCCCGTGAGGTCGGAATTCGTGGCGATCAGCCGCGCACCGTTCAGAACCAGCCGGACAGCCTTGGTGATGACCTCGTAATTATAGCTTGCCGTCTCGCCGACGATCACATAATCCGGGTCAACGTCGTTCATCGTGACGCCCACATCATACAGCGCGTTCAGAAGTCCCGGCGCGCCGATCACGAACGCGGTGCAGCCCGGCGCCTGCTTTTTAAGAAACGCGGCAGTTGCTAACGCACTGGTGTAGAAATGCTCCTCGTCGATGTCCAGGCCCATGCGCTGCAGCTTCTGCCGCAGCTCCTTGGGCGAGCGCTCAGACGAGTTCGTCAGGAACAGAAACTGCTTGCCGTTTTCATTCAGCCAATTTACAAACTCCCGCACGCCCGGCAGCAGCTGGCTGCCGAGATAGATCACGCCGTCCATGTCGCAGATAAAGCCCTTCCGGGCGCGTAATTCTTCCCAGATTCATCTCTTTGACTCCTCTCCTCCCGCTCCTGTGGCGGGGTATCTTTTTTCATTTGCTTACAGGCTCAGTATATGGGATAAGATCTGGAAAAGCAAGGCAATTTGCACAGATTTAACGAAGATTTGTTGTGGATTTTACCGAAGTAGGTCAACGCAGGAAGCCCTCGAGAATCTTCTCCTCTGCTTCCTCCGGCGTCAGGCCAAGCGTTTCCAGCTTCAGCAGCTGTTCGCCCGCGATCTTGCCGATGGCGGCTCATGCATGAGCGTCGCGTCGACGTGGTTGCAGGAAATTTCGGGGATGGAGCGCACCTTTGCCGCACCCATGATGATCGAGTCGCACGACACATGGCCGAAGCAGGGGGCGTTGCCCTGCACGCGCGGATAAAAGACCTGCGTGGACTGCTCCTTTGCGACGGACCGGGAGACAACGCGTGTGCGCGCGCCCGCGCCGTTCAGGATCACGTCCATCTCGCTCACAGCATGCTGATCGCCCGCTGTCAGGAGCTTTTCGTTGATCTGCACCTCGGAATTGCGCCATTGGCCTCGCACTTCGTATAGCGCTTCGTGTCGTCGACGCCGCCAATCTGGCTGGTGTCCATGACGATGGACGCGACCTCTTCGAGATAGACGATGGTCTGCGGGTTCAGGATCCGCTTGCCCGTACCCTCGCCCTCGCCGTAGTGCTTCTCAATATAGTGCACCTTCGCGTTTTTGCCGATGTAGAAGGTATGGATGCCGTCGTGCTCGGAGTCGCAGTCGCCGCAGTTATGGATGCCGCAGCCCGCGACGATCGTCACGTCCGCGCCCTCGCCGACAAAGAAGTCGTTGTAGACCATGTCGTGGAACCCGGCTTTGCTCAGAACGACGGGGATATGCACGTTTTCACTTTTGGTAAAAGGTGCGATTTTGATGTCAATGCCGTCCTTGTCGGTCTTTGAGACAATCTGGATATGCTCAGAGTTCTGGCGGAATGCCTTCTGACCGTCAAGACGGATGTTGACCGCACCGTCCGGAATGCCCGTCATATCCGAGACGGTCTTGAGAATGCTTTTCTGGATGTCGTTCAGCATGTTCCGTTCACCTCCAGCAGATTGCAGCCCGCGACGGTCTGCGACAGCAGGCGGGGATAGAGCTCGTCCGCTGTACCACGCCCGGCAATTTCGCCGTTTGCGAGCAGGACGATCTCGTCGGCCAGCCGGATGATGTGCTCCTGATGAGAGATGATGAGAATCGTGCGGCCGCCCTTTTCATGAAGTTCGCGGAACGTCTCCGTCAGCCTGGCAAACGACCACAGATCGATGCCCGCCTCCGGCTCGTCGAAAATCATAATCCGGGAGTTTTTGGCCAGCAGCGTCGCAATCTCGATGCGCTTGACCTCGCCGCCGGACAGGCTTGTGTCCACGTCACGGCTCAGATAGTCGCGTGCACACAGGCCCACCTGCGTCAGATAGGAACATGCCTCGTCATGCGAGAGCGGCTTGCCCGCCGCAATGGTCAGAAGGTCGGAGACTTTCATGCCCTTAAATCTGGGCGGCTGTTGGAAGGAATACGAAATACCGCGCCTTGCGCGATCGGTGATGGAAAGGCCGGTGATGTCCTCGCCGTCCAGAAGGATCTGGCCGCCGGTCGGCGTAGCGAGGCCCATGATCAGCTTGGCAAGCGTCGTCTTGCCGCCGCCGTTCGGGCCGGTAATGACAAGGAATTTTCCGTCTTCTACGTCCAGAGAGACGTTTTTGACGATGTCCGCGCGTCCCTGCGCGTCAGCCGCAGTCAGGCTAAGATTCTTGAGTGTGAGCATGTGTGTTCCTCTTTTTATTCTAAATAAACTGAGAGTATTCTATCATAGTTTGTTCATTTGCGCAATGAATAGCCATTTTTTCCAAAAAACTTTCTCTGTTTTTCCGTGAAAATTCCGTGCGGCTTTCTGTACAAACGGGACATTGTCTGATATAATGTAGGCAGAATATCTATCAGTAAGGAGCGTGGGTCTGTTGTCCGATTTATCTGCCGTCGTCTTTGTGCCTGACGACACCGCAAAAACAGGATCTTCCCGTCCAATGATGCTGCAAGCGATCATGGGGACGCCGCTGCTGTCCTGGCTGACGCGCTCTCTGGCCGCAGGCGGGGTTGGACGCTTCTTTTTGGTCTGCCACGAGCGGTTTTTGTCCGAGGCGAAGCGCTGCTTCCCGGACGGCTGCGAGTTGAGCTGCGCAAAGCTTGAGGAGACTGCCGACCAGCTTCATGTCTTTTTGTCTACGGCCGACGAGCAGGAGGAGGACGTCATCGTCGTCACCGGCCCTGCTGTGATCGATCCCTTTGCCGTTGATGAAGCGGCATTTTCCGGCGCACCGGCCGAAAGCGGCGTAAGTTCCGTGAGCCGTCAGGCGCTGATGGATGCGCTGGATGATACGTTTATCTTCACCGACTTCATGAAAGAACACGGTGTTCCGTATACCGACCGCGACGGTGTTTATGCCGTTTCGTCCATGCAGCAGCTGGCCGAATGGAAGCCGGTTCTCAGCCGGGGCGTTTTGTACGATCTGGCCGCCGCAGGTGTGTCGGTCTGGGACTATGACAATACCTATGTCGAGCCGACCGTTTTGTCGGGGCCGGGACGGAACTGCTGCCGGAACTGTGCTGCGCGGCACGACATCCATCGCCGACGGCTGCACCATCGGCCCGAACAGCTATCTGGAAAACGTAAAGGTCGGAGAAAACACAAGAGTCAACGCCTCGCAGGCCTACGATTCCGAGATCGGCAGCGACACGACGGTCGGGCCCTTTGCCTATGTCCGTCCGGGCTCGCGGATCGGGTCGCATGTGCGCTGCGGCGATTTCGTGGAGGTCAAGAACTCCACCATCGGCGACGGCACGAAAATCTCCCATCTGACTTACATCGGCGACAGCGACGTGGGCCGGGATATCAACTTTGGCTGCGGCACGGTCACGGTCAACTATGACCGCGTGAAAAAATCCCGCACCGTCATTGACGATGACGCCTTCATCGGCTGCAACACGAACCTCATCGCGCCTGTCCACATCGGAGAAGGCGCGTATATCGCCGCCGGCTCCACCGTGACCGACGACGTGCCCCCCGCAGCGCTTGCCATTGCCCGCGCCCGCCAGCAGAACAAGCGCGACTGGGCCAACCGGCACAAGCTGAAGGAAAAGAAGTAATTTTTGTATCCCCGGCGGCAGGGGCCGCCATTTAAATATAAAATCAACACAGAACAAGAACAGAGCGAATCACACAAGAGAGAGGGTAATTTCATATGATTTCTCATGGTAAGAACGTCAAGGTTTTCTGCGCCAACGCAAACCGTCCCTTCGCCGAGGGTGTCTGCCGCAAGCTGTGGCTGCCGCTGGGCGACTGCACGGTAACGACCTTTGCCGACGGCGAGGTTTCCCTGACGATCAATGAATCTGTCCGCGGCAGCGACGTATTTCTGGTTCAGTCAACCTGCAAGCCGGTCAACAACAATCTGATGGAACTGCTCATCATGATCGACGCCTGCCGCCGTGCCTCCGCCGGCCGCATCACCGCCGTCATCCCGTATTTCGGCTATGCCCGCCAGGACCGCAAGGCCAAGGGCCGCGACCCCATCTCCGCAAAGCTGGTCGCCAACATGATCGAAGCCGCGGGCGCGGACCGCGTGCTGACCATGGATCTGCATGCGTCCCAGATTCAGGGCTTCTTCGACATTCCCGTCGATAACCTGCTCTCCAATCCCGTTTTCGTGAAATATTACATGTCCAAGTTCGAGCATCCGGAAGAGATGGTCGTCGTTTCCCCGGACGTTGGCTCCGTCGCCCGCAGCCGCACGTTTGCCAACAAGATGGGCATGAATCTCGCCATCGTAGATAAGCGCCGTGAAAAGGCCAATCAGTGCGAGGTTATGAACGTCATCGGCGACGTCAAGGGCAAGAGCTGCCTGCTGTTCGACGATATGGTCGATACGGCCGGCTCTCTGTGCAACGCAGCCAAGGCGATCGTCGAGATCGGCGGCGCAACTGAGGTTTATGCCTGCGCGACCCACGGCGTGCTCTCCGGCCCGGCCAACGAGCGCATCGCCAACAGCTGCATCAAGGAGCTGACCTTCCTCAATACGATCCCGCCGCTCGAGGGCGCATGCAGCAAGATCAAGTATCTGGACGTTTCCCCGATCTTTGCCGACGCCATCCAGAGAATTTACGAAGAAAATTCGATGTCTGTTCTGTTCTGATTTTTATGCTGTTTCAAAGACCTAATTATGACTGGCTGATCGCGGGGCTCGGCAATCCGGGCGCCGAATACGAGAAGACCCGTCACAATACCGGTTTCATGTCCCTTGACCTGCTGGCTGCGCGCCTGCAGGTCAAGGTTTCAGGAGCGCTTCAAGGCGCTCACCGCGCAGGCGGACTTTGACGGCCAGCGTCTTCTGCTCATGAAGCCGCTAACCTTTATGAACGCCTCCGGCATCGCCATCGAGGCCGCCGCGCACTTTTATAAAATCCCGCCAGAGCGGGTGCTCGTCCTCTTTGACGATATTTCGCTCCCCGTCGGCAAACTTCGTATCCGCAAAAACGGATCTGCCGGCGGCCACAACGGTCTGAAGTCCATCATCTCCTGCCTCGGCTCTGACCAGTTTCCGCGCGTCAAGATCGGCGTCGGCGCCAAGCCGCACCCGGATTACGATCTGGCCGACTGGGTGCTGTCCCCCGTATCAAAAACCGAATGGCCCGACTATCAGGAAGCCATGTCCCACGCCGCTGACGCCGCCCTCTGCATCGTCAAAAACGGCTGTGAAAAGGCCGCGGCGGAGTATAACGGGAAGATGTTTTGAGTGCGCCCAAACACGCACGCACCTTGCCCACATCGCCCCGGCAAGACGCACCGTTTTTTACGGAAATCTGCAGCAAATTCGGAACTTCCCAACGGGCCGATGTGGGCATCGGCCCCTACAGGGTGCTGTGCAAATTTCCCCCATCTCACTTTCAATACCCCACCCCCCCTACGCATAGGAGACGCTCTCCTATGCGCGTTGTCTGTTGGGCGAAAAATTGTTTTTATTTTTAGGAGAATCCCATGAACGTTCTGCTTTCGCTTCTGCAAAAGAGCACCGATTATAACCAGCTGCTGAAGGCCGTGGAGGCGAAGCAGGCCGTCGCCGTGTCGGGCCTGAGCCAGGCGCCGCGCAGCCATGTGCTTGCTGCCGTGCACGAGCAGTCCGGCAGACCGCTTATCGCCGTGTGCCAGGATGATATGGCCGCAAAGCGGCTGGCTTCTGAACTTGGTGCGTTTTTAGGCGAGGAGCCACCGGTTCTGCCGTCCCGAGAATTGACACTGGCCGGAGCCATCGGTGTGTCCCGTCAGTGGGAGCAGCAGCGGCTGCGGCTTTTTATACGCGCTGGCGCAGGGCCGTGTCCCGGTGCTGGTGGCGAGTCTCGATGCGCTGCTGCTGCGCACAATCCCGCGCCAGACGCTCTTTTTCCGCGTCAGTGACGCTCCGGGTCGGCGCAGAATACAGCATGCCGGATCTCATCAGCCGCCTGACCCGGGCGGGCTATTCCCGTGCAAGTCTGGTCGAGGGCGTGGGACAGTTCGCGCTGCGCGGTGGCATTTTGGACGTGTATTCCCCCGCGCAGGAAAAGCCGCTGCGCGCGGAGTTTTTCGGCGACGAACTGGACACCATGGGCTATTTCGACCCCATCACACAGCGGCGCACGGAAAACGCTGACGAGGCAATCCTCCTGCCTGTGGCCGAAACGGAGCCGCATCTGCATCCGCAGGAGTAGCCGGTCTGTGCGGAGATCTGCGTGCCATCATCACGCGCCAGCAGCGCCGGAAAACGCCCAATCAGGCGCTGATCGAAACACTGCAGAAGGACTGCGAGGCGCTTGAAAACGAGACGCTTTTCGCCAGCGCTGACCGATACATGGCGCTGATTTACCCGGAATTTACGACTGCCGCGTCGTATCTGCCGCAGGAGGCCGTTGTCGCCTTCTGCGACCACGGCAATCTCCAGCGCGGGGAAAAGGATCGTGCGGAGGAGTTCGGCCTTCTGCTCGATTCGTTTTGACCTCCGGCACGCTCTTTGGAGAGCTGTGCGATTATTACGCCACGATTGACGATCTAGCCGCGTCACTGCAGGGCAGAGCCGTCATTTACTGCGACGGCTTCCTGGCCGCGCGCTATCCCGAGAGCCTGCCGCCCAAAAAGCTCCTGTCGTTCACGGCCCGGCATCTGCCGGGCTACGGCGGCAGTCTTGAAACAGCGGCAGCAGACCTTAAAAATTACACATCGAACCAATATGGCTCGATCGTCCTGTGCGGCGGACAGCGGCGCGGGGAAATTTTGAAGGATCTGCTTGCCAAAAGCGGTCTGAACGCACTTCTGGCGTTCCCGCTGACAAAGCTCCCGCAGCCGGGACAGATTCTCATTGCGGGCGGCTCGCTTCCCGCCGGGCTTGAATATCCGACGCTCAAATTTGCCATTTTAACGGAGGGGCAGATCGCTGTTCGGCAGGAGCGCAAAAGGACTAGAGCGCCCAAAAAAGCCACAAACCGCAAAAAACTTGACTCGTTTACCGATCTGACCCCCGGTGACCTCGTCGTACACGAGCACCATGGCATCGGCCGTTATGTCGGCATGGAGCAGCTGAAGGTCGGCGGCGTCACAAAGGATTACGTCAAGATCGCCTATCAGGGTACGGACTGTCTGTATGTGCCCGCAACACAGCTGGATCTGGTCAGCAAGTATATCGGTGCCGGCGAAGATACGCCTGTCCGGCTCAATAAACTCGGCGGCGACCAGTGGCAGAAGACAAAGGCCAAGGCAAAGGCCGCGGCAAAGGACCTGGCTGCGGGCCTGATTAAACTCTACGCCGAACGCAAGCGGCTGCCGGGCTTTGCGTTCGCGGCGGATTCGCCGTGGCAGCAGGAATTTGAAGAAAGCTTTGAATACGCCGAGACAGACGATCAACTGCGCTGCATCGACGAGATCAAGCGCGATATGGAATCCCCGCGCCGATGGACCGGCTTCTCTGCGGCGATGTCGGCTTCGGCAAGACGGAGGTCGCGCTGCGCGCGGCCATGAAGTGCATGCTGGACGGCAAGCAGGTCGCAATCTTAGTCCCGACGACCGTTCTGGCCCAGCAGCACTATCTCACGGCCATGCGCCGCTTTGCAACCTTTCCAGTTACCATCGACGTGCTCTCCCGTTTCCGCACCCCTGCGCAGATCAAAAAAACGCTCTTCGATCTGCAATCCGGCAAAATCGATCTGATCGTCGGCACGCACAAGCTGCTGCAGAAGGACATTCATTTTCACAACCTCGGCTTGCTCATTGTCGATGAGGAACAGCGCTTCGGCGTGACGCACAAGGAACGGTTAAAAGAACTTTCACGAGGCGTGGACGTCTTAACACTGTCCGCAACGCCCATCCCGCGCACGCTCAATATGGCGCTGTCGGGGCTTCGTGACATGTCCACCATCGAACAGCCGCCGCAGGACCGCTATCCTGTGCAGACGTTTGTGCTTGAGCACCAGGACGGCATTCTCGACGAGGCGATCCGGCGTGAACTTGCCCGCGGCGGGCAGGTCTATTATCTCCACAACCGTGTGGAATCCATCGACCAGTGCGCGGCCAAAATCAAACAGCGCATCCCCGAGGCGGAGATCGCTGTCGCGCACGGCAAAATGAACGAGGAACAACTCGGCGACGTCATGCAGGCAATGTCAAACGGCGAAGTTCAGATCCTTGTCTGCACGACCATCATTGAAACGGGCATTGACATCCCGAATGTCAACACGCTCATCATTGAGGACGCTGACCGGCTGGGCCTTGCGCAGCTGCACCAGATTCGCGGCCGCGTGGGCCGTTCGAGCCGCCACGCCTATGCGTATCTGACGTTCCGCAAGGGGAAAGTGTTGTCCGAGATCGCGGAAAAGCGGCTCGACACCATCCGCGAATACGCGGAATTCGGCTCCGGCTTTAAAATTGCCATGCGCGACCTTGAAATTCGTGGTGCGGGCGATCTTCTGGGTGCGGAGCAGTCCGGTCATATGATGACCGTCGGCTATGATATGTATCTGAAGCTGCTCGAAGACGCCGTGCTCGAAGAGCGCGGCGAGGAAGCGCAGAAGGAGCCCGAATGCACCGCCGACCTCACCGTCACCGCAAACATCAACAAGGACTATGTTACCTCCGGCGAACAGCGCATGGATCTCTACCGCCGCATGGCAGCCATCCGCACACAGGAGGATGCCGACGAACTGCTCGACGAGATCGTCGATCGCTTCGGAGATCCTCCAAAGGGCGTTATGAATCTGATTGCCATCGCACTGTTGCGCGCAAGAGCCGCAGCGGCCGGCATCACGGAAATCACGCAGAAGGACGGCGCGATCCTCCTCTCATTGGCCACGATGGACTTCGCCGCCATCTCCGGCTGCTGCGCCGAAGCGCAGTTCAAGGGGCGCATCTTCTTCTCTGCAGGCAAAGTGCCGATGCTGTCCGTCAAACTCAAAAAAAACCGACGACCCGCTGAAACTCGCAACGCAGCTGGTCGGCGTCTACGCTGCCCTGCGCGCGCAGACAGCGGGGACGTAAAAACGAGCCTCTTGGGCGCTGTCGCCCCCTTACGTTCCGAACAGCAGCTTCATCATCAGAGGGATCGTCAGCATGCACAGAAGCGTACTGACAAACACGCCGGAGGAGGCAGTCGTCTCGTCAGCGCCGTACTGGTAACTCAGGATGGTTGTGTTGGTGGCAATGGGCATGCACAAAAGGACCGTCAGCACACACAGAATCCGTTCATTGTCCAGTACCTGCCGCAGCGCAAAATGCGCCAGCAACGGCACGGCAATCATCTTGAACAGCACCAGCACATACACCCGCCAGTTTCCGAAGATTTGCCCGAATCGCATCTGCGCAAGCGAACAGCCGACAATCAGCATGGCGATAGGGCTTTGTGATGTCTCCGACATATTTGACAGTCTGGTGCAGCAGCACCGGTGGCTGCCAGCCGGACAGATAAATCACGAACGCCGCCAGCGACGCTGCAACGCACGGCTGCCGCAGGATTTTCCACTGAAAGTGAAAACGCGCCTGTCCTTCGATCAGACTCACGCCGTAACTCCAGCAGAGCAGCTGGAAGGCCAGCACGGCCAGCGTCACATAGAAGGTCGCCTGATAACCCAGCAGCGACTCCACGACCGGATAGCCGAGAAACCCGATGTTGCCGAAGATGAACATGAACCGGTACAGCCCGGCCTCGCGTTCTTTGACGCGCAGCAGCCGTGCGATTGGGAAACTCAGGCCGATCAGCGCGGCATAGAGCAACGCGATCAGGCCCATCAACCGCAGCGTTTGCCCGATTGAGAGCAGCCGTTCGCCCGTCAGTGCGGAGGCGAGAATCTGCATGGGGTTTGCAACGGTCACGATAAGCGACGAAAGCTTTTTGTTACTCTGCACGTCCATCGCGCCGCCCTTCGCGGCGCAGAAGCCGCAGGCCATGCAGAAAAAAAACAGCATGACCATCCTCTGGCACAGGGAGAGAATATCCATCCTGCCCGCTCCTTACTGCCCGATGCAGACCGGGCAGGACAGATATCCTCAGCCTCGGCCAGCTTCTCGTTGAGGATTTCAAAATTCTCCGGTTTAAACAGCGTGCAGCCATACCGGTGATAGACCTCGCTTCCGACGTTCACGCAGACGGCATATTGGTCAAAAACGATGTTTCCGCCCGCAGCCGGTCGAGTTCCGCCTGCTGACTGCGGAGCTTTGCGCTGCCGGTCAGATACAAAAACACGCCTGCGGCCAGAAGCAGGATGCAGCAGATTGCAAGAATGCCCGTCGAAGGCGAACCGGCACGTTTTTTCGCAGCAGACACCGGTTCCGCCGGCTGCTTTTTCAGCCGCGGCGGGGTCTGCATTCTCCCGGCAGGGAGCGGAGCAGGTCTTGGCTGCACTGCCGCACCGTTCTGCGCGCACTGTGCGCAGAACAGCTCCCCGTCCGCAATCGGCGCGCCGCATTTGATGCAAGTGGTCATATTCAATACGTCTCCTGTCTTCCTCTTTCCTGAACAGTATAGCGAACTTTGCAGAGAAAGTAAACCAAAAACCGGCCATACGGCCGGTTTTTCGGTTCAAGAACTGGATTATGCGTTCTTTTTCGGTCCCATGATTTCGGCACTCAGGAGGGCGACAAGGGGGACAGTCAGGATGATGCCGATGGTGCCGGCCACGCCGCGGATGATCTCGATGGCGATGGAATCGGCGTTGAAGATCTGGATCATGGGATAATCAAAGATCTGGAACAGCAGAAGCGTATTGAGGCTCGAACCGGCGAAGGCAAGGATGAGCGTGTTCGCCATGGTGCCCATGGCGTCCTGTCCGATGTTCATGCCGGAGCGGAACAGCGCCTTACGCGGCAGGTCGGGGTTCAGCTCGCGCAGTTCCCAGCAGGCGGAGGAAATGGACATGGCCACGTCCATGACTGCGCCGAGCGAGGCGATGAGAATGCCGCTGACGAACAGGCCGCTGATCTTCAGTCCCCGGTCGGATGCGCGCAGGACAAGCTCCTCCGCCTCGGGCAGATTGAAGCCGTTGAGCGGCGATATCGACCCGCACAGGGCAGCGAAAATGCCCGCGACGGCCACGCCGCCGATGCAGCCGAGCGTGGCGCAGAGCGTCTTGCGGCTGAAGCCGTTCAGGAACAGGAGCGAGGCCGCCGTCGTCAGCGCGACGAGCACGACCGTGACCACGACCGGCTGCGCGCCGCGCAGGATCATGGGTACCTGAATGAACCAGACGCACGCAAGCGTATACACAAGCCCCAGCAGGGCCGTGAGGCCCTTTTTCCTGCCGATCAGCAGGAGCAGCGCCGCAAACACGGCAAGCAAACCGAGCAGCACCGGCGCGCGGTTATAATTCGGAATGGATATGACATACGGCTCCCCCGCGTCATCCAGATCGAGGCGGACGACGATTTTTGTGCCGATCTTCGCGTCAACGTTGGTATAGATGGTCAGATAGTTGATCGTCTCGAGTATCTCGCCCTTCCACGGGCCGTTCAGAATCTCGACCTCAAGATACTGCTGGCCGATGCGGCGGCCCTCCGTCCAGTCCTGGGTCTCTGCATTGTCGTCCAGAATGTCCGTGACGCGCGCAACAGCAAAATACCGCTTGCGCGCGGCAGTCGCCTCGCGGTCAGGCTCCGTATATTCCAGGACCAGCGCCCACGCGATGATCAGCACGAACAGCAAAACGCTCACGCCGATCTCCATCCAGCGCTTGCGCGTCAGCTTGCATTGTAAGTTCTTCATGGATTCTCCTTCAGGAAGCAAAGTTTATGCAGGATGGGGGACTGCCCGCCGGGAAACCCGGCGGGGCAGTTTTGTATTGTTGGGGAACTCAGCGCTCAAGATAGCGGTGGATGATCGCCGCGACCTGTGCGCGGGTCGCCTGTGCCTTCGGCACAAGGTTGCTGCCGGAGCCGTTGATCAGACCCTGGCCGACCGCCCAGTTCATCGCCTGAATGGCGTAGGCGGAGAGCTGCGCCGTGTCGGCAAAGCTGCCGAGATTTTCCTCGAGCGTCACAGCCGTCATGCCGCCGTAGACTGCGTAGCGGTACAGGATCGCCGCAAGCTGCTCACGGGTCACGGGGTCGTTCGGGCCAAAGAGGCCGGAACCGTAGCCGTTGACGATGCCGTTGGCCGCCGCCCATGCGACCGCCTTGGCAAACCACTTGCCGGCGGCCACATCCGTAAAGTCGGACGAGCCGGAAACGGACGGGCTGCCCGCCATGCGGTAGAGGATGGTAACGATCATGGCGCGGGTCAGCGGTGCGTTGGGAGAGAAGCGATCGATGCCCGTGCCGTCCATGATGCCCTTCTCGTAGACATAGCGGACATCGTTATAGAACCAGTCGCTGCCGGACACATCGGCAAACGGGAGCCCTACCGGGGCAGCAGGCCTGGCCGGGGTGACCGGGGCGCTCGGGGTGCCGGGGGTGATGGGCGGAGGCGGCAGGACAGTCTTCTGCCAACGTGCATAGAAGGTCTTTTCGCCGGTTTCCGTCGCCTCGATCTGCTTGACCTGTACGCCGCCGGAATACGCGGTGAACCAGCCGAGGAAGGTATAGCCGGGCTTGGTCACATTGGTCGGCAGAACGGTCACAGTGCCCTTGGTGTAGGTCGTCGGGTATTCACCGTTGATCGTGCCGCCATCGGTGACGTAGGTGATGCTCCACGTCTCGACCGGCGTCTCGCCTGCGGTGCAGACGACATCAGCGCGGTTGCGGATACGGATACGCGGGTAGACCGGCGTGCCGTCCGAGAGGACGAAGGTGTTGTCATAGGAAGCCAGACCGACCGCCTCGACCAGATTGCCGACAACTGCGTTCTCAACTTCCGTGTCCTTCGTGATGTAGCCGTCGATGAAGACGCGTGCTTCGTTGCCTGCTGCATCCCTGACCATGATGGTCTGGATCTTGCCTTCAGCCTCTTCCACTCTGGTGATCGTGCCCTTGATCTTGACGAGGCTGCCGAGGACGGAGCTGTCGTTGATCTGCGCGGCAGTGACTTCCACGGGAGCCGGAGACTCCGCGTCGGCGATCTTTTCGATCTTCGTCACAGCCAGCTGACGCTCGCCCTGATAGGAGGACGTCGTACCGGTGACACGAACCTTATCGCCGATCTTAAAGTTGCCTGCAACCGGGAAGGCGTTGATACCGGCGGTGTTGTCCTGCACATAGATGCAGTCGAAGAACGCGGTATCCTTGTCATAGCCGGAGGCGTTGGAGGTCACGATGCCCTCCACGGTAAACTTGACGCCCTCCTCTGCCTCTGCCTGCACATCCGCGATCTTGGCGATCTCGGTCTGGTTGAGCATGGAGACGAGATTCTGGCAGATCTTGTAGTTGGAGTAGTTCTTCTCCGCGCCGCTGTCGGAGGCCTGGTACTGCACCTCGAAGTTCGACATGAAAGCTGCGCCGGAGACGATGATGAGGCCCTTGCCCTCGATCTGCTCGGACGCCATGACCATCAGGCGGTCATCGTTTTCTGCGAAGGTGTACTTCGGGGTAGCTGCGCCGCCGAGGCCGTCGCTGTCAACGTCCACAGAGTAGGTCGTTGCATGGCCGTAGACTGCCGGGCTGACCGTTGCGGGCAGCGTAGAGGTCGGGTTGCCGTCTGCGTCTACTGCGTAGATGGACGCGCCGCCGTAGTGGCTGAAGCGTTCGGTGTAGAGTTTGTCATACGGATGCTCTGCATCGAATTCCACGCCGTCCAGAAGCGGGTTATCCATGTTGTAGGACGAGAAGTAGAGTCTCCACTTGTCAACGCCGTCGGCTGCAGAGCGAACATCGTCATACGTTGCGTCGTCAGAGATACGGAGGCTGGAGCCGAGTTTGGCAAGAACCTCGTTCTGCGTCGCGGCCATATGCTTGATGTCCGGGTTGTTCTGGATGATGGGGTAATTCTCGTAGTTGTCAGACCAACCGGCGAGGATCACCATACCGCCGTTGTCGTTGAACGTCTTGATGGCGTTCAGTTCTTCTGTGGAATAGGTCTTGGGGTCAGCCTGCGCTGCCTCCAGCCGGCGGGACGGAGCCGTCAGGATGATGGCCTTGTACTTGGGAATTGCCGCAGGCCGCGATGAGCTCCTCGCTGGTCTTCAGCGTGACTGTACGCACGGAATAGGCCGCAGCCAGTTCGCCGAAGTTGCCCATGGAGTCCTTATAGTTGCCTGCAACGTATTCGTTGTAGTGCGAGGCGTCAATGCCGATGTAGACAAGCTTGCTTGCGTCAAGCACATCGAGCGTGACGTCCTTGGTGAACGTGTACTCCTTGCCGTCCTGCTCGATCACAGCCGTGATCTTAACAGTCATGATGCGGGCCTTGGTCGGGGTATACTTGAATTCCACATCCTGCGTGCTGCTTGCAGCCAGCGCGATGGGATCCGTCACGGTGCCGATGGTTTCGCCGCCGATGGCATAGGTGATGGACTTGATGGTAGCGGGCTTTGCCTCACTGTTGAAGAACGTGGTGGTGATGGTCAGTTCTTCGTCGGTGACAGGGGTAGACGTGCCGCATTCAGCCTTGGAAATGCCAAGCTTGAGCGATTCGCCGACCCAGACAGGCGCGGTCACGGCCAGATCGCCGTCGCCCTCGGTGACGCGGACAAAGTAATAGGTGTACTCAGGCGCCAGTTCCACGCTGACGGAGCCCTTGGTGAGATCTGCGGCACTGTCCCAGGTATAGGCGACCTTGCCGGAGTTGACGACCAGTTCGACCTTGGCGATGGAATCGGTGCGGTCGGGATCGTTGAAGGAGATCTCGAAGTTCAGCTTCTCAGGAACGTCAATGATGGAGCCCATCATGTTGCCGTTGACCGTGTAGTCCAGTTCGAGGTTCTTGTCCTCGGTGGCGTACATACGGCGTGCTCTGAGCGCTGCGTAGATGCCGGATTCGGAGAAGTCGTCGGTCAGGATGACGTCGCGGGCGTCGTTGGCGTTGCCCCAGCGGCCCTTGTGGTTATCCTGGTTGTTGGTTGGGGCGACGTGCCAGCCCTTGTCGAGCGCCATGATGTACTGCTCGTAGCTGGGATAATAGCCGCCTGCGCCGATCTGGCCTTCGCCGTTGCCGACTTCGACCATGTACATACGGGTGTCAACGACCGCATCCCAATAACCGAAGTCAATGAAGTTGCCGAACGTCGTGCCCGGATGGTTGAACTGGCTGATGGAATCGACGCCCCTGTCTGCGACAGAAGCTTGTAGTAGGCCTGCAGGCCTGCATCCTTGGTCTTGTTGTTGAGCGTCGTGTTGTTGCGGGAGACGATGCCGGTGGTGTTGAAGGTGTTGATATGGCCGGGACCGCCGGACCACGTCATTTCAAAGCCCGCAATGGCGACCATGCTGCCTGCATTTTCCGTATTGAACGCAGCGACCGCGTCCTTATAGGCTTTCCAGGTTTCCTGGCTGTATTCCGTCGCTTGGCTCATGTCGTAGAGCGCGCCCTCGGGGTTGGCTGCGCCGGACTTGTCAAAGTAGTTGGAATGGTCGGTGAACGCGACGAAGTCAACGTTCGCGCTGTCAGGCAGCGCCTTGATATACGCCAGTGCGCTTTCCAGCGAGCCAGCGCCGTCGGAATACTGCGTGTGGGAGTGCAGCTGGCCGAAGTAGCGCTGGAAGGTCGCCTCGCCGATGGTGAAGGACCAGGTCTTGCTGGTTTCCTTTTCATCCGCACGCTTGACCGTCACAGTTACCGTGACCTTGCCGTCCGCCATATCGGCAGCCGGGGTGTAGGTGACCTTGCCGTCTGCGTAGGTTGTCTTGACCTCCGTGCCGTTGACAGTCATCGTTACGCTGGCGTTCTCGCCAGCGTTCGAGATCTCCGCGGAGATCTCCGGCCGCTTTTCGGCTCCGGTCTGCGCGCCCTGCGCGGGCGTTACGTTGGAGATCACAGGCTCGTCGAGGATGTCGACGGTGTAGGGCGCTCTGGCCTCGTTGCCCTTGATATCCTTGAACGCGAAGGTCAGGGTCATCGTGCTGCCAGCCTTGGCCGCCTCAGCGATGTCCGAATCATAGACCGTGATATGGACGCTGCCCTTGCCGGTGGTGAAATCGCCCGGAACCTCTACGTCCGTGTTGCCCTGAAGCTGGCTGATGCCGGGGATGTACGTTCCGTCGGCCTTCTTGACACTGTACTCGATCCACGGATTGTCGATTTCATAGATTGTGTCGATCTCGAGTTCAAACTCGTAATCGCTGCCGACATAGGCCGGGAGCATGGTTTCGGGAAGGTGATGGTGGGCTGCACGACAAGGCCGCCGTCCACATTCACGCCGTCCGCCACGGGATAGAAGAAGAAGGAGTAGATTGTATAGTCAAGATCGCCGGTCTTGCTGTACATGCTGTAGACCTTGAACGAGTCGGAGAAATACTCCAGCCATTGGCTGTGGCCGCTGAACTTCGCCGTGCGGCTCTCCAGCTCATAGCCGCCCACGCCGCCGGAGCAGGTACGGACGAGCCAGTCCGCGTCTTCGGTCGAAACGCCCTCTTCGGAGAAGTCCTTGCTGTAGAACGCGTTGTTGCCGGTGCCGTTGGCACAGAGATAGCCATACGCATCGCTCTTGAAGCGGAGGTATTCGCCGTTCTGCTCGACGGTGAACACGACAGCGCCGTTCGCCGGGTGGCCTTGCCGTCCGCGACGGTGGCTGCTGCCTTTTCAATGGACTTGGAATCGTTCTCCGCCGCCAGAACCGCCTGTGCGTTCTGGTTGTAGATCACAAACTTGTCGCCGGGCTTGGGCAGATCGCCGGAGGGCTCATCGGAGCCGCCGTCGTCCACAACCAGATAGAACTGCTGGGCAAACAGCGCCTCATCGCCGATTCTGCTGTAGCTGCTCCAGTTGTTCTTCTCGGCGTACCACTCCAGATAGTTGCCGCGTGCGGCATTCTGGATGTAGAAGCAGTTTTCGGTCTTCGCAGCCGTGACGTTCCATGCGGTGTTCACATCGTCCAGCGGCGTGCTGCCGTAGCTTGCGCCCATGGAGAGTTTCTTGCCCTCGCTGGTGGAGAACGTGTAGGTGCCGTCTGCGTTGACGCCGACGGTCCAGATGTCGGCCTTGGTGTAGCCGGACAGCTTGCCGTCTGCCAGCGTCACATCCGTGCCCTTGTTATAGAAGCCGGAGTACTCGGTGGACAGGGCCTTGCCGTTGGCCGGGTTGAAGACCACGACCGTGTCGCCGTCGGACAGGCTGGTCACGATGCCGCTCTTGCGGACGCGGTAGAACGCCTGCGCAAACAGCAGTTCATCGCTGATTTTGTTGTAGCTGCTCCAGTTGCTCTTATCGGCGTACCACTCCAGATAGTTGCCGCGCACGGCGTTCTGGATGTAATAGCAGCCGGTCGTTGCAGCCGCGGAAACCTTCCATGCGGTGTTCACGTCGTCCAGCGGTGTGCTGGTAAACTTCTCACCCATGGAAAGTTTCTTGCCGTCCTTGGTGGAGAACGTGTAAGAACCGTCCGCGTTGACGCCGACCGTCCAGACGTCGGCCTCGGTGTAGCCGGTCAGCGTGCCGTTCGTCAGCGTTACATCCGTGCCCTTGTTGTAGAAGCCGGAGTATTCAGTGGACAGGGCCTTCATGTTAGCCGGGTTGTAGATGACGATCTGCTCGCCGTCCTTGAACAGGCTCTGAACCGGTTCTTCGGCCTTGACGGTGTAGGCGAATTTCACTTCGTCGCTGTCGTCCATGCCGTCCTTCGTGGCCTTGACGGTGAAGGTGGTGTCTGCATTCACCTCGACGGGGTCGGTATACTCGGTATACTCACCCGTGGTCTTGTAGGAAATCTTCGCACCCTCAGTCTTGCACTTGAACTCGACCTTCGTTCCCTTTGCTACTTCGCCCGCAGCCGGGGTAGCAGTCGGGGTTTCGACCTGCTGCTTGGCTGCGGTTTCAATCTTGTACAGCGAGATCGGCTGCTGATTCTGCGACTTGTAGTAACGGAATCTGGTGCCGTTCTTTGCTGCATTGTTGTATTGCAGTGTTGTTCCGTCGCTGGTAACGATCACCTTACCGCTGGTAAGTTCAATCGTATTGAGAGACTGTGTGGAACCACTGTTCAGCTTGTTGCTTCGGACTTACCCGAAATATACTTTCCGCTTGCAGACTTGATGGCGTAGCCGCCAGTCATCGGCTCAACGGTAAACGCATATTTCGCATAATCACCGGTGATTTTGCTGTCGGTGATCGTAACATCGACCTTGTTCCCTTCAACGTCAAGCTTGTCAAGGGGAACCGTCCATAATCAGTTTGTCACCCTCGGACACGATCAGGTATGTACCAGACCAGTCCGCAGGCGCTTCTGTGACCTTGGTGTAGGTCTGCGTCTGCGTTGTCTCCTCCGCCATAGCGGCCGGCATGACCGAAAGGACCATGACGACGGCCAGCAGCAGCGCAAGACATCGCGTGATACGTTTTTTCATGCTTGCATTTCCTCCTGATTTCTGTTCAAATTCTGAATGTTCATGTTGTGCGCAGGCTCGTCCTGCGCAAAGCACCTCTTTTGAAGCCTCCTTCTGCGTCCTGATACAGAAACGAAAACGGCAGCCGTCAAGGGAGCCGCAGTCGCAGAGTTCTGTATTTCATAGTATAGCAGTTCCGCCCGTTAAAATCCAGTGCCTTTACGGAGATTTTACCGGCTTTGCGTAAATTTTACCGAAACGATTTTGTTGATTCTGCCCACAAATTCCCCAACAGACAGACAAAGCCCGCCCGGCAGTCCCTGCCGGGCGGGCAAATTGTCACCCATGATCCTGTATGAACCTCTTCTGAAAGGGGAGTCTTTTAGGGCGCATTTACTTAATATTCCTCCTGTATTTTTTGCAGGACGGCTTCCTTTTTCGGGATGGACGGAATGCCGCCGGAAACTTCGGTGGAGAGGCTGGCAGCGGCTGCTGCGTAGCGGGCCATATAGGCAAGATCGCCCCGCATCAGCGCCTCCGGCGCCTTGTTCAGTTCCAGAAAGCGGGATACGGCGCTGCCGCCGAAGATATCGCCCGCGCCGGTCGTGTCAATCGGCTGCACCTTCGGGCAGCCGCAGGAGAATTCCGCCTGTGCATTTTTAAGCAAGCAGCCCTTCGGCCCCAGCGTGACCATGACGAGCTTCGCGCCCAGCGCCAGCACGCGCTCGGCGCCCTCCTCCGGGCCGCAGCCCCAGAGGAACTGCGTCTCCTCGTCGCTGATCTTGACAATATCCGCCTGCGAAAGCCCCCAGAGAATCTGCGCCTTCGCTTCCTGCTCCGTTTTCCACAGAGGGGCACGGTAATTGGGGTCGTAGGTGACGAGTTTGCCGTGCGCACGGGCATAGGCCGCGGCCTTCTGCGTGGCCGTGCGGGCAGGCTCGTCCGTGCAGCTGAGTGAACCGAAGTGGAACACGCGGGCCTGCTCCAGCATGGCCGGATCGATCTCCTCCCAGCGCAGCTGCGTGTCCGCACCGGGCTTGCGTGCGAAAGCGAACGAGCGGTCGCCGTGCGCGTCGAAGGTCACGAAGGCAAGCGTCGTGAATGTGTCGGGGCTGATCAGAATGCCGCGCGTATCGATTCCGGCGCGGCGCATCGTGCCGGTCAGCAGATGGCCGAAGGTGTCGTCTCCGACTTTGGCGAGAAACGCGGTCTTCTTTCCATACGCGCTCAGCGCGGCAAGAAAGTTGCCGGGTGCGCCGCCAGGGTTGGCGGCAAGCGTGGGGTAGCCGTTTTCGTCCTTTGTGCGCTCCGCAAGATCAACAAGCAGTTCGCCCAGCGCGATCACATCATACATAATTTATTCCTCCTGTCAGTTTAAAAAGCGGACTTCTGATTGCTCCAACGGAAACATATCCGTGCAGGACTGCATGGATGTCGCTGCCTTCTTTGCATCTGTCCGGGCCGGGATTCGTGACGCGGATGGAAAGTGCGTCGCCGGTGCGAACATAGTCATTGTCATAGAAGCTGCACGTTGCCGGCGTTCTGCCGTACAGTACGCCTTTTGCACTGCGCCGCGGCGCAGTCCGGGAAATTGACGTTCCACACGCGCCCCGGCTCCGCCGGGCGTGCAAGCAGCGCTTCGAGCACGACGGGCAGATACGCCTCCGCCGCGCCGGGATTGCCGTTCTCGCGCGCGGAAAAGGCAATGGCGGGCACGCCGTTCATCACGCCCTCGAGCGCAGCGCCGATCGTGCCGGAATACGCGATGTCGAAGCCAGCGTTATACCCCCGGTTGATTCCCGTCAGCACCACGTCCAGCCGCACGGGCAAAAGCGCCTTGATCGCAGCCTTGACGCAGTCCGCAGGCGTTCCGCCGACGGCCCACGCGGCCTCGACCGGAACGGGGAACGGCGCTTCCGTCACGGAAAGTTCGCCCCGGATGGTCAGCTTCTGCGACATGCCGCTGCACTGGCTGTCCGGCGCTGCGACATAGACCCGGCCGAACGGCAGCGCCGCCGCGGCCAGCCGCGCGATGCCCTCCGCGCCGATTCCATCGTCGTTTGCAATCAGGATCGTTCGTTTTCCATATACCATGCACTCCCCTGTTTTTTTTTCTATCCGCATTCTACCATGAAACCAGCCCGGACTCAACCGTTGCGGGCGAAAAATGCGCGCCGCGTTCCGCCTTTACATTTGCGCGCGTATGTGGTAAAATTCTCAAAAGTATGTGCAGCCGAGTTAAAGGAGGATGCGCTCATGCCGATGACAAACGCCGCTGAATATCTGGAGCGCACCGCCGCGCGCGTCCCGGACAAGATTGCTTTTCCGACGCCTCCGGCAGTCTGACCTTCGGGCAGCTGCTGACGCGTGCACGGGCGCTGGGAACCGTGCTGGCCGGACTTCCGGGCTGCAAAAACGCGCCCGTGGCCGTGCTCACAGGCCGGACAGTACAGAGCGTTGCGGCCCTGCAAGGCGTTTTGCAGAGCGGGAATTATTATGTTCCCATCGACGAGCAGATGCCCGAAGCGCGCATGCGCCGCATTCTCACGCAGGTGCATGCCCGCGCGATCGTCTTTTCGGAATCGAGCCGCCCGCAGGCGGAGCGGCTGGCGGACTGCGCGCCGCTCGTTTGTCTGGAGGAAGCGGAGAAAACCGCGCCGGACGATGCGCTCCTGCAAGCCCGGCGCGAGCAGATCATCGATCTGGATCCCGTGTACCTGCTCTTTACCTCCGGCTCGACCGGAACGCCGAAGGGCATTGTCATCTCCCCACCGCGCCATTCTGGACTTTACCGACTGGCTGACGGACTTCTGCGGCTATACCGAGCACGAGGTCTTCGGCAATCAGTCGCCGTTTTACTTTGACACCTCCTGCAAGGATCTGTACCAGACGCTGAAACTCGGTGCAACTTGCGTGATTCTGGAGAAGAAATTTTTCGCACTGCCGCTGTTTTTACTGCAGGCACTCGACCAGCACGGCGTGACCGCCGTGAACTGGGCCACGTCCGCGTTCCATCTGGCGGCAAGTTCCGGCGCGCTGGAACGGTGCGTCCCGCATGCGCTGCGGAAGATCGTCGTCGGCGGCGAAGCGCTGCAGGCGCGGTATGTGAACATGTGGAAGCGCGCGATCCCGGAGGCAGACCTTTATAATATGTACGGCCCGACGGAAACGACCGTTGACTGCGCCGCACTCCATCTGACGCGCGCGTACCGCGACGACGAGCCGATCCCCATCGGAAAAGCCTGCCGCAATATGCAGCTGCTGCTGTTAAAGGACGATCTGACCGAGGCAGCCCCGGGTGAAACGGGCGAACTATGCGCGCGCGGCTCCGGGCTTGCGGCGGGATATTTTGCCGACGCGGAAAAGACCGATGCAGCCTTTATCCAGAACCCGCTCTGCCCCGATTACCGCGACATTCTCTACCGCACGGGCGATATGGCCGTGCAGCGCGAGGACGGAAATTTCTATTTTCTTGCCCGCCGCGACGGGCAGATTAAGCACATGGGCTACCGCATCGAACTGGGCGAAATTGAAACGGCGCTCTACAGTGTCGATGGCCTGCACGACGCCGTCTGCTTCTACGACGCAATGCGCGACAAGATCGTCTGCGTCTATGCGGGCAATCTGGACACCAATACACTTGCAAAGGCGCTGCGGACGGCGCTGCCGAAATATATGCTGCCGAACGTCTATGAAAAGCTGGAGGCGCTGCCGCACAACGCCAACGGCAAGCTTGACCGTGCGGCGCTGAAGGAACGGTTTTTGCATGCGCAGAGTTGAAAGCTATGCAGCGCTTACGCCGCTTCTGTCCGCACAGCTTCGGCGCGGTGTGGTGACCAACTGCTTTTTATCCCCGGCAGACTACCAGCGCGAAATCGATGCCGGGCTTTTTTACGAGGAAGGAGACGGCTTTTTGCTGCTGCTTCGGCAGCGGGCCGGATACCGGCTCCTGAACTTCTATCTGCACCCCGGTGCAAAGCTTTGCCTGCCGGAGCAGCCTTCCCCGCTCATCACAGAACTTGCCTGCCGCGAAAAGGACCAAGACGCCATGCGCCGGGCGCAGGACGCGCTGTGCGCGCTCGGCTTTACCGAGGCGTTTTGCCGTCTGCGGCGTACGCGGGCGGCAATTCCTGTCCAGAATACCGCTGAGACTCCGGCAGAGGCTTCATTTGAGGCTGTGCGGGCATTTTTACTTGAACAGTTCGACCCGCTGACGGGCTGCATCCCGCCGGACGAGGAACTCCGACAGGCGGTCGGCACCGGGCAGGTGCTGTGTTTGACAGACGCGAACGGAATTTCCGGACTTCTGCACTATACACCCGGGCGGGCGCAGTGCGAGATCCGCCATCTGGCCGTCCGTGCAGACTGCCGGGGGCTTGGATGCGCCGGACGGCTGCTGCGGCTGCTGGAGATGAAGACCGGCGGGCAGAAATGTATCGTCTGGGCGCGGGTGGGGAATACCCCGCCGAACATGTATATGAAAAAAACCGGTTTCAGCCGGACGGATGGTCGTCCGTCGTGCTGCGGCTGGGATAAAGGAGTTTTGACACTATGAGGAAGCAGATCATTGAGATCCTGACGGAGATTTGTCCGGGCATTGACTTTGAGAACGAAACGGCCCTCATCGACGACGGCCTGATCGACTCGCTGGACATCGTCGCCGTTGTGACCGAGCTCATGGCGGCGTTCGACGTCGAGCTTGGCGTGGACGATCTGACGCCGGAGAACTTCAACAGCGTCGAGGCCATCGAGGACCTCATCGAGAGCCGGCAGAACTGATATGTCCTTTGCCTCCTTGCCCTTTGTGGGGCTCGTTGCGGCGGGCGTCATTCTGTATTATCTGGTTCCGAAGCAGGCGCAGTGGGTCGTGCTGCTGCTGGCGAGCATGGTCTTTTACCTGTCCGGCGGCGTTAAAAGCGCCGTCTGGCTCGTGCTGGTCGCGGGGTTGACGTGGCTGGCGGGACTGCTGCTCGAAAAGCAGAACGCACGCCCCGCGCCCGATAAGGCTGCGAAGACTGCCGTGCGCAGCGCGAAGAAGCGGATCTGCGCAGCGTGTCTCGTGCTCTGCTTCGGGCTTTTGTATCTCATGAAATACTGGAACTTCACGGCCTCCGCGCTGCCGTCTGCTCTCGGGGACAAGCTTCCCCGGTGGGATTTTGTTGTGCCGCTGGGACTATCGTATTTCATCTTTCAGAGCGTGGGCTATGTGATCGACGTCTATCGAGGAAAGCTGTCCGCGCAGAAAAACCCGCTGAAATACGGCCTGTTTGTTTCGTTCTTCCCGCAGATGGTGCAGGGTCCCATCAGCCGGTACGACCAGCTTGCCCCGCAGCTTTTATCGCAGCGCAGCCTTGACTGGCGCGATCTGAAGCTTGGCATTCAGCTGTGCCTCTGGGGCTACTTTAAAAAGCTTGTCATCGCCGACCGGGCCGCCGTGCTTGTAAACGCTGTCATCACGGAGAACTGCCCCTACGGCGGCGCGATCATTGCCAGCGGCATTCTGTTCTACTGCATTCAGCTTTACTGCGATTTTTCCGGCGGCATTGACATCACACGCGGCGTCGCGCGGATGTTCGGCATTGACATGGCCGAGAATTTCCGCCGCCCGATCTTCGCAATGTCCCTGACGGAATACTGGCGGCGCTGGCACATTACGCTCGGTGCGTGGATGCGCGACTATGTGTTTTATCCGCTGTCGCTGTCCAAGACCTTCGGGAAACTTTCCCGCTGGGCCCGCACGCATATCAAGGGCACAGGCGGCAAGATTTTTGCCACATCGCTTGCGACGTTCATCGTCTATCTGATCATCGGCATCTGGCACGGGGCGAACTTCCGCTATATTGCTTTCGGTCTGTGGAACGGCGTGCTCATTACGGCCTCCCTTCTGCTGGAACGGACGTTTTTGCGCTGGAAATCGGCGCTGCACATCAACGATAAATCCGCCGCATGGCGCGTGTTCATGACGCTGCGCACGATGCTGCTGGTGTTCATTGGGCGGTATTTCACGCGTTCGCCGCGTCTGAGCTGCGTGTTCCGGTTTTTGAAGACGACCGTGCTGCATCCGCAGCCGTCGCAGCTGTTCGACGGGACGCTTTTGTCGTTCGGCCTTGCAAAGACGGATTTTCTTGTGATCGCGCTGGGACTGGCCGTTTTGCTGACGCTTGAGTGCTTGCAGGAGCGCGGCGTGCAGATCCGGGCTGCGCTGGAAAAGAAGTCTGGCTTTGTGCAGTGGCTTACCGTGACGGCGCTGCTGCTGGCCGTGCTGCTGCTCGGCGTGTTCCGGGCCGGGTATATCCCGTCGGGCTTTATCTATACGCAGTTCTGAGGCGGTGATCGAATGAGTTCAAAAAATGGGTACTGGTCTTTCTTGCGACTGTCCTTGTGCTGGCCGCGCTGCTGGCGGCGCTGAATCTTGCCGCCGATCCCTTCGGCGCGTTCGGAGACAGGCTGCTTTCCTGGTTCTCCTACGACGAGACGAATAACCCCCGCGTGGCGAAGTTTACCTATCTCGAGCAGCACCATGATGAATATGATTCCTATATTCTCGGCTGCTCATCGACCAGTTCGTTCCCGGTAGACGCGTTCAACGAGGCGTATGGCGCCAGCTTTTTACAATCTCATCATGTACGGTGCGGATATGCGCGACTGCGAAAAGATCGCGCAATATCTGGTGGAGCATTACGAGGTCAAGAATCTCATTCTGAACGTCTATCTCGACAACGGCCTGACCTATGACGAGGAATCCGACCGGCTGACGAAGAACCTGCATTACAAAGAAGACCCGGACACGTCCGCACTGTCCTATTACACGCGCTATCTCTTCGCCGACCCGCGCTATGCGCTTGCTCAAGCTGAAAGCGCTGCGCACGGACACCATTCTGCCGCAGACATTCGACGTGTTTGACGAGCGGACAGGCTGCTATGACAAGCGCGTGCGCGACGCAGAACCGATCGGCAGCGAGGAGCGTTATCTCGAAAGCTACCCCGTCTTCGCCGACTATCCGCACCAGACGCTCTCGCTTCCCTACACCGACGCGTGCATGCAGAGCGTCGCCGCGATCAAGGCCCGGTGCGAGGAAGCGGGCGTGAGCCTCACTGTCGTCGCCGGGCCGGTGTATGCCGAGTATCTGAAAAATTTTGAGACGGAAACCGTCGCGCAATTTTACCGTTCGCTGGCGCAAATCACGTCGTTCTGGGATTTTTCGTCCAGCAGCGTCAGCTGTGAGATGCGCTATTTCTATGACGGCACGCACTTCCGCAACAACGCCGGCGAGATGATGTGCGCCCGCATGACGGGCAGGACGGATCTCTGGCTCCCGGACGATTTCGGAACGTATGTGACCGCCGATACGCCGGAGGAGTATTTTTTGAACGTCCTGTCGCCGAAACCACTTTCACAGGACGAGATCAGCACGCAGGTGCCCATCCTCATGTACCACCATCTGTCTGAGGACGTGACGAACAGCGAAATGGTTTCACCTGAACAGTTCGAGGCGCAGATCCGGGCGCTGGCCGAGGCCGGGTACACCGGCGTTTCGTTTGACGAGCTGCGGGCGTATGTCCTGCGCGGCGAGCCGCTTCCCGAGAAGCCGGTCGTCATCACCTTTGACGACGGGTACAGGAGCAATTACACGCTGGCCTACCCGATTTTGCAGAAATACAATATGAAAGCGACGATCTTCGCCATCGGCGTTTCGTTCGGCAAGGATCACTACAAGGACACGGACTATGCCATGACGCCGCACTTCGGCGCGGCGGAAGCGGCAGAGATGGCCGGCTCCGGCCTTATCTCCATCCAGAGCCATACCTACGACATGCACCAGTGGCCGCCGTATGAAGACGGCTCCGCCGTGCGGGAGAACATCCTCCAGCTGCCCGGCGAAAGCGAGGAATCCTATGTACAGGCGCTGACGGAGGACTTTACGCGCAGCCGCGCGCTCTTAGAGGACGCTGCCGGCCAGCCGGTCGACGTGCTGGCATACCCCGCGGGGCAGTATTCCACGCTTACGCAGGTCACGCTCCAGTCGCTCGGCGTGCATGTGACGCTCTCGACCAATCCGGGCGTCAACACCGTCGTCAAGGGCCTGCCGCAGACGCTTTACGCCATGCTCCGCTTCGGCATCACGGAGGAGGTCACGCCGGAGGCGCTGCTGGATATGATCCGGTAAAACAGGAGAAGCAGGCTGTGTTTTATGATACAGCGCTTCCAGCTTGCCTGTAGGGGCGGACGACTCTGTCCGCCCGCACGGAATACAACCGCTGGCTGGAGTTTTGCGGCGAATTCGCACGCGCCTTCCGCTTTGACTGTAGGGGCCGATGCCCACATCGGCCCGTGAGGCAGTTACGAATTCGCCGAAGATTTTCGTAAAACGGTGCGCTCTGCCGGGCCGATGTGGGCATCGGCCCCTACAGACGCTGTGTACTTGCTTCGCTTTATGAAAATCGGTTTTTGATTTGCAGAGAAGGCCGCCCGCCGGGCAGCCTTCTTTTCCCTTGAAATACATATATTCCTATATAAACATGCGTAAAAAACAAACCTGCATAAAAAATTTTAGGTAAGCAAAAAAATTTTGTTTGACATCTGCCTTTCATGTGGTATGATGGTAACAGAAGGCGTCTGCACGGCAGGCGCCGCAGATCAGAAAGAATAATAAATAAATGGGAGGTACCCTGCGTTTATGAATTATGATGCTATCAAAAAGGCTGCCGAAGGCTACAGAACCGACATGGCAAAGTTCCTCCGCGACATGATCGCCATTCCTTCCGAGTCCTGCGAGGAAGAGGGCGTCGTCAAGCGCATCGCCGCCGAGATGGAAAAGCTGGGCTATGACAAGGTCGAGTTCGATAAGCTCGGCAACGTCATCGGCTGGATGGGCACTGGCGACAAGATCATCGCTATCGACTCCCATATTGATACCGTCGGCATCGGCAACCGCGAAAACTGGACTGCTGATCCCTACACCGGCTATGAGACCGACGAGATCATCTACGGCCGCGGCGGCTCCGATCAGGAGGGCGGCATGGCGTCCGCGACCTACGGCGCGAAGATCATGAAGGATCTGAATCTCATCCCCGAGGGCTATAAGATCATGGTCGTCGGCTCCGTGCAGGAAGAAGACTGCGACGGCATGTGCTGGCAGTCCATTGTCAACGAATATTTCAACGGCCCCGAGGACGCCCGCAGCAAGATCGAGTTCGTCATCTCCACCGCGACCGACGGCGGCATCTACCGCGGCCATCGCGGCAGAATGGAAATCCGCGTTGACATGCACGGCGTCTCCTGCCATGGCTCCGCTCCGGAGCGCGGCGACAACGCGATCCACAAGATGGCTGAGGTCATCCTGAACGTCCGCGATCTCAACGAGAACGACGCTTCCGACGACAAGGAGATCAAGGGTCTTGTCAAGATGCTCGACCCGAAGTACAACCCCGAGCATTACGAAGACGCCCGCTTCCTCGGCCGCGGCACCTGCACCACCAGCCAGATCTTCTACACCTCCCCGTCCCGCTGCGCAGTTGCGGACTCCTGCTCCATCTCCATTGACCGCCGCATGACGGCCGGCGAGACCTATCAGTCCTGCCTGAAGGAGATCGAGGATCTGCCCGCCTGCAAGAAGTATGCCAAGGACGTCAAGGTTTCCATGTATATGTACGACCGTCCCGCATGGACCGGCCATGTCTATGAGACCGAGTGCTTCTTCCCGACCTGGATCAACAAGGAATCCGCGCCGCACGTTCAGGCGCTGGTCGATGCGCACCATGCGCTGTGGGGCGACAAGAGACTGTGGGCCGACGAGACCGCGAGAGAAAAGCGCGAAGGCCGCCCGCTGACCGACAAGTGGACGTTCTCCACCAACGGCGTCTCCATCCAGGGCCGCTACGGCATCCCCTGCGTCGGCTTCGGCCCCGGCGCCGAATCTCAGGCGCATGCGCCCAACGAGATCACCTGGAAGCAGGATCTCGTCGTCTGCGCCGCGCTTTATGCCGCTGTTCCGATGCTCTACAAGCCCGAGAACAAAGACGGCTCCGCAACGAGCTTCCGTCAGGAACTCACCGGCAACGACATTAAGTAAGCTTTGCGGCATACAGGCATGAGTCCCAACGGGACTCATGCCTCCCGCAGTGTGAAAACCATCTGATAAAAAACTTAAGGAGAAAGAACATGAGCAAAACTGTTGAACTGGCAAGACATCTTGAGAAGCTCCACATCAACAACATGTATAAGACCGACTTCTACTGGACCTGGGACAAGACTGACGACGAGATCGACGCTGTCTTTACCGTAGCCGACGCCCTGCGCGACCTGCGCGAGCGCAACAAGTCCACGAAGATCTTCAACTCCGGTCTGGGCATCTCCCTGTTCCGCGACAACTCCACCCGTACCCGCTTCTCCTTCGCCTCCGCCTGCAACTTCCTCGGCCTCGAGGAGCAGGTCCTCGACGAGAAGAAGTCCCAGATCGCCCATGGCGAGACGGTCCGTGAAACGGCCAACATGGTCTCCTTCATGGCTGACGTCATCGGCATCCGCGACGATATGTACATCCATCAGGGCCACGAGTACCAGAAGACGTTCATGGACGCCCTGGAAGAGGGCTACCGCGACGGCATTCTCGAGCAGAGACCCACGCTCGTCAACCTGCAGTGCGACGTTGACCATCCGACGCAGTGCATGGCCGACATGCTGCATGTCATCCACTACTTCGGCGGCGTTGAGAACCTGAAGGGCAAGAAGGTCGCCATGACGTGGGCATACTCCCCGTCCTACGGCAAGCCGCTGTCCGTCCCGCAGGGCGTTATCGGCCTGTTCACCCGCTTCGGCATGGACGTCACGCTGGCGCATCCGGAGGGCTACGACGTCTTCCCCGAGGTCGAAGAGGTCGCCCGCAAGAACTGCGAGAAGTACGGCTCCAAGTTCCACAAGACCAACTCCATGGCCGAAGCCTTTCCAGGACGCCGACATCGTCTATCCGAAGTCCTGGGCGCCGTTCAAGGCAATGGAGAAGCGCTCCAAGCTCTATGTCAAGGGCGACAAGGAAGGCATCGACAAGCTCGAGAAGGAGCTGCTGGCGCAGAACGCCGAGCACAAGGACTGGACTTGCTCCGAAGAGATGATGAAGCTGACGAAGGACGGCAAGGCTCTGTACCTGCACTGCCTGCCCGCCGACATCTCCGGTCTGTCCTGCCCTGAGGGCGAAGTTGACAACTCCGTGTTCGACCGCTATCTGGTGCCTCTGTACAAGCAGGCTTCTTACAAGCCGTACATCATTGCCGCTATGATCTTCCTGGCTCAGGTCAAGGACCCGGTCAAGGCCCTGATGGAGCTCGACGCCGCTGACAACAAGCGCAAGATGTTCTAATTCGCTTCTGACTACACAAATAAGCATATGGCAGGAGCGCCGCTCCTGCCATATGCAGTATCAAGAGGAATTATAAAATGGCTAAAAGAATTGTGATCGCTCTGGGCGGCAACGCTCTGGGCAAAAAATCTCGAAGAGCAGATGCAGGCTGTCAAGACGACGGCCAGCGCCATCGCAGACCTGATCGAAGACGGCCATGAGGTCGTCATCGCCCACGGCAACGGCCCGCAGGTCGGCATGATCCAGAACGCGTTCGCGGCCTACCACAAGCAGCAGGCCAAGAGCGACATCATGCCGCTTTCCATGTGCGTAGCCATGAGCCAGGGCTATATCGGCTACGATCTGCAGAACATGATCGGCGAAGAGGTCGACCGCCGCGGTCTCGGTATCCACTGCGCGACCGTCCTGACGCAGGTCGCCGTTAATCCCGCTGACCCCGCCTTCCAGCATCCGACCAAGCCCATTGGTGCGTTCATGACCGAGGAAGAGGCCAAGAAGCTGGCGGCCGAAAAGGGCATCGACGTCGCCGAGGACGCAGGCCGCGGCTGGCGTCAGGTCGTCGCAAGCCCGCGCCCGAAGGAGATCGTTGAGATCGCCACGGTTCGCGCGCTTATGAACGCAAAGCACGCTGTTATCGCTGCCGGCGGCGGCGGTATCCCGGTTGTGTGGGAAGACAAGTATCACCTCAAGGGCGTGCCCGCCGTCATCGACAAGGACTTCGCCTCCGAGTGCATGGCCGAGCAGCTTGACGCCGACATGCTTATCATCCTGACAGCTGTCGAGAAGGTTGCCATCAACTTCGGCAAGCCCGACCAGAAGAATCTGGACGAACTGACCCCGGAGGAAGCCCGCAAGTACATGGCCGAAGGCCAGTTTGCCCCCGGCTCCATGCTGCCGAAGGTCGAAGCGGCTGTCAAGTTCGCCGAGTCCAAGCCCGGCCGAACCGCCATGATCACCCTCCTGGAAAAAGCCAAAGACGGCATCGAAGGCAAAACCGGCACCGCGATCCACCTGTAATCTCGTCTCAAACAACGGCCTGCTGCAAACCTGATGGTGCAGCAGGCCGTTTGTATCGCTTTAATCAATGAACAGCGTAAAAGGCGCGGGAGTACTCCGTCAGCACGCGCATCTGCTGAATTGCGATTGCGTTGAACTTTGCCAGCCGTTCTGACTGCGTTAATCTGCACTGTTTCCTCAGTCGATAGACGTTTGCGCCCAGATATTGATACAGTTTTTTGCTCATTCGATTGCTGCCCTTTTTCCGTGTTTATTACATGGCATGACTTAAAATGACACAAGCCAACTATCATATTTTTAGGTGCAGCTCTCATATCTACATTTGCTAATAACTCGATGGGCGCTATGGGCAACCGCGAATTATCTTCGAACGTTCAGAAAATCCTTTGCTTCATACGGCGATTTGTCGTATCCCCCCCGAACAAAGGTGTATGTTCCCGCTGCAACATTGTGCTGTTCACCACCAAGCCGAATCTCGGCACTGACCGGCGTAGTAAGAACATATGTCACTGTGGGGCCGTTCCATTTCCAGCATGAACACACTTTTCCGTGCGGCGTATTTACTACTACTTCAAATCGCTGCAGCCGCCGGTCCGGAACAGGCGCAAAGATCACGGTTTCATACCCCGGCTTCCCCGGCCGGATGCCGCCTGCCGCGGCGTACAGCCAGTCGGCGACCGCGCCGTAGGCGTGATGATTAAACGAGTTCATATCTGTGCTCCAGAACGAGCCGTCTGCCTTTCGGCTGTCCCAATGCTCCCAGACGGTCGTTGCGCCCATTTTGACAGAGAACAGCCATGATGGGGCTTTCGTCTGCAAAAGAAGGCCATAGGCCGTCTGTGCATAGCCGTTTTCACTCAGCGCGTGTAACAAATACGGCGTTCCGGCAAAGCCGGTCGTCAGTCGATTCCCGTTGCTCCGAACCAGCTCTGCAAGCTGCGCGGCAACGCGGTCAGGAGCCGCCGCAAGACCAAAGTGCAGCGCCAGTGCGCATTCGGTCTGCGTCCGGCAGTCCGGGAATGCGTTCTGGTGTGCGGCGCGGATTGCTTCAAATAGCCGATGATATGCAGCGCCGTCCATATCCAGCGCGTCCATTGCCTGTGCCAGAAGCTGTGCGGAATGCGCATAGAATGCTGTTGCAATAAAATTCTTGCGGGAAGCGCCGGTATAGCTGCCGTCTCCGGCGTCGAGCGCCAGCCAGTCGCCATACTGGTGGCCGGTGTTCCAGATGCAGCTGTCTCCGGAAGCCCTGCGCACATATTCGACCCATTTCTGCATCATGGGAAGATGTAAACTGCTCCCTAAAGAGCGGCGGAGAGGATGATAGGACTGTCCACCCTCCTGCAAATTCCCCATCCTTCTGTCGGCTTCGCGCACATCGGAAATCCCTATTCTTTGTTTACTGCAGCGCAGTTTTTGCGCCAACTCCGGGTCAGATAACAATTTGTATATTCACCCAGCCGCTATCATAGAGCGACAGGTCAACAAGATTGCCACGCTGGAGCAGAAAAAGCAGCACTACGAAGAAATTCTCCGCCGGGAGCTTGACGGCCTCGACAATGAATTTGAAACGCTGCGGCTTCTGTCGCAGGAACTGTTCGTGCGTGCAAATGGCCTACGATTTTGGAAAGCGGCTTGACATGGATTTTTGATGGATATACGGCAGCCCCGGCTCGGAATACTCTGGGCCGGGGCCTCTGTTTTGTCTCATAGAATGGGAATGTAATTATAAGAGTTATAGATTGGTGCAGTTGCCAGTCTTGTCAGTTTTATGCTGCTGCATCTCATTGCTGCTGGCATAACTGGCAGCATCGGCAACCGGCCGTATATTCATTTCATTCAACCCCAAAGCTTTTCCGTATAGATTCCCTCTGCCTTCATCTTTGCAACAGCCGCCTTGACGGAAGCCAGATCCTCGCGATACGTCACGCCGTACCAGCTTTCCTCACATGGAAGCACGCGGACGCTGGCGGTTCCGTCGGCCATCTGCTCGTTGACGACGAATGGCAGGAAGTATTCGCATTTGAGTGGATTTTTCTGCATGGCTTCCGTCAGAAACGCGGGCATTCGGCCCCAGAGTTCATCTAGCATATGCGCGGAAAAGCCCCAGAGATTCATGGAGACGATCGTGTCGCCGGGCAGCGGGAAGAAATGCTCGCCGTCCTCGGTGTATTCGGCGTCTGCGCCCTTCTTGAAGATCTTCGTGCGCTCCGTCACACTGGTCAGCATATTATTTTCGATCTCGCATACGCCGCGCGCCACAGAGCCGAATTCCGTGACCGTATTGCGCAGACGGTAGCCGACCATGGCGTATTGGCTCTCGTCGGTCTGCGCCAGAAAGTCATAGATTTCCGAAAACGCCGTGCGGCCGTAGAAGTCGTCCGCGTTGATAACGGCGAACGGGCCGTTCACCGCACCCTTGCAGCAGGCCAGCGCGTGGCCGGTTCCCCACGGCTTCGTGCGGCCTTCGGGGGGCGCAATCCCTTCCGGCAGGCGGTCAAGCTCCTGATAGACGTAGGACACATGGAAGAATTTTTTCATGCGGTCGCCGATGCACGCACGGAATTCTCCTTCCATCTCGCGCTTGATGATGAACACCACATCGCGGAAACCGGCGCGCCATGCGTCGAACAGGGAAAAATCAATGATGATGTGCCCCTCCGGATCGACCGGCTCGATCTGCTTGAGCCCCCCGAAGCGGCTGCCCATTCCGGCAGCCATAATGACAAGACTTGGTGTATGTTTGCTCATTTTTATTACCTCTACAGTAAGGAACTGTAAGAAGTGCGAGTTCCATTCTCTCTTTTATATCTGACGGTACCTTATCGGGCAATCAGGCCGGTTGCCTCATAAAATTGCTGCCCGGCAAGAAGCTGCGTTCTTTAAGTAGCGCCTGAAAGCGGTTCTGCGGCAGAAAGCAGCAATTTCATCCGGCTGAATGTCCCAACGGAGCACATATCGCGCGGCTGCGTTGGACGCAGTGCGCCCGACGATCTGAAAACGCTGTTGAAAAAATGAAATATTGGAGTATACTCCAACCAGAGGCAGCAGCGTTTCGTCCAGCAGCCACGAATGGCAGCTAAAATACGAAAATGCATATGCCGGAAAGTATTTCGGAAAAACGCGCGCGCCTGCGCAAAGGACGCATCACACGCCGCAGGATCGAGCGAACCGCCGCGGCAGATGTGCACAGACACCAGCGGCTCGCCCGGTTCAAGTCCAAAAGCCGGGGCGGAAAAGTCCGCCGGCTCCATGCAGAATTGAAGTCGTCCAAGCTGGAACAGCCGCAGCGTCAGATGATTCGTCAGCCATGCGCTTTCGGCAAGGCCGATCTTGCCGCTATAGCTCCAATATTCGGAGGCCCAGCGGCCGATATCGTCGATCGTATGATAAAATACCTCGTCCGGAAGCTGGTGCCTTTGATAATCGTTCAGCAGCTTCTGACTCCAAAGGAGCGCTGCGAGCAGATCCGTCTTGGGATCGCCGCTCCAACGGAGCGTGTCTGCCCTGTAAATTTCGGCGGCCTGAAAGTGCCGGAAGCAGCGCTTCCTCAAAGTCCTTTGATAGAGCGCGCCCAGACCCTGACGGGTATATTCCTGCCGCGCAAAGGAAATCGCCTGTTCGATGTTGTTCATTTTGTACCCAACCTGTAGAGATTTCTCAGGAAGCGCTTTGCGACCGGGTTTTCCTGCCGCAGCTCCAACTGGCAGATCACATAGCGTTTGCCCTCGTATAGTTTTTCTGCCGCAGCCAGTACTGGCCCCCAATTTCCCTGTTCGTCCATATTGTTGGACAAAAGAATGGGTGTGAAGCCTTCGACGGTAAACGTCGTGTCCAGCAGCGGCGTGATGCAGTCCTCCTTGGCGTCATACCAGTAGGAGAAGTCCTGCTCCTTAAATTCCGTCGACAGCCGGGTAGCCGGTCTTGCGGGAGACGAAGTGCAGTGGGAGCATGCCGCAGGGCTTGACGGTCACGGTCTCACCCGCGACGGTATGCAAACCCGGTTCCAGCTTCAGAATGACAACATTGTCGTTCGGTACGACAGTCACGTCCTGAAATACGGTCAGCTTCTGCTCTGCGTCATTGACAACGTCCCCGTTCCCGTCCAGCAGGACGGCGCGGAGCGTCAGCGTTTCGCGGTCTTGCGCGGTCTCTGCCGGGAACTCGGCGCTGGCGACGTAGACCGCGCGGCAGGCGTCCGCGTGCGCGGGGACGCGCCCGGTCTGAATCAGCTTGTTTTGTTCGTTGTAAAGCTCAAAGGCAAGCGTATACGCGCCGGATTTCGCGATATCATTGCACAGGAACGCTTCGATCTGAATCGTTTCGCCAGCCGTATAGGCAAAGCGGTCGGTGCGTAGCGACACCAGCAGGGGCGCGAGTGCATCTCGGTAGGCAAAATACGCCTGCTTCGGGATGCGCTTGCAGTCCATGATGGACTTCATCCAGCCGCTGGGCCATGCGTCGATGAACAGATGAATGGCGTTCGAGACCATGCGGTCGTCGCGGCGGAATGCCTCGGTCATCATGCGCGTAGCAAAGGCCTGATACTGCTGGCTGCGGTCGATCCAGCTCTGCATATCCTCCTGCGCGTCATAGAAAAAGCCGCTGAAGCTCTTTGTCTGGCTGCGGACAATGCGGCCCGGGTCAAACGGCTCACGCAGCCATTCGCGCGGGTAGCACTCCTCCATGACCTCTGCCGAATCCAGCCCTTCCGCGCCGTATTCGCCGCAGCCATAGTACCAGCCGGGCTTGACAGGCAGCCAATAGCCCCGGTGCAGACGGCCAATGTCAATACCGTGGCCGTTATACCACATGGGGTAGCAGTGGTTATCCGGTATCCCGTCTGTGGGCGGGTCATAATCGCCGTCCACATGCTTGATGACCTGATCGGGATTTGAGAGCCTGACCGCCAGATCACAGCAGGTGAAGAAATTTTCCAACTCTGGACGCAGCAGGTGACGGTGCGGTTCGTTATTGGCGTTCGGAAACGGCTCGTTGATATAGCTGATGACGACGTTGCACGGGTGCTTTCGTACCATGCGCGCCATCTCCTCCGCCTGCCGGATGCCCTCCGGGACGCGGAAGCGGCGCATGACGCCGAACAGCGGAAGATCCGTCTGCGTCATAAGGCCGAGCTTGTCGCAGTATTCGTAGACCTCATCCTGCACCGGCCGCTGCGTCAGACGCAGAAAATTCATGTTGCAGAGTTTGGCCAGCAGAATATCGTCGATCAACTGCGGAAGATCGCCGCGCAGCACGTCCTGCTGCTCAAAGCCCATCGTATTGGCCCCGCGCAGACGGATGGAGCGGCCATTGAGATAGAACATCCCTTGCGCTGCGGACTTTCTGTGTCCTGCGTAAAGCTGCGCATACCGAACTGCTGCGCAAGGCGGTCGGTGCACGTCCCGTTTACAAGAACGGCTGCATGGAGCTGGTACAAATACGGGGTTTCAGATCCCACAGCTTTGCGTCCGGCAGGTCAAATTTGAGTTTGTACAGATTCTTTCCGTGCTTGAGCGGCATGGGAATGCCCTTTCCAAGCTCGGACTTGACGGCGGCCTCCGTCAGGCTGTCGCCCATGCCGACAAAGCGCGTCGTCTCCGGCGTAAAGCGGTGGTCTTCAAAGACCGTCTCGGGGAAGTTCTGCCCGTAGAGTGAAAGCGAAAGCTCGACCGGGAGGGTATCATATCTGTCGTTCTGAATTTCCAGCCATGCTTCTGCCTTCCCGTCCAGCGGACGGATATAGAGGTCGCTGATATGGACGGAATTTCGGATCTCCACATAGACGCGGTTGTAAATGCCCGTCCCGGAGGGGCAGTGGTGCCAGCCGTCCAGCGGACCGTCCCAGCCGAGACCGGTGGCGGCATAAAGCTTGTCGCCTTCTGTTTCTTCGCTGCCGCCGGGATCGTTTCCCATATAAATATGGTCATTATACAATTCAACTTTCAACCGGTTTGTACCGTCTTTGACGATGCCTGTAATCTCAAACTCGAATGGAGAGAAGAAGCCTTCATGCTCTCCGGCAAATGTGTCATTGACGGTAACGACTGCACGGTAATCCGCGCCGTCAAAATGGATATAGACCGACTGGCCCGCCAAAAGCGCAGGCAGCTCAAACGTGGTTTCATATGTCTTTTTGCACACGCCGATCGGCCCGCCGTATTCCGGGATCGTGACCGGTTGACCATCGCGCAGAAACGACGTGAGATCCATGCGCCGGCGCAGGCTTTCAAACGCAGGCGCGTGATTTTCCAGAAACGGGCGGTATGCTTCCCGCATGGCAGCAAGCTCGGTTTTCAGTTCTTCCGTTGTAGACAGATGCGGCTTGACAGCGATGGGCTGTGCATCTGCCTGTTCCAGACGGCAGATAACGGTTTCATGCGGAATTGGCGTGACCGGCTCCAGAAGCGCAGCGTTCCCGCCGATGCCGTTTGCCGCGATTTGTGCGAATTGATCCATATATGTTCTCCTTTTCGCTGCTTTTTTCGTATCGTAACACAGCGCATATAGGGAGGCAATCTGCGAAAATGACACTTTGACCCGCAAAAATGTCATATTCGCCACCTATGATTTTTTGACCCGCATTCTTTTAGAATGCGATACAGAGGATACTGGACCGATGGACGGATGTGAGGCAGCTTATGTTTGAAGCATTTTTTTACGGATCCCTGTATGCGATACCGCACAGAGGTGATCAACGGCATTGACTTTACGGGTTGGGATTCAGCATGGTACGCGGCGAATGTGTGGCGGAAGGAACGCTGCGCTGGATGCAGAAAGGCGAAGCTGCGGCCGTGCTCATCACAAATACGAGCCTGCCGGATATGTCTGGGTTTGAACTTGCCAGACATGTCCGCAGACAGTTTCCGTGCCTCCGCGTGATTTTTTTTGACTGACACGCCGAACCTTGCGGAAGCGCAGCAAGCCGTCCGGTGCGGTGCATATGACTATTTGCCGAAGTCTGACGGGATCGACGCGCTGCGCAGCGCGATGATCCGCGTTTCAGAGGAACTGCACACGGAAAGTCGGGAAGAAGCATATCTGTGCGGCCAGCAAAACTGGGATGAGTGCATTTCGAGACTTCTGAAGCTGCTTCTGGCACTGAAGCCGGACATCGACGAGGATCATTGGCAAATGTATTCCAAAGTCAAGCCGCTGCTGAGCGATGCTCCGCTGCGCATAGAGGCTCTGCTGGTGCGCTCTTTGATGGAGGAACTGCGCGCAGAAATTTGCCGCAGGGATGAGGCACTGGCCGCGCAACTCCGAAGTAACATGATGGCTGCGCCGCTGGGCATGCTGACCTCCGCGCAGGGAACGGCGGCGGACGCCATCTGGGCGCTGCTTTCCGAAAAGGGCTATATCACGCAGGAGGACGCGCTGAAAAGCGATCCCATCGGGCGCGCCTGCGTCTATATGCAGTCGCACCTCTCGGAAAAACTGACTGTGCAGGAGCTGGCTGAGTATGTCCACATCAGCCCGCGGCATTTTATCCGGAAATTCCAGACAGAGATGAACGAGAAATTTACGGATTATCTGGCCCACATCCGTGTTCAGGCGGCAATTCAAATGCTGGAGGCTGGTCGGGATGTCAAATCCATTCCGGAGGCGGTCGGGTATAAAGACGAAAAAGCTTTTTATTCCGTGTTCCGGAGGTTCGCAGGCTGTTCCATGCGCGAATACCAGCAGAAACTGAACTTGAGCCAGCGAAAGGAGAAGCATCCATGATAAAGCTATGGAACCAAACCATGCCGCACCGCTGCCCGGCGGATGCGTTTGAGCCGTATCTCACTCCGTATTTCTGCGACGGCGCAAAACAGCCATTGTGTGTGCGCGGGCGGCGCATACAGCGAGCGCGTAACGTATGAGGGCGATGACGTGGCCGTGTGGCTGAATACGATCGGCATAACGGCCTTTGTACTGGAATACCGCGTTGCGCCAAGCAAAGCCCCGGCGCAGCCGTCCGACGCGCAGCGGCCATGCGGCTGGCAAGAAAGCTCTGCATGGAGCGTGGGATCGAGCGCCTTGGCATCATGGGCTTTTTTCCGCCGGGGGCCATCTGGCAGCGACACTGTCTGTCCACTATGATGAAGCCTTTTATCCGCCGCAGGATGAGCTTGACAATCTATCTGCCTGCCCTGATTTTACCGTCCTGTGCTATAGTGTGATCGACATGGGCGAGTACCGACACGATTGGAACCGCCGCTTTCTACTCGGCGATACGCTGGATGAGGCGCAGATCGAATTCTTTTCTCCGCAGCGCTGTGTGACAGAAAACACGCCGCCCGCCTTTCTCTGGCACACGGCGCAGGATGCAAGTGTTCCGGCAATCAATTCGATGCTCTACGCCGCTGCACTGCAAAAATGTGGTGTGCCGTATGAGCTGCACGTCTTCCCGTTTGGACAGCACGGCAAGGCGCTGGCGCTGGATGACGCCTCCGTCGGACAGTGGCGGCAGCTTTTGCGTCAATGGTTGGTCAGCATGAAGTTTTTATAAGCGATATGAAAGGCACATGCGGCAGCGCATGTGCCTTTTGCATAATTTCATGTAATCGTCTCTGTGCATATTAACAAAAGAGCAAATACGAATTGTCAAATTCAATGCTGATTTTTTGGCGACAATGCTTAAAATAAACACGCAGATACCAACTGGATGCAGGAATAATGCACAATCAACGCAGTCACAATCGCCAGCCATCTTGTCACAATCGCACCTTGGAAATCAAAAACCGAATTCGTAAAATGAAGAAAAAGAAAGCGGAGGCACCCATGCGAACCATGACAAAGGAAAGAAAAAAGGAAGGGCCGCGCCTTGGCCACAAAGGCCGGGCGGACGCAAAAGCCAGCCGTCAGCTGCTGCTTCTGTGTATCCCGGCGATCATCGGCTATATCCTGTTCAACTATATACCGATGGGAGCCGCAGTCATCATTCCGTTCAAGAATTATAAATTCTCCAAGGGCATCCTCGGCAGCGACTGGTGCGGCCTTGCAAACTTCAAGTGGATCATCCAGTCTGTCGCGCTTGACCGTGCGCTGCGCAACACGGTGCTCTACGGTCTTCTGTTCATGGTGCTCAGTCCGGTTACAAACGTAATCATCGCGCTTCTGCTGTTTGAGATCACAAGCAGACGCCGGCTGAAAACGTATCAAACCATCATCACGTTCCCCAACTTCATGTCCATGGTTATCGTCGGCTATATCGTCTACGCCATCCTCAGCCCGAGGACCGGTCTTATGAACCAGATCATCCAGTTCTTCGGCGGCGACCCGGCGTCGATGTGTACATGAATTCAAAATACTGGCCGTTCATCCTGACCGTCGTGAATCTCTGGAAGGGTATCGGCATGGGCTCCATGATGTATTTCGCCGCATTGATGGGCATTGATACCTCGCTCTACGAAGCGGCGGAGATCGACGGCGCAAGCCGCTTCCAGAAGATGCTGCATATCTCCCTGCCGCACCTTGTCCCGCTGATCTGCATCTTCACCATCATGAATGCGGGCACGCTCATCAGCGGCAACTTCGACCTTTTCTATGTCATTCCGAGAAATACCTCCACGCTGTACGCAACGACGGATATCCTCAACACCTACGTCTATCGTTCCCTGCAGGAATCCAGCTATGCGATCGGCGCGACGACGGGCCTCATTCAGTCCGTTGTGGGTATGTTCCTTGTTCTGCTGTCCAACTGGATCGTCAAGAAGATCTCCCCCGGACAACTCGATGTTTTAAGTGGGAGGGATCGTCTTATGAGCACAAAAACCAAAATCAGCCGAAATCAGGGCGTTCAACATCATCCTGTATTTTTTCTTTTTTTTCCTGATGTGCGCCTGCTTCGTTCTTCCGCTGATCGTCGTCATTTCAGCGTCATTCACCAGCGAACAGGCCCTGACCTCCGGCGGCTTTTCCCTGCTGCCGCGTGATTTTACGCTCGACGCGTACAAGTCGGCATTCTCCAGCGGCACGCGCGTGCTGCGCGCCTACGGTGTGACCATTTTTCAGGCTGTGGTCGGCACGGTCCTCAGCAGCCTCGTCGCAGCACTGGCAGCCTATCCGCTTTCCAGAAGCAACTTCCGCTTCCGCAGGCCCATCACGGTCTTTATCTTCTTCACCATGCTCTTCGGCGCCGGTATGATTCCGAACTACATTATCTTCGCCAAGTATTATAAGCTGGCGGATTCCATCTGGATCTACATTCTGCCCGGCATCACCGGCGGCGCGTGGAACACCATGGTATTCCGGACGTTCTTCAAGGGCCTGCCCGAGACGCTGTTTGAGGCGGCGTATCTGGACGGCGCGAGTGAGCTGCGCATCTTCTTTTCGGTCGTTTTGCCGCTGTCCACGCCCGTTTTTGCGTCCCTTGGCTTTATGGCGCTGGTCGCCCGCTGGAACGACTATACCACGTCCATGATCTACATCCGCAACGAAAGCCTCTATACGCTGCAATACCTGCTTCCAGCGCATGATGGATCAGGCGGAATTCATGAAGAATCTTGCGAACAACCCCATGATGTCCGGCAGCGTTTCGCTGGACACGAGCATGCTGCCGAGCGAATCGCTGAAATTCGCCATGTGCGTCATCGCCGCAGGCCCCATGCTGGTCGTGTTCCCGTTCTTCCAGAAATTTTGCACAGGGTCTTACCATCGGCGCAGTCAAGGGCTGAGAGAACAGCCTGTTTTATGAATTGTATGCCTGAAAACGAATGGTACCGCGTTTTGAGGCGTTTACAAGAGAAAACGACACCCCATATCACCTAAAATCTAAGGAGGATATCATGAAAAAAAGAGAACCATTTGCCTGCTCCTTGCCATGATCATGGTTCTGAGCATCGTTCTGGCGGGCTGCAGCAAGACTGCTGAGACTCCCGCTGCGGACGAAACCCCCGCCACGACTGAGCCGGCGGAAACCACCGACAACACCGAAACCCCTGAAGCTCCCGAAGAGACTGCCGAGCCCGCGCTTGAGCAGAAGACCATTCAGCTCATGATCACCGGCGCCGGCAAGCAGGCCAACTCCGACAAGGTCTGGGCCGCTTTCAATGAGCAGCTCCAGCAGTACGTTCCCAACACCACCGTTGAGTTCATTGACGTTCCGTTTGAAGAGTACAGCGAGAAGTTCTCCCAGGTTCTGGCTTCCGGCGAAGGCGTTGACCTCGCATGGACCGGCTGGCTGATCAACAAGCCACAGAACATTGCCGACGGCAACCTGATGCCGCTCGACGATCTGCTCGCAGAGTACGGCCAGGGCATCGTGGATATCCTTGGCGAAGATGTCGTTGAGATCCATCGCAATGCGGATGACGGCAAGCTGTACTATCTTCCCAGCTGGCAGGGCCTTGTCGGTGATCGCCGCGGCTGGCTCGTCGTCACGGAGATCGCAGAGCTCGCAGGCGACACCTGGATCGAGGATACCGAGGCAGCGCTGAACAAGTGGCGCAACAACTATTCCCGGCATTGAGGCATTCCAGGCTGTTCTGGATCAGGCGACCAAATATCTGGCTGCTGCAAAGGAAGCCGGCAAGCTCGGCGCTGGCATCAACACCGGCCGTGTGTTCGGCTGGTCCATGTATAACGGCATGAGATCCAACCCCGGCGTCGGCGGTCTGAGATCGGCATTCCGTTTGCGACAACACTTTCACGGTTATTGACGGTGTTGCCAGGCGAACACTACAAGCTGTACGCCAAGACGATGGCCGACTGGTACAAGGAAGGCTACATCCGTTCCGACATCATGTCCGTCGATACCTCCACGCTGACGATGCCGAAGAACGGCGAGATCACCGACACGACCTATGTGTTCAGCTGCGACCCGTATCTGACGGAGGCCGATCAGGACGCGGTAACGGCAGACGCCGGTATGGACATGACCTATCTGCCAGTTGAGGAGAATGCATCGCTCATCCTCGGCGGCGATACCTCCTACGCCATCCCGTACTGCGCGGATGAGCCCGAGCGCGCCATGATGGTCCTCAACGCGATCTACTCCCAGCCCGACCTGTACAACACGCTGATCTACGGCATCGAGGGCGAGGACTACACCAAAACGCCGATGGCACCATCACCACCAGCTATGTCGGCGCCAGCCCCACGGCGGACGACAGCTACGGCATCCAGAGATGGATCATCGGCTCCTGCAAGAACGCGCTCATCAACAACGGCACCGATCCCAACTACTATGCGGATCTGGAAGCGCTGGAGGAGACTGCCCGCGTCAACCCGTTCCTGAACTTCACGTTCGACAGAACGAATGTCGAGGGTATCTGCGCGAGCATCCTGAACGTGTACTACGAGTATGGCCCGCAGATTGACAACGGCGTTGCAGGCGACAACTGGGAAGAACTCTATAACAACTATATGGCTGCCCGTAAGGACGCAGGCATCGAAGAGCTTGTCACCGAGTTCCAGAACCAGCTCAACGCCTATATTGAGGCCAACAATATCACTTCCTGGTAAGCATCTAACCAAAAGCGGAAGAGGCGTTCCGTCTCTTCCGCTTTTCCGATAAACTTTTTTCCTGATTATTGAAAAAATAGTGTTAAAATGACGACGTATTTTATTGATTTTCAAAACGGATGCGACGAAAATGACGGCCGCAGTCCCGAAACGCCGTTTAAGACACAGCACCCGGAGCTTCTGAAGCCGGACGATACCGTTCTGTTCCGGCGCGGCAGCGTGTTCCGCGGGCCGCTGCAAAATCCGTCCGGCCGCTGGGAGCATCCCATCCATTACGGCGCGTATGGCGAGGGCGAACCGCCTGTGTTCTGCGGCTCCCACAGCCTTTCCGACCCGACAATGGGAAAACGTCGGCGGAAGCATCTGGCGGTTTACCGGCATGCTTTCCGGTGAGACGGCCAACCTGATCTATGGCGACGGCACCTGCGGCGCGCTGCGCTGGACACGCGAGGAGCTTTGCGAGCAGGGCGACTGGTTCGACTCCTGCCTTGGATATTCCATTCAGCATCTCCCGCTTGCAGAGGATCATACGCTGCTGGTCTATTCGCGGGAAAATCCCGCGGCCTTCTACGGAAGCATCGAATGCGCGACCTCGCAGTACCGCTGGCTGGCGCACTGCGGACACGACATGGTCATTTCCGATCTGGAATTCCGCAACAACGGCCTGCACGGGATCGCAGGCGAAGAGGGCGGCCGGAATCTGCGCATCGAAAACTGCCGGTTTGCCAAAATCGGCGGCGCGGTCTGGGATAAAGGCCAGAAGATCCGCTTCGGCAACGCCTTTGAGTGCTGGAACGTGGCGGAAAACGTTGAGGTCGAGCACTGCGTGTTCGACGATATCTACGATTCCGCCGTCACGCATCAGGGCGGCGCGGACGCAAGCCCGCGTACCATTTCCTGATCCGAAGCAACACCTTCCGCCGCTGCGGTATGGCGGCCTATGAGCAGCGCGATCTTCTGCCGACATATGCGGAGTTCACAGACAACGTCTGCGAGGACGCCGGTGAGGGCTTCTCCAGGCTTGGCGAGACGATGCCGCGCCGGTCGGAGATCTGGCCGCAGCCGATGGGCCACCACATTTTCCTGTGGCGAATCTCCCACGTGACGGGCAATGAGCATTTCACCGTCAGCCGGAACACATTCGGCGACGCGCCATATGGTGCGGCCGTCTACTCGGTCAATCCGCCGGAGGCCGACCTGCTGGTACATCTGGAGGAGAATCGGTATCCGATGCAGCGCTATACGCTGGTTGGCCGGATGTACGGTATAGATTATCCCGATCCTTCCGCGTGGGAAAGCAGAAGAAAAGAAGAAAGCGAAAGAGAGAGCTTAATGAAAGTCTTTACCGTTGCGCTGATTGGCGCAGGCAACCGCGGCGAAATTTACACCGATATCATGAAGACGCTGCCGGAAAAATTTCGCGTTGTTGCCGTTGCTGATCCGAACGAGAACCATCGTAGAAACATTCAGAATAAGCATAACCTCCCGGACAGTCACGTTTTCCATACCTGGCAGGAGCTGCTGGCGCAGCCAGGGCTTGCCGATCTTGCGGTCATTGCGACACAAGACAGTATGCATTATGAGCCGGCAATGAAAGCACTGGCGGCCGGTTATGATGTGCTGCTGGAAAAACCGCTGGCGCGCACAGAGGACGAATGCGTCGATCTGCTTAATCAGGCGCACAGGTATGGCCGGAAGTTCATGGTCTGCCATGTACTGCGCTATACGCCGTTCTATTCGCGCGTCAAGCAGCTCATCGACGAGGGCGTGCTGGGTGATATCGTGACGATCGTCCATACGGAAGGACTCGGTAATATCCACCAGAGCCACAGCTTTGTCCGCGGCAACTGGGGCAACACGGCCAAAAGCAATTTCATGCTGCTGGCCAAGTCCTGCCACGACATTGACCTGCTGCAATGGCTGATGAAGAAGAAATGCACGAAGATTCAGTCGTTCGGTTCGCTCCAATACTTCCGGCGTGAAAACGCCCCGTCTGACGCGCCGGAGCGCTGCATTGACGGCTGCCCGCACGCGGAAACCTGCCCGTACAACGCCGTCAAGCTGTATCTGGACGACAAGAACAACATGTGGTTCCGCACGACGTCCACCGGCAAGGTCGACCCCACCGACGCGGATGTGGAATACACGCTTCGTCATACGCAGTATGGCAAATGTGTCTTCAAGTGCGACAACGACGTAGTCGACCATCAGGTCGTGAACATGGAGTTTGCGGACAAATCTACGGCCTCGTTCACCATGAGCTGCTTTAACTACAACGGCAGAAAGTCCAACATCATGGGCACGAAGGGCGAGATGTTCCTCGACTTTGAGGGCGACGAAATTCGCATTTTCCACTTTGAGGGCCGCTGGTGGGAGACCATCCACACCAATGGCCGCGTCGACGGTACGCTTGTCGGCGGTCACGGCGGCGGCGACCCCGGCATCGTGAACGCGCTTTACGATTACATGACAGGCACAAAGAGCGCCGAAGAGGTCAGCGAGATTGGCATTTCCTGCGAAAACACCCGGCTGGTATTCGCGGCCGAGCGTTCCCGCCTGAACGGAGACGTTGAGACGATCACCCCACTGGAATAAAGAACCTCCCGCAAAAGCGCCGGATATCTGCCGTTCTCCGGCTGATGCCCGGCGCACTATTTTTGGAATGGAGACTGATTTATGAAACGAATTTATAAATCTTGCGTTGCAGTCCTGCTGCTGCTTGCGATGCTCCTGAGCTGTGTTCCGGCGCTGGCCGCCGGAAGCAGCCATAGCTTACACGACGCTGCAGAAGGCCGAAGCGCTGAAGACCCTTGGCCTGTTTCAGGGCACAAACAAGGGCTTCGAGCTGGAAAAGACGCTGACGCGCGAACAGGCGATCACCTTGATCGTCCGCCTGCTCGGCGCGGAAGCGGAAGCGAAGGAAAAGAACCCGGCGCATCCGTTTACGGACGTTCTGGCCTGGGCCAGCCCTTATGTCGGCTATGGCTATCAGAACGCGCTTGTCAAGGGCGTCAGCGAAACGCTCTTTGGCTACGGCAAGCTCGTGACGGAAGCACAGTTCCTGACGATGGTTCTGCGTCTGCTGCAATATGAGGACGACACGGACTTTACATGGAACAAGTCGGCAGAGCTGGCGGAAAAGCTCGGCCTGCCGGTCGTGCCCGCAGACAGCGGCGAGTATACGCGCGGCAACGCCGTTGACGTGATCTGGGCGCTGCTGGAGACGAAATTCAAATCCGGCGGCAAAACGCTGGCACAGACGCTGATCGAAAAGGGCGTGTTTACGGAAAAGGCTTACCGAGAAGCGCTGGGAGAGGATAGCTCCAATATCGGCGCGATTCTTCCCATTCTGAGACCTGATCCCGACCCGAAACCCGATCCTGATCCGAAGCCGGATCCCGATCCGAAGCCCGATCCTGACCCCGATCCCGATCCGGAACCCACGGAACAGCCGGTCTATGTGTCTCCGAGCGGCGGCAGTGACGGCGACGGCAGCAAGGACGCGCCGTTCGGCTCGTTGGAGGCTGTGCGCGACTATCTGCGCAAGAACCGCTCGACAGAGCTGCCCACGACGGTCTATCTGCGCGGCGGCACCTATGTGCTGAATAAGACGTTCGAGCTGACTGCGGAAGACGGCGGTACGGAAGAACTGCCCGTGACGTGGCGCGCCTATCCGGGCGAGACGGTCATCATTACCGGCAGCGCCGGAGCTTCCTTCTCGGCCTTTGAGCCGGTTTCCGGTGAAATGAAGGAAAAGCTTTCACCGGACGCGCAGGAACATGTCATGGTGGCCGATGCCAGAGATCTTGGACTGGGCGAAATCAGCTTTAGCCTGTCATCTCTGAACCTCTGCCTGGAAGCGCCTCTTTTCTCGCTGGACGGACAGCACATGCGCCTGACGCGCTACCCGAACTCCAACTCGACCGAGGATTGGATGCACGTCGAGACGGTCAATCCCAATTCCAGCACCAGCTATCCCGAATTCAAGCTGACGGATCAGAGGGTTTTGGGCTGGAGCTATCAGGAATCCGACTGGCTCTATTCCAGCTACATCCGCTACGGCTGGGCGCAGGGCTACTTCCACGGTACGCTTGATCCGGAAAACCGGCATCGTGACGGCAACGGACACTGCCTATTACGGCAGCGCCGCCGGTCAGAAGCCTGTGCAGATCTACAACGCCTACGAGTCGCTGGACGAGCCGGGCGAATGGTATTATGACCAGATGAGCGGCAGACTCTACATCTATCCGTTTGCAGATACGACGAGAAATTCGACACTCCGCATGACGAGCAGCAATTTTGACCTGATTTCGGTCAAAAATGCGTCGTATCTCGATCTTGAGGACCTGACGGTCACGTCCTCCAAAAAGGACGGCATCGTCATGAACAACGTCGATCATTGCGTGATCGAGAATTGCACGCTAACAAGCTTTGAAGGCAGAGCCGTCAGCATTGACAATGCGACCTATTCCGGCCTGAAAAATTCCGAGGTTGCTTACACCTCCATCTCGGCCATCTATCTGAATGGCGGTGACTATCAGACCATGGAGCCGGGCTACGATTTCATTACGAACTGCCGTATCCACGATACGAACCAGTACCGGACGATGAACGAGGGCGGCGTGAAATTCCGCGGTGTGAAGAACACGTTCTCCAACAACGAAGTCTACAACATTACGGATATGGCGCTGAACTTCGCAATCGTCGGCGGCGGGCCGACCTCGCTGGACTGCGTGATTGAAAACAACTCGTTCCATGATGTCGTTCTGAACGGCAAGGACATGGGCGCTGTCTATGGCGGCCGTGACGCACGCTGCCAGGGCGTGGTCATCCGGAACAACCATTTCTACAACATTGCCAACAATGATAGCTCTTTCCCCAGCTTCTCCGCCAATGCGGTCTATCTGGACGACGGTCTGAGCGGCGCAGCAGTCACCGGCAACATCTTCGGCCCGGGCGCCTCAGGCGATTATATCGAGGCTGTCAAGATCAACTGCGGCCACGATACGGTCATTACGAACAATCTGTTCATCGATACCCGCTGTGCGTTCAATGTATATATTGCCGGCAATTTTGCAGTCGGCATGACGAATGACAGCGGCTTCGGCATCGCGCCCTCCCTGCGTCAGGTCTGGAACAACGAACGGTATACGGAACGCTGGCCGTGGATGGCGGCGCTGAGAGACGGCGAGACGGACGTCTATATCCCGAATATCTTCAAGAACAATGTTATCATCTACACCGACGCTGCGCCGCGCGGCAGCGAGACGAGCGCCTATCCGTGGGTCAAGACAAATGACAATCAGGAAAGCAAGATCACCGGCCTCGACAACAATCTGGTGATCCTGAAGGGCACAGGCGATAACCGTCAGCTGTTTGTTGACTATGCAAACGGCAATTACGCGCTCATCGATTCCGTCCTGGCGCAGCTGCCCGGCTTTGAGCAGATCGACCAGAGCAAGATCGGCGTGAAGAGCTTCCCCGGAAACCAGAAGCCGGCGGCGTCCGGCGTGTCCGTTTCCGGCACAGCAGAGATTGGCCAAACGCTGAACGCAGTATATACGTTCTCTGACGCGGACGGCGACAGCGAGGGCGCGACCGTCGCAAACTACTATATTTCCGAAAGCCGCGACGAGTCGTTCTACCTGAACTGGAAAAAGGTCAGCGACAACATGAGCAGCACGGAATTCACCGTAACGCCCATCTGCGAGGGCAAGTGGATCCGCTGCAAGGTCACGCCGGTGGACAGCCGCGGCGCACAGGGCGAGCCTGTCTGGTCGGCGCCTGTTCAGGTGGCATTCAACCCCAACGGCGTGGATAAGACGGAATTCCGCGCGCTGGTAGACGAAGCCAAAGCTAAGGTCGATGCTGCCCAGGTCGGCGACGAACCCGGCCAGTGGACACAGAAGGAAATTGACCTCATCACGGCGGCCATTGCCGACGCGGAGGCCGTATTGGCAAAGGACCCGATCAGCCAGTATGACTTTGATCTCGGCGTGGCTGCGTTCCAGAAGGCGTACACCCGCTTCTGCAACAACCAGAACGCCGGTACCGCGACCGATGTGATCGAGATCGACGCATTGATCGAGGATACGGAAAACTGGACGCCGTATTCCGGCAACAAGGAAGGCAAGCCCACCTTTGTCGGCGGCAAGCTCACGCTGAACGCGACGTCCGCCTATCAGACGTCGTGCTATACCGGCAGAACGTATACGAACAAGACCTTCCTCTTTGATTATCAGCAGACACTTCCAGAAGGAAACGACAGCTGGGGCGGCTTCTACTTCAACATGGGTGATGCCGCTGACCTGCCGTACAGCCAGAAGTGCATTCTTGTTGTCGCCAAAGCAGATCAGACAGAGCTTCAGATCTATGACGGCGCCAACCCGCTCGTCATGAAGGTCAGCAAGTTCGCGTTTGAAAGCGGCAAGACCTACCGTGTCGAGTTCGGCCTGTACGATGTCAACAGCACAGACGTGCGTGCGGTGCTGACCGTTGACGGCAAAGAGATCCTCAGCTATGAGGCTGAAAACGAGTATCTGCATTCCGCAAAGGGACGCTTCGGCGTTGTTGCGGCTCCGAACGGCATGGACGTAACGCTGGGCAGTGTGGGCACGAAGCTCACGATTGACAGCCTGATCGACGACGAGACCAACTGGAAGACGATCACCAATACGTTCGCACCGAAGTTCATTGCCAGCAAAATGCTCCTCAACGGCAAATCGTATACCGGCTACGCGGGTGAGAAGTTCACCAACCGCGTGCTGCACTTCAATTACCGGCTGACCTTCTCCGAGGATGCGGCTGCTGCGGGCGAGTGGGGCGGCCTGTACTTCAACGCTGGCGGCGCGGAGGTGTATCCGTGGACCGGAACGGGCATCCTTGCCTGCATCAAGTCGGATGTGATCGAGCTTCAGGTCTATGAGGACGGCACCCGCACAAAATTCCTGACGAACACAGAGAATCTGCTCGACAGCAGCAAGACCTATCGGATGACGTTCGGTATGTATGACGTGAATTCGACGGATGTACGCATCGTCATGACGGCAGATGACGTGACGCTGTTCGACGAGACGATCACGAGCGCGAAGCTGCACAGCCTGACAGGCTATTTCGGCGCCTCGGCCAGCGATGCAGGCGTCCGTGCAGAACTCGGAAACCTCGGCAACAAGATCAACGTCTCGACGCTCGTCCGCAGCGAAGACAGCTGGAAGACCTACACGGGAAATGCTCCGGAATTCAAGGACGGGAGTCTTTCCATCACGAGCAGCGAAGCAAGCTATGAGCTGGCCGCTTTCGCCGACGAGAAGTTCTCCGGCAAGGTGTTCAACTTCAAGTACAAGCAGGTGATCCCGGAGGGTGCTGACACCTGGGGCGGCTTCTACTTCAACAAGAGCGACCCGGTCGCAATGCCGTGGGCAGATAAGGGCGTTCTGGTCGTCATCAAGCCCAATCAGGTCGAGCTTCAGCGCTATGGCGACGAGGGCGGCATTCTGAAGACCGTTACCGGCGAGATCTTCCGCTCTGACATGATCTATGACGTAAGCTTCGGCATTGTGGACGTGAACTCTACCGATGTGCGTATTTTCGTGACCGTAGACGGCAAGACGCTGTTTGACGAGACAATCACCGACGCGACGCTCCATGGCGCAAGCGGCTACTTCGGCGCCATCGCGCCCGCAGGCGGCGTACGGGTCACGCTGAACGACCTGTCCGGCAACGACAAGCACTACAACAATCTGACCGAGCTGCCTCTGGACGCGATGATCGCCGACAAGGCGAACTGGACGGACTTCTCCTGGGCGCATTTCACAACGAAGCCTGTGTTCGGCGATGGAACGGTTTCTGTCACCAGCACCACAGAGGGGTACGCAACGCTGGCGGGATACAGCAAGCAAAAAATACCGCAATACGGAGTTCCAGTTCAAATACCAGCAGAGAGCGGCAGCAAACGACGATGGCAATTACGGCCTCGTGATCTGGACCTTTGACAGCAATGTCACAAATCTTACATGGAACAGCGGCGGCGTGATGGTTGCCTTTGAACATGGCCAGACGGTGCTCTACGCTTACGGGGATGCGCAGAATGTTCCCGTAGCCAAGAGCGACCTCGCGCTGGAGGACGGCAGAACCTATGACATGACGTTCAGCGTCTGCCAGATCTCGGCCAACCAGCTGCGCGTCGTGCTCAAGGTGGACGGCGAGGAATGGTTCAATGAGGTCTACACCGATGCAATGCTGGCAAATACCGCAGGCTATTTCAATGTCGGCGCATGCAGAGACGCATCTGCGACCATTGAAAAGACCGGCAAGGTCGTCGTTCCGGAGCCCGATCCCGAACCCGGCTATAAAGTGGTCGATGTGACAGACATGCTGGCGGATACGGCGAACTGGACGCTGGGCTACGACGCCCCGACGTTTGCGCCCGGCAGCATCACGGCAAAAACTGCGGACGGCTTCTCGATCGGCGGCTACAACACGCCAGTGGAGCTTGGTACGGTGTATCGCTTCAAGTACAAGAACGTGCGTGCGAGCGGCTGGTATGACGGATTCTATCTTGGATTCAAACCGGCAAATATCTACTGGGGCGACGGCGGCGTTCAGGTGGACTTCAACGACGACAGCACGGCTGTGCATTTCTTCAACGGCAGTCAGGCTGTGCTGGAAACGGCGCAGAGTCCCAGCATCGAGTCAGGAAAAGAGTACGAGATCGAATTTGGCCTGCTGAAGACTGGCGACGATACGGTCAAGCTGCACTTGACGATCAACGGTACGCCTTATTTTGAGAACGTTGAGGTCAAGAACTCTGTATTCGTGACTACGCCGCTCTATTTCGGCATTTTCTCGAGAGGCTCGGAGGCTACCATCAGCACGATGGAGGATGGCCCGCATTATATGCTGGTCGATGTGACGAAGATGCTGGCGGATACGAGCAACTGGACGCTGGGCTACGACGCCCCGACGTTTGCAGAGGGCAGCATCACGGCAAAAACAGCGGACGGCTTCTCAATCGGCGGCTACAATACGCCAGTGGAGCTTGGTACGGTGTATCGCTTCAAGTACAAGAACGTGCGTGCGACCGGCTGGTATGATGGATTCTATCTTGGATTCAAGCCGGCGAATATCTACTGGGGCGACGGCGGCGTTCAGGTGGACTTCAACGACGACAGCACGGTCCTGCACTGCTTCAACGGCAGTCAGGCTGTGCTGGAAACGACACAGAGTCCCAGCATCGAGTCCGGAAAAGAGTACGAGATCGAATTTGGCCTGCTGAAGGCCGGCGACGATACGGTCAAGGTACACTTGAAGATCAACGGCACGCCGTATTTTGCGGATGTTGAGGTCAAGAACTCCGTATTCGTGACCACGCCGCTCTATTTTGGCATTTTCTCGAGAGGCTCGGAAGCCACTATCAGCAAGCCGGACGCAAAGTAAGTCCAAATCACCAAGCGCAAAACGACCGGGGGCAAACGCCCCGGCCTTTTGAATTTTATCCGATTGTTTATGGCTCAGGTGTTCAGCAGAAATGCAGGCGTACCACCATTTCATATGTACATCTGCTACTTGGAGCATATGACGAGGCCGCGGGAAGTATAGCAAAAGAACGCGTGCTGACGGTTACTGTCCACCGGAGCAATGGTGCTGAAAGCGGCAGACGAACAACAATCACCGCCCAGCGGTGTTCTTATAAAAAGATCGAACAGCTACGCGCTGTTCGGTCTTTTTCATGGAATGCTGTGTTTTTCAAGTACATTTTAGGATGCCTCTGTAAAACGGTGTCCATACGTTACAACAAAACGGAAAGGCGCATCACAATGGAATTTACCGGAAGCTACCGGCACAAACTGAAATATCCGATCAGCCCTGCTGACGCGCTTGCGCTCAGACAGCGGCTCAGAGCCGTCATGAAGCGCAATCCGCACACGGTTTATATGATCCAACGCCGTTTCTCGTCGACGAACTCATTCCGGAAGGCTTGCATATCCTCGCGGGTGCGCCGAAAATCGGCAAGTCTTGGCTGGCCTTGTGGCTCTGCTTATGCGTTTCGCAGGGGCAGCCGCTCTGGAATTTCGCAACAACGCAGGGCGAAGCGCTGTATCTCAGTCTCGAAGATTCGTTTCAACGCATCCAGACACGGCTCTTTGATCTGACGGAAGATGCGCCGCCAACGCTGCACTTTGCGATCATGGCCGACACGCTCAAGCACGGGTTGGAACAGCAGATTGAGCAATTTCTAGCGGAGCATCCCAATACGAAGCTCGTTGTTATCGATACATTACAGCGTGTCCGCAGCGCGGGCAGTGACAGCAATTTGTACGCAAATGACTATCAGGACATCGGTTTGCTCAAGAATCTTGCGGACAAACAGCACATTGCAATCCTATTGATTCACCATCTGCGGAAGCTCCACGATGACGATCCGATGAACATGATCTCTGGCTCGACGGGCTTAAGCGGCGCGGCAGATTCAACCTTCGTCCTGCAAAAAGTTCACCCGGCTGGTGCGGGAAAGCGTTGCGGCTCTAAGAGAAAACGGAATTCTGGCAGATACCTACCGCAGCAACGGAAAACGGTGGATTTCGCTCAGACGTGCCGATAGTGCCGATTTTCCGCCTGTGAAAATAATCGGCACGATCGACCCTGCGGGTGTGCCGAACGCCTGCACCGCACCGTGAGGCGCGTGTCGCCGCTGTGTGCGGCTTTTTGCCCCGGTTGCGAGTGTGTGCGCGGCACAACGGGAAAAACCAACGTTGCGCCGACGTGCGCAAAAAACACAAAATCGCAATCCAGCAACGCGATTGCGATTTTGAGAGAGGAGGCGCAGCGGAATGGACGAGACCTGCCGCTTGCGGCGGGGCGAGGGATATGGAGCTTGTGCCGACGAAGGAGGAGCCAGCATCGCATTTGGCTAGTCGCCGGTGTCCCGGCTCCCCGCCAAATGCTGTTTGCGGGCAAAGCCCATACCCACTACTTCGTCACAAAGTCCGCTGCGCGTGTAACGCCCTGCGGGAGAGGGCATTCCACGCTCCGCTCCCTTGCTCCTCAGTTCCAAACAAAACCCGCTTCGCTGGGCTTTTGTTTGGTAGAGGGAAACGAAAGATACGGAGGAAAATATGCAAAAAATAAGCAATTTAGCATCCGAAACTCGGAACAGGATTTGGAAGCGATACGCAGAAAAAGCGGCGCAGGCGCACATGACCCAGAGCGATTATGTGACAACCTGCTGCATTGGAAAACGCATTGTGATTCTGGACGGCTTGAAGGAAGTTCTGCGGCAGCAGAAGGCAATCGGCAACAACTTCAATCAGCTGACGGTGCTGGCGAATATGGGCAAGGTACAGTTCGCCAATCTGGACACGGCTGCGCAGGAATTCGCAAAAATCAACGTCACCCTGCGGCAGATGCAGGAAGGAGGGCGTGGAAAATCGCAATCGTCCATTTCGTGAATTACAAAAAAGGCACACAGACACGCGGCTGCATGAAAAGCGTGATGCGCTACGTCTCGCAGCCCGGAAAAACGTTCTGGGATAGTCAGAATCTCATCAGCGGCATCGGCTGCCAACCGGAAACGGCATTCGACGAATTCCTGAGTACGAAACTGCTGCACCACAAGGACGGCGGCGTGATGTTCTATCACATGGTGCAGAGCTTTCAAAAGGCGCGGACATTGACCCGCGCGCAGTCCATGAAGCGGCGCGGCGGCTTGCCGGATACTTTGAGGGCTGTGAAATCCTCGTCTGCACCCACACCGACCGTGAACATATTCATGCTGCATCATCAACTGTCTCATGCCTGTCTATGCGCGGGTGGTTTGACGCTTACGAACAGAACGAGGCGGGAAGAATGACATGAGCATTCTTCCCGTCTCACTCTGTATCGTTCCGCGTGTGGGTCGGCCATTATACGGTTATAAGTACAAAAATGCGGCCGCATTCTTCCCACAGATATTTTCTACGATCTGCCCCAGCGCTTTTTCGTCTGCCGGGTACTGGCCGGCCTCAGCCAACTCGCCGAGCCTCTGGCAGAGAATACGGCGGTAGTACTCGTGGCGCGGGAACGAGCTGAACGAGCGCGAGTCGGTCAGCATACCGACGGAATTCGCAAGCAGCCCGTTTTCCATCAGCTCGTCAATCTGGCGGCGCATGCCGCGGATGGTGTCGTTGAACCACCATGCCGCGCCGAACTGTACCTTGGGCGCGAAGTTGACTGCCATGGTGGAGAGAACAGCGTTGTCGGTCGGGTTCAAATTGTAAAGGATCGTATTCGGCAGGCTGTTTTCGCGTGCCAGATCACCCAGGAACGCGCCAAGCTGGAACGGATCGGTCGTGAGGCCGACGCTGTCGCCGCCCGCGTCCGGGCCGACCTCCGCAAGCAGGCGCGGATTCTGGTTGCGGATGGGGCCAAGGTGCAGCTGCATGGCGACGCCATGCGCATGATACGCTTTGCCGAGGACGTGCAGCAGCTCTGCCTGTTTTGTGCCGGGAATGTACGCGAAGTCTGCTGAACCCGTGGTCGGAAACCTTGCAGCCGTTTTCGCAGAAATAGTCCAGTGCCTTTTCCAGCGCTTCCAGCACGCTGCCCGTGCCGTATTTTTCGCACAGTGCGCATTCTGCGTCCGGGTTTCCGCCAAGATACTTGTCCGGCCGGAACGACGGCAGAACGCGGAACGGGATCGTGGGGTCAGCCGCGATTCTTCTTGTGCCATTCCAGCGTGTCCGCCGGATCGTCCGTCGTGCAGAGCACGCGAACGTTCATTTTTTCAAGGAGCGAAACTGCATCGTAGGCTTTCAGCTTTTCTTTTGTTTCCGCCCAGATAGCAGGCGCAGTCTCCGGCGTCAGCGGTGTGTATATCTCAAAATACCGCTGCAATTCCAGATGCACCCAATGGTACAGCGGGCAGCCGACAAGTTGCGGCACGACCTCCGCCCATTTCTGGAATTTCTCGTACTCCGGCGCATCACCGGTGATATATCGCTCGTCCACGCCGCAGGCACGCATGGCGCGCCATTTGTAATGGTCCGCCGCCAGCCACAGCTGCGTCAGGTTTTCGTACTGCTTCCGCTCCGCGATCTCACGCGGCGGCAGGTGGTTGTGATAGTCGTAAATCGGCTGGTTTTCCGCGTACTTATGAAACAGCGTCCGCGCCGTCTCATTTTCCAGCAGGAAATCTTTGTCCATAAATGCTCTCATATTCAGCCCTCAAATTTCTCACGGTTGATCCAGAGTCCCAGTGCGGGGTTGGGGATGTAATAAATTTCTTCGCCGTCTACGGTGTTATAGCCGTAGTGCAGCTTCTCGGGTCGTATTTTTTCGCCAGTTCGTCATAGCTTGCGCTCAAGAAGCCGACTCCATCAATTTCCTCCTGCGAAATCTCCTTCACAGCATAGGTGATGGAGAAGCGTCCATCGGACGAGCCGTGAATCAGATGCGCTGCCGCGCCCATGTTGTCGCGCAGATCTTGATTCTCCGGCTTGTTGAATTCATCCAGCGTGTGGAGCCGACCCTTATAGCCGTATTTGCGGATCAGCTTGTCGCACTGCGCATCCTCGCCGAATTTTGTCACGCCGGGGGCTAAGATGATCAGCTCGCCGCCGTCGGCGATCGCCATGCGGGTACGATAAACGGCCTTATTGCCGAGCCATGTGGACTTGAACTCGCTGGGATCGAGATAGACCACGCATTTCTGAATGCCATGCTCTACGAAGTCAATATTCTTCTCCTGCGCCAGCTTGACCGCTTCCGTCAGGCAGCTTCTTCCCTCACCGATAAACAGGCCGTGCATGACGCTTTTGCCCTCTGGGGCCGTGCAGACAGTCAGGACGAACAGGATCGGGCGGTTGCTAAGAAATGTTCCATGCCGTAGTCGAAGATCTTTCGCACGGGCGTATGGTCTTTTCCCATCATGCGTTCCATGCCGTATACTGCGCCGACCATGTGCGATTTGTTGATCATATCGCTGCCGCCGACGCCGACAAACAGATTCTTCGAGTGGTTCGCCATGCCGATGACTTCATGCGGCACGACCTGACCGGGAGAAATGATGAGGTCATAGCTCTCGCCCATCACACGGCGATTGATCTCCACGCTGACCGGTTCATCCCAGAGGCCTTCCGTGATTTCTTCCAGATAGGAAGCCGGTACTTCGCCGATTTTGACCACATCATGCCGCCAGTCATGGACGATCATGCTTTCATAGGGAATGCCCTTGAACATGATCTCCCACTGCACTTTGGAAACCGGCTCATGTGTTCCGAGCGCGGGCATGATGTCGACCTGTGCGCCGCGCTCGGTCAGCAGATGATAATAGATGCTTGTAATTCTCCCTGCTTGAGAATGGAACCGTGTGAAGTCAGGCGGGATGATGAGCACTTTTTTCAGCGTTCTGCCTGCCAGAGACGCTTTCAAGCGCTCCTTTCAGCTCCGTATCTGAAATGCCGCCATTCGCAGCGATTTTATAGATATCCTCCATGTCAGACACCGCTGTACGCCGAGAAGCCGCCGTCCACGGGGATGACCACGCCGGTCACAAACGATGCAGCTTCGTTGTTGAGCAGAAACAGCAGCGCACCCAGCAATTCCTCTGCCTGTCCGAAGCGACCCATTGGGGTCGCAGCCAGAATTTTCTTTGTCCGCGCGGTCGGCGTGCCGTCTGGATTCCACAGAAGCGCCGCATTCTGCTTGCCGGAGAAGAAGCCCGGCGCGATGGCATTCACGCGGATGCCAACCTTGGAAAAATGCACCGCCAGCCACTGTGTAAAGTTCGACACAGCGGACTTCGCACCGAGTAGGCCGGAATTTTGGTGAGCGGCGTATAGGCGTTCATCGATGAAATGTTGATAATATTGCAGCCCTCGCGCGCGACCATATCGCGGGCGAACGCCTGCGCGGGGATGAGAATCCCCATGAAGTTGAGATTGAAAACGGAAGCAACGCCCGCCTCGTCCAGATCGAAAAAGCTCTTGGTGGCGGCGTCCAGATCACCCGGCTCGTAATATTCCTTGTCGGTTGTGGCGCTGGGGTGGTTGCCGCCCGCGCCGTTGATGAGGATGTCACAGGGGCCGAAGTCGGCCAGTACCTGTTCGTGGCACGCCATGACAGCAGCTTTGTCCAGCACGCTACATTCATACGCTTTCGCAGTGCCGCCCTCGGCGGCGATCTCCTCCGCGAGCTTCTGCACGTTGGCGTATGTACGTCCCAGCAGCGCAACCTTCGCGCTGCTGGCTGCCAGTGCCTTGGAAAAGACGCTGCAAAGCGTCCCCGCCGCGCCGGTCACGACCGCGACTTTGCCAGTCAAATTCGTATTCAAAGGAAGATTCATATGCTGACCTCCTTATGCGTTGTAGGTGCTCGCGGCGGTATTGCCGCCGTGGCCGGTCCAGTTGGTGTGGAAGAACTCCCCTCTGGGGCTGTCGAGCCGTTCATAGGTATGCGCGCCGAAATAGTCGCGCTGGGCCTGCAAAAGATTTGCAGGCAGACGGTCGGTAGTGTAGCCATCGAAGTAACTGAGCGCTGCAGTCATTGCAGGCGCCGGCACGCCGTAAGAGACAGCGCTAGATGCGACCTTGCGCCACGCAGGGATGAGTTTTTCCATCGTGCTCTTGAAATACGGGTCGAGCAGGAGGTTCGACAGCTCCGGATTTCTTGTCATACGCTTCCTTGATCTTGCCGAGGAAGACAGAGCGGATAATGCAGCCGCCGCGCCACATGAGCGCGATGCCGCCGTAGTTGAGGTTCCAGCCGTAGGTTTTCGCCGCCGTGCGCATAAGGGTGTAGCCCTGCGCGTAGGAGATGATCTTGGACGCATAGAGCGCCTGCCGGATGGCTTCGACCATCTCCGCCTTGTCGCCGGTAAAGGCAGGAATGTTGCGATTATATTCCTTCGCCGCCTCGACGCGCTCGTCTTTCATGGCGGACAGGCAGCGCGCAAACACAGCTTCGCCGATGAGCGTCAGCGGGACGCCTTCGTCCAGCGCTGCAATGCCCGTCCACTTGCCCGTGCCCTTCTGACCGGCGGTGTCGAGAATCTTTTCCACGATGGGCTGGCCGTCGGTGTCCTTGTAGGCAAGGATGTCGCGGGTGATCTCAATTAAGTAGGAATCCAGCTCGGTTTTATTCCACGCGGCGAAGACCTCGTGCATTTCATCATCGTTCATGCCGAGCAGATCACGCATCAGCTGATACGCTTCGCAGATCAGCTGCATATCGCCGTACTCAATGCCATTGTGGACCATCTTCACAAAGTGTCCGCACCATTCTCGCCGACCCAGTCGCAGCACGGCGAGCCGTCCTCGACCTTTGCGCAGATGGCTTGAAAAATGGGCTTCACATACGGCCACGCGGCGGGGAGCCGCCCGGCATCATGCTGGGGCCTTTCAGCGCGCCCTCTTCGCCGCCGGACACGCCGGTGCCGATGTAGAGCTTGCCCTTGGATTCCACATACGCCGTTCTGCGGATGGTGTCCGGGAAGTGGGAATTGCCGCCGTCAATGAGAATATCGCCGTCGTCGAGAAGTGGCAGAAGCTGCTCGATCATGTCGTCCACGGCCTGTCCCGGCTTTTACCATCATGAACACCTTGCGCGGCTTTTCCAGATTGTCAACCAGTTCTTTGAGACTGTGGCAGCCAATGATATTTTTTCCGGCGGCTCTGCCGGTTACGAATTTATCCTGCTTTTTCCGTCGTGCGGTTGAACACCGCCACCGTGAAGCCCTTGGACTCCATGTTCATGACCAGGTTCTCCCCCATCACGGCAAGGCCGATGAGACCGATGTCTGCTTTTTTTTCATCTCTGCACCCTCGCGATTTCCTTTATAAATGTCCCAGACCTGCTTTTCATCCGCGGGCTCGGCGTAATCGTTGAGGCTAGATGCCGCCAGAACGCCGCTTGCCCAGCCGAATTGCAGGCACTTTTCCGGCTCCCAGCCGTTCAGCACGCCGTACAGAAGCCCACCCGAGAAGCCGTCGCCGCCGCCGATGCGGTCGAGCACCTGAATCTCGCGCGGCTCCTCGACATACCACTTGCCGTCCGCCAGCAAAATCGCGCCCCAGAGGTGCTCATTCGCCGAAATGACCTGCCGCAGCGTCGTGGCAAACATCCTCGCGTTCGGATACTTTTCCTGTACCTGTGAGATCATGGCCTGGAAGGACTTAATTTTGGAAGACAAGATCTTTACCGCCCGCTTCGGGGCCTTTAAAGCCAAGGCAGAGTTGGAAATCTTCTTCGTTGCCGATGAGCACGTCGGCCAGCGATGCGATTCGCCGAATGCCTCGGAAAGCGCATCCTCGCGGCCTTTCCAGAACGACGCGCGGTAATTGAGATCGAACGAAACGAGCGTACCGTACTGCTTCGCGGCCTTTGCCAGCGCAAGGCAGCACTGCGTCGTCTCGTGGCTCATGGCCGCGATCAGACCGGACAGATGCAGAATGCCGACACCCTCCTGCCCGAAGATACGCTCGATATCAAAATCTTCGATAGAAAGTGTCCGACCAACTTCACCAGCACGGTCATTCCAGAGACGCGGTGCGCGCAGACCGAAGCCGGAGTCCGCGATGTTGAACTGATGGCGATAGCCCCACGGACCGCCCTGCTCGACGTCAAGGCCTTCAAAACGGATATTTCTTGCGCGAAGCTGCCGCTTGATAAAATCAGCAATGGGGCTGCCCTTGACGAATTTCGTGAGCGCGAGGCACTCGTGGCCAAGGCTCGACGCGACGTTCAGCACGTTCGTCTCCGCGCTGGTCGCCTGCATATAAAACAGGTTGCTGTTCTGCACCGCCATCCGCTCCGGCGGTGTGATGCGCACACCCATGCTCGTCGGACACGCAATGGCATATTGATAGGTTTTCTTCATAGAGTCCTTTCTTTGATTCGGTTGAACCATCAAAGGCCGGGCGCGCGCATCCGGCCTTTGTGTATGTTGGGTGTTCGGACTTATTTAGCGTCCGGTTTGCTGATAGTGGCTTTCGATTTAACTGCGATAATACCGAAATAGAATTCCTCGCCCACAAAGTCGCTGCTTGTGAGTTCTTTCTCAAAATAGGTCTTGTCATTGATTTTCAGAAGTACCTTGACGGTGCTCTCATTCACATCAATGATGCCAAATTCGATATTGTATGACTGTCCATCGTTCAGACTTGGTACTTCGGACGTTACAAAAACCGCCTGTTTATCCTTGCCGATGCAGCGCAGAACGGCACTGTCTTTGTTGAAATCCACATAAATGCCTCCGGCACCCCAATACACATTGTCCGGTCCAGAGCCGAGTGTGAATCCGTCATAACCATCGTCAGCATAGCGCGTCCGCGTATATTTGAAGCGGAAAATCGTGTTTTTGTAGGTCTTTCCATTGTAGCCGCCGACAGAGTAGGTAGAGCTTAGATCACCGTCTGCTGTGACACTGCCATGCTCAAATGTAAGCGCCTTATTCCAGCCGGTCGTCCAATTCTTCGTATCCGCCAGCAGTTCCGTCACATCGACCACGCCGTATGTGGGTTCGGGCTCGGGATCCGGAACGACGGCCTTGCCGGTCTTTTCAATGGTCACGGACGCGGTGTTGATGCCGCCGAAGCAGAAGTAGCCTGCAGTGTTCGCCAGCTTGGAGTCGGTGTAGACCTCATTGAACCATTCTGCGCCGTCTACCTTGACGATAACGCGAAGCTGGTTTGCCGCGATCTGGCAGACGCTGAGCGAAATGTCATACGTTTTGCCATTGTCCAGCGTCAGACCGCTTGTTGTCTTTGCAATCAATCCCGCGTCGCCGCGCGCATAAAGCGTAGCTTTTCCATTTTCAAAGGCAATCATCACGCCGCCGCTGTTCCATGGAAGATTTGTGACACTGTTTTCAAAGCTCCAAATGATCGCGCCGTAGTCGTTGCCCTCGCCCGTCGTTTGGGTGTATTTGAGTTGGAATTCCGTGTTGCGGTATTTTTCCTTCTTGTATCCGGCCAGCGCATAGGCCGTCTCGGTCGTACCGGCAATGGAGACCGTGCCGTCGCCGAACGTTGGAGCAGTCTTAAACCCGGCCCACGAGAAGTCCGTCCAGTTTGCCGTGTCTGCGATCAGCGTGTCCAGCGGAAGCTCCGTTGTCTTGTTATAGTGCTTGTCGTTGCCGGACAGGTCGTTCAGCGTGACCTGCACACTGCCGGGGCAGGCAATCGCGCCGAAATATCCGCCTGCACCGCGGAGCGTTGCGTCGGTGATTGTCTCGTCAAACAGCGTCTTGCCGTCCACGGTCACGAAAATGCGCACATCGGTGGAGTTCACGGCCACAATGCCGAAGCTCACGTCATAGATCATGTCGGAGCGGGAAGATTTCGCCGCCGGTAACGGTCACTTTCATAGTTCTTGTCGCCGCCGAAGCGCTGAAGCTCGACCTGATTGGGCTTAATAACGACCAGAACGCCCTTGTCTGCCCACGGCATTGCGACCGGATCGTTCAGATTGAAGTAGAAGCCGCCCCAGTTGTCGGTTTTCCGGGATCACCTGCTTGTACTTGAAGTTGAACACCTTGCCGGAGAATTTTTCTCCGGTGTAAGCGGCCAACTCATAGCCTGCGTCGCTGCTCGTGATGGAAAGGCTCCCATCCTTGAATTCCGGAGCATTTCCCGTGTAGGTCTTCCAGCTGCCTTCGCTGCGGACGAGCGTTGCCACGTTAATCTTGTTGCCGAGGCTGCCGAGCTCCACATGGACGCCCTCACCGCTGGCAACCGCGCCGTAATAGCCCTGCATACCAAGAAGCTTGGGATTCGTGACCGTCTCATCGAACAGTGTCACATCGTCTGCCGTCATGACGATGCGTACATCCGTCGAATTCACATCATACATACCGAACGTCATCCGATAGGTCTTGCCGTTTTCGATCAGGTTTGTCTTGTTCTCCAGAACCGTTGTGCTGCTGCCGTCGCGGATCTGCAATTCGATCACGTTCGACTTGATGCAGACAAGCAGGCTGGGATTTTGCCATGGAATCGTGCCCGCGCTCTGGGTATTGAAGAACAGGCCGCCCCATTTATCCGACTCGCCAACCGTTGCGGAGAGCTCCTGCTTGTAGGTGAAGTGCAGCACACGGTTGGTATATGCTTCACCTGCGTATCCTGCCTGCGTGTGGCTGCTGCCTTCAAGGATCATCTTGCCTGCGATGAACTTCGGCGCGGCGGAGCCGTTGGAGGTCTGCCAGTGTTCTTCGTCTTCAATCAGACTGTCGATTACAAGCTTTGTACCGACGCTGCCGAGCACCAGACTGTACCCGCTTATCGGCGCAGTCAGCACGCCGAAGTGCCCCTCAGCAGTGTGCAGATATTGATTGTCCATCTCATGGCTGAATACCGCAGTCCCATCCACGGTCAGGATAAAGCGCACATCGGTGCTGTTGAGATCGTATACGCCGAAGTCAACGCGATACGTTTTGCCGCTCTCAAATACAAAGTCGCTGTCCAGTTGAAGCGCCTCGTTGACGCCGTCGCGGATCTGAAGTTCCGTACCGGTCGTCTTAGTCACGACAAGAACACCCTTTGTTGTCTGATTGAACGGCAGTGCCTCAGCGTCGCCCATGTTGAAGTAGAAGCCGCCCCAGCCACTGCCGGACTGCTGATAGGTAAAGCGGAAGGTCTTATTGGTATACGCCTTGCCGGTGTAGCAGGCCGTCTGGTAGGCGGACGTCGCGTTCAGAGTCAGCTTGCCTCCGGTAAAGGTAGGCTTTCCTGCCTTATTTTCTGCATGCGGCGTCCAGTTTTCCGTATCCTCGATCAATGCGTCGATCTCGATCACATCGGTCGCGGTACCGGCGTTCTGGTTGTTGCAGAAGCGGGTGTACGCCTTCTGGAACGCAGCCACGCCGAGATCAAAGTCATACTGGCTGATCGGGTCCTTTGCCAATACGGCCTCCGCGTCGGCAATGGCTGCCGTGATGAGGTCAATTTCCTTCTGTGTCCACTGGCCGGGCTCGTCGCCGATCTGTGCGGCTTCGACCTTAGCTTTGGCCTCGTCTACCAGCGCGCGGAATTCCGTCTTATCTACCGTGCTGGTGAACGCCACGAAAACAGGCTCAGACCAGACAGGCTCGCCCTGTGCGCCGCGGCTGTCCACGGGCGTCAGCTTGCAGCGGATCCACTTGCCCTCGCAGATGGGGGTCACGGTGAACTCCGTGCGGGTCATGTTGTCGCTGACCTTTTTCCAGTTCAGGTAGAGCAGGTCGTCGCGGCTTTCGGAAATATAGTAGTTTGCGACGGTCGCGCCCTCGCTGTCGCCGTCCGCGTCAGAGAAGGTATATGCCGCCGTGATGGTCTGGCCGACCTCCGCCGTGCCGGAAACGGAAACGCCGGAAGCAGTCGGCTTCTGGTTGCCGGGGAAGCTCTTCACGCCGATCTTGTTCTGGTCGATCTGCTCGAAACCGGGAAGCCGCGCCAGAACAGAGTCGACCAGCGCATAATTACCGCTTGCGTAACCAGCAAACAGCTGCCGGTTGTCGCCCTCGCCCTTCAGGATCGCCAGATTTTCTTCGATGCCGGTAATCTTGCTGTTCTGATGATCGTTTGTTTCAACCCAATTACTCTCGCCCTTTTTCGCTGCCGCGCGGCGAATCGTCGGTATAAATCAGGATATTGTTCTCGAAGGTATTCTGGATGTAGAAATCCGTCGCGCCCTCTCTCGCCGCAGCCATCCACGGCCAGCGTTCCGTATACCGTTCGTTGTTCCAGACCTGCTTTAGTGTGTCCGCTGTTCCGTAGCCGCTGTCGCTGGTCATGCGCGTTTCAAAATTGCTGTCGATATACGCATAAAGCGCGCACGGCATATCAATAAAGAGGTTATTTGTGATTACATTGTCATGGCCGCAGTTGATCTTGATCGCTTCGATATAATTTCCAGAAGCACCCGGGCCAAAGATATTGCCGGTGATCGTTGCGCCGCTCAGGCCGTCGTCCATGTAAACGGCGCTGCCCGCGAAGTTGGGATAGGATGCGTCGTTGTTGCCCAGGTTGTAGAAATGATTGTTCCGGATAATAAGTCCCTGGCAGCGCGCGTCACGCCCGCCGTAGACTGCAGCCATATCCTTGCCGTTCAGGATCACGTCGTGGAATGCGTTGTTCTCGATCACGCAGTCCAGCGAGGTCTCCGCATCGCCCGCAATGGCGAAGTTCAGCGCGATGTCCGTGATGTTATAGACCTCATTGCTGGAGAAGGTATTCTTCACACCGCGAAGCTTCACACCGCCTTCGTTGAACGTGCGGTGCTGGTTCGTATCGTGGATGCGGCAGTTTGAGATGAAGTTGTAGCCCGGCGTCATGGTCTGGAAGTCGCCGCCGTCCAGATACATGGCCGTGACGGACGTATAGGCGATTTCAGAGTTCTGAATGCCGGAGTTCGTGGCGTTGTCGATGCTGATGGCTCGTTCTTCAAAATCCGTCAGCGTACAGCTGTCGATGACACAGTGGTCGACGCCGTCCATGACGATGCCGTCCTTTTGGAGGACGTAACTGTCAGTCCCTCGAGGTTGAGGTACGAGGCATTCTTGACCGAGATCAGGTCAAAATTGCCGCTCGTCATGCGGAGCGTCGAAGCTGCCGTTGCATTTGCGAACGGATAGATATAGAGCTTGCCGCTCGTCTGGTCATAGTACCACTCGCCCGGCTCGTCCAGCGATTCATACGCATTGTAGAGCAGCATAGGCTTCAGCCCGGCGGCGCTGCCATAATGGGACGCATCCGTCGCCGTTACAATGCCGGTTTCCGGATCAAGCGTGCCGTGGAAGCCATGCAGCGCCCAGCCGTAGGAGATATAGCCAAAATAAATGCGGTCAGCGGCGTTATGATCCCAACCGAGAACTGTTTCGTCTGTAAGCTTGATCTTGGGATAGGTGCCTGCCGTCTGCGTGGGATCGACCGTCTCGACATGCATCCAATCCTCCGTCAGGTTGGAGTTCGGGTAGCGCGTCAGGCGCATATGCTGTCCATCCAGCGAGAAAAGCGGCGCGTCGATGCAGAAGTTGCTCTGCGTCAGACCAACGCTGATCGTGCCCAAACCAAGTGCGCTGGCATCGGCCACCATGACATGTTCCTGCGCGTCCGGCGAAAGCTTTTCCCTCATTTCACCGGAAACCGGCTCAAAGGCAGACAAAGAGGCTCCGGCGCTGCCGGTAATGATGACCGTCTCGCCCGGATAAGCGCGCCACGTCACGGGCAGTTCTTCCGCCGCCGCCGTCTTCCGCAGTCAGCTCGAACGTCTTATTCAGCACATAGGTGCCGCCGCGCAGGTAGACTGTTGTGGGCAGCTCCGTCGAGCGGTTCTCGCGCAGATAGTCGCGTACAGCCTCCAACGAGCCGAACGGCGCGTCCTTGCTGCCGTCGCCGTCACTGCCGCCGCTCGGAGACACATAGACCGGCTGTTCCGTGGGTTCCGGATCGGGATCGGGCTTCGGATCGGGGTCAGGCTTCGGGTCGGGATCGGGTCTCGGGTCGGGATCGGGTTTCGGGTCGGGATCGGGTTTCGGGTCGGGATCAGGTCTCAGAATGGGAAGAATCGCGCCGATATTGAGCTATCCTCTCCCAGCGCTTCTCGGTAAGCCTTTTCCGTAAACACGCCCTTCTCGATCAGCGTCTGTGCCAGCGTCTTGCCGCCGGATTTGAATTTCGTCTCCAGCAGCGCCCAGATCACGTCAACGGCGTTGCCGCGCGTGTACTCGCCGCTGTTTACGGGCACGACCGGCAGGCCGAGCTTTTCCGCCAGCTCTGCCGACTTGTTCCATGTAAAGTCCGTGTCGTCCTCATATTGCAGCAGACGCAGAACCATCGTCAGGAACTGTGCTTCCGTCACGAGGTTGCCGTAGCCAAAGAGCGTTTCGCTGACGCCCTTGACAAGCGCATTCTGGTAGCCATAGCCGACATAAGGGCTGGCCCAGGCCAGAACGTCCGTAAACGGATGCTCCGGGTTCTTTTCCTTCGCTTCCGCTTCCGCGCCGAGCAGGCGGACGATCAAGGTGATCGCCTGTTCGCGCGTCAGCGTCTTTTCCAGCTCGAAGCCCTTGTTTGTGCCCTGAAACAGGCCAAGGGTCTTCAGCGCTTCGGCCTTCTGCAGCGTCGTGCAGCTATGGCTGCTTCCGGCGGCCAGCGCCGGAACACAGCTCAGGAGCATCGCAAGCAGCAGCAGGACTGCAACGCAGGATTTATAAATTCGTTTCATAAATCAGTCTCCATTCCAAAAATAGTGCGCCGGGCATCAGCCGGAGAACGGCAGATATCCGGCGCTTTTGCGGGAGGTTTTGCTATGCAAAAGCATAGCAAAAATAAGAAATGTGCCATTTCCTCGCCCCTGCGGGAAATGATGCACAAAAACTTCATGCACCGGCATTTGCGCATTTTCGTGGTGCAGTGCTCACGCATGAAGTTTTATGCCAATGGGGTGATCGTCTCAACGTCTCCGTTCAGGCGGGAACGCTCGGCCGCGAATACCAGACGGGTGTTTTCGCAGGAAATGCCGATCTCGCTGACCTCGTCTGCGGTTTTTGCGCCAGTCATGTAATCATAGAGCGCGTTCACGATACCGGGATCGCCGCCGCCATGGCCGCCAACCAAGCGTGCCGTCCACGCGGCCATTGGTGTGGATGGTCTCCCACCAGCGGCCCTCAAAGTGGAAAATGCGAATTTCGTCGCCCTCAAAGTCAAGGAACATCTCGCCCTTCGTGCCCATGATGTTGGACTTTCTGCCGTTGTAATTAAAGCAGCTCATGGTGAACGAGGCTGTGGATTTGTCGTCAAACTCCATGTTCACGACCTGATGATCGACTACGTCGTTGTCGCACTTGAAGACACATTTGCCATACTGCGTATGACGAAGCGTAAATTCCACATCCGCGTCGGTGGGGTCGACCTTGCCGGTGGACGTCGTGCGGAACCACATGTTGTTCTTGTCGTCCAGATACAGCTTGACGGCGTTATACGGGCAGGTTTCCGCGTGCGGGCAGCCGTCAATGCAGCGCTCCGGCGCGTCTGCCGGCGCGTTTTCGCGGCGGAAGTACTTGAGCGAGCCGAACGACTGGATCTTCGTGCATTTTTTCTTCATCAGCCATTGCAGCAGGTCGATGTCGTGGCAGGACTTGGCCAGCAGCATGAAATTGCTTTTGGCCGTGTTGCCCCAGTTGCCGCGGACAAAGCTGTGGCTCTGATGGATATTACCGAGTCCTTCCGTATGGACGATCGTCACGATATCGCCCAGAACGCCCTCGTCGATCAGCTGCTTGACGCGCGAATAGAACGGCGTATAGCGCAGCACATGGCAGACCATGAACTTCCGGCCATACCTGTGCGCCTGATTAAGCAGATCGACGCATTCGTCCTCTGTGCGCGCCAGCGGTTTTTCCAGCAGCACATCGTAACCGGCCGCCAGTGCCTTCATGGCCGGTTCATAATGCATACTGTCTTGTGTCGCAATGACCGCAAGATCGGCAAGCCCTGGCTGCGCCAGCAGCTCCTGCCAGGTATGGAAAACGTGATTGTCCGGCAGGCTGTGCTTATTCTGAATGTTTCTGCGATGGTTCTCGTTCGGATCAGCGACGGCAACAACGCGAAATTTTTCCGGCAGCGTCTTCATGATATCGGTGTAAATTTCGCCGCGGTTGCCTGCGCCAATCAGCGCAACGGTAAAGACTTTCATTGAGCTCTCTCTTTCGCTTTCTTCTTTTCTTCTGCTTTCCCACGCGGAAGGATCGGGATAATCTATACCGTACATCCGCCCAACCAGCGTATAGCGCTGCATCGGATACCGATTCTCCTCCAGATGTACCAGCCGGTCGGCCTCCGACGGATTGACCGAGTAGACGGCCGCGCCATAGGGCGCATCGCCGAAGGTATTCCGGCAGAGCGCAAAATGCTCATTGCCCGTCGCGTGGGAAATACGCCACAAAAACACATGGTGTCCCATCGGCTGCGGCCAGATCTCCGACCGGCGCGGCATCGTCTCGCCAAGCCTGGAAAAGCCCTCGCCGGCGTTCTCGCAGACGTTGTCCGTGAATTCTGCATATGTCGGCAGAAGATCGCGCTGCTCATAGGCCGCCATACCGCAGCGGCGGAAGGTGTTGCTTCGGATCAGGAAATGGTACGCGGGCTTGCAGTCCGCGCCGCCCTGATGCGTGACGGCGGAATCGTAGATATCGTCGAACACGCAGTGCTCGACCTCAACGTTTTCCGCCACGTTCCAGCACTCAAAGGCGTTGCCGAAGCGGATCTTCTGGTCTTTCTCCCAGACGGCGCCGCCGATTTTGGCAAACCGGCAGTTTTCGATGCGCAGATTCCGGCCGCCCTCTTCGCCTGCGATCCCGTGCAGGCCGTTGTTGCGGAATTCCAGATCGGAAATGACCATGTCGTGTCCGCAGTGCGCCAGCCAGCGGGACTGCGAGGTCGCGCATTCGATGCTTCCGTAGAAGGCCGCGGGATTTTCCCGCGAATAGACCAGCAGCGTATGATCCTCTGCAAGCGGGAGTTGCTGAATGGAATATCCAAGGCAGGAGTCGAACCAGTCGCCCTGCTCGCAAAGCTCCTCGCGTGTCCAGCGCAGCGCGCCGCAGGTTCCGTCGCCGTAGATCAGGTTGGCCGTCTCACCGGAAAGCATGCCGGTAAACCGCCAGATGCTTCCGCCGACGTTTTTCCACAACGACGCGTCGGAAAGGCTTTGGGAGCCGCAGAACACAGGCGGTTCACCCTCGCCATACGCGCCGTAATGGATGGGATGCTCCCAGCGGCCGGACGGATTCTGCAGCGGCCCGCGGAACACGCTGCCGCGCCGGAACAGAACGGTATCGTCCGGCTTCAGAAGCTCCGGGTGCTGTGTCTTAAATGGAGTTTCCGGACTGCGGCCGTCATTTTCGTCGCATCCGTTTTGAAAATCAATAAAATATGTCGTCATTTTAACACTATTTTTTCAATAATCAGGAAAAAACTTATAGGAAAAGCGGAAGAGACGGAATGCCTCTTCCGCTTTTGGTTAGATGCTTACCAGGAAGTGATATTGTTGGCCTCAATGTAGGCGTTGAGCTGGTTCTGGAACTCGGTGACAAGCTCTTCGATGCCTGCGTCCTTACGGGCAGCCATATAGTTGTTATAGAGTTCTTCCCAGTTGTCGCCTGCAACGCCGTTGTCAAGCTGCGGGCCGTACTCGTAGTAGACGTTCAGGATGCTCGCGCAGATACCCTCGACATTCGTTCTGTCGAACGTGAAGTTCAGGAACGGGTTGACCTGAGCGGTTGCTTCCAGCGCTTCCAGATCGGCATAGTAGTTGGGATCGGTGCCGTTGTTGATGAGCGCGTTCTTGCAGGAGCCGATGATCCATCTCTGGATGCCGTAGCTGTCGTCCGCCGTGGGGCTGGCGCCGACATAGCTGGTGGTGATGGTGCCATCGGCGTTTTTGGTGTAGTCCTCGCCCTCGATGCCGTAGATCAGCGTGTTGTACAGGTCGGGCTGGGAGTAGATCGCGTTGAGGACCATCATGGCGCGCTCGGGCTCATCCGCGCAGTACGGGATGGCGTAGGAGGTATCGCCGCCGAGGATGAGCGATGCATTCTCCTCAACCGGCAGATAGGTCATGTCCATACCGGCGTCTGCCGTTACCGCGTCCTGATCGGCCTCCGTCAGATACGGGTCGCAGCTGAACACATAGGTCGTGTCGGTGATCTCGCCGTTCTTCGGCATCGTCAGCGTGGAGGTATCGACGGACATGATGTCGGAACGGATGTAGCCTTCCTTGTACCAGTCGGCCATCGTCTTGGCGTACAGCTTGTAGTGTTCGCTGGCAACACCGTCAATAACCGTGAAAGTGTTGTCTTCAAACGGAATGCCGATCTCAGAGCCGCCGACGCCGGGGTTGGATCTCGTGCCGTTATACATGGACCAGCCGAACACACGGCCGGTGTTGATGCCAGCGCCGAGCTTGCCGGCTTCCTTTGCAGCAGCCAGATACTTGGTCGCCTGATCCAGAACAGCCTGGAATGCCTCTGTACCCTCGGAATAGTTGTTGCGCCACTTGTTCAGCGCTGCCTCGGTATCCTCGATCCAGGTGTCGCCTGCGAGCTCTGCGATCTCCGTGACGACGAGCCAGCCGCGGCGATCACCGACAAGGCCCTGCCAGCTGGGCAGATAGTACAGCTTGCCGTCATCCGCATTGCGATGGATTTCAACGACATTTTCGCCGAGGATATCAACAATGCCCTGGCCGTACTCTGCGAGCAGATCGTCGAGCGGCATCAGGTTGCCGTCGGCAATGTTCTGCGGCTTGTTGATCAGCCAGCCGGTCCATGCGAGGTCAACGCCTTCGCCGGAAGCCAGAACCTGGGAGAACTTCTCGCTGTACTCTTCAAACGGAACGTCAATGAACTCAACGGTGGTGTTGGGAACGTACTGCTGGAGCTGCTCATTGAAAGCGGCCCAGACCTTGTCGGAGTTGGCCTGCTTGCCGGCGCCGGTGATCATGAGCTGAATGGTCTTCTGCTCAAGCGCGGGCTCGGCAGTCTCTTCGGGAGCTTCAGGGGTTTCGGTGTTGTCGGTGGTTTCCGCCGGCTCAGTCGTGGCGGGGGTTTCGTCCGCAGCGGGAGTCTCAGCAGTCTTGCTGCAGCCCGCCAGAACGATGCTCAGAACCATGATCATGGCAAGGAGCAGGCAAATGGTTCTCTTTTTCATGATATCCTCCTTAGATTTTAGGTGATATGGGGTGTCGTTTTCTCTTGTAAACGCCTCAAAAACGCGGTACCATTCGTTTTCAGGCATACAATTCATAAAACAGGCTGTTCTCTCAGCCCTTGACTGCGCCGATCGTCAGACCCTGCGCAAAATACTTCTGGAAGAACGGGAACACGACCAGCATGGGGCCTGCGGCGATGACGCACATGGCAAATTTCAGCGATTCGCTCGGCAGCATACTCGTGTCCAGCGAAACGCTGCCGGACATCATGGGGTTGTTCGCAAGATTCTTCATGAATTCCGCCTGATCCATCATGCGCTGGAGCAGGTATTGCAGCGTATAGAGGCTTTCGTTGCGGATGTAGATCATGGACGTGGTATAGTCGTTCCAGCGGGCGACCAGCGCCATAAAGCCAAGGGACGCAAAAACGGGCGTGGACAGCGGCAAAACAACCGAAAAGAAGATGCGCAGCTCACTCGCGCCGTCCAGATACGCCGCCTCAAACAGCGTCTCGGGCAGGCCCTTGAAGAACGTCCGGAATACCATGGTGTTCCACGCGCCGCCGGTGATGCCGGGCAGAATGTAGATCCAGATGGAATCCGCCAGCTTATAATACTTGGCGAAGATAATGTAGTTCGGAATCATACCGGCGCTGAAGAGCATGGTAAAGAAGATAAAGACCGTGATGGGCCTGCGGTAGCGGAAATTGCTCCGGGAAAGCGGATACGCCGCCAGTGCCGCGACCAGACTGCTGAGGACCGTACCGACCACAGCCTGAAAAATGGTCACGCCGTAGGCGCGCAGCACGCGCGTGCCGCTGGAGAATGCCGACTTGTACGCGTCGAGCGTAAAATCACGCGGCAGCAGGGAAAAGCCGCCGGAGGTCAGGGCCTGTTCGCTGGTGAACGAGGCGGAGATAACCACGATCAGTGGAAGCACGAAGCAGGCGCACATCAGGAAAAAGAAAATATACAGGATGATGTTGAACGTCTGATTTCGGCTGAGTTTGCTTTTTGTGCTCATAAGACGATCCCTCCCACTTAAAACATCGAGTTGTCCGGGGAGATCTTCTTGACGATCCAGTTGGACAGCAGAACAAGGAACATACCCACAACAGACTGAATGAGGCCCGTGGTTGCGCCGATCGCATAGCTGGATTCCTGCAGGGAACGATAGACGTAGGTGTTCAGAATATCGGTTGTCGCATACAGCGTCGAGGTATTTCTCGGGATAACATAGAACAAATCGAAGTTGCCGCTGATTAGGCTGCCTGCATTCATGATGGTGAAGATGCAGATCAGCGGGACAAGGTGCGGCAGGGAGATATGCAGCATCTTCTGGAAGCGGCTTGCGCCGTCGATCTCCGCCGCTTCGTAGAGCGAGGTATCAATGCCCATCAATGCGGCAAAGTACATCATGGAGCCCATGCCGATACCCTTCCAGATATTCACGACGGTCAGGATGAACGGCCAGTATTTTGAATTCATGTACACATCGACCGGGTCGCCGCCGAAGAACTGGATGATCTGGTTCATAAGACCGGTCCTCGGGCTGAGGATGGCGTAGACGATGTAGCCGACGATAACCATGGACATGAAGTTCGGGAAGGTGATGATGGTCTGGTAGGTTTTCAGCCGGCGTCTGCTTGTGATCTCAAACAGCAAAAGTGCGATGATCACGTTCGTGACCGGACTGAGCACCATGAACAGAAGACCGTAGAGCACCGTGTTGCGCAGCGCACGGTCAAGCGCGACGGACTGGATGATCCACTTGAAGTTTGCAAGGCCGCACCAGTCGCTGCCGAGGATGCCCTTGGAGAATTTATAATTCTTGAACGGAATGATGACTGCGGCTCCCATCGGTATATAGTTGAACAGGATATAACCGATGATTGCCGGGATACAGAGCAGCAGCAGCTGACGGCTGGCTTTTGCATCTGCCCGGCCTTTGTGGCCAAGCCGCGGCCCTTCCTTTTTTCTTTCCTTTGTCATGGTTCGCATGGACGCCTCCGCTTTTGTTTTCTCCATTGTACGGGTTCACGTTTTCATTTCCAAGTCGTAATTGTGACAAAACGCAGGGGATTTGCGACGATTTCTCCTGTGCATTACCTCTAAATTCAAAAAAGTATTTCTGCTACAAGTTGGTCAATTTTACATAGAATTTACATTTTTAGAAAAATCAGCGAAACGTACAATTTTTGTCTGAAAAGATTATGCAAACCGCACATGGGCTTCCATGTGCGGTAAAATGACATATTTTAGGATTAATCGAGCCAGTTTTGGAACAGCGTTCGCCATTGTCCAACAGAAGCGTCATCCAGCGCCAATGCCTTGCCGTGCTGCCCATAAGGGAAGATATGCAGCTCATACGGCACGCCGCATTTTTTGCAGTGCAGCGGCATAAAGCATCGAGTTGATCGCCGGAACGGTTGCGTCCTGCGCCGTGTGCCAGAGAAATGCGGGCGGAGTGTCAGCCGTCACGTGGAGCTGCGGCGAGTAAAACGCAATCTCTGCATCGCTTGGCGCATCGCCAAGCAGAAGCCTGCGGCTCCACTCGTGATGATACTCGCCCATGTCAATCACTGTAGCAGAGCACGGTAAAATCCGGCCGCGCGGAAAACGCGTCAACTGCATCCTGCGGCGGATAAAGCGGGTAGTCATAGCGCACGGACAGCGTTGCCGCCAGATGTCCGCCTGCGGAAAAGCCCATAATACCCACACGTTCAATTCCACGCTCGGCGCACAGCTTTCGGACAAGGCGCATCGCCCGCTGCGCGTCAGACGGCTGCGCCGGGGCTTTACTCGGCGCAACGCGGTATTCCAGTACAAAGGCCGTTATGCCGAATTCAGCCACACGGCCACGTCATCGCCCTCATACGTTACGCGCTCGCTGTATGCGCCGCCCGCGCACACCACAATGGCTGTTTTGGCGCCGTCGCAGAAATACGGAGTGAGATACGGCTCAAACGCATCCGCCGGGCAGCGGTGCGGCATGGTTTGGTTCCATAGTTTTATCATGACTGTTTCTCCTCTCGCTGGCTCAGATTCAGCCTCTGCTGATATTCGCGCATGGAGCAGCCGGTACAGGTCTTGAAAGCGGTGCAGAAGCTCTTTTTGTCCTTGTAGCCCACGGCCTCCGGGATGGATTTGACGTCCTTTCCGTTCTTCAGCATTCCAATGGCCGCCTTGATCCGAATGCGGAGCAGATACTCCGCAAACGTCTCATTCATCTCCGCGCGGAACTTTCGGACAAAGTGCCGTGAGCTGATATGGGCATACGCCGCTACGCTCTCGGCAGTCAGCTTTTCTCCAAGGTGCGTCTGCATATAGACACAGGCGCGCCCAATGGTGTCGCTTTTCAGCGCATCCTCCGGCGTAATATAGCCCTTTTCCGCGAGCAGCTTCCAGATTGTGTCGATTTGCTTTGCCACAGCGTGTGTGGATGTCAGTTCCTCCAGCGGCGTGTCCATTATGCTGCTTCGGATTTGCAGGAAAAGCGCCTCATCGCGGCGGCGAATTTCCATGCGCAGCTCCTCCATCAGCGCACGCACCAGCAGCGTCTCGATGCAGAATGAATCATTGGAAACCAGCGGCTTGATTCTGGAGTACAGCTGCCAATGCTCTTCGCAGATTTCCGGCCGCAAGGCCGTAAGCAAGCGCAGGAGCTTTGGAATAATCTCATCCCAATTGGTCTGGCTGCGCAGATAGGCTTCTTCCCGACTTTCCGCGTGCAGCTCCTCTGAAACGCGGATCATCGTGCTGCGCAGCGCGTCAATCCCGTCAGATTTCGGCACATAGTCATATGCACCGCTCCGGACAGCTTGCTGTGCTTCCGCAAGACTCGGGGTATCCGTCACGAAAATCACGCGGACGCGCGGACATTGACTGCGAATGCGTTCTGCAAACTCGAAGCCGGAGGTGTCCGGCAGTTTCGTGTTCGTGATGAGCACCGATGCGGTTTCGCCTTTCTGCATCCACCGCGAGAGCCACTTTCCCATGCTCTCGCCGCGTACCATGCCGAATCCCAATCCGTAAAAATCAATCCCGTTAATTACCTCTATGCGGTATCTCAGGCATGAATCTGTAAAAAATGCTTCAAACATAGGTTACCTCACATCCATTCATTGGTGCTGCACCTGCCAGGACGGCAAAAGCCGCACAAAGCGGCTATTACTTGTTTCCAAAGGCGTTCACCATTACGCAGCCGGCGGTAATCAGCACAAGACCGATGATTCCAACCGTGGAGAGTTTTTCCTTGTATGCAAAAATCGAAACCAGCGAGGTGACAATCAGTCCAACGCCGCACCAGGTTGCGTATCCGATATTCAGGTTGATCCGGTTCAGACTTTTTGCAAAGGTGTAATGGCAGACAATATACGCCGCCGCGCAAATCAGCGACGGGGTCAGCTTTGTAAAGCCCTCCGTCTGCTTCAGATAGCTTGTGGCGATAACCTCCGAGACAATTGCAATGGCAAGAAATGCATATTCCATTTTGCCTCACAGTCCTTTCTGTTCTAATTGCCGGATGAGTGCCGGAACATCGGCGACGGAATCAAAATGTAATCCGCCGCAGGCGCCAGTCTGGATGAAACGCCGCTTAAAACACCAACGGCGATTGCGCCGCCGTTGTGCGCAAAGTTCATGTCGTTTATCGTGTCGCCCACAACAAGGATATTTTCCGGCGCGATGTGCCACTGCGCCGCGGCGCACGAAATGATGCGCCCATCCGGCTTTAACGGCATATCCCCTGCCATCTGATCTCCCGCGAAAAAGGAGAACAGCGGCAGGATCTGCAAGCCGTTCAGACATTTGACCGCGGCCTCGCAGGTATCCGTGGTTGCAACGCCGAAATGAATGCTCTTTTCATGCAGCGGCTGCAAAATGGCCGGCAAATCTCCAATGCCCTTGATACTTTTGTTCTCCGCAAAGCTCTCCTCATCAAAATACCGGGTGAGCTTTCCCTCCAAATCCCGCGTGTCAACCGGTGCTTGCGCGTGCATCGCTTCCAGCGCCGGCTTCATGTCAATCGCCATATCCAAAAATGTTTTCCACGCGAATGAACCGTCAGGAAGCACGTGATTTTGTATAATTCCGATAGAATTGAGCGCTTTTTCCGTGTAGATATCGGTGACTGGGATTTTGTAATCCGAAAGAATGCGCCGGATGACGCACTGCGCGGCAGGAATCCAGAATTCGTTGAAATCCAGCAGCGTTCCGTCTTTGTCAAAAATAATCCCGGATATTTTCATGTGATCTCTCTGTCCTTTCTCTTGCAGAACGTAATGCTGCGCTTCGATAACAGCAGACAGTTACATTCTAAAAGAATGTGAGCCAGTACGAACAGGGTGCATTCATGACATTTTTATACGCAATCACGCCATGATTGCAATTGCTCTTAAAAAGTGTGCATGCTATGATTTTAAAAGAAAGCAACCGGAGAATCAAGCGTTTGAAAAAGAACCACCAGTCATGTGTGCAATGCATGACTGGTGGTCTCCTTTATACAGTAACGGTCAGCTGCTTTCTTCCGTCCACATGCGGGAGAAGCAGCTTTTGGTTTTTTGTAATGGTGATCTCATACCGGCAGCCGCGGAACACGCGGGTGACCTTTGCCGGGAGCAGCTGCTCCGGCAGACAGGGGTCGATCTCGAGGCCGTCCCATGTTGGGCGGACGCCCAAAATGTACTGCGTCGCGGCCAGATACATCCACGCCGCCGTTCCGGTCAGCCACGAGACGTTGGCCAGGCCGAATTTATCGCTCTCCGGGCCGAAGATATTCGACGAATAGACATACGGCTCCGCCTTATAGCGCTCCGCGCCCGCTGTTTTCTGCGCAACCATCGGCAGAAGCTGGTGATAGTATTTCCAGGCGTTTTCCGGGCGTTTCAGCATACATTCTGCAATAATCGCCCATGTGTTGGCATGGCAGAAGACGCTTCCATTTTCGCCGCAGCCCTTGTTGTAGCAGGTCAGGTTTTCTTCCTTTGTCGGGTAGTCCGTCGTCATGGCCGGATGAATTTTCTTGATGCCGAGATCGGTGTCCAAGTATTCTTTCGCGCTGTTCATGGCCTGTCTCTGCTGCTCCTGTGTGCCGAGGCCGCTGAGGACAGACCAGCTTTGCGTATTGAGCCAGATCTTTGCCTGCGGCTCGGACTCCGAGCCGATAAAGCGGCCCTCGTCCGTGATGCAGCGGCGGAACCACGCGCCGTCCCACGCCAGCGTGCGGCAAAGCGCCTGCTGGCGGGCATAGAGCGCTTTGCATTCCTCTGCAAACTCCGGTTCACCCATGCGCTCCGCCAGCTCCTGCATCATACGCAGCGCAACGGCAAACTGCATCCCCGTCCAGATGCTCTCGCCCTTCCCCTTGCGGCAGACCTTATAGAGCATATCGTTCCAGTCGGAGCTGAGCATCAGCGGGAAGCCGTGCGCGCCCATGTTCTGCGTGGTGAAGCGGATAGACTGTTTGATATGCTCCCAGATCGTGCCGCTGCCGCCGTCGAAATACGGGGCCTTCGTGTCGAGGTACGAAACGTTTCCCTCTTCCAGCGCAATGTGATAGGCGTCCATGACCAGCCAGAGGTGGTTATCCGAGTGGATGCGCGTGACCGGCTCCCAGCCCTCGGTGGGGAAGAAATAGTGGTTGCAGTGGCCGTCCTGATACTGCTGGGTCAGGAGCAATTCAAATTTCTCTTTTGCCCGGTCAAGTTGAAGCGGGATCATGGCCAGCACGTCCTGCGCGGTGTCGCGCACGCCCACGCCGCGGAACGTACCGGTGGCGTAGTAGCTGATATTCCGGGAGAAGCGGAAGTTCCGCTCCATCTGATAGGGGTTCCAGATGTTGATCATCGTCTCCGCGTCCTTGTCCGGGAGGCTGCACTGGAAGCCGGAGAAAAAGTCCTCCCATGCTGTCCGCCAGCTTCTGCATGGACGCGGTGAAAAAGTCAGGGGCTTTGCAGGCAGCAAGGGACTTGGAAATCTCGCTCTCCGTCATCTCCGTGCCGAGATAGATATTGACCGACTTCGTTTCCCCGGCGCGGAGCGTCAGCGGAAGTTCCAGCGCGAAGCAGGGATCGCCGCCGAAAAGCGTGGAATTTTTCAGATGCTCGCGTTCGAGACTAACCGGCGCTTCCTCGCTGCGGTAGCTGCCGATGAAGGCGTCACGGTCGCAGTCAAATCCGGCGGCGGGCGCGTCGCTTGCGAAGTAGACCAGCGGCGTCTCGTCGGGCTTCGGCTGATTTTCCACGCCGTAGCGGTAGATGAGCACGCCGTCCTTTTCGTAAACAGAAAGCTGGTGCTTGTTATAGCACTGCCATTGCAGCTCGCGCATGAATTCCATCATGCCAAGCTCGACGTAAGGGGTAAATCGTCACGTTCCGGTCGCAGTCGGAGCGCAGCTCCAGATGCCAGAGCATGACGTTTTTCAGCGGACTGACCAGATACGTCGCCTCGGCGTGCAGGCCGTCACGCTCCGCCGTAAAGCGGGTGTAGCCCATGCCGTGCGCAGCCTCCCATTTCTCGGGCTTGCAGGCGCACGGCTCACTGGTCGGACACCAGACGGCATCGCCGTCCTTGATGTAGGTATAAAATCCGCTGCGGTCGGTCGGCAGGTGGAAGAAGCGGTAGTGGTTGATGCGCCAGATCTGCGGCGAACGGTACCAAGCAACGCCGCCGCCCGCCTGCGAGATCATCGCGTGAAGTGTCCCGTTGGACAGATAGTTCATCCACGGGGTCGGCATATTGTACCGGGACAGCACAATTTCCCGGTTCTGATTCTCAAAACGGTATGGGTTCATTTGTCCGTCTCCGTTCTTTTTTGTGCCAGCAGCCACTGCAGGAGCATTTCATCATACGCATACGTCCATGCGTCATGGCCGCAGTCTCCAAAAACCGTCAGCCTTGCATTGCCGCCCGCACGCTGTATTGCCTTGACCATATCGACCGTCTCCGTCAGGGGTACGACATCGTCCAGTGCACCATGAAACGCCCAGACCGGCATAGTCAATACCTCTGCGTTCCACGGCATTCCGCCGCCGCAGCAAGGCGCGATAGCCGCGAACAGCTCCGGCGCCGCCATCGCAAGGAACCATGTGCCGTATCCGCCCATGCTGAGTCCTGTCAGCGTGACCCGATCCGGGTCGCAGGCGTATGCTTCGATCATGCGGCAAACGAACTGCTTCAGTTCCGGAAGCATCGCCACCCAAAAGGACCCTTCCGGGCAGCGCGGTTCGATCAGCACGCAGTCTTCTTCCCGCGTTTCTGTCAGGATGTTCGCCAGTCCATGAATCTCCGCCTTCTCCAGATCCTCACCACCGCCGCGTTCACCTGCGCCGTGCAGCTGGATAATCATTGGAAGACCTGCGTGCATCCGCTCCGGCATCCGGACGGCATAGGCAAAGCCCGCATCTGTCAACCGATGATATTGTACGTTCATTTTGTATCCTCCGCCCTGTCTCAAATGACATTTGCCGACGCGATCTCGTGCCAGAAAATTGCCCGTGTCGCCTGTCCGTCGGCTTTTTCCTCGCAGCAGCAGTCGAGAACCGGCTCCTCCAGCTCCTCGATCCGGTCGAGCCGTCCTTCCGCATAGGCCAGCAGCCGGTCTCTGCAATGTAGCAGTCGCTGGCGCTGGCCGCCGATGCGAAGATCAACCACGTCAAAGCCTTGCGGCTTGTTGTCGCGCATCCACTGCTGCTCATAGGCCGCATAAAACGCGTCCAGCCGTTCGAGCGCCGCGTCATAATCGGTGCAGAGCGCCTTCGCGGCTTTTTATCGCCGGACAGATACGCCGCCCTTGTGCGGATGCCAAGGTCTGCTTTCACACTCAAAAATGCGCAGAGCGCCCGCAGGGAGCGGAACAGATAGCCATACTCGGCGTGAGATTCATACCTGACAGCCTCGCGGCGCAGTCCGCATAACCAGCCGCGTCGCCCGACTTCACGCGGTTGTCGAACTGGCCCATAAAGGGGTCGCAGAACAGCAGATATTTGTCCGGATTATAGATCGCCTCGGCGGAATCGTTCTGCGTCCCGATCAGGTCGAGCGCGCGGAAATCCTCAAACGGAATGCCGAATTCCCGTTCGAAATTCGCGTGAATGGTTTCCACATCGTCAATGTCCTGCGCCATCTGCGAGACGGTAAACAGCGCCGGAAGCACAGCAAATTTGGAGCATTCCGCGCCGTTGTCGCCCCACATGGTCATGACGACATTTTCAACGCCCTTTGCGTGGCAGGCTTTCATTGCCTCGCGCATAGTCGCGATGCTGAACGTGTTGTGCGGCGCAAAGCCCGCCCATGTCCAAAGTCCGCCCGCGAACCACGAACCGCTTTTGATTGCGTTGTGGGCGTCAATATTTCTCTCATAGCTCTGCCGGTCGCGGCTAAAATAATCCCAGTACACCAGGTGAATATTCTCCGGCACCAGCTGTCTGACTTCCTCCGGAATTTCGCCGAGCTTCGGGTCCGGATTGAAATTGGTAAAGTAATCCCCGCCCGCCAGACGGAAGAACATATCGCCCCACATCAGAAGCTCGAAGCCATATTTTTTCGCCATTTCTGACACCCTGCGCAGATGTTCCATCAGGATGCTGAAGCGATCGCGGTAGCCGTGCAGCGTCAGATATTTGCCAAGGCCGAGCAAATCCGCTTCGTCCATGCCGATGTTTACAATATTGGTGCGCAGACATTCGCGCAGCGTGCGGAACATTCCATCGACCAGCGCATAGGTGCGCTCGTCGCCGGTCAGCAGGATATCGGCGGCGTCGCGAATCTCCCGGTAGACCGGCCAGTGAAACAGGGCGTTGACATGGGCAAGCGTCTGGATGCACGGGATGACCTGCATCCCGTGCGCTGCCGCATACGCATCGATCTGTTTTAATTCCGCCTTGCTGTACCGTCCGCGCAGATGGCCGAAATAGGGCTGGCCGTCCACCTCATAGGTGTCCTCCATATAAAGATGCAGCGTATTGCAGCCGAGCTTCGCGGTCAGATCGATCCAGCGCTTGACGCTTTCCGCCGTCATAACGGCGTTTCGTGAGCAGTCGAGCATCGTGCCGAAAGTCTTGAAAGTATGTTCCATTTCTTTATCCTTTCCAGTCCGGTCAATAGTCAAACACGCGGTCTTCTCCCGCGCCAAAGCGCAGCAGATAGATGCGCCGCGGATTCGGCTTCAGGAGCAGCGCGTCCCATAAATCTTCTGTTTCCGCGCCCAAGCCCCGCTCCGTGCATTTCCGGACGTTCAGAAACAGCGATTTTATCGGCTGCGGGCGGACTGAGTCGATCAGGAAATATGGGATGTGACAGAACGTAGTTTCGTAATCGCAGGCGTAGTGCCCTGCAAACCAACCACCGATGCGGATACCGTGCTTTTTGCGCCTGCCGCAGCAGCATCATGGCCGGCTCAGAGGCGTATTCCATATAGTTCCATGGGTCAGTACCCGTTTCAAAACGCGACTTTGGCAGCGCGTGCGAAAACAGGAATATCGCCCATCCCTCAGGAAGCTGGAGCGCCTCTGTCTTGAGCCACGCAAGCTGCTCCACGCCGTATTGACAGCTTTTTTCAAAAAGCTCCTCCTGCTCGTCGATCTGCGGCAGATGGGATGAGAGAAAAATCAGCCGCATCTTTCGGTCATAAAAATCGACAAAATAGTACGGCTTGTTCCGCGGCCGGTGCAAATTCACGTAAGACTCCAGATACGCCGTTTCTTCATACCAGCGCTCGTCTGTAACAATGCCCGTCACGATTTGGCCGACATAGCGCTCATTGCGAAAGCCATCGTCGTCGCCGCAGGCAATGTAGAGCTTGCCGGAAGCTGTTGCATTCTGAAACCGCGCCAGCTCCTGCGAGAGCACAAAGCGGGACGCATTTTCGGGGATGCTGCCGTTTAAAATATCGCCAAGGTGGATGACACCGTCAAAATGCGTCTGCGCATCGACCGCGCGGATGTTTTCGTCCGTATGATCCGCGAAATCCGACACAGCCGTTCCCGCAAGCAGCGCGAAGCAGAGATCGTCCGGCTCCCGGAGTGCATGGAGCTTTTCTGTCAGCAACCGGCAATTGTCCGCAAAATGTGGTTCCATATGGATGCCTCCATCTATATTTAATAATGAACGATTCTGTCTTCGCCAGCGCCGAAGCGTTTTAGATAGACCCGGCGCTCGCTCTTTTTCAGTACGAGCGCATCCCAGAGATCTTCGCTCGGCGTGCCCAGATCCCTTTCCCAGAAGCGCACGTCGTCGTCAAACAGCTGCGGGTCATAGGCAGTCTCCGACGCGGTAATGACAAAGGGAACGCCGAAAAGCGTTACGATCCGGTCACCGTGATAGTGGCCGATGAACCATCCGGCCACGTCGAAGCCATACTGCTTCCGGCACTGGTCGAGCGCGGAAAAGATCTGATTGCCGTTGACGATGTCGTTCTTTTCGAGTGCAGTTTTCTCATCGAACAGCAATGCAGAAAACGGCGCGTCATGCGAGAATAGCATCACCGTCCAGTCCGACGGCAAAACCAGCGTCTCGTTTTGAAGCCACTGAATTTGATCTTCCTCGTATCCGAAGATCATGACCGGTTCGCCGCCGCGGTGCTCATAAAAATACGAGCACAGGAACACAAGGCGAACCTTTTCCTTCGCAATATCTACATAGTAATATGGCTTCTGTGCAGGACGGCAGACACCCTGCTCCGCGTCCAGAAAGCCGATGGCCTCCGGCCAGAGCCGCGCGGAATACGGCCCGCTGCATGCGTCGTGATTGCCCTGCACCGGGAAGAAGCGTCCGCTCGAAACAGTGGGCCGGAACAGCGCGAGCTGCTGCCGCAGCAGAAGCTTTGCGTACCGTCTGCCGATCTCACCGGCGAGGAAATCACCCAGATGGACGCAGCAGTCAAACTGCACGGCCTGATCGACGGCGGAGATGTTCTCAATGGTAGCCGGGACGGAATTGTCCAGATGCGAGTCCGCAACCAGCGCAATGTTTAAATCCCCATTGCAGGACAGCACGTCCTGGATTGTATGTGCTGCTTCGTATTCATAGCATTGATTGATCATATCGAATCCCTCAACAAGGCCGGATCGGCGGCAATTGTGCACGCCGTATCCATTTCTCACATTTCAGCCGGTATTTTTGTATCAATTAAACGATAGCACGTCATTTATCGACCTGTCAAATGGGCATAGTGCCAAAAAAAGGGGTCTGTTTGCGCCATGACAATTATGTATTGTTTTTTGTGCTTATCGGCTTAATACAGCTGGGCACAAGATGTAGCGACGGCTCTTGCGAGGCGGCTGAAGATCTGATCTCCGGCTTTTCGGCGATTGAAGCGGAAGCAGAACTCGTCCAAATAGGACTGAAGCTGTGTACAGCGGCCGTGATAAGTGCCGAGCAGGAACGCTTTCAGGTTGCTGATGGCTTTGTGCAGCCAGTGCAAGTCGCCAGGTTCATACTGTTTCGCGTCCAGCTCCACGCCAGACAGGTTCTTATAGCTTCTGTAGCCGTCGCATTCGATTTTTGCACCTGTCGCAACAGTTTTGCCGATGACTTGCTGAAGTGTTTTGCTCGTGACGTCTTCCACGACCATCCGCGTGAACAGTGCAGCCCCGTTTTCCGTTTTTGACAGCGCCACCACGATCTTCGCCTTGTACGTCCCGCGACCACGTTTGCCATTGTGCGTTGCTCCGCCCACGTAGCCGTCGTCCATCTCAACAATGCCGAAAAGTGCGTAGTTCTCGTCTCTTTGAGACATCGCGCGGCGAATTTGGTGCAAAAGATACCATGCCGACTCATAGCAGATGTTCAGCGTGCGGCTCAGCTGAACGGCAGAAATGCCGCGTTTGTCCGTGGCACACAGATAGATCGCCCAGAACCAAGCGGTCAGCGGCAGATGCGTGCGGTGCATAACGGTTTCTGCGGTGACGGAGGTCTGGTGTCGGCAGGCGCGGCACTGGAACGTGTTCCGTCCGCGAACAGGGTAATATTCCGTACAGCCGCATTTCGGGCAGACAAAGCCGTTTGGAAACCGAAACCGGAATAATTCCGCCCGGCAGCTCTCTTCCGTGCTGAAACGAGTACGAAATTCTTCAAACGTGATGCTCTCTGCTCGTGCCATGCCAATGACCTCCTGCGTTTTCTGAGGTCATTGTAGCACTTCTGTTGTCCTATATTTCGGACTTTTGTATCTATTTTTCGTTCAACTGCGTAAAGCCGATAAGCACATTGTTTTTTATGAGATATTTTGTGTATGAATTGGCAATCATGCGCAATGTTTGTAAGTCGGAGCATACATATTACTATTGTCTCATGTGTGTCTATGCGCGGTTAGGTTTGACGGTTACGTTCCTGCGAAGCTCTATCCTTATGTAAAAAGCAAGACGCAAACTCAACTGCATGAGTTTGCGTCTTGCTTTTGCCCGTACCGACTGTACCCCCATGACACATTGTGTACCTAGGGTGTATCTGAAAACAGCGCTTAGATGTGCAAAATGCCGAAAGCGACGCAGATCGCGGCACACATACGTCTCCGGAGTCAGTTCCTTGAGCTGCGCCAGCGTCCGCGTGCTGCCGGAAAGCCAGTACGCGAAGAACTCCGCGAAGTATTCCAAGCTGTTGCTCTTGGCGTGCTGCTTCATCGGCGCAGATGCGGCTTCCAGTGCATACAGGTCTTTATGCTCCTGCGGGAAGCCCATTGCGCAATCGAGGAAGTGTCCAAACTCGTGCAGGACCGCGCTGGCTTCGGAAACATAAATTCGCTTTTCTGTGTACACCGCCGCGCCGATGCAGTTTACACCAAGCTTGCGGCTGAGATTCGTGAGGTACTCTGTGCCGATCACGAACGTCCAGCCGTTTTCGTTGAAAGCATCGAGGATCGGCTGTGGAACCTTGCAGAGTTCCAGCAGGAATGCGTTCACATTCCACTGCGTCAAATTCTCCACTACAATCGGCGTATCGGGCGGCGTAACGGTCAGCGTCTGCGTCAGGACGGCATGAAGAAGCTGCGCGGCTTCAGCTCGTGTGACGAGTTCCGCTGCGGTCTTGTTTTCAGCACAAAGGCCAAGCTCTTTGCCGACGCGCAGGGTGTTTTCACTGGGAGAAAGCCAGTCAAGGCCGTAAAGTGTCGCATCGTAGAGCGGGATTCCGGCTGCCGCGAAAGCAGTCCGATAGAGTTCACCGCGGCAGATAAGACCATTTGCGTCACTGATTGCTGTCGGCTCCAGCCAGCCGCTGCGGATGGCAATCTGGACAGCATTCGCCCCCACTTCCTGCCATGAAACGCCTTCCGGTTCGGTGTCAAACGCGCGGCAGAGCATCGTCGCCCACTGGCTGACCGTGATCTTCTCGTTCGGTGCGAATCTGCCGGATGCCGTACCTCTTAGAATGCCAGCATTGGCAAGGTACGAAACAGATTCCGCATAGGTGACTTTCTCGGACACGTCCGTAAAGCCTGGGAAAAAGCAAAAGCCGGTACCGTCAGCAGCGTTGACAGTACCAGCAGGATGGATATGAATGCTGCAAACCGTCTCCTGCACCAGATCGACGATCTCATCAAGCTGCTCCCGGTCAACGTGCGGATCGCCTGCCAGAATGTCATAGTCGATATTTTCCAGAATCAATTCCCGATAGCTTTCAAATGCGTCCTTCGCTTCCGTTCGCTTCTGCGTCGAAGTCTCTGGAAAACCGGAAGGGAAAGGAATCGAATCGGTAATTGATGGATCTGTATTTTGTCTTTCTTTATTTTAGTTCTCTTAGTATTTAATTGCGTTGGATTTTCCAACGCAGGAGAATCCAACATAGGCTTTTCCAACGTTGGCTGAACCAACGCAGGCACAGCCTGTGCAGGTTCTTCCTGGTTCTGGCTGTGTCTGCGGCTGCTCATAGATCGTGTAGATTGTTCCGCGCAGGCAGCCGCGCGCATCGCGTTCGCGGCTGAGGGTGATGTATCCGGCCTGCTCCAGCTCACGCACAGCTTCCCGAATGGCGTCGATGCTTTCTCGGTTGATCTGCGCGAGTCCTTTCAGGGTGTAGTCCCAATCCTCCGGCAGCGACAGCATCTGCGAGAGCAGTCCCTTGGCTTTGAGGGAGAGCGTATGGTTTCTCAAATGATGGTTGGACATGACCGTGTAGCCCTTGTTTTTCTCAACACGGAATACAGACATTTTTGTGACCTCCTACGTCTTGGTTTTCAAATTTATAAACGAAAAAAGCGGCGTTTCAACCCTCTTTTCAAAAGAGAGTGAAACACTGCTTGATTTTATATATGGGTTTGAAATTCAATATTTCGTCACAATGCGAATAGATCGGTACTGCATCTTGTGGTATGATGCCAGCGTTTGTTGTTTGAGCTTTGCAGAGGAGGGCAATCACCATGCAGTACACCGATAACGAAGCCGCGCTGATCGGCGGCCTGATCTCGAACTATTTCTTTCAGCCGTCTGTGGACGCAACGCTCCGCGAATCCTATCGCCGGGTGCTGCGCCATCTGCACGAGAATACGCTCTCCGCATCTGATCTGAGCCGCATTCAGAGCGCATTGACCTTCCTGTCGCCGCTCTGCCGGGACACTCGCGAAGCCCATAAGGACATGATGGGCGTGACATTAAAACCGATGCTCTGCTGAGAGCCAGCAGATAAACGACCACCCGCTGAACTGGCAGCGGGTGCTTTGCTTTCTCGCGTCCCAGCATCGCCAATACGCTGTGGTTTCGTCCTGAAGTGGGATGGGGCTTGCCTGCGGTCTTAACGTCTGAAAGCATCTGTGCTTGGAGTGCACATTCGGCAGGACCAACAAAAACGCCAGTCAAAATCCTACATTTTGCCGAGAGCAAAAGCGAGCCGCTTTCCCGAAAAATCCTCGAAAAAGCGGCTCAAAATCGCGTGGGTAAAGGTTCAAGTCCACGGATTTTGCCAAAACCCTTTTTGATATCTTTTTTCCGACTTCAAAAAATGGGCGCAAAAAAGCCCTGAAATCATTCTGTCTCCCTTCACAGGGACACAAACTGTCACCCCATGCGAGGGAGCGGTGCTATCCGCTCCCTTTCATTCTTTTTTGCCGCCTTATGCCGGGCACGAAATGACCTCGCTCAGCGGTGGGAGCAGATTCGGCTGCTTCTCGTCCGGCTGCATGGCGCTGTCTACTGTGCCGATGTCCCGGTAAATGATGCGGTTGGACTGGCTGGAATTGCGGGAGTATTTTGTTTCCCGTTCACCGACCTCAATGCGCTGGATGAACAGCCGCAGCAGTTCCGGTGTCAGCACGTCAATCGTTGTGTACTGCTTTGCCTTTTCAATGAAAGCATCCACGTTCGCTTCGCGAGCCTGAAGCTGCGCCAGACGTTGTTCTTTCTGCGGAATCTGTTCCTCCAGCATACGCTGCTCGTCTGTGTAATCGCCGGAGAGCATCCGGTATTGCTCGTCTGTCACGCGCCCGAGAACATTGTCCTCATAGAGCCGTTTGAACAGCTTGGACAGCTCTGCACTTCGCTTTTTCATTGCGTCCAATTCACGGAGGACACGGTTCATCTCCCGCCGCAGCTCTGCACTGTTTTTCTGATTGATATGCGCCGCGAATTGCCGCTCCTTCATTCGGGCGAAATGTGTGACCCGTCGGAGATCATCCAGAACGATTTGCATAAGTTCACACTCCCGGATGTGGTGCGCGCTGCAGGCAGTTTTGCCTTTCTTGCCGTAGGTGTAGCACTTGAAGTTGTACTCCACCTTCTTCATGGTGCTGGCGCTGTGCAGCACCAGCGGCTTTCCGCAGTCCGCGCAGAACACCAGACCTGAGAAAATATTTGGTTCATCCATATGCTTCGCTGCGCGCTTTTTGTGCTGCCGCACCTCCTGCACAATCTCCCACTGCTCCTGTGATACGAGCGGCTGGTGCGTATTTTTTACCAGACACTGTTCGCTTTCCGGTCGGTCGATCCGCGTTTTGTTTTTGTAGGAGATGGTTGTCCGCCGCAGCCCAACCGTATGACCCAGATACATGACGTTTTTAAGGATATCGCTGACCGTCGTGCCAGACCACACATATGGATGCAGTGCATCCCGTCCCTCGTGCGTTTTTCCAGTCTTCTGAAAGTAGTAATTTGCAGGTGTCAGGATCTTCCGTTCTGTCAGAATCCGCGCGATCTGGCTCGGACCTTTCCCGGCAGCACAGAGGGTGAAAATCTGCCACACAACCTCTGCCGCTTCCGGGTCTGGCTCGAGATGATTTTCCGTAGTTTCGGATTTTCGGTACCCATAGGGTGGACGGCCTCCGAGCCATTCGCCGCGCTCAGCCTGCAGCTTTTTCACGGCGCGAACCTTCCGGCTTGTGTCCTTTGCGTGCAGTTCGTTCGCCCAGTTGCGGATGGGATTAAAATCGTTGCTGCTCTCAACCGCAGAATCCACGCCATCGTTCACTGCGATGAACCGTACATTCTTTTGCGGGAAATAGATCTCCATGTAATAGCCGACCTGCAAGTACTCACGCCCCAGCCGAGAGGCATCCTTTACGATCAGGGTGGAGACCTCACCAGCTTCGATCATTTCCACAATCTTTTTCCAGCTCGGCCGCTCAAAATTCGTTCCGGAATACCCATCGTCCGCAAGGAAAAGCGTGTTTTCAAATCCTTTGTCCCGCGCGTACTTTTCCAACAAATCTCTCTGATGCTGGATGCTGTTTGACTCCTCCGGCACGCTCGTCCTCCTGACTGAGCCGCCCGTAGAGAATCGTATATTGTTGCTTCTGGCTTGCCATTATAACCTCCTTTTCTGTGGGGCAAGCCGGTACGGTACGGCAAGTATACCGCAGCGGCTGCCACAAGTCTATCAGATTTTTATGCGCTGTGCGCTTCCTTTTCCAGTTCCGCGTCGATGCAGGCGATCAGCTTGTCCGTCGGCGTTGCGCAAGGCTCTGCCGGAAATACAGACGTGATACAGAACCGTCTGCTGCCGATCAGCATCTCGCGCTGTTTTGTGATGCAGTCTTCTTCCATACAAGTTGTTGTGTCCCGGAAAACAGTTGCGACATCGCCATCCTCTGTTTGCCGAAGTTTTGCACACTCCGGCATGTATCCGCCGAGAATGCCGGTGTCTCGGTAAATCTCCCAATCCTTTTTCATAGGTCCCCTTTCTGCCTCTCACATGGAGGCTGCTTTTATAGATGCTGTTCCATTGTCCATTCCACGTGATCGTCCTCAGCATGACCGAGGGCGGTTTTCTTTTGCCGGAGCTTCTTGCGGCGCTTGCTGTCGATGTGCGGCGGCATAGTCGATGCATCGCGCTGTGGAACATCATCCGTCATCTGCTCCACAGCACGGCCAAGGCGCACAGCGTCGCGCACAAGATCACCGCTGTAATCGAGATCCACGCGCACGTCCGGATTTTCTTCCGCGTCTCCTGCACCGTATTCGAAAGCTGCTTCTTCGTATCGTTCAGGATTGCGGTCAGGGAGAGCTTCGTACTCTCTGTCAGTGTTTTGCAGCCGGAAGAATACTTCTCGTTCAGGTTTCCAGCCTGTCTCTCGAATTTTTCTGCACTCTCCTGCATCTCGGTCAAAGGTTCTGTGCTTCCTGCTTTCGTCAGGAGCTTTTTCAGATTTGCATTTAACTGCATCTGCTGTCGAAACAGCCTGTCCTGCATTTCGAGCAGCGCACTCCAGTTCCTCTCTGTGACCATCACGCTGGTTTCCAACTGCTGTGCCTCGTCCATCAGCTTTTTGTGCTGCGTCAACATTTCTTGTGTTGTCATTCTCTGTTCTGTATCCAAACTCTTCCTCCATATTTTCTTTTTCATATATTTCTCTATATGTAATTTGCTGTCACGGCATTTGCGCCCATCCGGTGTGGTGTAAATGATATTCTTGCGACTTTCCGTCCACGTGGCATCGTAACCCTCAGAGCGGAGCAAGATCAGAAATTCTTCCCGGCTCCCAGCGCAGCGCATACATTCATCGATCACGCGCATCAGCTCGAACTTCCAGCTCTCGCCCCTAACAGCCGTGTAGTATTCTGCATTGGACATTCCACGCGACTGCCGCTGCTCGTCTTTCTGGAATTTCGGCAGCCCCAATTCCTCGCAAATTTGGTCATTGCGGACGCGCAGTTCCTGAATCTGCTTGTCCGCTATATGCACCTTCCTTCCGGTCTCGAAGTTCACGCTGTTGATGATGCAGTGCGAGTGGATGTGTTCACAGTCGGTGTGCGTGCAGACCAGCACCTCGCAGCCCTCGAAGTATTCTGCCAGCCGCGTGCGGCTTCGTGCGCCGCGCGCGGATCAATGTCTGCACCCTTCGGGAAGCTCTGCACCATGTGGTAGAACATCACGCCGCCGTCCTTATGGTGCAGGAGCTTCGTACTCAAGAATTCGTCGAATGCGGTTTCCGGCTGACAGCCGATACCGCTGACGAGCTGTTGTCCTTCCCAGAGCGTCTTGCTGAGCTGCGACACATACCGCATGACACTTTTCATGCAGCCGCGTGTCTGTGTGCCTTTCTTGTAATTTACGAAATGGACGATTGCGATTTCGCCACACCTCCCTCCTGCAACTCCCGCAGAGATGTGTTGATCCTGGCGAACTCCTGCGCTGCTGTGTCCAGATTGGCAAACTGAACCTTGCCCATATTCGCCAGCACTGTCAGCTGGTTGAGATTATTGCCGATGGCTTTTTGCTGCCGCAGGACTTCCTTCAGTCCGTCAAGAATCACAATGCGCTTTCTGAGACAGCATGCAGTCACATAATCGCTCTGGCTCATGTGCGCCTGAACCGCTTTTTGGCGGATTGTTCTAAGTCTTGTGCTGAGATTCGAATGCTGAATTGTTTGTATTTTTTTCATGTTTTCCTCCGTTTTCGTTTAAAGTGGGTGTGGGCTTCTGCCCGATTTAGGCATTTGGCAGGGAAGCCGGCGTGCCGGCGACTAGCCAAATGCGATGCTGGCTCCTCCCGAACGGGAGGATTTTTCCCGCCGCGGCGGGGCTTCTCTGCGCTTTGAACCCGCGTTTTCTCCGCGTTGCCCACACGTCGGCGCAACGTGGGCTTTTCCCGTTGTGCCGCGCACACGCTCGCAGGTGGGGCGGAAAGCCGCACACAGCGGCAACACGCGCTCACGGCGAGGTGCAGGCGCTCGGCGCGCCCGCAGGGTCGATCGTGCCGATTTTTTCACGGGGGAAAATCGGCACTTTCGGCACGCTTGAGGGAAATCCACCGTTTACCGTTGCTGCGGTAGGTATCCGCCAGAATCCCGTTTTCTCTTAGAGCCGCAACGCTTTCCCGCACCAGACGGGTGACCTTTTTCGGCGTGATACCGAGACTGCCGTCAGGGTCGATCTTCGCGGACAGTGCCGATGGTGAATCGAGATATTCGGAATCGGCACGGAGCAAGTCAGAGAGAAGATGTACGAGTTGAAGCGTTGAAATTTTAGAAGCGCTGCTGCAAGTTTTGCTGTCCTCAAGCAGTTTCCAGACGTGATCTTCCTCGCCGAATTCGAGTTTCAAAGTTCGATCAGGAATATCACGCCCGGTGCAATGCAGCGAGGCAATGTTGGCAAGTCGAGAGTTTTTCTGGAGAACAAAGGCCGAATCTGCCGCGCCGCTTAAGCCCGTCGAGCCGGAGATCATGTTCATCGGATCGTCGTCATGGAGCTTCCTTAGATGGTGGATCAGCAGGATCGCAATGTGCCGCTTGTCCGCAAGCTGTTTGAGAAGTCCGACGTCCTGATAATCATTCGCGTACAGGTTGCTGTCGCTGCCAGTGCCCCGAACGCGCTGCAGCGTGTCGATAACAACGAGTTTTTGTTGCCGGATGCTCGGTCAAAATTGCTCGATCTGCTGTTCCAACCCACGCTTGAGCGTGTTAGCCATGATCGCAAAATGCGGCGTCGGCGGTGCATCTTCCGTCAGGTCAAAGAGCCTCATCTGAATGCGCTGGAACGAATCTTCGAGACTGAGGTACAGGACTTCACCTGGGTTGTTGCGAAATTCCAGAGCGGCTGCCCCTGCGAAATGCATAAGCAGAGCCATAACGCCAGCCAAGACTTGCCGATCTTCGGCGCACCCGCGAGGATGTGCAAGCCTTCTGGAATGAGTTCATCCACCAGAAAATGTGTCGGTTCATATCTCCTGTTTTGCAGATCTTCCGCATTGATGGTTTCCAGTTTGGTCATTTTTCACTTCCTTTCCGTTTGCTATTGACATTCTGTGTTTCATGGTTTAGGCTTATAATTAGTCAATAGATTTGTTTTCTATTTTTAGACTAACATAACTCTAAAGTATTGTCAAGACTAATTTATAAATATAATTTCTATAAATCTATCTTGAGGTGCAGTCATGTCTGGTTTTCAGTGCAAATTTTATCTTCTGGACGGCGCAGAAACATTTTCGTGCAAGGAAGGCGACGCCGAGTATGTCGTAAAATAGCAGACCGTCCGTTTCCGGACAGTCTGCTGTCGTTCGTATATTATGACGTGAATCAATGGGAACCGCGTTTTCATGAAGCTGACCGTGCGTTGATGGAGTTTTATCAGTTGCGTGATACAAAATGTCTGAAGCCGGTGCAAAAGCTTCTGGACGATTTTAAGGACGAGCATCCGTATTTTTTTCTACCTGTGGCTGGATTGGAGCGACCGGCTGAAGCAAGCCGAAGCACCAGATTGCAAAAAATCCCACAAGGCTTTTGCCGCACAAAGAACTGGCGCACGTTCCGAGCAATCTCGCGACGATGCAGCAGCAAATTCTGCGCCTGTTCCAGACGGTTCTGGACGCAAGCATCGCAGACGTGGACTTCTCTATTCGAGTGCAGGCGTATGAGCAGGCTCCGTCCTTGCAGAAATTTGACTTCCAGCCGATGAAGATTTCGTTTGAGTTTGTGGGCGAAAAGCAATTCGCAGAGGTTTTGTATCCGCAGAGCATATACGACCTGATTGACTTTTCCCTGCGCAAGTGCGTTCAAGAAAAGATCATGATGCGCACCTGCAAAAACTGCGGCAAATATTTTGCCCTCACCGTTCACGGCAGCACGGAGTATTGCAGCCGGGTCTTCGACAGCCGCGGCCGCACCTGCAAGGAAGTCGGCGCGATGCGGCAGTATGTGCAAAGTCACGCGCAGGACGAGCTGCTGAAAATCTATCGCCGCGAGTACAAGCGCCGCTTCGCGTGGATCCGCGCAGGGAAGATTTCGCAGGAAGCATTCTCCGCTTGGAGCAAGGAAGCACAGAAGGAAAAGGAGAAGTGCGAGACAGGGAAAATCTCAAAAGACGAGTTTACGCAATGGTTATATCGGAAATACCCAATACGTAGAGAATAATTGGTTCAGTTTCAATTCTGTTTTAATTTGCTTGTACGGCAGTTTAAGAGCGTCTTTTATCATGGTATCGTCCAAGATAGAAGACGCTCTTACTTTGACTGGAGGTAAATTATGAAAGAAAAAATCATGTGCTGGAATTACAAAAGGCGTTCGTCACGCTCGTCACTCTCGCCGTGGTGCTGGCACTGGTCAGCGCGATCGCGGTGCCGCTGAGCCTGTCGCAGCAGATCCGCGACGCGCATACATGGGAGCAGACCACAAAGACTGAAAGACTACAATCCGGCGAAGCGAAATCAGAACACGATGGCGAACGGGAACACGGCGATTGGAAGAAAAATATTACGCCGCTGAACGCAGGACACTTCGTTCTGTTTGGGAGTCTCATCGTTTTGTGGCTGGCGCTCGGCGCGGTGTACTGGCTGCTGGTGATGGCGTGGCTGTACAAAAGCGCGGTCTGCGAGGGCATGAACAAGTCGCTCTGGCCGATTTTCGGTTTGTTCTTCAACATTTTCGCTGTGTTTGCTTTCCTGATCGCCCGCGATCGGCCGGGCCGCGTCAAGCTGGAGGGTGCGAGCGCGCAATGAGAAGCGAGGATCACCTGGCGCTGGGGCTGTATCTCCTGTCACGGGAGAACAGCCCGCAGTTTCGGCGGCACTGCATCGCATTTCTGATCGGCTGCATTGAGCCGGACTACAACCAGTTCAGCTACATGCGCGGCATTGTCCATCACCGCAAGTTCCGCGGACACAATGCGGAAAACTCCTTCGCGTTCCCTGATGCGCTGCCGGAAGCATTTCGCGCTGCACGAAGCGTCAAGTGCGTGGGACTTTTTCCGGCTTGGCACGATGCTCCACTACACGGCGGATGCGTTTACCTGGCCGCACAACTCTTTCTGGCCGGGGGACACTTCTGGGTCATGTCCGGTATGAACGGGCGCTGCATCCGGTGTTTGCGGAATTCCTGCGTACAGAGCCTTCCGGGAACGCTGCCTGCTTTGACGAGGCAAGTTTACATGAAGCCTACGCAAATGCAGAACACAGCATAGAAACGGACTGCCAGTTTATTTTCGCCGCCTGCTCGTCGCTTTTACGGCAGGAGTTGGAACGCATCCCGGCAGAAGCCGTGCAACTGGATGATACTCTGAACCGCCGCTTCTCCGCTTCTTTATAATCCAAATTCCATCCGTTTCAAAACTGTTTCAAACTTGCGAGAAAAATGTGCTATACTGTTCGTAAAGTTATATGGGAGTGATATCATGACGATTCGAAAGCGCCTTACGCGGTCAAACCTTGTGATGATCCTGATTCCTGTTGCCATCGCAGCGGTCTTGCTGCTTCTGGGCGGCGGACTCGCGGTACTGCTTTTGAAGCGGGGGTATCTTCCGCGGCTAGGGCTATCGATGGCAGCGCTGCATGAAACGGGCGAACAGCTGGAAGCGGCGCTTCAGGGTGCGAAGGCCGTCGCCGTGATCTACGGCGGGACAGTAATACTCGCGCTTCTGACGGCGGTCGGTTTTACGAATTTTTACCTGACGCGGCACCTGTTCCGGCACATCCAGACGCCGCTGGACACGCTCGTTGCGGGTGTGAAGCGGATACAGGACGGAGATCTCGACGCACCCATCGGCTATGAGACAGACGATGAGTTCCGTCCCGCATGCGACGCGGTCGACGAGATGGCAGCGCGGCTGAAAACCTCGTTGGAGGCGCAGAGCCGCCAGCAGCAAAAGCAGGAGCTGATTGCGGGGATGTCTCACGACCTCAAAAGCCCGCTGACGTCCATCCGCGCGTACACCGAGGGTCTGCTGGACGGCGTGGCGAAGGATGAAGCGGCACGGACGCACTATTTGCAGACGATCTACGCCAAGGAGACGGAGCTGGAGACGCTTGTGAACCGCCTGTTTGCGTTTGCAAAGCTGGATCTCAATGAGGCGCCCGCAGAGCCGGAGACTCTGCATCTTTCTGAGACGCTTTCGGATATCGTGGACGGCTATGACGCGGAGGGACTGGATGTCCAGCTGGACGATCTGCCGGATGGAAAAGTGCTCGCTGACCGGGCGCTGCTGTCGCGCAGCATCACCAATCTGCTCGACAACGGCCGCAAATACGGCGCGGGTCACGTTACGATTTCTGCGGATATCTCTGACGATACCGTTTCTATTTCCGTTTCGGATGAAGGCCCCGGCGTGGAGGGATCGCAGCTTGAGAAAAAATTTTTGAGCTTGGCTACCGCACCGATTCCGCGCGGCAGAATCCCGCAGGCGGCAGCGGCATCGAAACGCTGCCGTAGTGAAACGGGCCGCAGAGCAGATGCACGGAAGCGTAAAGGCGGAGAATTTGGACGGCGGCGGCCTTTGCGTGACCATCACGCTGCCGCGCACGCAGGAGGGCTGATATGGCGAAGATACTCATCATCGAGGATGACGCGGACATTGCCGCCATTGAGCAGGACTATCTGGCTCTTGCGGGTCATGACGTAGTTATTAAGGCGGACGGAAGCGCGGGACTGCAGGCTGCGCTGACGGGCGATTTTGATCTTCTTTTACTCGATTTGATGCTCCCCGGCGTGGACGGATTCACGATCTGCAAGCAGGTGCGCGAGCAGAAGAAGCTCCCGATCCTGATGGTCTCCGCCCGTACCGGCGACGCGGACAAGATCCGCGGACTCGGATTCGGGGCGGACGATTATATCGAAAAGCCGTTTTCCCCAAGCGTGCTTGTTGCGCGGGTGAAGGCGCATTTGGCGCAGGTCGAGCGGCTGCGGCCATCGGAGGAGCCGGAGAGCCAGATCACCGTCGGGCCGCTGACGGCAAAGCCCGGCGCGCGGCAGGTGTTCAAAACGGCACGGAGATCCCGCTCAAAAACCGGGAATATGAGCTGCTGCTGTTCCTGATGCGCCATCCGGGTCAGGTATTCAGCCGCGAGGATCTGTACGAGCTCATCTGGGGGCTGGAATCCATGGGAGATAATATCACAGTCGCGGTTCACATTGGCCGGATTCGTGATAAAATAGAGGATGACCCGCAGAACCCCAGGCTGCTGCAAACCGTCTGGGGTGTCGGGTATCGGCTGAACAAAGGAGATTGAGCAATCATGTGGGCTTTGTATGCGTTCGGGTCGGCGCTGTTCGCCGGACTGACCGCGGTGCTCGCCAAGTGCGGCATCCGCAAAACGGATTCGACGGTCGCCACCGCCATCCGGACGATCGTGGTGCTGGTGTTTTCGTGGCTGATGGTGTTCCTCGCCGGCTCCCAGAGCCAGCTTTTCCGCCCTCAGCGGGAGGACTCTGCTGTTTCTGATCCTGTCCGGCCTTGCCACCGGCGCAAGCTGGCTCTGCTATTTTCACGCGCTGCAGATCGGCGACATCAACAAGGTGGTGCCGGTCGATAAGTCCAGCACGGTCCTGACGATCCTGCTGGCGGTCGTCTTCCTGCATGAGAGCCTGAGCCTTGCCAAGGGCGCTGGCATCGTGCTGATCGCTGCGGGCACGTATCTGATGATCGAGAAAAGCAGTCGTCCGGCGCGGCGAAGAAGGGTGCTGGCTGGCTGCTGTATGCGGCGGGCTCTGCCGTGTTCGCGAGCTTAACGTCCATTCTCGGAAAAATCGGCATCTCCGGCGTGGAGTCGAATCTCGGCACGGCCATCCGCACGGGCGTGGTGCTCGTGATGTCGTGGATGATGGTGTTCGTGACGGGCAAGGGCGCGAAGCTCCGGGAGGTGCCGAAGAGCGAGCTTGGCTTCATCTGCCTGTCGGGCCTGGCCACGGGCGGCAGCTGGCTCTGCTACTACAAGGCCCCTTCAGGACGGCCCGGCGAGCGTTGTGGCCCCGATCGACAAGCTGAGCATTCTCGTGACCATCCTGTTCTCCTACCTCGTGTTCCACGAAAGGCTGACGAAAAAGGCCGGTCTCGGGCTGGCGATCCTCGTCGGCGGGACGCTGCTGATGCTGGTTTAAGAACTGTTTAAACACCATTTATCTGATTTTTAAGAGCCTCTTCTACAATGGCACCGTCCATTTGAGAAGAGGTTTTTGTATGCACAGCAAATATCAGCGGCTGGCGGGAAATACGGTGAAGCTCGGGCTCGGCACATTCGGCTCGAAGCTGCTCGTGTTCCTCATGGTGCGCTTTACACGGAATATCTGAGCCCCGCCGACTACGGCACGGCGGACCTCATCACGCAGACGGCGAATCTGCTCATCCCGCTCCTTTCGCTCGGCATCACCGACGCGGTGTTCCGCTTTGCGATGGAGGAAACGGAGGACGCAGCCGGTGTTTTTACGGCGGGCCTTTTCGTGCTGCTCGCCGGAAGCGCGCTGACCGGCGTGCTTGCCCTGTTTGCAGCCGCGGCGCTGGACGGCAGCGCATGGCTGATCGCGGTGTTCGTCATCGCATCCAATTTTCATACGCTCGCTTCGCAATTTGTGCGTGCAAAGGGCGATATGACGCTTTGCCGTACAGGGCCTGCTCAACACCGCGCTTGTGATCTGGCTCAACAGCCTGTTTCTGGCTGTGTGCCGTCTCGGCGTGACCGGCTATGTGTTATCCACCGCGCTGGCGGACCTGCTGACGACCGTTTACCTGACCCTGCGGGCGAGGCTCTGGCTGTTTTGCAGGCGACCCGGGCCGGGAACGCTTTCCCGGATGCTGCGCTACTGTGTGCCGCTGATCCCAACGGCGACGTTCTGGTGGATCACGAGCGTATCGGACCGGTACATGATTACGGCATGGCTGGGCAGCGCGGCCAACGGCATCTACGCGGTGAGCGCAAAGCTGCCGACGATCCTGACCGTTTTATCGTCCGTTTTCATGGAGGCGTGGCTCTTTTCCGCCGTCACCGAGAAGCAGGAGGAAGCGCGGCGCATCTGCAATTTTACAGTTCGGTCTGGAAAACGTTCGTGGCCGGGATGGTGCTGAGCGCGTCCGGCGTGATCGCGTTTTCGCGGCTGGCAGTAAGGCTTCTTGCCGAGGAGGAGTTTTTCAACGCGTGGCAGTTTGTGCCGGTTTTGTGTCTGGCAATGGTGTTTGCGAGCTTTTCGACGTTTCTGAGCAGCGTCTACGTTGTATCGAAGAAAAGCACGCTTTCGTTCTGGACGGCGCTTCTTGGCGCGGGAGCAACGTTTTGATGAATTTTCTGCTGATTTTGCGCATTGGTGTGATGGGTGCAGCGATTGCAACGCCTCTAAGCTACGTTCTGGTCTTTCTCGTCAGAGCTGTCAGCATCGAAGGCTCCTGCCGTTTTCGCTGGCAGTCCCGACGGTTTTGGCGGACGCGGCGATTTTGATCTTGCAGGCCGCGTTTTTGACGCTTCAGCTGCGCGGCTGGGTCTTTGTGCAGGCGCTGAGCCTGACGCTGCTTCTGATTTTTGAACGGAAAGCCGCTTCTGCTGGCGGCAAACAAGCTCTTCGGCGCAGGCCGGAAAGGAGTCAAGGTATGATTTTAACGGCAATTCACGGTTTTTGCATGGCGCTGGCCGACAGTGTGCCCGGCGTTTCGGGCGGGACGATCGCGTTTATCTTAGGCTTTTACGACCGGTTTCTTGACGCGCTGCACAGCCTGTTCGGGCGTGACGCGGGCTTGAGAAAAGCGGCGGTTTTGTATCTTCTGAAGCTCGGCCTCGGCTGGGCGGTCGGCATGGGAGCCTGCGTGCTGGCGCTTTCGAAGCTCTTTGCGGCGCACATTTACTTTATGAGCAGCCTGTTTCTGGCCTGACGCTGGCGTCTTTCCCGTTCGTGATCCGGGCGGAGAAAAAGGCGCTGCGCGGGCAGGAACGGTACGCGCCGTTTGCGGTGTTCGGCGTACTTCTCGTCGTTTTGCTGACGCTCGTGCGCTCGAATACGGCGGCCGTGAGCATCCGCTTTGCGGGCGCACCGTTGTGGATGCTGGGCTACATTTTCCTTTCCGGCGCGGTTGCCATCACGGCGATGGTTCTGCCGGGCATTTCGGGCTCGACGATTTTACTCATCGCGGGCGTGTATCTGCCGGCCATTCAGGCGATCCGGGCGTTTCTGGGACTCGATTTTTCGGTGCTTCGGGGCTCATCGCGCTTGGGCTCGGCGTTCTCGCGGGCATCGGGCTTTCCATTCACGCGATTCGCGCGGCGCTCAGAAAATACCGGCCGCAGATGGTCTGGCTGATTCTGGGTCTGATGGCGGGCTCCTTGTACACGCGATCATCATGGGCCCCTGCGTCGTTGGACATTCCGCAAGCGCCTGTGGGGCTGCAAAGCTTCGATTTTGCAGGCTTCGCGCTTGGGGCCGCGATCTTGCTTGGGCTCGAGGCGCTTCGCAAATGGGCGGCGCGGCAGACTGCCTCCAAAACGACGGCAAGAAAGAGGGCGGCAATATGAACTTTGACTGGACGATTTTACACTGGATTCAAAAATATGCTCGTCTGTCCGGCGATGGATTTTTTGATGCCGAAGATCACGCTGCTTGGAAACGGCGGTGCGGTCTGGATTCTTTCGGCGATCGGATTGCTGGCAACGAAAAAATACCGCAAATACGGCGCGTTTCTG